>OBYG01000056.1_pt1 | contig 153870 bp, 165 predicted proteins | sample 1538201 | NCBI WGS metagenome assembly OBYG01 (sample SAMEA2580177, study PRJEB22360) | human gut metagenome | biome: human gut; feature: human-associated habitat; material: faeces | place: Denmark | collected 2008/2010 | reverse complement strand
CCTGTGACCATCTTTGGTCACAGGGCGGTTTCCCGTCTCTGGTTTTGCGAGTTCTTCTGCCTGCATTTCTCAGCGGATACGAACTGTCTTCTGCGGACTGTAACTTCCGTAATATTTTGTTTTCCCGACCGTTTTATAAGCGCGCACTTTAACCTGATAAGATTTTTTCCCGGAAAGCTTAGACAATGTATAAGAACGCTTGGAAGTTCTTTTATACTTATAAGATTTTGTTCCTTTTTTCCGGTATGCGATCTGATATCCACTTGCTCCTGTCATTTTCTTATATTTTAAAGTCAGCTTCTTTGACTTTTTGGATCTAGCATAGGTGATCTTTGTCTTCTTCGGAACAATATAAAATGATTTTGTAACGGTTCCGGTATAATTGCCTTTCACTGTGGCTTTCCCGGTATTCTTGTTTTTTCCATAGCTTAAGGTATAATCCGTGTTCTGTCTCAAAGTTTTCGATCCATATTTCACTGTCACAGACGGTTTTATAATTCTTCCGGTATAAGTACGGTTCGAAATCCCGCCAGTGCTTAAAGTATTCACACCCCGCCTGGAAATTATAAAATGTTTAACAGCACGACCAGTGTAATTCCCCTTTCCCGTAATTGTTACAGCTGCCGTACCCGCGTTGGTATTATTGTTGTAGGATAAGGTATAATCTGTTCCTTTATAGATCTTGGTGCCGGTACTGCCGTAATTCAATTTATTTATATCCGCCGGAACAATCGTAAAATTTCTGGCAGCGGTTCCTGTATAGTTCCCTATCCCTTTAATTGTCACAGATGCCTGACCTGCATTAATATTGTTGCTGTAAGTCAGTGTGTAATCCGTGCCTTCTTTCAACGCTGCAGTATCGTTTTTTACAATAACAGCGGGAGTCTGTTTCTTTCCATTATAAATAACAGAAGATATCTTTCCGATTTGGACAGCTGTAATTCTGCGTGCCTGCTCCTTCAAAGACTCATGGTTCAATGCAGTAAATGCTTTAATACGGTTACAAAACTCAGAAGCATGCGTGTCATACCATCCGCTGCCGTCAAATAAAAAGCTTTGCTGCGGTGCAGTTTTCTCCTCCGCAGATATCCAGCTGCCAGTCTCGCTTTTTGCCACAAAAATACTGCCAGAGTTCTCGGATTTATTTTTTAATGTTATAACAACAGAAAAATGACTTCCCTGGCTTAATTTTATTTTATCACGCAGCTCAATCGTATAAATCCCTTTATAGGCTTTAAAACCGATAACTGGCTGTGCCAAGACTTTGGTTCCGCTGTACGGGTCAGAAACATCCTTCAAGTCCGTGTAAACCTGGACACTATAATTGGTGTCTGCATCAGCAATTCCAACAGAAACCGCTTCCAAAAATTCAGGATATTTCCCGCTTCCGCTCTTAGCTTGAAAAACATTGGCTGCAGTCAGACTTCTCCCTCTGGTTTTGAGCCTCTGCATACCGACAGATCCATCATAAAAATAATTATTGTCATATTGGTCTGCTGCCATATAATTATAAGCTACAACAGAATTTAAAGGCTGATCATAGGAAAGATAAAAATATCCCCCGTCGCCTGCTCTGCTGCTCCAGCTGTTTTTTACGATCCACGCTCCATCCTTCTGCGGCTTCTGGTCTCCAAACAATTCTCTTGAAATGCTGTCATCATATCCGACAATGGTAACAGCATGGTCTGCTTTATCACTCCCACTGTAAAAATACTTATCCAAAGCACCCATTCCTTCCGATGCATAAGAGGCACTGACCGATCCATTTGTGATAATCGCCTGTTTCATCCCTTCTGTATCCTGAGCCGGAAGAAAAACAGCATCTTTCATTGCATATTCAGTATTTAGATAGTTAAGATCTGCATCCAAAAATTTAGGATAATTATTTTTGTCATTTACATAGGGAGCTTTACTTTCATCAACAGGTCCAGGCCACTGTGACAAGCTCATTGCAGTATACCAGTTGTTTCCGCCGTTTTGAAGATAACCATCCGGCTGCCCTGCATTTTTTCCCACTATTATATTTTGGTCTCCTTCTGTATTTCCCAGCGGATCGTTGACCCTGTGGTAAAAGAAATAGGCCAGCTGCAGTTCTGACAGATCAATTTCTGATTTGTCAGCTGCCAAACCGTTTTTTAAAGCACTGGTCTCAGCCGCAGATATAGCAGAAAACGCCCAGCAGCCTCCGAACGGACTCTGATTTTTTACACTGGTTAAATAATTTTCTGTCCTGGCATCATAGGATTTCGGAAGAACATTCCGCGAACGGAACCGGACATTTTTTGTCTTTGACTCCGATACTTCATAATCTACTGTATGATAATGACTTTCCCCTTCCCCGGAAGATTTTTCTTTTGCTTCCGGCAAAGTCAGCTGACTGAAAAATAAACAAAGTGACATTAAAAAAACAAGCAGCTTTTTCATACTGCCTCCCCTCCCCCGCTTCCTGCAGGGACAGAACTCTTAACTTTACCCCTTAAACTTTTGTTATCTTGCCTGCATCCCCGCCAGCGTGTCCATTTTCTCCCTGACAAAATGGTTGAATATTGAAATCGTTCGTCCGACTCCGATCACTGCGGCCACCGTTCCAATGCCAATCCCGACGATTTTCCCCGCAAAAATCATGCCTGTCATGGCCGTAACGGAGATGTTTAATATGTCAAAGCAGTTCTTCACAAGTCCGGTTTCCTTCCCGACACAGTCCGCAATTGCCTGTACAATTCCATCTCCAGGATTTGGAATTACCCGCATGTTTAAAGACATGGCCGCACCGATCCCGGTCAAAACCACCGCAATGGCCAGGAATGTAAACCTCCCTAAAGAACTTCCGGCAAAGCTGTCCGGACTAAGCGAGGAAAGATCAGGTATCCATGCTGAAAAAACATTTAAAAATCGTGTAAAAACCAGACTCAGCGGAAACTGCAGCAAGTCCATAAGAAGCACCAGCTTTAAATCGACCTTATTTGCGTGTACAAGTATGGTGCTTTCCCTCTTCATGCTCCGTTTATTTCTGATGGTATGAAGAAGCATTTCAGCAGCCACGAAGATTCCATAGAGAACCAGCGTCATATTTCCGAAATTGAGGTTCCATATAGCTGAAATACTGTATGAAACTGATATGATCGGCGATACACCCAGGCCTGTTTTTGTATTTAAAGTAATCCCCAGAGCCAATATAAAAAGTCCCGCCGCATAAAAAATTCCCCTGAACAAATATGATTTCTTCATAAGGCTTATATCAGTCCTATTGATTCCAGCGCCATTGTGATGCCTTCTTCTCTTACGGTGCCCGTCAGCATGTCAGCCGCTTTTCCTGCTGCCCTGCTGTGCCGCCCCATCACAATGCCGGTTCCTACAGCCTCAAGCATCTCGATGTCGTTATCGGAATCGCCAAAGGCATAACAGTCTTTTTTGCTGATTCCATACCGGTCCATGAGATTTATAATAGCATTTCCCTTGGTGATCCCTCTTGACATAATATCTAAAATATTCATATCTTCAAAAGGTTTCACACACTGCAGCTCCCCTTCAAATTCCGTCTGTATTTCATCCATCAGCTCTTCCCTGTTGTAATTTATCACGATTTTCGTAATATTCTCTCCCTTTCTTGTCTCCCACGGTGCGAACCAGCGTTCCGGAAATCCAAGAAAGTTCCGGAAATCATGGTAAAACGGCTGATCATAGTGCATATAATATGTAACATCCTGTGTCTCCATATGCAGAGCCGTATCTTCTGAAAAATATCCGAAAATGACCTTCTGCATCGCCTCTTCAGAAATGTGAATATCACTGACAACCTGTCCGCCGACTTCCGTATAGGACCCGTTGCAGGTGATAGCTCCCTCAAATTTATCGATATCCGCTTCCAGAAAACGTTTGCTGCGCCCCGAACACAGCATCGTCAGATACCCGTTTTCCTTTAGTCTTCCAAGAGATTCTATTGTCTTTTGGGTTGCTTTTCTAATATTATCTGTATCGTCCACGGTCGTTCCGTCATAATCAAAGAAAACGATCCCTTTGTACTTTTTCATAAATCCTCTTTTCTAAACAAAACATGATGTATTACTCTTTTATTGTACTATGTTTAAAAATAAATTCAATACGAAGTTCTGACCCGAATCCTAATCAATCCACTTTTGCAGCACGTCTAATAAGCGCTCAATATCTACAGGTTTTGCAAGGTAATCATTCATCCCTGCACTATAGCCCATTGCCGCATCAGCAGTGAACGCATTTGCCGTCAACGCTATGATCGGGATTTTGCGGGCATCGTCTCTCTCCATGCTTCGTATGGCAGCTGTTGCATCATACCCGTTCATAACCGGCATTTGAATATCCATTAGAATAGCACTGTAATCACCCGGTGCAGATGCCTCAAAAGCTTCTTTACCGAGCTGTCCGTTTCCGGCTGAGTCTACATGCACATGATTCATTTCCAGGAGTTCTATGACAATTTCTCTGTTAATATCATTGTCCTCAACCAGAAGCACCCTCTTCCCTTCTATTCCTGTCTGTTTTTCCTCCTCATTGTCTCCTGTATCGTCTTCTTTGTCCACAGAGACAAACAATTGAAGTACCTGAAGAATCTTCGACTTAAACAGAGGTTTCGTTATAAATGCGTCGGCGCCCGCCTCTAAAAACTGTTCTTCAATTTCGGAATAATCATAAGCAGATATCACAATAATCGGCACATGCCCGCCTAAATTTTCCCGTATCGCTTTTGTGGCCTCCAGCCCGTCCATCTCCGGCATTTTCCAGTCCAGTATCACTGCAAAGAAGTCCTCCGCCGCGTTATGTGCCTCTACAACTCTGCTGACCGCCTCTTTCCCGGACAGCACCCATTCTCCCCGCATGCCTAATTCAACTAAAAGTGCAGCAGCGCTCTCGCATGTCATCCGGTCATCATCCACTACCAGTACCGGCCGGCCGGATAGTTCTTCTGTGCATACCTCTTCTTCGCCGCAGATTTCAAGCGGGACAGATACCGTAAACTTACTTCCTGTACCAATCTTGCTCTCCACACCGATCGTCCCATTCATCATACGGACGATATTCTCTGTAATTGCCATTCCCAGGCCTGTGCCCTGAATTTTACTGATTCTGGAATCCTCTGCCCTTGAAAAAGGCTCAAAAATGTGCGGCAGAAATTCTTCTGATATTCCAATTCCTGTGTCAATACAAATAAATTCATACTGACTTTTCTTTGGATTCGGTGAATACTGCTCATTGATACGCAGCGTAATCGTTCCGCCTTCCGGCGTATATTTTACAGCATTCGAAATCAGGTTCATCAGGACCTGGCGGAGACGGTCACCGTCCGCAATCACATGTTCATGGTTTATATGTCCGATACTCATCTGAAACTGCTGATGCTTTCCATTAATTAACGGCAGGCACATATCCATAACTGCCCCAATCATGTCGGGCAGACTGATCTGCTCTAACGAAATATTTATCTTTCCGCTCTCAATTTTAGACATATCCAAAACTTCATTGATGAGACTGAGCAGATGCCTGCTTGAAGTGTTGATCTTATTCAGGCAGTCCTGTATCTTGTCCGGACATTCCAGATTTGCCTGTGCGATGGCCGCCATGCCCATAATGGCATTCATCGGTGTCCGTATATCATGAGACATAGAAGAAAGAAAGTTTGTCTTGGCTGCATTTGCTACTCTCGCTGCCTGATATGCGTCCTGCAGTGCCGTTTTTTGCCGTTCCTGCTCTTCTCTCTCCTTTGTAATATCAATCCCAATGCTGTAGAAAGAATCTTTCCCGTCCCAGCTGTCTTTCGCGCTGACATAACTGAAGGTCATTGTGAGGATTTTAATCTTTCCGTCCCGGGTTACAATACGCCCCTCTGCCGCTGTATCTTCACCGGTCTCTCTGGATTTTTCCATGATCTCCACCGTGCGTTCTATGTCATCCGGATGCACATAGTCGCATTTAGACTGAAGTTCATTTTCAAACTGTTCCTCAGTATAGCCGATCATCTGCAGAAACCCTCCGCCATACCAGATAACCGTTCTTAAATCCTCGGCATCCACCCGGGCAAATCCGCCGGGTATTGTCCGTATAATGGCTTCTCTTTCCCTGTCTCTTTTCTCCAGTTTATATTCCGGACTCAGATTATCATTAGACAGTTCAATCCGTGCCTTATGCCCTTCCCAGTCAATAATACGGTTTTTGATCAGAAACGAACGTTTCAAAACCGGATTGTAGAATTCCCATTCATAGAATTCATCCTCCGTGAGACAGTCATTATTGCAGAAAGGACAGGGAGATGTCCTTCCCTGAATCACTTCATAACATTTTCTTCCTATCAGCTGTTCTTTCGGAAGGCATAAGGTATCACAGGAAGTCTTATTGAGATACAGAAGCTCATAGGAATCAATATCTGAGATATAAATATTCCCCACATACTCATCCAGCATCCATTTAAAGTATTCTGCTTTCTTTTCCTGACGCCTGTTCTGCTCCACACTGCCTCCTTCTGACGGCAGCTCTATTTTCCGATCTGTCATAACCCTCTCCTTCAATAAGCCGGTCTCTTTCTTGCTCAAACCCCACCTTGTTCATATTATATATCCTGATTATAGCAAAGTGTTCCTCTGTCCCCACCCCTTCTGCGCAGCACTGAATTCCGATCGCATGACTCATTTGAATAATATGTTTTACCAAAATATCTCCTTTGTCTGACTTTTGATATTTTTGTATAATTCCTTTGTCGATCTTCAATATATCAAAACTTGCCATCATCAAAAATTCATAGGAAGAGTATTCTACTCCAAAGTCATCTAAAGCAATACAAAAACCATAATTCTTCAGCTGCTTAAGAAGGTAGGCCATCTGTTTTTTGTTCAATGTCTCCTGAGTCTCTGTGATCTCCAGTTCAAGCTGGTCCGGTTTTAAATCGTATTTCCCGAAAATCTTACAGAAGTTTTCAAAAAAATGGTCGTCAAATAATGTAATTCCAGAAAAATTTAGTGCAAGTTTCATATCAGACAGGCTGGTGTTTTTCCACTTTGTAAGCAGTCTGCACGCTTCTTCCATGACAAAAAAATCGATGTAGGAAATCAGTCTCTCACTTTCCAGCAGTGGAACAAATTTAAACGGTGATACGATAGACCCGTCTTTTTCTCTGTACCGTACTAATACTTCAGCACTGTCTATCTGTCCTGTTTTTACATGCAGCTTAGGCTGCAGATATACTAAAAACTCTTTCTTTACAATCGATCCCAAAAGTTCTCTTAATAATGGTACTTTCTCTGCGGCAATATTCTTATTTTCTCTGTAATAATCATGTTTATTAATGGTCATGAGCCGTTCTGCTTTATTCACCAGTTCCGGCAGGTCTTCCTGTACATCGCTCCACGATGTTCCAACTGAAACAATACACCGGCCGTCTTCAGACAGGCTTTTTTCCATGGCACTGAGCATTGTTCTGAATTTACTGTATTCAATCCTTTCTGTCACGATCAGAAACTCATCTCCGCTGAGGCGGAATTTCCTGCCCTCCGGAAAAAACTGTTTCATTTTGTTTGCGATATATCCGATCAGAATATCCCCATACATATGACCCTTCTTATCATTCATGATCTTAAGCCCATTGATATCCATAAAGATAACCCCTGCCGGGACCGGTCTGCCTTCCAAAAAGTCTCCGCAGTATTGTGTATAACTGTTCCGGTTTTCCAGACCGGTCATAGAGTCCTGATAGCTCATCTGTTCCAGTTTGCTTTTCAAAGCGTTTTTTGCTATTTCATTTTCAAGGAAATAGGAGAGTTCTCTCAGATAACGAATGTTATTCTTATATCTTTTGGCATCATCGATCCCCAGAAATCCTTTTATCATCCCTTTAACATACAGAGGGACAGCAAGAAGACTCTGAATCCCCTGTTCTTTTAATATTTCGTATTCCAGACTCCGGTCCTCTCCCAGATTTTCAATGTTCTCTATTCTTATATAATCCCTGGTTTCAAATCCTTTAAGCCAGAATACTGCCGCCTCGATAGGAATATTCTGCAGAAATGTTATCTGAGGTTCCACACCCTTAGCACAAATTTCATATGTATTGCGGGCAATGCCGCGCTCTTCTTCTATTTCCATAATATAGACGCGGTCCGACTGATAATACTCTCTGATGATCTCCAATACATATTCAATAGAATCTTCCAGATATCCAGAAGAAGTAAGACAATGGATACAATCTACAATACTTTTCTCCGCTGCAATATGGCAGTCATTATCATCGCAGCGAACAGGGAATCCCGCCTCCCGGACAAACTGCAGTTCTTGTTCTATCTTCTTATTCCGTTCTAAAATCTTTTTCTTTTGCAAAAACGTAGCCAAAATCTGTGAGATCAGCGACAGGGCATTTACTTCATCTTTTGTCCACAGGCGGACACCCGTGCACTCATCGAATCCAAGGAATCCGCTCAGGTTATTTTCATTCCAAAAGGCACACTGAAGAGTTGAACTTATGCCCTGTGCCTCAAATATTTCTGTCTGCTCCCGTGTCAATGTACGAATATCCCGGCAATAGAAAACCGAATTGTCTTTAAACAGGTTTTGGTAATCTCCAAACTGACTGTACGCAAGATTCTGCAGTTTTTCTTTTACAGGAACTATACCGTTATTGCACCACTCATATGTATTGGAACAGCACTCTCCGTCCTCACTGCTTTCAAAAACATATGCACGACTCACATCAAACTGCTTTCCTACAATTTCAAGAATCATCTGAACAGCCTCATCGATATCTTCCATATCATATAGAATTCGGAATACATAGCGCGCCAGATTATCCGGTCCGTCTGAAAATTCCTTCTCCGAATCTATCGCCGTGCCTAAAAAAGAATATTCTGCTTCATCCACACAGAAAGATTTCTCTTTGTTATACAGTACGTATCTGCTTTTTCCCTGCTTTTTTGCCTGATAAAGAGCATGGTCCGCACACCGGTATAAGGAATTAAAATCCTTTCCATTCTCCGTGAAAGGGCTATCCCAATACTGCAGGTCACCTGGACTTCCTGTTTTTCATCTTCAAACAAATGGGCGAACATTTCCGACAGCTCTCCCGCTCTTTTTTCAGCCGCCTGTGATGAAGGAATATTCTTCATGAATATGGCGAACTCATCTCCTCCGATCCTGCCCACAATATCGCTTTCCCTCATGAGCTTTTTCATTCCCGAAGCCATTTCTGTGAGTACCACATCTCCCAGCATATGTCCTTTTGTATCATTGATCTGTTTAAAGTTATCTGTATCAATCATAAACAGAGCACACTGATTGTCTGAGTGCATCTCAAGATAACGCTTTATCCTCTTCTCTGTCTCTTCCCGGTTATATACCCCTGTCAGAGCATCTTTTTCTGCCCGATACCGCAATTTCTGTATTCTTTGTTTCTCCTTCTGAATATTCCAGACACTTCCAACTGCCTTGACAGGCTTTTTCTGTCCGTCATAGCGGATAATCGCATAGATTCTGCACCAGGTATACCTTTCCTCAGAATCTTTCCACCGGAATTCTGACATAGAGTATAGATTCCCCTGTCTTACCCGGTTCCTGAACTCAGCCAGTGCCGGAATATCTTCCGGATGGATCCGAAGAAATGTGCTGTCAGCCTGGTCTGTGTCAAAACACACATCTCTGATACAAACTTCTACTCCATTGCTCTGCGTACATGTTATCCTGTCTTGTTCTATATCCCATTCGAAAATCATTGCTTCTGACAAATCTATAGGGGACCCATCTGCTGCCATACAACCGATCTTTTCTCTGTGTGTCATCTTTGTCTCCCCCTTATTTCAAATAATACCCATGCACTTACCTTGTTCATATTATATCATATATTGTCTCATCCAGGTGAAATATCATCCTATCCAATATGATTTGTGATATTATAATGACAGCATAATTTTCACGAACCAGACCATCGAGAAAGGAATCAAAGTATGTCTAATTACCACAGTCAGGAACAGACCATTTACCGCAATCTTTCAGGTAAAATACAGATGGGTTTTTACGATAATGGAGAGCGGTTCCCTTCTGTTAAAGAGATTGCTGATCGTTTCCATGTCTCTTATTGTCCTGCACAGAGAGCACTCAAACTGCTTGAAAAGGATGGACAGATAAAACTTTACCGCGGAAGTGCCACTGCAGTTTTAAAGAAACCCTATGAAAATTATCTTGAAAGTAATGTTTTTAAACGGCGTATAAAATCAGTGCTGGATTTATGCCACAGTCTTGAGCTGATCTCTCCGGCACTCTGCACTTATAATATTCAGCATTTTAAAAAAGCATCCTCTTCTCTCTGGTTAAAAAAAATTGCACAGGGACAGCATGCCGGACGCGGTCTTTACCAGCAGTTTGAACGTTCTCTGCATTTGCTGGGCAATCAAACTGTACTCAGCCTTTATTATGACATCAGTTCTTTTTCTGGGAGTGCATTTCTGGATATCTTATATTTAAAATACGGAAAAGAAAAAGCGGATTCCTTCCTGCAGCATATTGCCTCAGAATATGCAGACTGTATCCGAAATCAACATCAGGACACTTCGTTTGTTCTTCAAGAAAAACTGGAGAAATTATGCGGCACATTTTTTGATGCCATCAAAGATTATCTCAGAAACACAGAGTGCGATGCGGATTCCAAAGCGCAGGAATTTTTCAGCTGGGAGCCCCGCAAAGGGCGTACCCGCTACTGTGATGTCGTTGCGATTGATATGATCTGCAGAATCAATCAAGATGTCTATCCTGTCGGCACACGGCTTCCTAACAGTCATACTTTAGCAGATATTTATCATATTTCCGGGATTACTGTCCGGCGAACGATTGCTCTTCTTAATAAGCTGGGCGTCACAGAAACAGTCAACGGGGTGGGTACTTTTGTTATTTCCCGGGGCGGACCAGATATTCCATATAAACTGAAGGACTTGACTTTGGATGACAATATGAGAAACTTTTTAGAAGCTCTGCAAATTCTGGCGATCATCAGCGTTCCGGTTATGCTTGTATCTCTCCCACATGTCCCGCATAAAATGCTGAAGGAACTTTTTGCGGCTGCATCCATACCCGATGAAAAAAAATCTTTGGTACATGCGGTCAGCATCGGGCTGCAGTCTGTAATCAGGTACTGTCCCTTTGCGGCTGTGCAGGAAATTTACAAAAAGCTTACGCTCCTGCTGTTAAAAGGAAGTATCCTTCGCCTGGAAGAAACAGGTGCTGAACCAGTTACCGGATGGACTAAGATTTCTGCGTCTATTCGAAAAAGCTGCGCCCATTCAGACTACGAACAGCTCGCCCGCGCATTCCAAAGTCTTTTTCAGAATAATTTTGCTTCCTCAAAACAGCTTCTTTTGGAAATTGGCGTGGAAGGTGTCGAAAAAATCACCGGATTTTAACTATATATACAGAGAGAGGAAGGCAGTTTCAGAGATAATGTGCCGCTCTCTTTTTTCCTGCCGATGCTGCGGTGCTTCTATCTTTTTTCTTTCCGCCATAAGATCAAACTTCAGGCACAATATTTTCTCCGGTTTTTTCACCTTCTGCGGCTGAACCATCTTCCCCGGATCCTGCAAAAGTGCCGGTCATTCTCATCCATACGGATTCCCGTGATTCACCGGCCTGCTGATCTCATACTCTGCATATTCCCTGCTTTTTATTACTCTCCTATCTAAGATTTAAATTCTGTCTTCCTAATTCTATTCCTCATATTTTTAGCCGATCGTTTTTATTTATTTAACAATATCAAACCAAACACAAATGCACAGGAAGTAAATTCATTCATACAGTCCTGCTCAATTCTAAATTTTCAATTATTCAATTTTATAATTAATATATTTAATTATTATATTAATATTTTTAATTTATTTATTGACATTTATAAGTTTTAATATTATATTAATAGAAAACAGAAAGGAAATGAATGCATGAAAAAGATTATCAGCCGCTGTCCCGTGTGCAGGAATGACCTGGCCGTCACAAGACTCAAATGTAACTCCTGCAATACCATCATTGAAAATAATTTCAGACTCAGCAAATTTGATTATCTTTCAGACGAAGATCTGTATTTTACAGAGACTTTTATCCGCTGCCGTGGAAATATCAAAGAGGTTGAGAAGACGCTCGGCATATCCTATCCCACGGTCCGGTCCAAACTGGACACAGTGATCAAAGAACTCGGTTATGAATCAGCTCCCGATGAACAGCCGGTTCAAAAAGAAGAAATTTTGAAAGCACTGGAAAACGGTGAAATAACAGCGGAACAGGCAATCGCACAGTTAAAATAGCATAGAAAAAGGAGTTTATCATGGATGAGAAATTAAGAATTTTAAAAATGGTTGAGGATGGAACGATCACGGCAGAGCAGGGAGCCGAACTGATGGCGGCTATGAATACGGAGACTCCTCTCCAGGAGCCGGTGTTAAAGAGAAACAGCTACGACAAAAAAATGTTCCGCATCATTGTAGACAGTGTTTCGGGTGACAAAGTAAACGTACAGTTCCCGGTGGGAGCCATCAAGAAGATATTAAAAGTGACCGGGAAACTTCCGATTCCGGAAAAAGATCTGGAAGGGGTTGATCTTTCCAGCATGATGGACGCTGTTTCCGAATGTCTGGACGACGAAATCGAAGGAGATTTTGTCAGCGTAGCCGCAGCGGATGGAACGACTGTAAGAGTCTTTGTAGACTGACAGGGTATCTCATATGAAAGTAAAAATCAGAACAAAAGGGGTACACCTGTCTATGCCGGTCCCGGTTTCTATGGTCGGTTTTGTCATAAGATTCATTCCAGACAGAATATTTGAAGACATGAAAAGTCGTACGCCGGGTCCTTACTGCAGCCTGATTTCAAAAGATATTATCTCTCTAGTATTGAGAGAATCCCTGGATCTTTTCAAGGAACATAAAGGCCTGGAAATCATTCATGTGGAAGCATCGGATGGCACCTTTGTGTCCATAAAACTGTAAAAACGTCTCCTGGTCAGATATTTGAATTGACCAAGAGACGTTTCTTTTTTTATTGATTTCTGACTTTTTCAACCCAGGCGGCTAACTCCTCTTTTGAATGTTTTCCGTTGAGGATTTTCCCTTCTTTTATTACTGCGGCATCGGCACAGCTGCTCCTCAGTTTCTCCGCTGCCTTCCCGAATCCGCTTCCCCCTGAAGTGGCAAACAGCACAATGGTTTTTCCTCCAAAATCATAGCTCTCTAAAAATGTATTGACAATCGTCGGAGCCACATACCACCAAACCGGATATCCAAGAAAAATGAGATCATAGTTTCCAATTTCCGCACTTTGATCAGCGATTGCAGGCCGATAGGTCTGATCGCTCATCTCCACAGAACTGCGGGACTTTCTGTCCGTCCAGTTCAAATCATCTTTTGTATACGGAACTTCCGGCTTAATTTCATAAATATCTGCATGTGCTGCTTCTGCCAGCGCCTGGGCGGCCTTTTTGGTTGTGCCTGTTGCCGAAAAATAGGCAACTAATATTTTTTTCTTCATTGTATCCCTTCTTTCTGGTCATTATCTGATAAAATTTGTCCGTTGAAACTCTTCCTTCTCAGGCAGCCCATATGCTTCCCTTCCGAGCGCAATGCTTTTCATAAGGAAAGCCATATTTTTCGCCAGAGTTCTCATCGTCTGCAGCCCTTCCTCATCCTGACAGGCCTCACCCGGCACTCTGCCGTGTATGCCGTTCCAGTATTGGCTGGATGCGACCGGCATTCCTGTGATCGTAAAATATTTGTTCAGCTGGTCAAATGCTGCCGATAAACCTCCGCGTCTTGCCGCCACAGCACATGCACCGACCTTCATGGTCTTGTCAAATTGTGTGCTGTAAAACAGCCGGTCAAGAAAAGCACTCAGCGTGGCATTTGCCGAAGCATAGTAGACTGGACTGGCAGCCACCAGACCATCACATTCTTCGAATTTCGGTGCTGTCTCATTGACGATATCATTAAATACACATTTCCCTTTTTCCGCACAGGAATTACAGGCCGCACAGCCTCTAATATCCTTGTTTCCCACTTGGACTATCTCAGTTTTTATGCCCTCCTCCAAAAATATCTTTTCCATTTCATGCAGTGCCACATATGTATTCCCCTTTGAATGAGGACTTCCATTGATCATTAATACCTTCATCATAAAACCTCCTTTTACTATAGGATACTCCTTAGAGTTAACTCCATGTCAAGAATTTTTTGTCCCATAAATTACCACGTTCATTTTATCGAACATATGTTTTCTTCTCAGTGTCAGCTGTGTTATACTCAAGTCAGAAAGGAGTGTCATATTTATGGAGAAATCAATCTATGCATGTATTGATCTGAAAAGCTTTTATGCTTCAGTAGAAGCTGCCGAACGAAAGCTCGACCCGTTTAAGGAAAACCTCGTGGTCGCCGATCCGTCCAGAGGCCGGGGTGCCATATGCCTCGCCGTCACGCCGGCCATGAAATCTCTTGGAATCAAAAACCGCTGCCGTCTTTTTGAAATTCCGGAGACTGTGACATATATCACTGCAAAGCCGCGGATGAAGCTCTATATGGAATATTCCGCCCGGATCTACTCCATCTATTTAAACTATGTCAGCAAAGAAGATATCCATGTCTATTCTATTGACGAATGCTTTCTGGATTTCACGCCTTATCTGCATACGTATGGAAAAACTCCGAAAGAAATGGCGGTCATGCTGATGGATGCTGTCCGCAGAGAAACCGGGATCTGTGCCACGGCAGGCATCGGTACAAACCTATTTCTGGCAAAGGTAGCCCTGGATATCACCGCAAAACATTCACCGGATCATATCGGTTATCTGGATGAAAAAGAATTTAAGAGGACCATCTGGCATCACCGCCCGATCACAGATATATGGAATATCGGAAAAGGCATCGCGGCCAGGCTCAGCCGTTATGGCATTTATGATCTTTACGGGACGGCACATATGGATGAAAAGCTTCTTTATAAAGAATTTGGTGTCAATGCAGAGTTTCTCATCGACCATGCCCACGGGCGGGAGCCGTGTACCATAAAAGAAATTCATGATTATGAGTCTAAAAGCCACTCTGTTTCTCAAAGCCAGATCCTTTTTGAAGATTATTCTTATGACAATGCTCTTCTGGTCCTCAAAGAGATGACAGATGCACTGGCTCTGGAACTCAGAAGCCGTCATCTGACAACCGATTCCATTTCCATGTCCGTCGCATACTCCAAAAGAGAACTTCCTCCGTCCGGCGGCACCAGAAAACTTTCGGAGCGGACCGATTCTTATCGGGAACTCTCCCATGAATTTGAACGTTTTTTTCACCAGACTGTACAGAGGGGCATTCCCATCCGCAAAATCTCTGTCGGTGCAAATCATGTGGAGGAGACTTCCTTTCGGCAGCTTCATCTGTTTTCAGATATGGAAAAAGATGAAAAGGAACAGCATCTGCAGGATGCCGTCCTTTCCATTAAGCATCGATTCGGAAAAAACGCCGTGGTGCGCGGAATGAGCCTGTGTGAAAAAGCAACTGCCAGAAAACGCAACACTTTAATCGGAGGCCACAATGAAAGCTGACCGGGCAAGACAATTTCTTCCGTTTGCCGCTTTACGAGGTTTTGATGAAATGCTTCGTGAGATAGAAAAGCAGTCAGTTCCAAAAAAAGAGTTGACGGAAGAAGAATTAAGACTTTTAAATGAAAAAATAAAGTTGATCGGCAAAGGATCGAATGTATGCATTGTTCATTACGAAAAAAGTGCATATACAGAGACAAAAGGAACAGTGTCTTTTATTGATCCGGTATTCCGCAGAATCTTCGTCGGAGAAAAGAGTATTTTCTTTGACAATATCCAAAGTATATCAGATCAATAGCTGGAGAATCATATTACTCCTCCTTTTGGCTGAATTTGACTGCTCCAAAAATCAGCCAGGCAATACCAATCAGCGTAATACCGATAGATACGCCTTCGGATACACCAAAAATGAACTGCGAAGCATCGGACGTCATATGCTTTAACTGCATAGAAGGCATCAGGCGTCCGATGAACAGCAGCAGCAAACCGATGCACACATCTTTCAGTGATCTTAAATGCTGGCAGCTTCCTAACATTGTTTTCATGTTCTGTTCACTGGCTTCCGGCAGCTGTGTACTCTCTATATCTTGGCCCGCCACAAGCTCGTTCAGTGTTATATGAAGGGCATCGCATAACTTCTCATGGAGTGACAGGTCAGGGAGACACTTTCCGTTCTCCCACTTTGATACAGCCTTATTTGTAATGCCAAGCAGTCCAGCCAGCTCAGCCTGTGTCAATCCCTGTGCTTTTCTTTTACATTTTATGTAATTTCCGATTTTTTGTATATCCATAACTGCCTCCTTGATACTGTTTATTGTACCTTAGATTTTCATGAAATACTATCTACCTGTGGTAGAATTCCGGCAGATAAAAGAAAAAAAGAATGTGAAGTCCTTTAGAACTTACACATTCTTCTTCCTGACCGATATTATTTCGTCTTTCTTAGATTCCTTCAAAGATATCTAAGATTTCCTGCTTGGATTTCGCATGGGCTATCTTATCCACATTGTCAAGGTCGGAACATGTGACTGCAATCTTGCCGAGCATTTCAATATGTTCGTCATTTTTCCCTGCAATCCCTATGATCACATAAGCAGTCTGACCGTCATAGTCCACTCCGTCCGGAACTTGCAGCAGTGAGATCCCGGAGGACTTGATCCTCTCCTCTGACTTGCAGATACCGTGCGGAATTCCGACATGATTGCCAATATAAGTACAAGCTGCCTCTTCACGTTTCAGCATATCTTCCAGGTATTCCGGCTGAACATATCCATTTTCAATCAGCACGCCGCCTGCTGCCCTGATTGCATCTTCTTTTGAATCCAGTTTCACATTGAGACGAATATTATTTTCATTAAATACTTTATTTCCTGCCATTTTAATTCCTCCAATTTTAAATTTATTTGCTGCTTATATATAGATTATATAAATTCTGTGTCCAAAAATCCATTTGTTCCAGTGCTGTATTTATCAAAAATAAATTTGACAAAGTTATCACTGTCACGACAGACCGTGTTCCAAAAAGCATTCTTCGTCATGAGAATATATGACGCCTGTCGACTGTAAATACGCGTATATAATCGTTGTCCCCACAAACTTCATGCCTCTTTTTCTTAAGTCCTCCGATACGGCATCTGACAGTTCAGAACGGGACATCCCTTTTTCAAAGATTACTTTTCCATCCGTCCAATGCCAGATATAGTTTGAAAAGGAACCATATTCTCTCTGTATCTCCCGGAATATCTCCGCATTGTTTACCGCCGCTCTGATTTTCAGCTTATTGCGGATGATCCCCGGATTCTGCTGAAGTTCCAGCAGCTTGTCTTCTGTATAAGCACATACTTTCTCTAAATCAAAATCGTCAAAAGCCTCACGGAATGCCTCCCGTTTATTCAGCACACATTCCCATGACAGCCCCGCCTGAAAGGATTCCAGGACCAGCATTTCAAATAATCTGTGATCATCATACACCGGAACACCCCATTCCTCATCATGATAGCGGATGTAAAGCTCATTCTTTGAATTTGCCCATGTACATCTCTGTTTCTTATCCGGCCATTCCATAAATTCTTCTCCTTTAAAGAGCCGTTCCCTTTTTCGGAACAAACAGCTGTGACATATCTGCCCCTTCATGCTCAAGCAGTTTTATTTTGGCGGCAATGCCCCCTGCATATCCTGTCAGGCTTCCATTCGCCCCAACTACCCGGTGGCAGGGAATGATAATAGAAATGGGATTATGACTGACCGCCCCTCCGACTGCCTGGGCAGACATTCGTGTTCTGCCAGTCTTTGCAACTATCTTCCCGGCAATTTCGCCGTAGGTCATCACCTTTCCATAGGGAATCTCCCGCAGAATTTCCCACACGCTCTGCCTGAATTCTCCGCCTTTCGGGCATAAAGGAAGCTCAGAAACGGAAGGCTTTTCCCCTGAAAAATACCGGTCCAGCCAGTCTTTTGCTGTTTTAAGCACGAAAAGACCGTCTTTTTTCTCCATTTCTCCTGAAAGGGTTCCTCCAAAATATTTCTGTCCTTCCATCCAAAGACCCACAATATGATCGCTGTCTGATGCAATGGTCAGCATCCCTAAAGGGGACTGATACTTCGTAAAAAAATACATGATTTCCTCCGATACAGAATTTTTTATCGTTCAGGCTTGTATATTCCGTAATTTCCTCTCTCTGTGTTCTTCACTTCATACAAAGCAGTGTCTGCATTTTGGTAAAGTTCCCGAAAAGTCTTCCCGTCACGGGGGTAAAACACGACTCCCATGCTGCAGGACACCTCCCCTTTGTCTGTATATTTGCGCCGCAGCAGATGGCAGAGCATATTGATTCTCGGAATTACATCGTCCTCAGACCCGATGTTTCTCAATAAGACCATAAATTCGTCTCCGCCCATTCGGCCGCACAGATCACTTTCTCTCAAAAAACCTTTTATAAAATGAGCCGTTTCCCGAATAACCTGATCTCCGAACGGATGTCCGTGGACATCATTGTGGGTTTTGAACCGGTCAATATCCAGCATAATCAGAGCATGTTTGTTTGCAGAGCACTCTTCCCCTAAAATTCTTGTAACTTTTGCCACGAAAGTCTCTCTGTTGAGAAGTCCGGTCATGCCGTCGTGCTCTGTCTGGCTGCGGAGTTTCAGCTCTTCTCTTTTTTCTTTATCAATATCGAGAGTCATCATAAAGAGACGTACATTATCGCTGTAAGGATCAGCCAGGAGCAGAATAATGGCGCGCACCCAGAAGAGACTTCCATCCGGCCGCTTTCTCAAATAATCCATGGAGCCTCTCGTCTGGCCTTTGTAATAACGGACCAGCAGCGAATCACGGTCAAAAAAGTCAGAAAACCTCTCAGCGTCCCCTTCATATACAAAATGATCGGCAATATATTGTACCGTCTGTGTATATTTTTTAAGCGGCCGCAGGTAATCCGGCGGAAGATCTCCGGCTTCTTCATCAAAGAGATCTTTCGTCAGGTTATATTCATAAAATCCAATGGTTTTTCCTTCCTGGGATTTGAAATACTGGCTCCATTTCTGGTAACTCAATTCCTTCTCCCGCTGCTCTGTAATATCCTCACAGGATATTACTGCCTTTTTTACATTTCCATTTTCATCATAAATAGAAGAAAACTTTGCTTCGTACCATCCGAAGGAACCGTTTTTTCTCCTCTTTTTGACTGCCGCATGTCCGTTTGGTTCACCCCGCAGGATAGCTTCATAAAATTCTATGTACTCCTTCTTACAGGGGCCGTCAATAGCTCCGGATTTCACGATGCTGTAAGGGGCATCATCCACAACCGGCGGAAGGCCGAATTCATCTGCCGCGGCTTTTGGCTGATGGAGCTGTTTTTTCTCTGCATCATAAATATACATTAATTTATCTGTAAGCTGATAGGCAATCCTGCTCTCTTCGCTGCTGATGCGCAGTTTTTCCTCCATCTCCTTCCTGTCGGCAATGTCGACCAGAGCACAAGTCATGCGGTCCGGCTGTTCCGGATCATAAAAACACCGGACCAGCAGCCACATTAATTTCCCGGAGCTGTGTTCGGCGCGGTACTCCAGCTGAAACTCCCTGTCCCCATTCCGGATATGCTGAAACACTTCCCTTTTGATATATAAATAATCTGATTCGGGAAGTATAAACTTGGCATTTAAAAATCCTTTTTCTTTAGCACTTTGGGGTGTATATCCATAAATCTTATAGTAAAATTGATTTGCATATAGCATTGTCAAGTCAGTATCCAGAAGGACCTGGCATATTCCGCAGGGTACTGTATCTAATATCTTACTATAGTCTAATACTGCTTCCAACTAAACTGCTCCCCTCTTCACAATACAGACAAAGCCTGTCTGTAAAGTGTTTATTTTTTGAGTATAGCAAAATATGGAGAAAAAAGCAATGAAGCGTCCTTCACATGATTTCCCCATACTTTCATTTTTCTGCCGATAAAAATAAGACTGTATCTGTTATGTACGATTCAAACCCGGTAAATCCAGCAGATTCAAAAAATAATCGCAGTTCTTTTTGGCTGTACACCCTCACATCACCTTTATTGGAAAAGGGAAATACCAGCGTGTTGGCAAGACACCGCACCACCGGAGAATAAAACGGTTCTGCAATAAAAACTTTTCCATGACTCTTTAATACCCGCATACATTCGCCGGCAAAGGTCCGGGGATTCTCAAAATGATGGAACGCGCAGGATACCGTAATAACATCCATACTCTCATCTTCAAAGCCGAGAGGCGCACAGGGGCCAACTGTAAATGTACAGTCCGGGTACCTTTCTCTGGCAGACGCAATCATATTTTCAGAAATGTCTACACCAAAGGCATTAACTCTCGCCTTTTTGGAGAGTTCTCCAAGCAGATATCCATTGCCGCAGGCAACGTCCAGTATATTATCTCCATCTCTGAGCTCCGCCTTTTTTATAATCTCTTTTTTATGGGATCTTGTGTAATTGCCCTCCGGGCCAGAGTCATATTCCCACGCCATCTCATTGTATATTTTATGAGACTGTTCTGTCTTTTTCCCCAAATTCATTCCTCCGAGTATGTTGTATCATACCTCATCTAATTTATTTCTGTTTTCAGCAGTGAATACATCCTCATATCGATAACTTTACCATTTTTCACGGCGTTATTTCTCAATGTTCCCTCATATTGGAAACCGGCTTTTTCGAGTACCCGGCATGATGCGGCATTATATGCAAACGGCTCAGCATAGATTCGGATCATATCGCTTTTATCAAAAACATAGGCACAGATTTGTTTTACAGCCTCAGTCATGATTCCCTTGCCCCAATATTCTTCTGCTATATAATAGCCCAGCTCACCAGTCTGTCTGTGTATGTTCTCCTGACGGAATACTCCAATACTGCCGACCACTTTGCTGTCTGCTGTGACAGCAAAGGCAAAAGTTTGATCTTCGTCTGCAGAAAGCATATCCGTTATATATTCTGTTCCATCTTTCTCAGTGTAAGGGTAAGGCAGTCCGTCCCGAAGATTATTTTGTATCTTTGTATTAGACAGAGCAGCCGCTAAATCTTCTGCATCCGATAACTTCCACTTCCTTATTTTACAAATCATTTTTATCTGCCTCCTTGGTATGGTTGCACAGGATTGGGACCTTTTCTCTAATTTAAATTCAAAGTGGTGAATCTGTCAAGGTAATGTGTATATTTCAGATAAGGGCAGAAACCGAAAAACGGTTCTGCCCTTCTAACTCTGCTCACATATAATATTTCATTCTCTTCTACTTATACTGCACTGAATACTTTCCGCTCATCTTAGAGCCTGATTTAATTACTTTTATATAATAAGTTCCCTTTCCATTTTTCAAACGATAAGTTTTAGTTTGAACTGGTTTTAAAGTCATTGTCTTTAAACATCTATTACTTCCTTTTTTATAAACTCTGATTTTTATGTTCCCGGAAGTTACATCTGAACGTACTTTTATATAGCGTTTTTTTCTCGCTGTTTTTCTGTATACACGATAATATCTAGATGCTTTTTCTGTATCCGTGTATACATTTGTTTTTGTTGTTCCTAGTTTAACTTTCTGTGCCTTTGATTTTTTAGTCTGGTACTTTGAGGTAATTGGAGTATTCGTTAAATTAATTTGATACACTTGATTTTCTGCTGCTTTTGAAACCAAACGGTATTGTCCTTTTTTTAATGCCGTTGCGAATTCCTTCTGAACATGGTCATTAGCCGCTGATTTCATAGCTTTGCTTACTGAAACCCATTTTTTCTTTTCATTTCTTTGGACATAAAAGAATACATCAGCACCATTGTAGCTAACAGGTGCTACATAGATATTTTGTAGACTTCGTTTTGTAATGTTAAATGTTTGATATACATTTTTATTTTTTCCTGATTGTGTATACAAAATATTATTTTTAAGTGTGGAAACATTATCTTTTTTAATATATGCCATGACGATTACTCTTTCCTTAATTACATCAGGCAGCTTAATATAAAATGTATCCGTTTTTTTCACATTTTTAATAAAAATGTCTCCATCCTCTGTGTCTTTTATACCTGTTATTATTTTTTTACTTTTATCATATACATTAACCCCTTCACTTACACGCAGGATACCTTCCTCCTGTGGATAAATTTGAATCCATTTCCCTTGAGATTTTGAAGTAAAGACATACTGCAGAGTGTCTTCCTCATTCGGGGTCATGTAGGAAACTCTTTCCTCTGCTTTAATAACCTCTACATCAACATACTGTTTAACTGCTGCTTTTGCTGGAATTATCAACATTCCGATTAACAAAACCACTGTTAATAATGAACTTAAAACTTTTTTTACTTCCATAGCTTTATCTCCTAACCTTTTATTCAATTATAGTTAATCGCTGCATAATGAGCGATTACATTAGCATCAGAAATATGTACTTCACCTCCATAAGCTGATAAACGTTTTACTCGAAACGTTGGATTAGAAGGGTAATATTCCGGTGTATTAGCCGCATGAAAATCATGACACACAGCTACATCTGAACGCTTTCCTTGATAACGATATAATGTATTTCTTTCTGCTCGATAAGCAAGATCAAATCTTCTGGAAACATATTTTGGATTATCCGCTTCATTTTCCTTCATTTGACCTTTGTCTGGATTCTTAGCATGCGTTATGCTGTACCAATTGCCATTATAATATCTATATGTTGAGTGTGCGAATGTATCAGTTGATGTATGCATGGCCACACCAAAGATAAATGCCTTTTTGTTTGATTTACTATAGTTTTTAAAAAAACTCTTCTTCTGAATCTTACTCATTGCGCTTCTAATCTTGTCATAACTATTCTTTGTCAATCCAGGAATCTTACTTTGTGCTACCGCTGTATAAGTATTTCCTTTTCCATATTCATTTCCTATCTTTATCATAAACCGGTAGCTTGCAAGATAATTGACCTTTTCATTGTTTACATGTCTTCTTTCATAAAGCCCATGAAAATCCGGATTTTCTGTCATTCCCTCAATACCAACGGCATCAGATGCTGTTGAATCTGGGTAAGAAGCACCTTTTTTCATTGCTGGCAGATTAACATTTTTATCCGTTAAATATTTTTGATGGTTAGATCCTGACCATGTTCCTGCAACTTTTGCTTCATCTGAAAAATTATTATATATTTCTACAACAGAATCATTCTTCTCTACATTGATGTTATTGGTTTCACTATATTGTCTTTTTGCTTGTTCATAAATGTTATTTGCATGTTCATAATCTACAACACCATTTCCGTACTTTTCTTTATTTCCCAGAGGTTTGGCACTTTCTTCTAAAAGCTGTGAAACAAAATCTTTTGGTTTTGATAAATCTTTTTGCCATATTAAGCTTGCAACTCCCACAACATGAGGTACTGACATACTAGTTCCTGAAGTTACCATTGTTTCTCCAAAAGCACCTGTTGCCCGAACAGCCTCTCCCGGCGCAACAACATCGACTTCTTTTCCTGTTGAACTGAAATCACTAATTTGGGCTTGAGAATCGATTGACCCTACTGCTACCACATTCTCAAAAGCTGCCGGATATTGAACATTGTCAGTTCCTTTTTCTCCGTTATTACCAGCCGCTGCGACAACTAAAATTCCCTTTGCGTTTGCTTCATCAATTGCTTGCTTTAATGCTTCTGAGTATTGATCCATCCCAAAACTGATGCTAATAATTTTTACATTTTTGTCAATTGCCCAGTGAATTCCTTCAATGACTCTGCTAACCGGAGCCTGCTTATTCCGGTCTAAAATTCTTGCTGAATAAAGTTCAATATTGGGGTTAATGCCTTTTACTTGCCTATTTTCATTTTCCGATATAAGCAAACTGGCAATGGATGTTCCATGATTCGTTTCATCTTCAAAAAGCGGTGAAATTTCTTCTCTGTCTGCGATTAGATTCACACGTTCTTTCACATCTAATCCTTCTTGAAAATCGACACCTGAATCTAACAATGCAACTTTAACTTTGCTGCCACCTTTGTGATGTTCCTCATCTACCCCGATAGATTTCAAATTCCAGAAATCATCTTTTCCTTTAGATTTTTTCTGTACTTTTACATTTTTATTGCTTTCATCTTCATTTGTTGTGGATGCATTTACATTGATATCTTCTTCTACCACCTCCACTTTATTGTCTTTCTCGATTGTATTTGCTTCTTTTTGGGTCATTTTTGATACGATAATGTTTTCTTCTTTCAATAAAGAAGTCTTTTGTTCGTCTATAAGAGAATTATATTGTGCCTTTACTGATTTCATCGCCTTTTTGCTCTTTGCAACTACAATATAATTTTTATTCTTTCCTGTTTCTGCAGAAACATTGCTTTGGAAGCTTGGTGACAAACACATTCCACAAAGCATCATCGTTGACAGTAGGAAACTTAATACCCACCTTATTTTTTTCTTTTGCATACTGTTTCTCCTTTTCTTCCGGAAAAACAATGAAAGTCCATTCAATACTATATTTTATCTTTTGATCATGGTATACTAATCTTATCCATGTGGTACAATCTGCTCTATAGCAGATACGGTTGGCCCCGCGTATTGCATGGATTTTACATTGTTTATCTTGTGTAAGTTCCTTTTACCGTAATTTTTGATCCAGATTTATTTTTTACAAACATTCGATAAGTTCCTGCTTTATCTGCTGAAACTGATTTTCCAACCGATTTAGCAGCGTTCATATATATTTTATGCCCTGTTGTATCCACTATACCAACTGTAACGTTTGCAGTTTTAGAAAAATTTAACATGAATTTAACTTTATTTCCTTTTGAAAGATGGAATGAAGAAGATCTTTTTTCAACATTATTTCCAATTGACCAGTTTACCCTTTCACTAGTTGCCCATAAAACAATTTCTTTATCTTCTGTTTCAATTTTAACCTCTGGATCTATCTCATCTGTTATATACACACCTCCTTCCTGTGCTATTATTCCACTTGTATCATTTGCAAATACCGGAACTGTTCTAAGTATCAGCACTCCACAAAATATTATCATAAGCACTTTTAAATTTCTCATTATCCTTCTCCTTTAAACCTCTGAAAATCACCCGCCACTTGAACCTTAAAAGGACTTAAATTTAAAAAGAATATTTTATAATATCCGCTTTTATGTACTTGGAATTTATTCATTATATCTCCTGAATGTGTTATATAATGTCTTATACCATCTTCATTTATAAGTCCTGAAACTGCATCACCTTCTTTGATTTTTTTGTCATCTTTTTGTGCTATTAAAAAATCAAGCTGAATCCTATCCCCTTTCTCAAAATATAACTTTTTTGTCTGCACCTCTGTTTTACTATCCAAATATGGATTATCCAGAAAGTAAATTTGACTTTTTTCCTGATCCCATATTTTAAATTCTTTTACTTGATAATCAGTTTGAAATTTTCCTGTTTTTTCTTCTGTTGTATTTTTAGCAATGTCTTCTCCTTCTACAAGATCACCTGTTTCAGTTAGATCTACAACTCTCATATACCCCCTTTGAAATCCTATAGCTGATGCAGCCACAGTCACAGTTCCACTCAAGCAAAAAAAGAAAATCAAACTCACTGCCGACAAAAACTTCATTGGATTCATCTCTCCAATCCGTTTTGCACGCTCAATCCTGCGGACAAGCCCGCTTTCATCTTCATATACCGCTGAACAGACAGCTGTTCCCCATTCCATTTTCTGAGTTGTAATTGCATATAAAACTCTAAAATATTGTTTTCTGCTTTTTATCAAAGTGTAGACGCTAAAATCGCAATATGTCTCTGACCAATCATCATACTGCCGGAAAAGTCGCTTTAATACAGGAAAATACCAATGAATCCATATCAATACATTTCCAAACAATTTCCATGCCAAGTCCCGATGTTTTATATGCATAAGTTCATGATAAAATATAACTTTCAATCGTTCGGCATCAATAATATCTTCTGACAATACGACCGTTGGTTTCAAAACTCCTTTTACATAAGGACTCGGAACCATTCCCATTGTCAGTCGAACTTCTTTTTTCACTCCAATAATTTCTTTACAGGCTTTAAATAAATCTTTAATTTCTTTATTTTCCACCTCACAAAACTGAGTCGTCTTCTCAAATTGAAATCTTCGAATAACATACCCTGTCAGTTTTATAATAAATCCAATGCACCATATGATTGCCACAGTATATATCATGTTACTTATAAATGGGGTTAAGGAAAAAATAACTCCATCCCAGAAATACCGCAATAAAATAGCCACAACAATGGGGATAATATATGCAATCATGACCAACTTCAACAAAATATATGTGATATGTATAAATCCTTGTTTCTCTAATTTCTTTGAAATATATTTCCATGCAAGAAACAAAATGCTCCCCGTTAAGCAACATAAGAAAATACTGCTGAAAATTATGATCAAACAGTGCCTAATCATCAAACTCATCAATTAAACCCTCTATTCTTCGGTCTTCATCTTCGATTAACTCTGTCAATGATGCCGACATTTCTTTTGCTGATCCACCAAACCAAAAATCTTTCATATATTTCATCTGTTTTTTGCAGTATTCTTTTTCTGACATAACAGGGAAAATATAACTAAACATTCCATCTCGCTTTAATTTGATATATCCTTTCTTTTCAAGTTTAGTGAAATATGTTCTTGTTGTACTTCTTGTATAATCCAAATGATATTTTTCTTTTAACACATTATTTATATCGTACACTGTTGGTGGTTTTTCAAATTCCCAGATACATTTCATGATAAACTGCTCTGTTTTTGTCAGTGTTTCCATTTACATCACCCTTCTCATTTTAGTTTGTTTTCTTTTATAAACATTTTAACACTTATATAACTGTATTACAATATAATATACTTTTTTAGACTATTTGCTTAATTATTCTGTATTTCATTAGGCATATTTATATTTTGAAACAGATCATTCTTCTTTCAAATTTGTCTGTTATTTCTCTAAATACACAAAAAACCTTGAAATACCCATTTTTGAGTATTTCAAGGTTTTTAAGTATCTTTTATTTTATAAGATTAGTTTCCCATCTGCTTTGCCACTTCCTCAGCAAAGTTTTCTTCTTTCTTTTCGATTCCTTCGCCTGTCTCAAAACGGATGAATCCTTTGATGGCAATCTTCGCAGAATTAGCTTTTGCTACTTCTTCTACATATTTTCCAACAGACTGTTTTCCGTCTTCAGCCTTTACATAAGCCTGATCTAAAAGACAAACTTCTTTTAATTCTTTGTTTAGACGTCCGATGATCATCTTCTCGATGATATTGTCCGGCTTGTCTGGATTTTCATTCTTAGCCTGAGCCTTTAAGATTTCTGTTTCATGATCGATATAATCTTTGGAAACTTCATCTCTGCTTGTATATTTCGGCATGATAGCAGCTACCTGCATAGCTACGTTTTTGCCCATTTCTTTGATATCGTCATTGACAACATCTGTCTCAACTTCTACTAGTACGCCGATCTTTCCGCCTGCGTGGATATAAGAAGCAACGAATCCGTCTGCTGATTCCATCTGTGCAAATCTGCGGATATTTAAGTTCTCACCGATAATGGCAATTTTTCCGTCTAATACTTCTTTTACAGTCTTTCCAGCTTCTGCTTTAGATTCTTCTGCCAGGAAAGCTTCGATGTCTGCCGCACCTGTTATGAGGGCCTGATCGGCAACCTCTGCAACATAAGTCTGGAACTGTTCGTTCTTAGCAACGAAGTCAGTCTCAGAGTTTACTTCCACGATAGCAGCTTTCTTTCCGTCATCAGAAAGTTTTGTAGCTACTAATCCCTCTGCAGCAATACGTCCGGCTTTCTTTTCAGCCTTTGCAAGTCCCTGCTCTCTTAAGTGCTCAACAGCTGCTTCCATATTTCCATCGGTAGCGTTTAATGCCTTTTTACAGTCCATCATTCCCGCACCGGTTTTTTCTCTTAATTCTTTTACCATTCCTGCTGTAATAGCCATGATTTTTCCTCCAAATAAATCTTATTCTTCTGCAGCTTCCTCTTCTGCTTCCACATCAGCAGCATCCATTCCCTGGTTTGCTTCAACAACAGCATCAGCCATTGCAGATGTGATCAATTTGACTGCACGGATTGCATCATCATTTCCTGGGATGATATATTCTAAATCTTCCGGGTCACTGTTTGTATCAGCGATACCTACCAGAGGAATTCCCAATGTATGTGCTTCCTGAACACAGATATTTTCTTTTTTAGGATCTACAATGAAGATCATATCCGGAATTTCGTTCATCTCTTCGATTCCGCCTAAGTTCTTCTGTAATTTGTCCATTTCTTTTCTAAGTTCTAATACTTCTTTCTTCGGAAGAACTTCAAATGTCCCGTCTTCTTCCATCTTTTTGATCTTCTTTAAACGGTCGATACGGCTTCTGATGGTCTTGAAGTTTGTAAGCATTCCGCCTAACCATCTCTGGTTTACATAGAACATTCCGCAGCGCTCTGCTTCAGTCTTGATAGAATCCTGAGCCTGTTTCTTTGTTCCCACGAATAAAATCTTTCCGCCTTCTGCAACACACTCTTTTACTGCGTTGTATGCATCGTCTACCATGCCTACGGATTTCTGAAGGTCGATGATGTGGATTCCGTTACGCTCTGTGTAAATGTACGGAGCCATTTTAGGATTCCATCTTCTTGTCTGATGTCCGAAATGAACACCTGCTTCTAATAACTGTTTCATTGAAATAACGCTCATAAAAAATCTCCTTTGGTTATGCTTCCACCATTGTCATTATCCCGGCAAACCTTTCGGCACCTACCGGAATTCCAACGGCGTGTTTATTTTTACCTTTGACAGTATAGCACATCTGTTTTACACAATGCAAGAAAAACTTCGCAATTTAAGCCTAGATACGCCCGGCACGGTTTAATTCGTCAAAAATCAGGTCATTTACAACTTTGATATAGGTCCCTTTCATACCGGAAGACCGGGACTCGATGACTCCTGCACTCTCCAGCTTTCTCAGTGCATTGACGATGACTGATCGGGTAATGCCGAAACGGTCGGCAATCTTGCTGGCAACCAAAATGCCCTCGCTGCCGTTCAGTTCATCAAAAATGTGATGAACCGCTTCCAGTTCCGTAAAGGAGAGAGTTCTGAAGGCAGATTCGATAATATTCTGCTTTCTGCGTTCACTCTCCATCTCTTCACTGACAGAACGCATCATCTCCAAACCAACGACTGTGGTTCCATATTCAGCCAATATGATATCATCGATCGTATAGTCATCTTCCATCCGGTACATAAACAGTGTGCCAAATCTCTCTCCCGCAATATCGATCGGAGAGATAATACCGCAGTAGCGGTGGATGTCACTCTCAAAACCGAGTGTCTGGAGATTTACATTCTCCTTCGTGGACAAGATTGTCAGCAGACGCTCATTTAAGTCCGTGTCAATATAATCCCCGATTTTACCGCTGATCATCTCTTCGATGGGATCTATATTCTCTGAATTTTGAATTCCTAAGATCTTTCCCTTTTTGCTGATAACGATCACATTGGAATCCATAACCTCCATCAGAACCTGACAGATGTCATTGAAAACGACTTTTTGTGAATTGTTGTTATGCAGTAATTTATTTATCTTCCTGGTTTTATCTAATAATTGTACACTCATAGCTACTCCTTATTTTTCGTAACTTCTTCCTCTTTCGGCAGATCACATACATATCCGCAGTGTTCGTCTGAACAAACTAGTTTCTTTCCTTTTTCCACCATATACTTTCCGCAGCGCTCACACTTGACGGTAGAAGGCTTCTGCCATGACATAAATTCGCATTCCGGGTTATCCTCACATCCGTAGTATTTCCGGCCCTTCTTGGTTTTTTTCAGGACGACTTCCTTTCCGCACAGCGGACATGGAACTCCAATCTTTTCAAAATGAGGCTTTGTGTTTCGGCAGTCAGGGAATCCCGGACAGGCCAGGAATTTCCCATACGGCCCGTATTTCACAACCATGTTGCGTCCGCACTGGTCACAGACTACATCGGTCACTTCATCCTCGATGGTCACCTGCTCCAGCTCTTTTTCTGCGGCCTCCACGGCTTCTTTCAGATCCGGATAGAAGTTTTCCACCACTGATTTCCAGTGGACCTTGCCTTCCTCCACCATATCTAAAAGTGCCTCCATCGTGGCGGTAAAATGCACATCCACAATAGACGGGAATGCCTTTTTCATCATGGTATTGACCGCTTCTCCAAGCTCCGTCATATACAGATTCTTCTTTTCCTTGACCACATACCTTCTGGCAATGATCGTCGATATGGTAGGAGCATACGTACTCGGCCGTCCGATACCCTGTTCTTCCAGGGTGCGGACAAGGGTTGCTTCCGTGTAGTGGGCCGGCGGCTGTGTAAAATGTTGTTTATGGTCAAACTCTTTTAACTTCAGTTCCGTGGAAGTATCAATACTTTTCAGTATGACATTTCCTTTTGATTTCTCATTGTCGATGTTGTACACAGTCAAAAATCCGTCAAAAACGATCTTGGATGCGGAGGCATTGAAACGGTATCCGTTGGCATCGATCTTTACGGATGTGGTCTCATACTTGGCTGCACTCATGCGGCTCGCCATAAACCGGTTCCAGATCAGCTGATAAAGCCTGAACTGGTCTCTGGAAAGCTGTTCTTTCAGGCTCGCCGGAGTATTTTCGATGTAAGTTGGACGAATCGCTTCATGGGCATCCTGTACATTTTTGCCGTCCTTTTTTGAAACTTGTCCGTTTCCGACAAAATCACTTCCATAAGTTTCGGAGATAAACTCTCTGGCATTTTTATCTGCCTCTTCCGAAATCCTTGTGGAGTCTGTACGAAGATAAGTAATCAATCCCACGGTGCCTTTCCCTTTAATGTCCACACCTTCATACAGCTGCTGGGCAATCCTCATGGTCTTTGCTGTCGGAAAATTCAGTTTGCTGGATGCATCCTGCTGCATCGTGCTGGTCGTAAACGGAAGCGGTGCTTTCTTGATACGCTCCCCTGTCTTTACGCTGTCAACATGAAACTCGGCTCCTTCCAATTCCGCAAGGATCTTGTTCAGCTGTTCTTCATTCTTAATCTCGATTTTCCCGTCTTTGTCACCGGCAAACTTGGCCTCCAGAGGCTTTTTGCTCCCTTTCACATTCAGGAAAGCATCCAGTGACCAGTATTCTTCCGGTATGAAAGCGCTGATCTCTTCTTCCCGGTCACAGATCAGGCGAAGAGCCACAGACTGTACCCGTCCTGCGCTCAATCCCCTCTTGATCTTTGCCCATAAAAGAGGACTGATCTTATACCCCACAATCCGGTCCAGGACACGCCTCGCCTGCTGGGCATCCACCAGGTCCATGTCAATCTCTCTCGCATGCTTTAAGGATTCCTTGACTGCATTCTTGGTGATCTCATTGAATGTGATACGGCTGCATTTTTTGTTCTCCAGTTTCAGCGCATAATAAAGATGCCATGAAATTGCTTCCCCCTCCCGGTCAGGGTCAGTCGCGAGATAAACTTTATCGGCCTTCTTCACTTCTTTTCTCAGTGCCGCCAATACTTCTCCCTTGCCCCGGATCGTAATATATTTTGGTTCAAAATTATGTTCCAGGTCGATTCCCATCGTACTCTTGGGGAGATCCCTCACATGACCGTTGGATGCAATGACTGTATAATTTTTCCCTAAAAATTTATTGATCGTCTTTGCTTTCGCTGGTGATTCTACAATTACTAAGTATTTTGGCATTTTTGCACCTCTTAATTATATTTTTATTATGTAATAATTTTTCAGTATTTCCTCTGCCAACCCCTGCCTCTTTAAATAGTATAAGGATGTCACAGTCTCTGTGACCGGCAGTCTTGCCTCCGAAGCTATCTGTTCCAGGCATTTGGGTTCCAAACTCAAAACATCATACACCATTTTTTCACCTCTAGCAAGTGAATTTTTATCAAATTGACAGACATTATGTGAAAATACTCTGAATTTTGGAAATTCATTTAAGATATCTTCGGGACCGGAAACCAGCTTGGCGCCTTGCTGGATCAGGCGGTGGCAGCCCCTTGATACATCACTCGTCACATTGCCCGGAAGTGCAAAAATTTCTTTATTTTGTTCCAATCCGCAGTCCGCTGTGATCAGAGATCCGCTTTTCTCTCTGGCCTCTACTACAAAGATTCCGTCGGAAAGTCCGCTGATGATCCTGTTCCTCTGCGGAAAGAGAAAAGAAAACGGCTCTACACCGGGACCATACTCAGAATAGATCACCCCCTGTTTCTCCACATCGGCGAAGAGTTTTTGATGAACTTTCGGATAGATCCGGTCAATCCCACATCCCAAAACACCTGCCGTCGGCGCGCCTGCATCCAGGGCTCCCCTGTGAGAAGCTCCGTCGATTCCCCTGGCCATGCCGCTGACGATCAGAACACCTCTCCCGGACAGCTCCTTCGCAAAATATCCTGCCATCTCTCTTCCATATAAAGTACAGGATCTGGCCCCTACCATTGCGATGACCAGCCTTGATTCTCTCGGCCTGCCTTTTCTAAAAATCCCGAACGGATAGTCATAAATCTGTTTAAGCCGCTGCGGATAATCGGGTTCTTTCCATATAATATAGTCTGTTTTCTGCTTTTTTAACTCCTCGTACTTCTTACAGATATAAGATTCATCTCTTGTCTCAAGAAAAAGCCGGTACTGTCTTTTATTAAGAAATGATTTTGCAGTCTCTTCATTAAGTTTCCTGAGTTCTTCCGGGTGAAGAACGGCAGAAAGAATCTTACCCTGCGTCTTCCGGTTTATCTCAAGAAGCGACGTAAACCAAAACCACGAAAGCTTTTCATTCATACCCCACAGCCTCCGATAAAAACTCCATATTGCGCAGAGACAGTGCCTCTATAAGATGTCCCTCTCCTATCCCGCTTTGCTGCTCCATTCCGGCAATCGTTTTTGCTGTCCTCACAATCTTATGAATACCCCGCATTGAAATATGATGTTTCTTTTGTTCTTCTTTCAAAATTTTTTGGCTTTCTTTATTCAGAGGACAAATTTTTTCTATATCCTCTGCCTGTATCTGACTAAAATAAGAATACGGAGTATCCGAGAGTTCTCTCTGTTCCTCCCTGATATGCTCTAAGACCCTGCTGCGGATAACAGCCGAAGTTTCCGTCTCAGCGTCCATTTTCTTTGCCTCCTGTCCAACTGTAAGGATCAGGTCAAAACGGTCCAGTACGGGACCGGAAAGTCTGTGATAATAGGACCGCTTTTGACCCGCGCTGCACCGGCATGCCTCCGGAGTGAAGCTGTTGCCGCATGGACACGGGTTCATGGCCGCTGCAAGTAAAAAGTCCGCAGGCATGGTATAGTCTCTCCCAAGCCTGTTTAAAATAATCTGCTTATCTTCCAGCGGCTGTCTCAGTGCTTCAATGCATTTGGCGTCAAACTGTGCCAGTTCATCCAAAAACAGCACACCTTTGTGGGCAAGTGTGATCTCTCCGACTTTTGGAACCGCTCCCCCACCGATCAGCGCTCCTCTGGATATGGAAGAATGGGGTTTTCGGAAAGGCGGGCAAAAATCCCCTGCATCCCTGTGGATTCCTGCCGCCTGATAGAGAGCCTGCACCTCCAGGTATTCGTCCTCAGATAAACTATTCATAATAGAAGGAATCCGTTCTAGGGCCATAGTTTTGCCGCATCCCGGAGCTCCGATCAGAAGAATGTGATGTCTCCCGGTCACGGCGATCTCCAGAGCTCTTTTTAAGAGAGGCTGCCCTTTTATTTCCGAAAAATCAAGACACTGGCTGTTTAGAATTATCCTTTTTTTCTGAAAATGGTATGGAAGCACACACCCGTTTCTGAAATAGTCCACAGCATCGGAGAGATGTTTTACCGGAACCAATTCCACATCTTTCATATATACAAGAGATTCCATATCATCATAGGGAACCATAAACCGCCGGATGCCCTGCTTTTTTCCTTCCATGATGATGGGCAGGCACTGTCTGATCCCATGGACACTGCCGTCCAGTCCCAGCTCTCCCAGGAGGCAGATAGGCGGTTCTTTAGTAAATGGAATATAGTTGAGACCGGCCATAACGGCCGCTGCGATGGGAAGATCAAATGCAGTTCCTGTCTTTCTGATATCGGCAGGAGATAGATTAACGGTAACTTTCATCGGAGGGAGCGGACAGCCCAGAGCCCGCAGCGCGGATTCCACCCTGTGCCTGGATTCTTTTGCTTCATTAGAAAGGCGGCCTACCATAGTAAAGTATGGGAGACCGCTTCTTAATTCCGCTTCGACCTGAATGATACAGCCTGCGGCGCCTGAGACAATGCCGCTTAGCATCGAACAAAACATAAAGCCTCCTTCTTTCCCGGAAGCCTCTCAGCTAACAATATACTGTATCTTATCATATTTTCTAAATTTTTACAACTATTTCAGCAATTTTTTTAGTTCACTCATAAAGGTGTTCACATCTTTGAACTCTCTGTATATAGCGGCAAATCTTACATATGCCACCTCATTCAGTTCCTTCAGCTTGTCCATGACGATCTCTCCGATCAGGGAACTCTCCACCTCGCGCTGTCCGAGATTATAGATCTTTGTCTCGATCTCATCTACGATCTGATCGATCTGTCCCATGGATATAGGCAGTTTGTGGCAGGACTGTACGATACCCGCCTTGATCTTGGAGCGGTCATACATCTGTCTGGTCTTGTCCTTTTTGATCACAGACAGCGGTTCTGTCTCGATCTTTTCATAGGTCGTGAAACGCTTGCTGCAGTCGTCACACTGTCTTCTTCTCCTTATGGAGTTATTGTCTTCCGAATGTCTGGAATCAATGACTCTGGAATTTTCACTTCCGCAATAAGGGCACCTCATTTTTCTACCTCCCGGGCTATGCTTTTCTTTGTACTCTTTTGAGAGGCAGATCACGTCTGCCTCAAGATTTTCCATTCGTTAAAGGAAGTATATCATTTTTTCCAGATCACTTCAAACATTCTTTTTCATTAATATCCACCAATACAGTGTCACAGCCGATTCGAATGATCTTCTTATATGGAATATAATAAAACTCACCTTTTGTAAAGCACAGGATCTTTGTCGCTTTTGGAACGATCAGGCATAAAATCTGACCTGACGCCGGGTCAAACTCCAGATCGATTACACATCCCAGTTTATCTCCGGTCCGGCAGTTGATAACATCCTTTTCCCTCAGCTCTAAAAACTTCATGAAACGCCACCCCAGAAAAATAGTTATAATAGTATATGCCCCAGGAAATAAAATGTGCCAAAAAGGCTGTATCCTCCAGTCAGATACAGCCTAATGATCTTTATATAATTCACTTTATTATACAGTAATGATTTTTTTCGGACACTTCTTGGCACATAGTCCGCAGTTGACACATTTCTCATAGTCTATATGAGCAATGTTGTTTTCTACGGTAATCGCTCCAAGCTTACATTCTTTCGCACAGAGCCCGCAGCCGATACATCCGGCTTTGCACACGGATATGACGTCTTTTCCCTTGTCTTTAGAATTACACTGCACTAAATGCTTCTTGTCGTAAGGAACCAGTTCAATAAGTCCCTTCGGACAGATATTGGTACATTTTCCGCAGCCGATGCACGCTTCTTTGTCAACATATGCAATACCGTTGACGATGGAGATTGCATTCTCAGGGCACACTTGGGCGCAGCTTCCGAATCCCATACATCCGAAAGAGCATGCTTTCGGCCCCTCTCCGGGCACATTCATCGCTTCCACACAGCTCATCTGTCCTGTATATTCGTATTTATTTGATGCTTTCTCACAGGTTCCTGCACACTTTACGAATGCCACCTGTTTTACGAAATCACCGGCTTCCACACCCATGATGGCACCGATTTTTTCTGCCGCTGAAGGCCCGCCTACCGGACAGGCATTGACCGCAGCTTCTCCGTTTGCGATCGCTTTTGCAAGCCCGTCACATCCGGCGTATCCGCATCCTCCGCAGTTATTGCCGGGAAGTTCTGCTCGGACTGCTACTTCTTTTTCATTGACCGGAACCTTAAACTTCTCAGAAGCGATTCCTAAAAGAATAGCAATGACCAAACCAATTCCTCCGACCACGACGGCCGCGAGAATAATTGCTGTAATATCCATTTATGCTACCTCCCTATATGATTCCTGAGAATCCAAAGAAAGCGATAGCCATCAGACCTGCCGTGACAAGAGTGATCGGCATTCCTTTGAAAGATTCCGGGATGTTGTTGTATTCTAGTTTCTCGCGGATACCGGCCAAGATCACGATGGCGATGGTAAATCCGACAGCCACTCCAAATCCGTTGACTACACTGGTAATAAAGTTGTAATCATACTGAACGTTATTCAATGCAACACCGAGCACCGCACAGTTGGTAGTGATCAGCGGAAGATATACGCCTAAAGACTCATAGAGAGCCGGCATAGATTTCTTTAAAAACATTTCCACGAACTGCACCAATGCCGCAATGACAAGAATAAATGCTATCGTCTGAAGATATTCCAGATGAAACGGCACGAGTATGCCAGCATAAACGAAATAGGTAACCGCTGAGGCGATCGTGATGACGAAAATAACCGCAGCGCCCATTCCGCCGGCGGTCTCTACCTTCTTGGATACACCAAGGAAAGGACAAAGGCCTAAGAACTGGCTCAATACTACGTTATTAACTAATGCCGCACCGATTGCGACTAATAATAAATTTGACATTGTTCATCCCCCCTATTTGTCGTCCACACTGTTATCAAAAAACCGGCTTCCGCAGGCACCGTTTCCGCAGCTTGCACAGTCGCCGCATCCGGAAGCCTGAGACTCTCCTGCTTTTTTCGGTTTCTTGTTTCTTACCTTATTCTGAACTGCAACAAGGCAGGCCAGGACAAAGAATGCTCCGGGAGCCAGGATAAAGATCGTGATCGGCTCATAAGCAGCCGGCATGATCTTTGCGCCAAAGATCGTACCTGCACCGAGGAGTTCACGGAAGGCTCCGATCACAGTCAGTGCAACAGTAAATCCAAGGCCCATTCCGACACCGTCGAAGAAAGAGAGCACTGCCCCGTTCTTAGATGCAAAGGATTCTGCGCGTCCCAGGATAATACAGTTTACTACGATCAAAGGAATGTAGATTCCAAGGCTTGCATTCAGTGACGGCACATATCCCTGCAAAAGGAACTGCACTACCGTTACGAGAGATGCAATAATGACAATATAGCCCGGAATACGGACTCTGTCAGGTATAATATTTCTCATGAGTCCAATGATCAGATTGGAAAACATTAAAACGGCCGTAGTGGAAAGTCCCATTCCTGCCCCGTTGATGGCGGATGTGGTTACCGCGAGGGTAGGACACATACCGAGCATTAAGACGAAAGTAGGATTTTCTTTGACAATACCGTTGATCAAACGTTCTATCGGATTACTTTTCATCTCAATTACCTCCTTTCAATGTATCCATTAAAGTAACACAGCTGTTGACTCCGCTTGTCACCGCACGGCTGGTGATCGTAGCGCCGCTGATGGCATCGACCTTTGCGTCGTCGCTCTTGCCGGAACCGTCTTTTACGACTTCAAACTGCTTTGCTTTTTTATTGTTAAAGTTGCTCTTGAACTCCTCTTCTTTTGCCTTCATACCAAGGCCCGCGGTCTCATTGATCGTCAGAGTCTCATATCCGTTGACCGTACCGTCATTTTTGACGCCGACAGAGAGAGTGATATCTCCGCCGTATCCGTCAGGGTTTGTCACGGAGAATACATATCCAAGACCTTTTCCGTCCTTATCTACTGCTTTGGCAATCTCACTGACCGTATTCTGGCCCAGATTCTTTGCCTTTAAAGCTTTGTTTATCTCTTTTTTATCAAGTTTCACTGCCTCAAAACGGTCTGCGTCTTTGAACACAGCCTTGTATGCTTCCTGTTTTGTCTTTTCTTCCTGCTTTGCAATCGGATCTTTGGTCACGTTGTAAACGAATCCAAGGATCAGTCCGGCAGCCAGAGTGATGATAAATAATTTAATACAGTCATTTACTAAACTTTTATTCATTGTCTTTGCCTCCTTTTGCCTTCACAATTCCAAACGGAGTCGGAACCGTAATCTTTTCAATCAGAGGAACAACCAGGTTCGCAATGATAATAGAGTAAGAAACTCCCTCTGCCATCGGTCCGAACAGTCGGAAAATACCGGTCAGCAGTCCGCAGAGGACGCCGAAGATGATCTTTCCTCTGGAAGTGATCGGTGAAGTTACATAGTCCGTTGCCATGAAGATCGCACCGAGCATCAAACCGCCGGAAAAAATCTCAGACGCCATGTAGGTGAGATCGAAGCCATGTCCTCCAAAAAGCAGTACGAAGACAGCCACCGTCGCCACATAGATGCATGGGATCAGCGGTGAGATCACTTTCTTTAATACCAGGTAGGCTCCTCCCAGGAGGAGAAGGACGGCGGATGTCTCTCCGATCGTTCCGGGGATGAATCCTGTAAAGACACTTCCCAGGTCTACACTCTTTCCCGCCTTCAGCAGTGCAAGAGGAGTCGCAGTGGTGACACCGTCATATGTAAATGTTGTCATTCTTGCCGCGAAAGAGATCATCAGAAAACAGCGGGCTCCCAATGCCGGGTTCATAAAATTCTGTCCCAGGCCGCCGAAAACCTGTTTTACGACAATGATGGCAAACAGGCCGCCCAGCACCGGCATCCATAAAGGAACACCTGCCGGCAGGTTCAGTGCAAGCAGGAGTCCGGTCACAGCCGCGCTCAGATCGCTTACCGATACTTTTTGTTTCATTAACTTCTGATATATATACTCAGCAGCCACACAGGTGACAATGGAGACCGCAATGGTCACAGCCGCAGATGCACCGAAGATATAGATACCAAAAACTGTGGCCGGGAGTAATGCAAGGATTACATCCAGCATAATGCTTTGTGTTGAGCTTTTGTCCCTTACGTGCGGGTTTGCTGAAACACGATATAATGTTTCGTTCATATGTACCTCTCCTTTACTTCTTTCTACGATTTGCCAAGACCTGTTTGCGTCCTGTCTTCATTGACTGTGCCAGGTTTCTCTTCGCCGGACAGATAAAAGAACAGCATCCGCATTCCACACACTCATCGCCATGGAGAGCTTCAAATGCTTCAAAGTTATTGTTATCTGCCAGTACGGACAGTCTCGCCGGCATTAACTTCTGAGGACAGACGCTGACACATCGCCCGCAGTTGATACAGTTGCTCGGCTCTACGGCAGACACCGGGTCCTTTGTAAATGCCAGCAGAGAAGAAAATGTTTTGACTGCCGGAACATCAGTAGTAAACATAGCCATTCCCATCATCGGACCTCCGGAAATCACCTTTTCAGGCTGCCCCTTAAATCCGCCGGCTGCTTCGATCAGCTCGCTGACATTCGTTCCGGTGCGCACTAAAAGATTCTTCGGACTTTCTATGGCGTCTCCTGTCACTGTCACAACACGCTGAAATAAAGGTTTCCCTTCTTTTACTGCGTCCTTCACAGCAACAATTGTTGCCACGTTGTCCACAATACATCCTGCATCTGCCGGAAGCATGCTGGAATTGATGGCTCTTCCCGTTGTCGCATAGATCAGGGAACGCTCTGCTCCCTGCGGATATTTTGTCTTCAGCTCCGCAACCGAAATCCTTGCATCCCCTTTGACACAATCGCTGACTTTTGCAATGGCATCTTTTTTATTATCTTCCACTGCGATGATCCCTTTTGCTTTCGGGAATAAGTCCAGAACAATGTTCAGCCCTTCCACGAGGACTTCCGGAGTCTCCATCATGATCCTGTAATCTCCGGTTATGTAAGGCTCACACTCCGCACCATTGACAATGATGTACTCGATGGCACCCGGATCTTTCGGAGCCAGCTTCACATGAGTAGGGAAACCTGCTCCTCCGAGTCCGACGATTCCTGCGTCTTTGATCGCAGCGAGAACCTCGTCTCTGGTCATATCCTGATACGGCTTTGCCTGAAACTCCGCTTCTTTGAATTCTCCGTCGTTTTCTATTACAATCGCATTTACTTTCGCTCCGGCGGGAGTCACTCTCGGCTCAATCGCTTTCACCGTACCCGAAACAGAGCTGTAAATATTGGCTGACACAAAACCGCCTGCCTCTGCAACCTTCTGTCCCGCCAGTACCTGATCACCTTTTTGTACGATCGGTTTCGCAGGTGCCCCGATGTGCTGGCCGACAGGTAAAACAACATCTCCTTTCGGCAGATATTCGGTGATCGGGGAATTTTTTGCGTATTCTTTCCCGTCATCCGGATGAACTCCGCCGCTAAATGTAAACAATGCCATTTTTAAGCCTTCCTTTCTCTTTTCTTAAATTTCCATATCTTTAATGATAAATTGTTTAGCATGCAAAATCAACTTTCGACATTTTTTTCACAAACGAAATCCCACAAAATAACATACATCTCACTAAAATCTTTTCATTCTTTCACTTTATTCAACTTTTTGCACAGAAAAAGAAACAATGCCGGGTTCTATATGTGAATTAATTGTCAATCTAAAAGGAGTCCCCGATCCTGAGAACTCCCTCTTTGAAGTTTTATCTAATGCCTGATCTGTCCATTGCCATAAATAATAAATTTGGTAGTCGTCAGTGCATCGAGTCCCATAGGTCCCCTTGCGTGAATCTTTTGAGTGCTGATTCCGATCTCTGCACCAAAGCCGAACTCGAATCCGTCTGTGAACCTCGTGGAAGCATTCACATAGACCGCAGCCGCGTCGATCTTCTCCAGAAACTCCTGGGCATGAGAATAGGAATCTGTGACGATCGCCTCGGAATGTTTTGTGTTGTAGCGGTTGATATGTTCTACCGCCTCATCAAAGCTGTCCACAACCTTTATCGAGATAACAGCATCCAGATATTCCGTGCCCCAGTCTTCTTCCGCCGCTTTCATCACCCGGTCACTGACTGCCATGACTCTCTCGTCTCCTCTGACCTGCACTCCCTTTTGGAGCAGAGCCTCTACGATGGCCGGAAGATGGGTCTGTACAACATCTTTATGTATGACCAGAGACTCACATGTATTGCAGGTTCCGAGCCTTTGAGTCTTTGCGTTGACCACGATGTCGACAGCCATTTTCGGATCTGCATACTGATCGATGTAAGTGTGGCAGTTTCCGGTTCCCGTCTCAATCACGGGAACTGTGCTGTTTTTCACGACGCTCCGGATCAGTCCGGCTCCTCCTCTTGGAATAAGGACATCAATATATTCCGTCATCTGCATCATCTTTGTGGCAGTTTCACGGCTGGTATCTTCCAGGAGCTGGATGCTGAATACCGGCATCTTTTTCTTGTCTAAAGATTCCTGGAGAACTTTCGCAATCGCGAGATTGGAGTGAATGGCATCGCTTCCGCCGCGGAGCAGACAGGCGTTTCCTGTTTTAAAGCAGAGAGCAAACGCATCCGCAGTAACATTGGGCCGGGATTCATAGATGATTCCTACAACACCCAGAGGAACGACTTTCTTTCCGATCAGCAGTCCGCTTTTATTGGGCTTCATCTCAGTGACTGCCCCAATGGGATCTTCCAGATCCGCCACCTGTCTGAGTCCTTCTGCCATGCCTTCGATCCTGTCTACCGTCAGAGTCAGCCGGTCCACCAGTGCCTCTGACATCCCGCGCTCCATGGCAGCTTTCACGTCTTTCACATTCTCCGAAAGAATATAATTCTGATTTGTCACAAGCTGGTCTGCCGCTTCCCTGAGCAGCTCGTTTTTGTCATTCATGGATGCCTGCGCCAGAACGACCGACGCTTCTTTTGCCTGTCTTCCTAATTGTTCTAACATAACAACCTCCCTGCTATTTTATCTCAATGCTTTCCCTTTGGCTTCAGCGGAGTCACGCTTCCGTCCTCATTCTTTATGCTGATATGATTCAGCTGGCCGCGCAGATTTGCCCGGACAGACTGTATATATTCTTCTCGAAGCTTCTTCTGCTCCTTCTTTTCCTTCTCTGAAAGCCCGACGGACTTTTCCAGATGATATAATTCATTGATTCTTCTAATCTTGTCTTCGTTCATACTATTCCTTTCCAGTCTGAATTATGAGTTTAAATACGGACATTCCGTAAGATATTTCCGAAAATTAAAATGTTCTCTTTTATGGGCCAAGAAAAGCGTTCCGATCTCCCTGCCCCCTATAATCCTGTTTAAATCATTTAAATCTCTGCTGTTTGCTATGACCATATCGGCCCCGCAGTCTGTTACGATGTTTGCAGCCGCGATCTTTGTGGCCATGCCTCCGGTTCCTACCTTCGTCACAGCTCCTTTTGCCATATTTTCGATCTCTTCCGTGATCACGGGTACTTCTGAAATAAGTTTTGCTCTTTTATTTCTATGCGGGTCGTCTGTATATAATCCGTCGATATCTGTAAGAAGGATCAAAAGATCCCCTTCTACTACCGCAGTGACCACCGCAGATAAAGTGTCATTGTCTCCGAACTCAATCTCTTCCGTGGAGACGGTGTCGTTTTCGTTCACGATAGGAATAATGCCCAGACTCAGCAGCTGGTTAAATGTATTTCTCGCATTAAACCTGCGCATATCGTTCAGCATCGTCTCTTTTGTGATAAGGATCTGGGCTGAACCCTGATTATACTCTGCAAACAGCTTTTGATAGATCATCATCAGCTGTCCCTGCCCCACGGCAGAGCAGGCCTGCTTCATCGGCAGTGATTCCGGGCGTTCCTTGAGTCCCAGTGCTTTAAACCCGACCCCGATGGCTCCGGACGATACTAAGATCACATCTTTTCCGCTGTTGTGAATGTCTGTCAGGACACGAACCAGCTTTTCAAGCCGGAATAAGTTTAGCTGTCCTGTCTTCGGATGGATCAGGGAAGAAGTCCCTACTTTTACTACGATCCGCTTCTTATCTTTTAGTTTTTCTCTGTTTTCCATAATGCTGAAGTCCTGTCCTATTCCCGCTGATCCCCGGTCAGCGCAGTTTATGATTATTGTAGCCTCTTTCTCAAAAAAAATCAATGCATTATCACCGAAAAATCGACATCGTTAAAAACCCAGAAGAATCTGATGAAATCAGAATTCTTCTGGGTTTATCCTTAAACCTCAAGAAGGATTACCGTTTTGCTTTCCAATGATGCTTTCACGTCGATGACTCTTTGATTACTGCTTCCCCGGAATCTTAAATTTAAATCCTTTTTTTCTTCCACAAAAGGTCCGTCCACTAAAACATCCAGATATTGAAGTACCTTAGGATCAAACTCCATGATCTCTTCAAACAGATAAGAAGAATACATCCAGATATTTTTTTCCGGACAGCGCTCTTTGAGCTTCCTCAACAGTTCTCTGACTGGACGCCGGTTTTCAGGTTCCATGGGCTCTCCTCCGAGAATCGTTGCCCCGGCTATATGCTCTCCTGCGGTCAGTGTTAAGAATTCTTCTTCCGCCTGTTCATTCCATTCATGGCCGCCTTCAAAATCCCATGTCTCCGGATTAAAACAGCCCTTACACTTCCTCGTGCACCCCTGGACAAACAGGGAGGTCCTGATGCCGGTCCCGTTTGAAATGTCGGTCTTTCTGATCTGTGCGTACCGCATTTAGTTCACCTCTTGCACCTGATTATCCAAGTGGACAAACCGTTCTCCGATCTCCTGGGTACGCCCCTTGTTCCAGAAATTATCTCCCAGATATCCGCAGGTCCTGCGGCATACGTTTAAAGTCTTGTGGCTTCTGTTGCCGCAGTTTGGGCAGTACCACTCGTAGTTCTCATCCAGAAGAATTTCCCCGTCAAATCCGCATTCCTGACAGTAGTCTGACTTTGTATTGATCTCGGCGTACTGAATCGTATCGTACATATAGTCGATCAGAGCAGACAGCGCTTCCGGATTCTGATTCAGGTTCGTCACCTCCACGTAACTGATGGCCCCGCCGGAAGAAATGCTCTGGAATTTCGCTTCAAATCCAAGTTTTTCAAAAGCATCGATCGGTTCTGTCACGTTTACATGGTAAGAATTTGTAATGTAATCTTTATCCGTGATTCCTTCCACAACACCAAACCGTCTCTTTAAGCTTCTCGCAAATGTATAAGTCGTAGACTCTGCAGGAGTTCCGTACACGCTGAATCCGAGTCCGGACTCTGCTTTCCACCGGTCACATGCTCCCCGGAGGCGCTCCATGATCCTGACAGCCAGTTCGTCCCCATCCTCTGTCGTATGGCTTTTTCCGAGAAGGGAAAGAACGCACTCGTACAAACCGATGTATCCGAGGGAAAGTGTAGAATAGCCGCCTTCCAATAGCTTGTCAATGGTCTCGCCCGGCCTCAGCCTTGCGATAGCTCCGAACTGCCAGTGAATGGGACTCACATCTGACAAAGTGCCTTTCAGGCTCTCGTGCCGCAGCATCAGCGCTTCCCGGCACAGACTCAGGCGTTCGTCGAGGATATTCCAGAATTTCTCCATATCCTGCTCCGCAGACAATCCCACATCGGCCAGGTTAATCGTCACGACTCCCTGGTTAAATCTGCCGTACCATTTATAATTGCCTTCTTCATCTTTCCATGGGGCCAGAAAGCTTCGGCATCCCATGCAAGGGAACACTTCCCCTTTGTAGTTCTTCTTCATAATCTTTGCCGAAATAAAATCGGGCATCATGCGTTTTGCCACACATTTGACCGCCAGATCCGTCAGATAGCGGTACCTGCTGTCTTTCGGCACGTTGTTTTCATCCAAAACATACAAAAGCTTTGGAAATGCAGGTGTCACATAGGCTCCCACCGGATTTTTCATTCCCTCATACCGCTGCCTTAACATTTCTTCGATCAGCATCGCCGTTTCTTTTTCATATTCCGGTTCTTCGCTGATGTACATGAAGACAGACAAAAACGGAGCCTGTCCGTTGGTTGTTGAAAAGGTATTGATCTGATACTGGATCGTCTGGATGCCGGAAACGATCTCATCGTGAAGACGGTCTTCGGCGATCAATTCTACTTCCCGTTCCGTATACGCTTTTCCGATCATCTCCCCTTCCTTTTTCACCTTTTCTTTATGTTTATTTAAACTCACTCTTACAAAGGGCGCCAAATGGGAAAGCGAAATGGTCTGGCCTCCATACTGACCGTTTGCCACCTGCTGCACGATCTGGGTCGCAACCGTACAAGCCGTCTGGAGGGACTTGGGAGTCTCGATCAGTTTGCCGTTTATCACCGTTCCGTTTTTAAACATATCCTTTAAGTCTACAAGGTCACAGTTGTGCATCTGCTGTATGTAATAGTCCATATCGTGAAAATGAATGATGCCGTCATCATGTGCCTGGACAATTTTAGGCGGAAGCATCATCCTCCTGCAGTAGTCTCTGGAAAATTCTCCTGCGATCAGATCCCTCTGGGTTGCCAGTATATTCGGATCTTTGTTGGAGTTTTCATCCAAAGCTTCCTGGTTCTCTCCGGTCACGATGCCGAACACCTCATTGTCAATGGTATTGGTCTCTCTCTGGAACTCTCTGACCTTCCGGTATCCCTCATAGGCCTTGGCCGTCAGAATCTGGTCTTTTTGAATGAGCTTTTCAAATACCTGATCTTCGATCCGGTAAATGCTGATATCCTCGTCTCCCTGATGTTCCTCATGGATCTCAAAGGAAATATCTTTTGCACATTTTTCATCCACAACCCCGCTCCCGTACCTCATGGCTTTTAAGATGGCAAGTTCAATTTTAGACGGATCAAAATCTACTTTACTGCCATTTCTCTTAATCACTTTCATTTATCTTCACCCTTTCAATTATTCTGTCCTTTATTATAAACCAATATATATTGTGTGTCCAGATGTTAAACATCACAATATGTTGTATTTTTTATCCATATTTTCGATTAATTGTTCCGCCGTTTTGATGCCGTCCATAGCCGCAGACGTGATGCCTCCGGCATATCCTGCGCCTTCCCCGCATGGATAGATCCCGGAAATACTGCCCTGAAATGACTCATCCCTTTCCATCCGGAGAGGGGATGAGGTTCTCGCCTCTATTCCGCTCAGGACTGTATCGCCATCAGAAAATCCTTTGATTTTTTTCTCAAAAGCATCCATTCCCTCAATGATTGCCTCTGAAACCTCGTCCGGCAGACATTCCCTTATATTTGCAAATGCTGTTTTCCCTTTTGTATTAGGAAGGATCTTTCCGAATTTATCAGTCTTTTTATCTTCCTTAAAATCTGAAAACGTCTGAACGGGTATGGCTCCGTTTCCGGCCAGATAAGCTTTCTCCTCCCACTTTCTCTGGAATTCGATGCCGGCCAGCGGATGTTCTGATCCAAAATCCTCCGGCGTCACACTGGCGATGACCGCACTGTTTGAATTTCTCGCCATACGGTCGTGATTGCTCATTCCATTGACTGTCAGCCTTCCTTTTTCTGAAGACGCATTCACCACAAATCCTCCGGGGCACATACAAAAAGAATAGACGCTCCTGCCGCATGAAGCTCTGTAAGTAAGTTTATAGGAAGCCGTGGGCAGTTTTTTATCCGCCGCCCCTTTTCCATACTGAAATTCGTCGATCTTCTGCCTCGGATGCTCAACCCTTACCCCGACGGCAAAAGCTTTCGGCGTCATATGAAGCTTTCTTTTATACAGCATTTCAAAGGTATCTCTGGCACTGTGTCCCACTGCCAGCACTGCAGTATCGCACGGAAGTGTCTCTGTTCCATTGATCACAAGCGCCGTCAGTCTTCCTCTTTTTATTACCAAATCTGTTACCTTGTTTTCGAACCGGATCGTTCCTCCTGCTTGCTGTATAGCATTTCTCATATTTGCCACAACCATGCAGAGCAGATCTGTCCCGATATGCGGTTTTCCGTCATATAAGATTTCTTCCGGTGCCCCATACTGCACAAAGGTTTCCAGCACAAACCGGTTCCGCCCGTATTTGTCCTTCACTGCCGTATTGAGCTTTCCGTCGGAAAAAGTTCCGGCTCCTCCTTCTCCGAACTGTACGTTTGACTCAGGGTTGAGATCCCCGTTTTCCCAGAAAGCTTCTACGTCCTTCCTTCTCTCTTCTACAGGTTTTCCCCGTTCCAGAAGAACCGGTTTCAGCCCGGCCTTTGCCAAAATCAGAGCTGCAAAAAGGCCGGCCGGGCCCATGCCGATCACCACAGGGCGGACCGGGATCTCTTTCCTGCATTTAGGTATCCGGTATTCTTTTCTTTCGGCTTTTGTTATCCTGGGATTCTTGTTTCTTTTGAGAAATTCGGACTCTTTCTCTACTTCTGCATCGATTGTATATACATAGCTGATCTGATCTTTTTTTCTGGCATCCAGAGACCTCTTAAAGATCTGATAGTTTTTTAACGTTGCGTGATGCACCGCTTTTTTTATTTTCTGTTCCAGCTGGACTTTCGTATGTTCCGCCGGAAGTTTTATCTGACTGATTCTGATCATTGATTCTCCGCCTCTATCTGATTTCCCGCAATATATCCTGATGTAAAAGCCCACTGAAGATTATAGCCGCCGCAGGTGCCGTCTACATCCAGTAATTCCCCGGCAAAGTACAGACCCCGGTGAATCTTCGATTCCAGTGTGCCCTCGATGACTTCCCTGACGGAAACGCCGCCTGCCGTCACCTGTGCCATATCAAATCCTTTATAACCCGAAACCGGGACCGGAAACTTCTGTATCATGGAACGGATCTGCCTCAGTTCTTTCTGTGTAAGGTCCGCTGCACTCTTCTCCGGCCGGATTTTCAAACGGCTCAGCACCGTAAATGCCAGTTTTTTATTCAGGAAGCCCTGGAGAAATTCTTCCGCTGTCTTGTAATATCCGACTTTTCTGAAATAGTCCATTAATTCCTTCAATGTGATCTGCTCCGGCATGAGGTTTAAGATCACTTCCACCTTTTTTTTCTTCCTCAGAGCGTCGATGGCATACCGGCTGACCTGAAACACCGGAATTCCGGATATCCCATACTTGGCAAACTGGACTTCTCCTGTTTGTTCCGCTGTCTTCTGTCCGTTTACGTAGACCGAAAGCGCAGAAACATTGCGGACACCGGCCAAATGCTGAAAGAATTTCTCCTCCGATTCCAGAGCCACCAAAGCCGGAAATACATCCGTCACGGTATGCCCCACAGCTTTTGCCAGTGCATATCCGCTGCCGTTGCTGCCCAGTTTTTCCTGGGCCATTCCCCCGGCTGCCAGGATGACATTTCTGCCCTGATATTTCTCTGTGCCGCATGTCACATGAAATGTATCCTTTATCTTCTGTATTTTTTTAACTTCCGTTCCCGTCTTTATATGTACGCCGAGCTGCCGCATTTTCCCAGTCAGTGTATCAACCACCGTGGAAGCCTGCATGGACGCAGGATAATAGTATCCTCCCAAATCGGTGGTCAGCATTCCCATGGACTGGAAAAAGTCCAGGGTCTCTGCGGCCCCAAACACCTCCAGCATGGAGTATGGAAATCCCGGTTTTTCTCCCCGGTAGCAGTCCTGATCTAAATAACTGTTTGTCAAATTGCACCGTCCGTTGCCTGTGGCAAGGATCTTTTTTCCCGGCCTGTCCATCCTTTCCAGCACAAGGACGGAGCATCCTCTGCGCGCCGCTGTGATAGCCGCCGTCATACCGGATGCCCCGCCTCCTGCGATGATTACATCATACTTCATCTATATCCTCCAAAACACTGGTTCCGTCTATTTTTGACTCTATACCAAAATAGTCTAACACAGTGCTCCCGATATCTGCAAATGTTTTTCTTGTTTTTAAATTGACACCTTTTGCCTGCCCGTATTGATACATAAGAAACGGCGTATATTCTCTGGAATGATCCGTAGAAGGAGTCGACGGATCACATCCGTGGTCTGCCGTGATCATCAGGATATCCCCTTCCCGCATCAGCCCCAGAAGCTTCGGCAGCTGTTTGTCAAAATAACTGAGGGCTTTGGCATATCCGTCCACATCATTTCGGTGCCCGTACAGCATGTCAAAGTCTACGAGATTTACGAAACATAATCCTTCAAACCTCTTCTTCATCCACTCTTTCGTCTGCTCAATGCCATCCTCGTTGTTTTTGGTAAATGAAAACTCCGTCAGTCCTTTACCGGCAAAAATATCGTGGATCTTTCCAATGCCGATCACATCAAATCCCTTTTCTTTCAGCTGATCCAGCATCGTCACTTTCGGCGGTTCTATGGAAAAATCATGCCGGTTGGACGTCCTCGTATAATGGCCGCTCTCTCCGATAAACGGACGTGCAATAACCCTTCCCACACCGTGCTTTCCCGTCAGGATCTTCCTTGCTATTTTACAGTATCGGTACAGCTCTTCCGGCGGCACCACATCTTCATGGGCTGCGATCTGGAATACACTGTCCGCCGATGTATAGACAATGAGCGCTCCGGTTTTCACGTGTTCATCTCCGTAATCTCTGATAACCTCCGTACCGGAATACGGCCGGTTGCAGAGGATCTTTCTGCCTGTTTCCTGTTCAAAAACCGCAGTGACTTCTTCCGGAAATCCTTTCGGATACACCGGCAGCGGTTTTTCAGATATGATTCCCGCAATCTCCCAATGTCCGATGGTCGTATCTTTTCCTTTCGACTGCTCCGTCATTCGTCCATAGGTGCCAATCGGCACAGTGGTCTGCCTGTCACCGTCGATCTCTGCGCCGTCGACAGCAAATAAGCCCAGTTTCTCCAGATTCGGCAGGTCAAAATACAGACTTTTGGACACTGCCAGCAGTGTGTTGCTTCCCTCATCCCCGAAATCTTTGGCATCGGGCGCTTCCCCGATGCCAAAGCTGTCCAGCACGATCAAAAAAACTCTTTTCATTCCGGTCACCTCAATCTATCTTGCTTGTTCAGAATTTATCTTCTCTTTAGATTATAGTGCTAACTGCTGTAGGACTCAAGAAAATGATACACTTCTTCCACGGAATGAAATTTCTTTTTTTCTTTCAGCATCTGGTGGACTTCATCCGGCAGATCATTTTTTGTCAAATCTGTATATTCAAAAATTTCTTTTGTCTGATTGTTCAGGATCACCAGACTGCCGTCGCGCAGGGCGAGCCCGTAGGTTGTCTTTTTCTTTTTCGTAGTTTCTGCCTGCTCTTTTGTCGTCTGTTCTTTGATGATTGTGGACTGTACCTGATGGACCAGCTTGTCCTGGCTGGTATCCTTCTGATAAAACGCCACATAACACATATACCCGCAAAGGGTTGTGATCACGACCATATATATTAATAAAAAACGGTTGATTTTGTTCATACGAAACACTCCTTTTCCATAAGCGTTCCCAAAATCAGCCGTTCTATTCAAAAAAATATCAAATTCAGCAATTTACACGGTTCAGCAGAAGAATATCCTGTTCTCCCGCCGTGTCACACCGGCATGAAACAATTTTCTGAACATCCAGATATACAAATCCATCCTCAAATCCATCCTGATCAATCTTCTGTATTTTAATGAAGTTTTTGCTGAAATCCTGAATGAAACCGAGAATAGAATATTTCCCGTCCTCATCCATGTTAAAATTCATCAGCAGTCCCTGCTCCTTTGCATACCGGAGCAGAGCATCCATACAAGTCTGCTGGTCTAATTTATAAATTCTTCCATGGCTTTTTTTCTTATGAAGATAAAGGGTGCCCATCCTCCGTTCTCTGCTGCCGTCCGTCTCTGCCCTGAAAAAACACTTCGGCCGCTGCAGCACAAAACCGTCGTACTCTCCCCTCGATGAAATCTTCGCCATCAGCAGTTCCTCTTCCGTCATGTACAGTATATATCCTGTCAGGACTGTCTGCTCACCGCCCATATGACCATATAAACTGACCAGTTTCTTTTCCTTTTGTATCTGCTCTAGTATCTGATTCATGCCTGTCCTCCACTTTTTCTTCTATTATAACAGAAAATGGATATTGAATGTAGGCTGTTTTCTTTTATTTGCCGACTGCTGCCGATGCATCAGAAAAAAACAGTAAACTCTTTATAACAGCCTTAATTTTTTTGCCATCTTTAATATCAGATGTCCCTTTGGAACCCTGCGAAGTTCATCCTCCTCGAATACCTTTAATCCGATAATCGCGATAAAGTATACGAACGCCCCAAGGGGTACTGCAATCAAAAGGCACAGCGCATAGCCCAGGCTTGTCCCCGACATAAACTTCTGAAAGACAAATCCGATAATCCCGACTGCGATTCCCATCACTCCCGCACTGATCAGCGGTTTTATAAATGTCTTTGAAATTTCCTGTTCGTAACCTGTATATTTTTTAATGGATCTGGCATTAAGCAGACACATGACAAAAGAAAACGCCATCGTGGCAAAAACTAGTGCGTAGGCGTTCGCTTTAGTCGTATAGAGCAGCACGACCAAAACAAATACATTGATGACTACTGACACTGCCGAATGACGAACAGGTACTTTCATCTTGCCCATTCCCTGCAAAATACCATTGCTCAGCGTGGACAGACAATAAAATACGATGGATACTGATCCGATCATCAAAAGTTTCGGGCCGAGTCCGAAGGCTTTGGCCGGGCCAAATAATAAACCTACGATCGGTTTTGCAAGGACTCCCATACCTACGGCACAGGGAATAGAAATAATCATCGTAAATTTGATTGCCGTATTAATGCTGTCATTCATGCGCTTTTTGTCGTTAACCGCAAAAGCCCCTGCAATGTCCGGCACAATGGCATTGGACAATGCGGATGCAATAGCAACCGGCACATTAATTAGTACGTTGTATTGATTCGAAAAAATTCCAAACAAAGTTGCAACCGATCTGGCTGCCATACCTTTGTCTACCATAATCATACTGAAAAGTGTGGAATCAATTATGGCACTGCAGTTATAGATCGCCGTGCTGAAAATAACCGGAGTAATCGTCAAAAGGAGGATTTTCAAAATCCTTTTGTAAGACTCGATCTTCTTTGTCTTATCCGCGGCCATCTGACGTTTGACTTTAGGACGGTATATCCAATAAATAACACCGCAGAAAATCAAACCTGTGAGCACTCCTGCCCCGGTACCGATGGCACTTCCCGCCGCACCATATTTTGCGAGTTTATACGAGGCAACTTTACCGCCGATTCCTACATACGGGGCTACAAGAACATAAGCCATGAGAACACTGAAAACGGCATTTAAAATCTGCTCCAAAATCTGTGACACAGATGTCGGCACCATAGTAGAGTGACCCTGAAAATATCCTCTCAAAACACCCAGGATACCCGATAAAAAAATAGTCGGTGCCATAGTTCTCAAAGCCAGTACAGCTCCAGGCTGATTCGGCAGAAATGCCGGCGCTCCAAAAAATGTAATCAGTCCTGCAGCTCCTCCCACGATCACTACGTATACTAACGCCCCATGAAATACCCTCTGGGCATTTTTATATTCCTTCATCGCAAGCCTGGCTGCAATGGACTTGGATACCGCCAGCGGAATACTGAACGATGCAATCAGCAGAATAATGCTGTAAACGTTGTATGCAAATCCGTAATACCCCATTCCCTCGTTGCCGATGATGGCCGTTAAAGGCCTTCTGTACAGCAGTCCGATGACACGGCAGATCAGTGAGGCTGCGGCCAAGATCGTTCCCTGTACTAAAAAGCTGCTCTTTTGTTTCTTTCCCATAGTAACCTCTAATCTCTTGTATAGTGAACGAACTGCAGTATTTCTTCCTGTTTTTCTTCCATCACCGCACGCTCTTCATCCTCCATGTGGTCATAACCAAATAAATGGAGCATACTGTGGGCGATCAAAAAGGCATATTCTCTCTCCAGGCTGTGTCCGTAAGCTTTAGCCTGTTCTTTTGCCTTATCTAAAGAAATTACAATATCACCCAGCATCAGTTCCCCTGTATCCGGGTGAAACGCTGCCGGATCTTCTTCCAGTCCGTCGAAACATCCCGGATTTTCGTACTCGATCATCGGAAAAGAAAGAACGTCTGTGGGACGGTCAATGCCCCTTTGTTCCAGATTGATCCGATGGATCTCTTCATTTCCCACGAGCATGAGATTAACTTCGCACTCAAAGGGACATGTTACATAATCCACAGCAGCCTCAACAACTTGTCCGGCAATCATTTCACAGTCTATGCCTGCTGTTCCTTCATACTCATTCTCTAAAAAAACACTCATAACTTTACCTGTCTTTCGTTCGTTTCCGGGGAGCTTTCTCTTTTTTCTTTCGGTTTTTGCTTTCTTCATATTTATCGTATGCCGTGACAATCTGCTGCACCAGTGGGTGGCGCACGACATCCTTGTTTGTCAGCTTACATATTCCGATATCCGGAATCTTCCCAAGGACTCTTACTGCTTCTTCAAGGCCTGAAATACTGTCAAACGGCAGATCCTTCTGTGTCAGGTCACCGGTAATAATCGCCTTTGATCCAAATCCAATTCTGGTTAAAAACATCTTCATCTGGGCGGGTGTCGTATTCTGTGCCTCATCCAGGACGATGTAGGAGTTATCCAGTGTCCTTCCCCTCATATAAGCCAGAGGAGCCACCTCGATCAGACCCTTTTCCATGTTCTTCATAAAGGCATCTGCCCCCATGATCTCATAGAGAGCGTCATAAAGCGGCCTCAAATAAGGATCTACCTTGCTCTGCAGATCCCCCGGAAGAAAACCAAGCTTCTCACCGGCTTCTATAGCCGGCCTGGTGAGGATGATGCGGTTCACTTCATCATTCTTAAACGCAGTGATGGCCATCGCCATCGCCAGATAGGTCTTTCCTGTCCCGGCCGGTCCGATTCCAAACGTGATCATCTTCTCTGAGATCTGTTCCAGATATTTTTTCTGTCCAAGTGTCTTAGCTTTCACAGGCTTTCCCTGGACGGTGTGGCAGACCACATCCTTATCCAGTTCCAGCAGATGACCGCTTTTTTCTTCCATAGACAGGGATAAAGCGTAATTGACATTTTGTTCTGTGATAATGTTGCCTCTCCTCGATAGTTCCAGCAGTTCCCCGATCACAGACTCCGCTTTTTTCACGGCTTCTTCGCTGCCCACTACTTTCAGCTGACCGTCTCTTAAAATTAAGTTTACATGAAGCGTCTTTTCGATCTTCTTCATGAAAACATCAAATTGTCCAAATACATTCCCTCCATGCTCAGAAGGAAATTCCAGATCTATTTCTATTGGATTCATAGGTACTCCTCAACATTTTATTTTCTTATATTAATAGTAGTTTACCATTTGCCTCCGATCTTTTCAACATTTTGTCATATGGCAGCAGACAGAATTACTGCGGAGCAGCCGTTGTCGGGGTAATTTTTTCTACCTGTTTTTTTGTCAGAGATTTTATATTTCTGATCTTTCCAACCGGCTCCTCGACATCGATCGTTCCCTTGGCAATGTAGTCATTTCCCTGTCTCTCATATTTAATGTTGGTTTTTATCACTTTAATTCCCTTTTTCTTCTTGTCATTGACATAGGCGGAGAGCCGTTTTTTCAGCTTCTCCTGAGCCTGTGCTTCTGTCAAAACTCTTCTTTGTGGTTCGTATCCCTCAAATTTCTTTGTGGTAATGCCGATCGGAAAATACAAATCACCGATATGCAGCAGTTTCTTCTCACCTAAGATATCATATTCCCCTTTCTGCTCCTTGATCGGAAGCTTGAGCTGCCAGTTTAACAGCTGTATACTTTCCACCCGCGTACTTTTCGATATAAATTTTTTCTCATAAGTGGCAATCGGTATGGTTTCCTTGTAATCTTCTTTGGTTCTCAGGATGATCTGTCCGTCTGCCTTAATCTTGCTTGTCTCGGTGACCTGATAATCGTCACTGTAATAATAAATCATTCCCGAAATAAGCGTATCTCCCTTTTTTACTTTGTCACCCACCTGTACTAAAGGAGTGCCGCTTTTTACCGACATAGAAGTAATGGTCCCCTTCTTATTGGAGACAATGTCACATGGCTTTCTCGGATTTTGTTTTGTTTTCCTGTCCAGTGATTCCTTTATGTCAATATGTAATCTTGTGCCGTTGATGGAACAGGAAACCCACGCAATGCCTTCGTGATCTTCCCGGATATGTTCCTCTAATAAATTGCAGTCAATCTTTTTCTTATACGTCCCGATTTGATAAAAATTGCTCTTTACATATTTCAGCATATCACTTTTGGAATACCGTTCATTGCCTGAGATTGTGATCTCCCAGATAAACTGAGACATTAAAAACATCAGAACGAAAGCCATGCCGATGCCAAAGAAAAATACCTTTCGTTTCCGGTGTTCCAATAAAAAAAAGGGAAGTCCCTTTCTTCCCAGAATCTGAACCGAGGTTCCCGTTTTTTCTGCAAGTGTTAAAACAGTCTCATAAGCTCTCTTTTGTACGGAACACTGATATCCCTTCCCTCCCGGCCTAAGCTTCCAGAGCACCAGGTTTTGTTTTGCACATAGGTTAAGAAAACGTTCCACGGAAGGACCTGATATCTCTAAAAATATACTTCCGAAAATATACTGTATTAATCTGACCATCCTGATTCTCCTTTATGCGTATTCCAGCCGTGTGATTTCGCCGGTCACCTTCATAATTTCCATGGAATAATATTGAATGACAAGATTTGTCCCTATAATCCTCAAAACCACGTGGTTTCCCTGGATGACGATTTGATGTTCTTCGTAAGAAAGGATTCCCTTATAATTTTCAATCATCACCTGTTCATTGCCGGTTAAGGTAATAATAAAATCGCCAAAGACCACATCTCTTGGAAGGGATAAACCTTTGGCTAATGCCTCCTTTGGCTTTTTCTTCATACAGACCCTCACTATGCTTTTTGGCGCAGCAGCACACTTAAGCATCCTATCGTTGTTTTAATATATGCAAAAGAAAAGCACCGTATACCTCAAGTATACGATGCCTGCTTCTATTATTTTACTTTTCTTTTACGAGCCGCTTCAGACTTTTTCTTACGGCGAACACTTGGTTTTTCGTAATGCTCTCTTTTGCGGATTTCCTGCTGAATACCTGCTTTGGCACAGTTTCTCTTAAATCTGCGAAGAGCGCTGTCTAAAGATTCATTTTCTTTAACGATAACGTTTGACATTCTTAATTCCTGACCTCCCCTCCAGCCTTATATTGTGCATTATGACTGTTTGGGCACTTTCTTGCACTAGATTATTATACCATAATTGGGATATTCGTCAATAGTTAAAATCATGTTTTTTCGACGGAAAAATGAGTTTTTATAGCTGACTTTAAAGAGTGTTCCAGATCTCTTTAAGAAGATACCCTGGCACCTTTGTCTTTACCTCTTTTTCAACTGCGTAAATACAATAATTTTTTAAATCTTCTGCGGCTACCCCTGCACTTCCGGTAAAAGCCCTCGGTGCCATTCCCTGCTGGCATCCTAAAAAGGACAGCGGTGAGTCGCTTCCAGTATCATTGACGGTGTCTTTTACCTGATAGGTATATTTTACATGATAGATGTCTAAGATATCCCGGATTTCATTGAATCTCTTTACGGATCTGCCCTGATAGATCTGCTGCTTTTTCTTCAGCATATAACATTCTCCTAATATCCGAATCGTTAAATTGTTTCCAAAAACTTTTCATATATTATATCATTCTTTTAATTTTCAATCAACTATTTATACAATCACAACATCATGAGTATTTTAATAGCTTTTCATTCTATTTTTTTCTAACTATATGTTAATATAGTACTAGTTATAAATTTATTAATCTTTATGTATACAGATTTATGAAACAACTAGTTCATCTAAAAGAAAGGAAGGTACAAATGAAAAAATTAAAACAACTATGCAGCGCAATGTTATGCGTGGTTATGGTGACCGTATTTACCATAACTCCAATCCGTGCAGACGATCTAACAACACCTCCAACTACTACTATTTCAGGAACTGCTTCGATTACAGGAATCGTTTCACAATTTTCCGAGGATAAGGATGTAAAAGCATCTCTTTCAAATACAAATCCAGCTATAAAAGTAACTGTGGAGGCTACTATCGGATATAAAATTGGAACTGCAGAAAAAGCAATCAAATCAGTGCCTATTCCCATGGAAACAAAAACTACGGATTCAGTCGAAGTAAATTTTAGATTCACACAAAAAGATCTAAATCTATTACCATCAGGTACTTACGACATTAAAGCCAAATCAACAACTGACAGCGCAAATTCTGTTAAAGAAGCAAAGATTGGTTCTATCACCGTTAACAAAGAAACCCCAACCGTAACCATTGACAAGCCTATTTTCCTGACAAAATCAAGAAGCAATTTTGAAACAGCCGATGGGGAGATCAAGGCAAAACTTGACAAAGCATTCTTTTCAAATACAAATCCAGCTTCTCTTGAGTTAACCGCATCCATCAATGACAACAGCAATGTTGCTAAAATCACAGAAAAAGTCACAGCCACTAAAAATGGTGAGGTATCCTTTACTTTTACGCAGGCCGACTTAAATACATTACTGGAAGGTGATTACACGATTACCGTGACTTCTGCCGGAAATGACTTTAACAATGCAATAGCCGCTGTCACCCTCGGAACCATCAAAATAACACCGATGGTAAATGCATCTGTTAAGACTCCACAGACATTCGATTTATCGAAACAAGGCGATATAGTCATAGGAATCGTTAGTAACGGTCGCACCTTAAAAGCCATCAAAAACGGTTCCCAAACCTTAACTAGCGGAAAAGATTATATTCTCGGAAACGAGTCTGTAAGAATCTACAAAAGTTATTTCAATCAATTTGCCGTAGGAAAACAGCATTTAACGTTTGATTTCGATGAAGGCAGTGATCCGATCTGTCAAGTCAATATCATAAAATCCTCAAAAAATACAAACCTGATTTTAAAAGGATATAAAGATAAATCCATTACGACATTATCAAACAGAACCGCCGGCAGTAAACTTCCCGGATGGAACAAAAAAAGCTACAAGGCAGCCGGGAGGAAAGGTTATGAGTTTGTCGGATGGACCTACAACGGAAAAACAGTGACCACAGTTCCGGATGACAGATTAAATGTAACACTCACTGCAAAATTCTCAAAGTTAAGTGTTGGCAGGGCCTCTGCTTTGTCTGTCAAAGGCAAATCCGGCAAAGGTGTTGGATTCACAGCAAAGTCAAAGACTTACACAAAAGCAGACGGAACAAGACGTGGATTCCGTTTCCGCTATTCCAGAAGCAGCAGTATGAAAAAAGCCACTTATAAAACAACAGGATTAGGTAAAAACACATATACAAAAACAGGATTAAAGAAAAACGCAAGATACTACGTTCAGGTGAGATATTACTATTACGATTCAACAAACCAGAAAGTATACGGAGCATACTCAAAGAGTAAATCTGTAAAAGCATACTAAACTAATCTTTATGTTCAAACCGCCTGTTTTTGCGGCATAAAAATGAAAAGCCTTCAAACTGAGAAAATTTAAAATAACTCAGTTTGAAGGTTTTTTTCTTCCGTTTTCCTCACGGTTTGAAATGGTACTTCATTCGTTTTGATTTATTTCAGCTGTCCGGCCAATTCTTCCTTAGCCTTAGCGATCGCATCATCGATTCCTTCCGGCTTCTTTCCTCCGGCCTGGGCCATATTCGGACGGCCTCCTCCGCCTCCTCCGACGCATCCTGCGATGCCTTTGATCAGATTTCCCGCATGAGCTCCAGCTTTTTGTGCCCCGTCGGTAGCCATAGCCACAAGGAACACTTTTCCGCCCAGAGAAGATGCCAGTACAATCACGCCCTCTCCAAGTTTTTCTTTCAGGGAATCGCCGAGTTCCCGCAGGCCGTTCATGTCTACGTCCGCCACTTTCGCTGCCAGAAGTTTCACTCCGTTTACATCCTGCACCTGATCCATCACGTCTCCAAGAGCATCCTTTGCCAGTTTGCTCTTTAGGGACTCGTTTTCGCTGTGAAGTTCTTTCAGTTCAGTCATCAGGGCTTCCAGGCGTGCCATCAGTTTGGCAGGCGTTGATTTTACAACCTTTGCGGCTTCCATGAGTTCTTCTTCCATCTTTTCATAATACTCAAAGACCGCTTTGTCCGTGATCGCCTCGATCCTGCGGACACCAGCCGCAACACCGGTCTCTGAAAGGATCTTAAATACAGTGATGGATCCCGTGTTAGCCACATGGGTTCCTCCACACAATTCCACAGAAAAATCTCCCATAGAAACGACACGCACTTCATCCCCGTATTTTTCGCCAAACAAAGCCATAGCTCCGGTATTCTTAGCCTCGTCCATGGACATCAGCTTTGTCTCTACCGGCCGATTCGCGGCAATCTCCTCATTTACGATATCTTCCACCTTTTTGATCTCCTCCGATGTCATCGGAGAGAAATGAGTAAAGTCAAATCTCAAATGCTTCGCGTTGTTGCTGGAACCGGCCTGTTCCACATGGCTTCCCAGCACGGTGCGCAGCGCCTTCTGCAGAAGATGGGTAGCACTGTGGTTCTTCTCTGTCTGACGTCGATTTCTCTCATTGACATTTAAGAGAACCTTTTCGCCGACACTTAAATTTCCTTCATTTACATATCCGACATGTCCAAACTTTCCACCGGAAAGCTTGATCACATCTTCCACGGCAAAAGAAGAATTTTCACTCAGGATCACGCCCTGATCCGCTTCCTGTCCTCCGCTTGTGGCATAAAACGGCGTCCTGGAACAGATGATCGTTCCCCTCTGGCCTTCAACTAAAGAGTCGGTCAGATTTTTATCGGTGGTCATGGCAATGATCTCTGACTCGCAGGTCAGTGTGTCATAGCCGACAAACTCAGAGGTCATGGCAGGGTCCAGCTGTTCATAGACCGTTGCGTCAGCTCCCATGTAGTTGGTCGTCTCCCGGGCCTCTCTCGCCTGCTTTCTCTGCTGTTCCATGGCTTTCTGGAATCCTGTTTCGTCCACGGAAATGCCCTTTTCCTCAAGAATCTCCTTTGTCAGATCCAGAGGGAACCCATAAGTATCATAGAGCTTAAAGGCATCCTTGCCTGCAAGCTCCTTCTTTCCTTCTCTGGACATGGCTTCTTCCATGTCCGCAAGAATCTGAAGCCCCTGGTCGATGGTCCTGTTGAACTGTTCTTCCTCTGTTGTAAGAACCTTGTAAATAAATTCTTCTTTTTCTTTCAGTTCCGGATATCCGTCTTTGGACTCTGCGATCACGGTCTTACTGAGTCCGGCCAAAAACAGCTCCTTCATGCCAAGCATCCTTCCGTGTCTTGCCGCACGGCGGATCAGACGGCGCAGCACATATCCGCGGCCTTCATTGGACGGCATGACACCGTCGGAAATCATAAAGGACGCAGACCGGATATGGTCTGTAATCACTCGGATAGAAATGTCATTCTTCTCATCAGCGCCATAAGTCACGCCTGCCAGTTCACAGATCCTGTCACGGATCGCTTTGATCGTATCCACATCGAAGATAGAATCCACTTCCTGGACTACGACAGCCAGACGCTCAAGCCCCATTCCAGTATCAATATTTTTATTGTCTAATTCTTCGTAATTGCCGTTTCCGTCATTTTCAAACTGTGTGAAGACATTGTTCCATACTTCCATGTAGCGGTCGCATTCACAGCCCACCGTACAATCAGGGCTTCCGCATCCGTACTTCTCTCCCCGGTCATAATAAATCTCTGAACACGGTCCGCATGGACCTGCACCGTGCTCCCAGAAGTTGTCCTCTTTTCCGAAACGGAAGATCCTCTCAGGAGCAATGCCGATTTCCTTCTCCCAGATCTCAAATGCCTCGTCGTCATCCAGATAGACAGAAGGATACAAACGTTCCGGATCAAGTCCCACAACCTCAGTCAAAAACTCCCATGACCAGCGGATTGCTTCCTTCTTAAAATAATCCCCGAAAGAAAAGTTTCCGAGCATCTCAAAAAATGTTCCGTGACGCGCTGTCTTTCCGACATTCTCGATATCTCCGGTACGGATACACTTCTGACAAGTCGCAACTCTGGTCTTCGGGGGCACTTCCTGGCCTGTAAAATATGGCTTTAACGGGGCCATACCTGCATTGATCAGCAAAAGACTCTTATCATTCTGAGGCACCAGAGAAAAACTCTTCATCACCAAATGATCCTTGCTCTCAAAAAAATCAAGGAACATTTTCCTTAATTCATTTACTCCATACGATTTCAAATCTCCATCCTCCTAAAAATTAATATGAAACTATTCTGCCCGGACAGATGCCTATGACGGCAGCTTCCTTTACAGCAAAGAAAAACCTTCTGCTGCATCAGAAGGCTTTCCATTCTATCTTACACATCTTATTCCTGATCCGGTTTCTGCTCATTCTTTGCTTTCTGCTGCGCTTTCTTCTGCATCTTGCCGACAGCCATCTTCTTTCCGAAAAAAACGCCTCCTACCGATACGGCAAGCAAAAAAATAAACTTGATCAGATATGTGACAAACTCTGATAAATATGCGTGCATGTCCTGCCTCCTTTATCAAACCACGGTTCTTTGGTTTGCTCATGTGGCAATTATATCAAATCGGACAGCGAATGACAATTATTTTCTTTCAATTAATTCCCTGGTCACCTCATCCCAGGTCATATCCCGCTCTGCCATCAGGACCATCAGATGGTACAGAAAATCAGAAATCTCGTACTTCATTTCCTCCACATCCGGATTTTTCGCCGCAATGACGATCTCCGTGGCTTCTTCCCCTACTTTTTTAAGGATCTTATCAATTCCCTTTTCAAATAAATAATTCGTATAGGAACCTTCCTTCGGATGCTTTTTGCGGTCCATAATCACATCGTAGACGGACTGGAACACTTCCATCGGGTTGTCATCTTTGTATTCCTTCTTCACAAGATCCGTAAAAAAGCAGGAATAGCTTCCTGTGTGGCAGGCATTTCCCACCTGCTCAACCTTAGCTAAAAGCGTGTCTTTGTCGCAGTCAATGGTCAGAGACTTTACATACTGGTAATGTCCCGAGGTATCTCCTTTGGTCCATAGTTCTTTTCTGCTGCGGCTGTAATAAGTCATGATCCCGGTCTCGATGGTCTTTTCAAACGCTTCCTTTGTCATATAAGCAACCATGAGCACTTCATTGGTCTTATAATCCTGAGTTACTACCGTTAGCATTCCATCACTGTTTAATTTAAATTCATCAAAACTCATGGAACTTTCAAAGGTGTTGACGCCGAATCCCGCAGTTCTGCAGTCGTGTTTCAGTTCCATGACTCCAAACGCTTCTCTGGATGCTACCGCCAAATCATCAGCACCTGCAAGTTCTAAGATCCGTACAGCTTCTTTCGGGTCAGAAATGCTCACCATCACCGGAAGTCCGGATACTTCTTTGATTTCTTTGATCAGGGATGCAAAAGTTTCATATCCTTTGTCTGCAAGCAAAAGCAGTTCTCCGGCTCCGAGCCTCGCCATTTCCTTCGCAAAGGATACGGGATCTTCCTGTCTTTCCAGATCCATGGACACAATAATCTGATCCTTTCCAAACCTGTCCCCGGCCCTTTTCACGATTTCCTTATCCACAAGGACCGTTTTCCCAAGGCAGACCTTATCCGCTCCGGCATATAAAATCTTTTTTACGTCTTCCAGGTCTTCAATGCCTCCTCCGGCATAAAGCGGGATGTCAATATCCTTTGCAATCTCTTTTACGGTCTCCGCAGTTATTTTCTCGTCATAATAGCCGACGGCATCCGCACCTGAATGATCATACGCTTTTGCCGCTTCTGCAGGCTTTCCCCCGTAAATGCAGGGAATAATTTTTATCTGTCGTTCCATCTATAATGCCCCTTTCGTAGAAAGCACGTCCGTAATGCGCGGGTCCATGCCGGTGGCCTCATCCAAAGCCTTTGCAAAAGCCTTAAAAGCTCCTTCCATCAGATGATGGTTGTTGGTGCCTGAGAGCTGTCTGATATGCAGATTCATGGCACTTGCGTAAGATACCGCATAGAAAAATTCCCGGACCATCTCCGTGTCAAATCCGCCGACCCTGTCCGCAGTAAAGCTGAGGTCTGTGTCAAAATAAGGCCTTCCTGACAAATCCAGGCCGCACAAAATCAGGGTCTCATCCATCGGGAGTACAAAGGAACCATACCTTTTTATGCCCTTTTTGTCTCCTGCTGCCTGTTTGATCGCTTCACCAAGTACGATCCCCGTGTCTTCAATGGTGTGATGGCTGTCCACATGCAGGTCGCCGTCCACCTTCACGTTCAGGTCAAAAAATCCATGCTTTGCAAAACTGATCAGCATGTGGTCGAAAAAACCGATTCCTGTGTCCACCTCAGAGGCTCCGCTGCCGTCCAGATCGATAAACAGTTTAATCTTCGTTTCACTTGTGTTCCGGATAATTTCCGCGCTGCGACTCATATTGCTTCCTTTCTCTATTCGTTTTCAAATCTCACTTTAATGGAATTGGCATGGGCTGTCAACTCTTCCTGTTCCGCAAATGTTTCAATGTCTCTGTGCACCGGTTCCAGAGCTTCCCTGGAATAATAGATCACACTGGATTTTTTGATAAAATCGTCCACACTTAACGGAGAGAAGAATCTGGCTGTTCCGTTGGTCGGGAGTACATGGTTCGGTCCTGCAAAATAGTCACCCAGCGGTTCACAGCTGTACTGTCCGATAAATATGGCTCCCGCATTCTCGATCCTTGTCATAACGTCAAAGGGATTCTCCGTCATGATCTCCAAATGCTCTGAGGCGATGGAATTTGCCACGTCCACTGCCTCTTTTAAATCTTTAGCGATCAGTATATATCCAAAAGAATCAAGAGATTTTTGCATGATTTCCGTTCGTGAAAGCTTTTTCAGGAATCCGTCAACTTCTTCAGAAACCTGTTTGGCCAGTGTCTCACTCGTCGTCACCAAGATGGCACTGGCCATCTCGTCATGCTCCGCCTGGGATAACAGGTCCGCGGCCACATACCGGGGATTGGCGCTGTCATCGGCCAGCACGAGAATCTCGCTCGGTCCCGCGATGGAGTCGATGCTCACATTGCCGTACACTGCTTTTTTCGCCAGCGCCACGTAAATATTTCCCGGTCCCACGATCTTATCCACCTTCGGAATTGTCTCTGTACCGAAAGCCAGAGCCGCTATCGCCTGGGCACCTCCCACTTTATATACTCTTTGCGCACCTGCCTCTTTCGCTGCCACCAAAGTGTTCGGATTCACTTTGCCGTCCCTGCCCGGAGGCGTCACCATGATAATTTCTTTTACCCCTGCCACATGGGCCGGTACAATATTCATGAGCACAGATGACGGATAGACCGCCTTCCCTCCCGGCACATACACTCCGCACCTGGCAAGCGGAGTCACCTTCTGTCCAAGCAAAATGCCGTTCTCTTGTGTGTCAAACCAGCTGTTCTGCTTCTGCTTTTGATGAAAGTCACGGATATTTACGATGGCCTTTTTTATGACATCAAGAAGCTTTGGTTCAACCTTTTCATAAGCTTCCTCAATTTCAGCTTCCGTCACCAGCACAGTATCTGCCGTAAGCTTTGTTCCGTCAAACTTCTCGGTGTACTCAAACACCGCCTCATCGCCTCTGGCTTTTACATCATTGACGATGGCATTGACCTGCTCTTCATAGCCCTCGTAGTGATTCGGGCTTCTCTTCAGCAGATCGTTTAAAATATCCGCGATGGAATCTTCATTTACTTTTACAATTCTCATGGCACTACCCCTGTTTCTTCTCGTCTAACAACTTCTTTAATGCAGTCACAATTTTACTGATCCGCTCCTGCTCCATTCTCTGGCTGACCTGGTTCACGACCATCCTTGCGGAAAGCGGGCAGATCTCTTCCAATACTTCCAGACCATTCTCTCTCAGCGTAGAACCTGTCTCCACGATATCCACGATAACCTCTGAGAGACCCACGATCGGCGCCAGCTCTACGGAACCGTTGAGCTTTACGATCTCCACGGTCTGGAGTTTTTTATTATAGAAATACTCTTTCGCGATATTCGGATATTTGGATGCCACCCGGATCAGCTGACTGCCGTTTAAATACTTTTTGGCTTCCTTTGGTCCGCACACGCACATCCTGCATTTGCCAAATCCCAGGTCCAGCACCTCATAAAGATTCCGTCCTTCTTCCAGGATCGTATCCTTTCCGACCACCCCGATGTCTGCCGCCCCGTACTCCACGTAAGTGGGCACGTCGCTGGCCTTGGAGAGGAAAAACTTCAGCTTCAGATCTTCGTTTACAAAAATCAGTTTTCTTGTCTTTTCATCTTTCATCTCTTCGCAGGTAATCCCTATCTGTTCCAGCAAAGATAATGTCTTCTTGGCAAGTCTACCCTTTGCCAATGCAAATGTTATATATCTCATCTCACTGCCCTTTCGTTAAATCCCTGACGCTATCCCCGGTTTCATAATATAAAACACATCCGATCGACTGATCCGAAGCCATTGCTATATAATCTTCCAGGTTTCTGTCCTTCTTTTCCAGTATGACTGCTTTTCCTTTTTTCCGATAGCCCGCAGCTGCGGGAATGGCGGCTTCCATAGCGGCCTCCTCATAGATGATCAGCATGTCTGTGGAATCGGCCTCCATTTCGATTTTCTGGCGCTCCATAGCCATCATCAGACTGTCCAGCACGATGGCAAATCCGATGGACGGAGCTTTCTTTCCAAACTGTTCGATCAGGTTGTCATAGCGGCCCCCTTTTAAAACCGCGTCTCCGGTTCCGTAAGTATAGGCTTTAAAAATAACCCCGGTGTAGTAATTGTGGCGGCTTAACATGCCCAGATCAAAGCTTATGTACTGCTCCAGCCCATATACCTGAAGCATCCGGTACACCTTTCTCAGCTTCCGGATGGCTCTCTTTGATGTCTCATTGGACACAAGGGCATCGGCCTTATCTAAGATGTCCACATCGCCGTTGAGCTCATTGAACTGGATAAAAACATCTTTTACAGCCTGGGGAATGTCAAGGCTTTCGACAAATTCGATCAGTCCGAAGAAATTTTTATTAATGATCAGCTCTCTTAACTGCTCTTTTACGTCTTCATCTTCTATGCACTCTACAAGTCCCTGGAAATACTCGACCTGGCCGATGGTCAGCCGGAAATCTTTCAGCCCTGCGTTCAGGCAGCAGTCCAGCGCCATGGCGATGATCTCTCCGTCTCCGTGACTGGAAGGATCATTGATGAGCTCTGCGCCCATCTGGCAGGTTTCCTTTAATTTCAGCTGATAGCTGGAATTATTCAAAAAGACATTTCCGGTATAGGCAAACCGCAGGTTCCGTTCCTCACTGTCATAATACTTTGCCACGCACCTCGCCACAGAAGGCGTGATGTCCGGCCTAAGGACCAGGGTATTTCCCTCCCGGTCAAAGAATTTGTACATCTCCTTGGAGGAAACGGTTCCTTTCTCACTGTTAAAGATATCGAAAAATTCAAAAGTTGGGGTAATGATATTCTCGTAACCGTAGAGGGCAAAGACATGATTTAATTTGTCCTTTAACCTGAGTCTTTTTTTACATTCCAATCCGTATATATCCCTTACTCCTTCCGGCGTATGGACCCTCTTCTGATTCATAATTCTTCTCCTTTTTACTTCAATACACTAAAGTGATAATTCGCTACCATGCTAAATACTTTAGTTATCATACCAGTCTGTCTTTTCGTTGTCAACCGTTTTACATATCTCTGTCTGTAAAATCTTCCTCCATATGGCTGCTTGCGCCGTACATATCCCGTCCCACAACCCGTTTGGCGATCCGTTCTTCCTCGATCCACCGGCTCAGGAGATCCTTTACCCTTCTGGAATCAGCAATATTTTTAAGCTCGATCACTGGATTTGAGGCATCCTTTGTGGTAAGGCGGATCGTTCCGGTGCCAAAGATTCGGTTTCCGAAAGTTCTCTCATAGGAGACATCCATAATTCTGTATAAAAGGCATTCTTCCTCATGTGTTGACAAAAGTCCGGTCTGCGTATATAATCTTTGATTCTCAACTCTGTATTTTGTAAAGGTAATCGGCCACCACAGCAGATGACTGCGGTCTGACCATGTTTTATTTTGTTCATCTATCATTGGCTCGGTCCTCCATATTCTGAAAATTACCTTTCCATTATACCTGTATTAACGGCAAAAAATCAACCAAAACAGGGCGCGGCGTGATATAATACGATTGACTAAAAAATGGAGGTGCAGCTATGGCATTTGACGGATTTGTCATTTCAAATATCGTAAACGAACTAAACGAAAAAATATTAAACGGAAGAATTTATAAAATTTATCAGCCCGAGGCCGATGAAATCACCCTTGTGATCAAACAGAACCGGGAAAATCTAAGGCTCCATCTTTCTGCCAGTCCGAGCCTGCCGATCGTCTATCTTTCGAACCAGGGCAAACAGAACCCGATACAGGCCCCCAACTTTTGTATGCTGCTTCGGAAGCATCTGGGCAGCGGGCGTATCATCTCCGTAGAACAGCCGGGCTATGAGAGAATCATTGAGATCACAGTGGAACATCTGGACGAATTGGGAGATGTCTGCCAAAAGAAACTGATCATCGAACTGATGGGCAAGCACAGCAATTTAATCTTCGTGGGACAGGATGGAATGATCCTCGACAGCATAAGACACGTGGGAGCCAACGTGAGCTCCAAGCGGGAGGTCCTGCCCGGCATGACTTACTCTATGCCTCCCACACAGCACAAAAAGGATATAGATTCTCTGACTCTGGAAGACTTTTTAACCGGAATCAAGCCAAAACCTGTACCGGTCACCAAGGCACTTTATTCATCCATCACGGGCATGAGCTCGTTTTTGGCAAATGAAATCTGCTACCGCGCCGGAGTCGACGGCAATCAGTCTACAGATGCCCTGACTCAGGACCAGTGCTCCGGTCTCTACTCCCAACTGAAAAAGCTGGCGGTTTCCGTTGAAAAGCACGAATATGTGCCCAATATCATTTATCAAAACGGGGAGCCGAAAGAATTTTCCTGTTTTCCGATGACGTCTTATAAGACGTCTTATGAAGTGAAAGTCTTTCCATCCATCAGCGATGTTCTGGTCATCTATTACTCTGAGAAGGAAAAATATACAAGAATGAAACAGAAGTCTGCCGACCTTAGAAAAATTGTCCAGACTTCCATCGAACGCACGAGCAAAAAATATGATCTGCAGAGAAAACAGCTGCTCGATACGGAGAAAAGAGATCAGTATAAGATATATGGAGAATTAATTCAGGCATATGGATACGGTCTTGAACCTGAATCCAAATCCCTCAAATGCCTGAACTATTACACCAATAAAGAAGTCACCATCCCCCTTGACCCTGTCAAGACTCCTCAGGAGAACGCACAGAAGTACTTTGCCAGATATAATAAGCTGAAACGGACCTATGAAGCCCTCTCCGAACTTACGGTTGAGACAAAAGATGACCTGATGCATCTGGAATCAATCGCGTCTTCCCTGAATCTTGCAGAGAACGAACAGGATCTTTCCTCCATCAAACAGGAACTCTCAGATTATGGATATTTGAAAAAGCGCGGTTCTAAGGGAACGAAAAAACCGGCAAAATCAAAACCTCTTCACTTTGTATCCTCTGATGGATTTCATATGTATGTAGGCAAAAATAATTATCAGAACGATGAACTGACATTTAAATTTGCCAACGGCGGCGACTGGTGGTTTCACGCAAAAAATATGCCTGGCTCTCATGTCATCGTAAAAAAAGAGCAGGCGGACACTCTGCCGGATGCTACTTTTGAAGAGGCCGGGCGGCTTGCCGCTTTTTATTCCAGCGGCCGTCAGGCACCAAAAGTAGAAGTCGACTATATACAGAGAAAGGAATTGAAAAAACCGCCGAAAGCAAAGCCTGGATTTGTCATTTACCATACGAATTATTCTATGATGTGCGTCCCGGATATCTCAGGCATCAAAGAACAGTAACCGAAAAAGCATTCTGGCGGTTTTCCTCTTGGTTTAAGAGGCGTTCATGTGATATTCGAGCCTGAGTTTATCTGCGATCAGCGCTATAAATTCAGAATTCGTCGGCTTCCCTTTGCCGGCACTGATCGTATATCCGAACATCTCTTCCAGCAGTTCGATCTTTCCTCTGCTCCATGCCACTTCTATGGCGTGGCGGATCGCTCTTTCCACACTGCTGGAAGTTGTTTTATATTTTTGTGCAATTGTTGGGTATAGCAGCTTTGTTATGTAATTCATCATGTTGACATCATGAATCGCCATGATGATGCCTTCCCTAATGTACTGATATCCTTTGATATGAGCAGGAATTCCCAGATCTCTGATGATCTTTGTCACATCTTTCTGGATATCATATTCTGTAAACGTTTTTTTGACCGGCTCGCTTTTCACCTCAAATGTCTTTTGGAAGTTATTATTTACTCTTTTCATTCTCATCATCTGATTAATTCTGTCCATTAAGACATTCGTATGAAACGGCTTCATCATACAGTAGTCGACACCCATAAGGCTGATACACTCGATCAGTCTCTGATTGCCGATGGAGGTAATTGCAATAAAAGAAGGTATCTTGTCGTCGTCCATCGTCCCGTTGCACTGTTCGATTACACCCAGTCCGTCTAAGACCGGAAGTACAATATCGATCACTACCACATCGGGCTCATGTTCCTTAATCAGCTTTACTGCGGAAGCACCGTCATAAGCCACTCCCACTACCTGCATTTCATTCTCCATTTCTCTGCAAAGTTCTTTAGCCTCATTTTGACTGCTGACGGCGATCAAAATTTTCCGTTTATCATACATTATGTATACCCCTCCATCCAAATCTAACCATTCTAAGAGAGAAATATATCAAGCATATTCCCCTTTGTCAATCGCATAATCAAACAATATTTACTATCTTCCATCATTTTCAGACATTTTTTGCGACACGATTCGATCTCCGTATTCAAGTCTGATTTTATCTGCAATCAGTGCAATAAATTCTGAATTTGTCGGTTTCCCTTTCCCTGCATGGACCGTATATCCGAACAGCGCATCAATCGTATCCATTTTCCCGCGTCCCCAGGCTACCTCGATGGCATCTTTCTTATCCGACTGAGTCGTACCGTAAATGCCGTATTTGGTATTCTTGCGGATGGTTCCCAGAAGATTTGCCTCCTTGTAAAAAATGCTTCCTACAATCTCTCCCGGAGATCCTGATTTCCCCTTCTGGATCGTGTCAATCTGCGGAGTCAGCAGGTATCCGCCCTTGATGTCCATCAGCTTTCCGGTATCCATATCACAGATACCATGTCCTAAGCCTCCGAATTCGGTTCCGGCCACATAAGTCATAGTTCCGATGCCCTGTGTATTATCTCTGACCCAGGCGCCGATCTTGTACTGGCTGTCTGTGACAGACTGCACAGGCTTAACTTTGATCTTTGTTTTTTTATGGTTCCGGATCACTTCCAGGGTAACTTCCTTTCCATTGCATTCGTTGATCTTTTTCATAAAATCAACCTTTGTTTCAACCTTTGAACCGTTCACTGACAGAATATAGTCACCCTGATACAGTTTATTGGAGCTTGGGGAATGGTTTCCTCCGTCCACTCCGGTGATCATATCTGTTTCCAGCACAAGGATCCCATTGGTTTCTACATAAATGCCGACAATCTTTCCGCTTGGCACCAATGTTTTCTGTTTGACGACATTCACCTTAATGTCTTTTAAAGGTATGGCGCCGAACAGCTTTGCTTTGATCTCATCCTGCCCCACCGAATCTTTGGTCAGCACGAACGGCTGGTTCAGTTTGATCTTCTGATCCTTGACCATTCCCACGGCCGGAACGTCGTATTTGAGACAGGCTTTCTCTCCCATCGTCAGTTCGATGGCGTTGGGCAGTACATTTCTGCAGTATTTGAAATAAACGGCGCAGATTCCAACGATGTTTATGACAAACAGAGCAATGAGAATTTTGCGGTAATAGTATTTTCTCATGGTTTCCTCCTAAACAGATTAAATCAAAAATGATTTAAAAAAGGACGTATCCTGTTATGTGATACATCCTTTTTATTATGTCTGAAACCATGGAAAAACACTCAGTATAATTTTGCGTCATTTGCTAAACTTTTCATTTCTTCTGAATTTTTTAAAACGGCCTCCGTAATGTCGTCTCCGTTGATCATGCGGCTTAATTCCCTGAGAGAATCCGCCTCTGTAAGTTTTTGTATGGTCGTTGTCGTCTTCTTCCTGTCTGCACGTTTTTCAATATAGTAGTGTGAATCCGCCATGGCCGCAATCTGAGGAAGATGTGTGATCGCCAGTACCTGATGGTCTTTTGCGATGACAGCCATTTTTCTGGCCACTTTGTTGGCCGTCTCCCCGCTGATTCCCGTGTCAATTTCGTCAAAAATCAACGTTCCCACACGGTCCACATCCGCAAGGACAGATTTCACTGCAAGCATGATCCTTGAAAGTTCTCCTCCAGATGCCACATCCGCGATAGGTCTCACCGGAAGTCCGGGATTCGTGGAGATCATAAAGGATACCTTGTCAGTCCCGTCGGCATGAACTCCTTCTGCCGCCGATACCTGAATCTGAAAGCAGACAGAGAGAAAATTAAGCTCTGAGAGCGCCTTAAAAATCTGCTGCTCCAATATTTTTGCGGCTTTTTTCCGCTCTTTTGAAAGCTTTTCGGCCGCCTGATAAAATGTCTTTTCAGCTTTGGATATATTTTCCATGAGACACTTTTTTTCTTCCTCATAGTGTTCATAGATTAAAAGCTTTTCCTCGGCCTGCTGCCTGTAGTTTAAGACATCCTCAATGGTTCTTCCATACTTTTCTTTCAGTCCGTTTATGAGATTTAATCTGTCTTCTGTTTCGGAAAACTCCTGAGGATCAAATTCCATCAACGACATATAATCTGAAATCTGCTGATTAAATCCATTGATAATATCTTCTGCCTGAAGCAGCTGCTCATAGGAATCTGTCAGCCCGGAATCCAGGTTCACAATCCCCTGAATCTCTTTTAAGGCGCTTGAAAGCAGAGTTCCCACGGAAACCTCAGATTCGTTTCCGGTACATTCATAAGCCTTTTTCACGCCTTCCATAATCTCCTGGCTGTGCATCATTTTTTGATATGTTTCTTCCAGAAGTTCATCTTCATTTTTTACGGGATGTGCATCCTCTATTTCCTGAATCTCGTGTTTTAAAAAACTCATCTCCCGGAGTCTCTGGGCTTCATCTGTCTCAAAGTCGCCTCTGCGGTTCAGAAGTTTCTGAAGTGCCTCAAATGCTTCCTTTGTGTCTTTCTTATATTGTTTCCCATTTTGGCTTAAAAAATGGTCTAAAATTGATTTGTGATTTTTTTCATTTAAAAGTGACTGGTGTTCCTGCTGTCCATGAAGGTTCATGAGCCTTTCTGAGACCTCCTGAAGGGTCTTTAACGTCACCGTACAGTCATTGATGCGGTTTACATTCCGCTTCTCCGATATCACCCTCCTGACAAGGATCATGCCGTCTTCTGCGGGAAGATCCCTTTGTTTCAGATCATTTAAAATTTCTTCATCTTCCGTGTAAAACAAGAGCTCGATCAGCGCCTCACTGCTCCCCGGCCTGATCATATCCCTGGAAACCTTCTTTCCAAGGGCACTTTCAATAGAGCCGATGATGATTGACTTTCCCGCCCCCGTCTCACCGGTCAGTATGTTTAAGTGCTCATCAAAATGAATCTCGATCTCGTCAATCAAAGCTAGATTTTTTACATGCAGACTCTGTAACATAGTTCACCTACTTATCACTTGTGCTCTCCATCATCAGACGGATCTCCCTGATGACATCACTGCCGTTTTCCTGTTCTCTTACGGCACAAAAAATCGTGTCGTCTCCGGCGATGGACCCCATGAGTCCGGGAAGATCCAGATCATCCAGCGCCGCGGCGCAGGCCATCGCCATACCTGATGCTGTCTTAATGACCAGCAGATTGCCGGATGTCTCCATGGAAACAATGGCATCATTTAAAATTCTCTGATAGGACTTTGCCACCTCTTTTTCCCTGGCACTTAAAAGCCCGTATGCCTGCCTTCCGTCCGGCAGAGGAATCTTCGTAAGCTCCAGTTCCCTGATGTCCCTGGAAACCGTCGCCTGGGTCGTGCTGAATCCCTGGTCATTCAGCAGGCTGGTCAATTCTTCCTGTGTCTCGACCGGCTGCTTTGTGATGAGTTCGATGATCGCCTGCTGTCTCTTTTTTTTCATGCTTTTCCACCAACTTTCACCCGAAGCGTATGATAAAAACTATTTTCCTGAACCTTGACAACCTTCGCAACTTTCCGGGATTTATGAATCTTTATGATATCTCCCGGATTCAGCCGCTCTGCCACCTGGCCGTCGAAGGTTACAAGTGCTTCCTCAAGCTGTGTTTTTCTGACCTTCTGGATATGGATCTCAATGGTATCCCACTCGCCAAGGACAATGCTCTTTGCCTGGAGAGAATGGGGACAGACCGGTGTGATCAGAATAACATTTGCCTCCGGATTTACAATCGGGCCTCCTGCGGAGAGATTATAGCCCGTGGACCCGGTAGGCGTTGAGATTATGACTCCGTCTGCCGCATACACATCTAAAAGTTCTCCGTTGACAATGATCTTAAATGAAATGATCCGTGAAAAACCGCTTCTCGTGATAACGATGTCGTTGAGAGCAGACAGTCTGTAACATGATATGTCGCGGTGGAAAATACATCCCTCCAGCATCATCCGCTCCTCGATATGAAAACGGTCATTGAGAAGATCATCAATCCCCTCCGACAGATGAGACATTTCAATTTCCGTTAAAAATCCCAGGGTGCCCAGATTCACTCCCACCACCGGGAGATCATGAGGTGCTATGAGGCGGGATGCATGCAGCATGGTTCCGTCTCCGCCGAGTACAATGACACATTCCACTTCCCCGGGAATATTGGAATAGGACTGGGTATCTTCCGTAAAATCTTTTCTCAAAAAAGCGGCTCCGCCTTTTGATTCAATATACTCCCTTATCTTGTTGGAAGTGGAAAATCCCGGGTCTTTCTCTTCATTGGTCATAATCAAAAAATTCTTCATTGTCTTCCTTCTTCTGCTATTTTATCTTCTCCAGATCACCGTGAGATGCCGCTACCACTTTCGGTATCTCTTCTCTCAGGTTGTTCTCGTGCTGCTTTTCTTCAGTCTTCTTCATATGAAGGAGATATTCGATGTTTCCCTCCGGACCTTTGATCGGAGAGTAATCAAGATGTAACAATTCAAATCCATTGCTGCTTGCAAAATCCGTGATTTTTTCTATGACTTCCCCGTGAACGGACGGATCTCTCACAACGCCTTTTTTCCCGACCTTTTCTCTGCCTGCTTCAAACTGCGGTTTGATCAGGGCGGTTACCTCCCCGCCTTTTTCCAAAATTCCATAGACGGCCGGAAGAATTTTGGTCAGAGAGATAAAAGACACGTCGATGGAAACAAAACCCGCTGGCTCCTCTATGTCTTCCGGTGTCACGTAGCGCATATTTGTTCTCTCCATGCACACGACCCTCTCATCATTCCTCAGGCCCCAGTCCAGCTGTCCATGCCCCACGTCAACAGAATATACCTTTTTGGCACCGTTTAAGAGCATGCAGTGGGTAAAACCTCCAGTGGACGCTCCAACATCCATGCATACCCTGTCCGTAAGCTGAATATTGAACTGTTTCATTGCCTTTTCGAGCTTCAGCCCTCCCCGGCTGACATACTTTAAGGTCTTTCCTTTTATTTCGATGGGAAGTTCTTCTTTGACCATAGTACCGGCCTTGTCTTCCCTCTGTCCGTCTACAAAAACCACACCTGACATGATGATCGCCTTCGCCTTTTCCCTGGATGCCGCCAGCCCCTTTTTCACCAGCAGGACATCTAATCGTTCTTTCATCCTTTATCTCCAATCCAAGCTTTGATTTTTTCTGTCATCGAATCACTGTCGATGCCAAGCATCTTCCTCAGCTGTTTAACAGAACCGTGTTCCACAAACCGGTCGTCAATTCCGATATTCCGGACCCTGCCCTTATAATCATGATTTGCCAGAATCTGTGTTACCTGCTGTCCGAATCCGCCGTTTAACACGCCCTCTTCCATCGTAACGATCAGGCGGTGGTTTTTCATAAGAGAACAGATCAGTTCTTCATCCAGAGGCTTCACAAATCTAGGATTCACGAGTGTCGGTTTATATCCTTCCTTTACGAGATTTTCACAGACAGCCGCCCCTTCTTCCATCAGATTGCCAAGGGGGAGGAGCGCGATCTCACTGCCTTGTCTGAGAATACTGCCTTTTCCCCTCAAAATCGGCGTAAATTCGTCTTCAAACAGTGTGGAAGCAGTTCCTCTTGCATATTTTACCGCCATGGGCCCTTCTCCTTTTGTGAGGGCATAGGTCACCATTTCTTTTAACTCTCTGCCGTTGACCGGTGCCATGACCGTGACATTGGGTATCGACGACAGATAGGACACATCAAAAATACCCTGATGTGTCTCTCCGTCGGCTCCTACGAGCCCGGAACGGTCTACTCCGATCAGCATCGTCAGTCTTCCGATCGCCGCATCATGAAGAATCTGGTCATAAGCTCTCTGAAGAAATGTGGAATAAACAGCTGCTGCCGGTTTGAGACCTTTGGCCGCCATTCCCGCACAGAACGCTATAGCATGCTGTTCTGCAATACCCACGTCAAAGAACCGCTCCGGAAACTGTTCCTTAAATCGTTCAAGCCCGGTTCCCTCCGGCATCGCAGCCGTGACTGCCGTGATCGTTTCATCTTTTTTTGCAAGTTCCGTCACAGTATCTGCAAATATATCTGTGTAGGAAGGCCCCCCGGAAGACTGCGCGGGCAGATTTTTCCCCGTGCGCACAGAGAAAGGCCCGACCCCATGAAATCTGGCCGGTTCCTTTTCCGCATAGCGGTAACCCTTTCCCTTCTTCGTGACAACATGAATAATGATCGGCTCATCCAGCTGTTTTGCCCTCTCAAAGGTATCGATCAGAAGAGGAGTATTATGCCCGTCGATAGGGCCGATATAAGTGATTCCCATGTCCTCAAACATCATACCCGGAACGAACAGCTGCTTGATGGAATCTTTGGAACGTTTCAGTCCTTTGGCGATCGGCTCTCCGACGACCGGGATCTGCATCAGTGATTTCTCTACGTTTCCCTTAAAATCTACATATTCTTTTTTGGACCGAACTTTATTCAGATAGCCGGACATACCTCCTACATTTTCTGAGATAGACATCTTGTTGTCATTGAGAATGACGATTAGTTTTCTCTTTTCTTCCCGAAGCCTTGCCATGTTATTCAGCGCTTCATAGGCCATGCCTCCTGAAAGCGCTCCGTCGCCAAGCACTGCCACGATTGTTTCATCTGTTCCTTTTAAATCCCTGGCCTGTGCCAGTCCCAGGGCAACGCCGATGGAGGTTGAACTGTGTCCGCTGTGGAACGCATCACAGTCACTCTCCGTGGGTTTCGGAAACCCGCTCATGCCGTGGAACTGCCTCAGTGATGCAAAGCCGTCTTTTCTTCCTGTCAAAATCTTGTGGACATACGACTGATGTCCCACATCAAACACCAGCTGATCTTTCGGAAAATCCAGAACCGTGTGAAGTGCCATTGTAAGCTCCACTGCCCCCAGGTTAGAAGCCAGGTGGCCTCCTGTTCTGCTGACATTCATCAGCAGAAATTTCCGAATCTCTTTGGCTAAAAGCCGGTAATCTTTTCTTTCTATTTTTTTTATATCATTGGGATGATTGATCTGTTCTAACATGTCTACTCCTTTGGCAGTCCTTTTTATACATACTCCTTGCAGTCTAGCAGGTTCTGTGAATCAGGTATTCTGCCAGACCTGTGAGATAACCGTCGGATGTATCATAGGTTCTCAGAATCTCCACTGCCTCCAGTGAGATCCTCTCAACATCTTTCCCAGCCTGCTCCAGTCCTTTGATCGAAACATATGTGGTCTTCTGATTTTTCTCATCGCTTCCCACCGGTTTTCCGATGACTTCCTCCTGTCCTGTGATATCGAGGATGTCATCCTGGATCTGAAAGGCAAGACCGATCTTTCGCCCGCATTCTTCCATGGCTTTTACGTCTTCTGGTGATGCACCGGCAAGCACCGCCCCGATCATCATGCACGCTTCAATCAAAGCAGACGTTTTGTTGTGGTGGATAAACATGATCTGCTCCATCGAAAGCACAGTGCCCTCCAGTTCCACGTCTGCCGCCTGTCCTCCGATCATTCCGTAGATACCCGGTTTCCGGGCAAGAATCCGAATGGCTTCTGCCACCTTGGGAAGATCTGCATCCTCTAAAGCAAACGCGGAGGAAGCAGTCTCAAATGCGTAGTTCAGTAGAGCATCTCCGGCGAGAATTGCCATGTCTTCTCCATAGACGATATGACACGTCTTCTGCCCTCTTCTGTAATCGTCGTTGTCCAGAGCAGGAAGGTCGTCATGGATCAGGGAATAGGTATGGATCATCTCGATCGCAGCCATAAAGGGCTCAATCACTTTTTCTTTTCCCCCAAACATCTTGTAGGTTTCTTCCATCAGCATCGGTCTCAGCCGTTTTCCTCCGGCTTTTACCGTTGTGTTCATCGCCTTCAGCACTGTTTTCTGAAAACCTTCCGGTTTCGGAAGATAATGATCCAGAATTTCCTCAATATGACTTATGCGCTTTTTAAGTTCCTGATCAAACTCATTCATTGTTCTCTCCGTTTTGTTCTAATATAATCAGCTCTTTTTCCACCTGGTCCAGAGAATCCTTGCATTCTTTTAGAGTGGAGACTCCTTTTGTATAAAGTTCTACCGCATCGGCAAGCTTTATGTCCTCCTGCTCTAAATTCTTTAATATATCGTCTAACTGGCTGAATCCCTCATCAATACTAAACTTCTTTTTTGCCATAAGTTACAACCTGATTTCCTTTCCAAAAATATTTTCTTCATTATATCATATTTAATTTGAAATGAAACCCATGAGTTTTTTACTGCCATTTCCGTCGCGCTTTGAAATGCGCTCCTCCAATGGCAGTAAAAAACTGTCGTTGATTGGCACCTTTTGTTCAATGAATTTTTCAAGTGGAATTTATGTCCATTTTGACCGGTTTTTTCGGCTTTACAAATTTTCTGTAATTGATTATAATATACTTATCGAGGAAGTCGGCACGATGGTTAAAGTCCATCCGTCCCGGCGAGTTCAAACGATAGTCGTCCTACACTTTCCAGGGAGCAGGGCGACTATTTTTTATGTGTGAATGAAAGGATGGCTACTATCAAAAGCGCCATATTTATGATAACCATAAATTCCTCATATGTACTCATAAACACCATCCCTTTCCGTAAGGCTCGGAACGGATGGCTTGGCCGCCTGCCGACTTCCCTGAGAAGTATATTATAGTTGGCGATTTTGTATTTTATTATAATATCATATTTTTACATTTTATACAATATTTGTTCCAGATAAATTATGTACAAAACAGACAAACGTGACAAGGTTTTTCCCGAAATATAGGGCCGTAGACCTTCACTACGAAATAAAAAAATTGCAGCCGGATAAATTTATCTCTCCAGCTGCAGCATTTGTATTTATTTTTTATTTAAAGTAACTTCCGATACTTTTGTTTTCAGCGATCCATCTGAAATCGTAATCTGTATTTCATCCCCTTTGGCAATATGTTTCGCCGACACTACCGGTTGTCCGGACTGATCCGACAGATATCCATATCCTCCAATCAGTTTTGCCGTAGGGGAAAGTCCGTGCAGGCGCTGTGCATATAGTTCCAGCCGATGCTGATAACGGTTCCGCAGATAATCCATCCTCTTTGTCAGGCGGTCTTCCAGTTCCGCGAGCGTCATTCTCTGCTCCTGTAATTGAAGCTTGGGATCAAACCTGCGCAGTTTTCCGCTGTACTGTTCCAGACGAAGTTCATAATTCCGCAGAATGTGGCGGATCTGTACAGAAAGGCTTCTTTTCCTTGCGTCAATCGCATCCAGTGTCTCCCGAAGATCCGGAACTGCAAGTTCACACGCCGCCGTGGGTGTGGCTGCCCTTAAATCTGCCGCATAGTCTGCGATGGTCGTATCCACCTCATGGCCTGTCCCGGAGATGATCGGCGTTTTGGCTGCATAAATGGCCCTGGCAACCTTCTCTTCGTTGAATGCCCAGAGATCCTCAATCGATCCGCCTCCGCGGCCAATGATGATCGTATCAACTCCATAGCGGTCCAGTGTCTCAATACCTCTCACAATCGTCTCTGCCGCCCCGTCACCCTGAACCTGTGCCGGATACAGCACCAGCTGTATATACGGGTTTCTCCGCTTTGCAACACTCATAATATCGTGGATGGCGGCTCCTGTCTTCGCCGTCACGATGCCGATGGTTTTCGGATTTTGGGGAATCGGCTTTTTCTTTTCGTGATCGAATAAACCTTCCCTGTAAAGTTTCTCCTTCAGCTTCTCAAACTCCACATAGAGCCGTCCGATGCCGTCCAGAGAGATTTCGTTGGCATAAAGCTGATAGGTTCCGTTTCTCTCAAACACACTGATGCTTCCCGAAACAATGACCGTCTGTCCGTTTTCCATCTCAAAATCCAGCCCGCTGATCCTCTGATTGGCAAACATCACACAGGAAATCTGGCTTTTATCATCCTTTAATGAAAAATAGATATGACCGGAAGAATGGTATTTGCAGTTTGAGACTTCTCCCTTGATATAAATCCGGTTCAGGGCATAATCGCTCTGAAAGATTCTTTTGATATACGCATTGATCTGCGCCACTGAAAATACTTTGTTCATTTAACCAATCTTTCCTAAGATCCCATTGATAAATGAGGCAGCCTTTTCATTGCAGTAAGTCTTTGAAAGTTCTACTGCCTCGTTGATCGCCACTTTATCCGGGATATCCTCATCAAACATTATTTCATAGACTGCAATTCTTAAGATCGTAAGCTCTGCCTTTCCCAGTCTCTTAATATCCCAGCCTTTGCTGTTTTCATTGATCTTTTGATCGATTTCTTCAAGACGGGAAAGCATATCGAGAGTCCTTGTCTTTATGTAGTCTTTCTCTTTGTTCCTGAAAAAATCATTATTTGAAAAATACAGGTCTGCCTGCGCTTCAAACTCCTCGCTTGTGTGAAAATCGATGGAAAAGCACAGACGGAACATCTGCTCTCTTAATTTACTCCTTGTCATCTTACGGTCCTTTCTCTACACAGTAAGAACGGAACTGCTTTTCACAGCTCCGCATCTTTTGATTATTCTTCTTCCAGCGCTACGCCGGCAATTCTTACGTTGACTTCGTCGATGGTCAGGCCTGTCATATTCTCTATGGCTGTCTTAACCTTTTCCTGTACTTTCTTTGAAATCTGTGCAATGCTGACTCCATAGTCCAGTTCGATGGCCAGATCAACACTGACATGACTTCCCTCAACGATAACACGCACACCCTTGGAAAGGTTCTTCATACCGAGTTTGCTCACAAGCTCATTCGTTATATTGCCGCACATACCTGCCACGCCTTTGACTTCTGTCGCTGCAAGCCCTGCGATGATCGCGATCACTTCATCTGCGATCTTTACTTCTCCGAGCATCCCTTTTTCGTGAATCTTATAACCACTACTTTTATTTTCCATAAAAAGCCTCCTGCTGATTGCTTCTAAAAACTTTTTCTTCTGTTTTATGATTCTTCATATACAGTATGTTAATTATACCAAAAGTTATCGATGTTATGCAAGAAAAAAGAAAGTGTGCAAATCCCTGTCCCCGGAATTTACACACAAAACCTTTAATCTTCTGTTTTTATGGATGTGATCACGACATTTTCCAGCTTGCATCCGGTCTTTCTCGTGACAATATCTTCAATCTGGCTTCTCTCCACTTTGGAGACATCTTTCAGGTTCACCAGGACATCCACGTTTCCATTTTGAATGGTCACGATGGAATTCAAAAATCCCTTGGCGCCCAGCAGGTTTTCGGTAGCTGTCTCCATCTCCATCTGCTCTGCCAGCGTAGCAAGCTTATCTACTGCATCCTGTTTTACACTGTCTTTGACTGTTTTGTCTTTGATGATTTCTTCCAAAGTGTCCTTTGCCTTGCTGTGGGTCTGTTCTCTCTCAAGCTTCGCCTTTGCCACATAATTTCCCACCTGGGCATTCGTGAGCACCGCTTCCCCCACATCTGTGATGTCATCTTTTGCCTGGCTCTGAGAGGCATTTTTTGCCGTATTGCTGACCGTCTTTGCTTTGTCCTTCGTTGTAGTGATGTACTGACCCGTATAATTTACATAGCCCGCGACCGCTATAATAACAGCCAGAGTTGTGATGATTAACTGATTTTTTTTCACGATTTTCTTCATTTCCTAGTCCTCCATTTTTAACACCTTTATTTTATAAGATGAAATGTGAAACAACACACTCACCGCATCGACGATATTCTGGTTGACAATATCGCTTCCTCCGCCTTGTGCGACCACTACAACTCCTTCCACTTCAGGTTCTACTTCTTTCACTATGTAAGGGACCTTCTCCCCGTTTTTATCAATTAAAACGGTCTCCTCATCTTCCTTCACCGCTTTTTCGTCCTTTTTTGTACTCTCTTCATAAGGTGTATCCTTGTTGACGACTGACTCCTTTGAAGATTTCAGAGTGATCATCACTTTTACTTTTCCCACGCCTTCCACATTTTTCAACGCGGCTACAAGCCGTTGTTCCTGCTTTTTGACATAGGCATCCGTGGATGACACATCCTCACTGCTTTCTGAGTCTTTGGTGCTTTTGGCCGTTTTCTTCCCTGATGAAGGAAAAGAAAATACGATCAAGGCAATCCCAAGAACAAAAATCAAAACAATTTTCTTTGTGCCCAGAGATTCAATTTTTTGGATCAGTTCCTTTTTGTCCATCATACATTTCCTACTCACTTATATTGATATGACTCTCATCTACATTATAGAAGTTCAAAAGTATTGTTTTTACTTTCTTTGCTTCAGATTCTTCATCTTCAACCTTCACAGAAATCTCATCGATCTCCGGATCATCCTTTGTATCATCCGTATCCACTTCCACTTCTTTCGCCTGAATCTTATAGGACTGAAGGATTTTTTTTATTTTCTTCTTTTCGCGGTTTTTATAAGTTTCAAGAGCCTGGCTCCTGAAAGAAGATTCTGTGCTGTCCGTATTCACATTAGAAAATACTGTGAGGTCTTCCGGCCCTATATTCATAACATAGGCAATCGGCCTCATCATCAGGGCCAGCAGCATAAATCCGGTCACCAGCCGGATGTAGGGCTTGTATTTATCCCCCTGACAAAGCTGGCTTACCAGTGTCATAAGAATCAGAAAAAAAACAATCGCTTTAATATACTGCATATGCCGTCACCCCGTATAGTAATTAATATTTGTGGAAAAGGCTACGATGGCAATGGACAGAATAAACAAAATGCTCAGAGTAAACACGGTCCGAAGCAGCAGTTTTCCGCTCTTGATCACCGCATCCAGAGATCCTGTGATCCGTTTGTCTGAGACCGGCTGAAGCAGAATCCCTGTTCCAATATAAGACAGAAGGATTCCGCCGATCTGCATCAGCGGAACAAGGATGATAACACAGAGAACAAAAATCCCCGCCACTCCGATACTGTTTTTGATCACAACAGCTGATCCGATCAGAGTCGTTGTCACCGTGCTGACGCCCTGTCCCACTCCGGGGATCATGGACACACCTTTTTTAAAAATACCGTCTTTTACGGAATCTACTGCCGGCAGAAGCATGGCCTGAATCATCTGGATTCCCAGAACCACGGCCAGCAGTGCCTTTAACAGGGCTCTCACGGCCCATTCCAGTGTATCGCAGAGCCTGGAAAGTTTCTCCTCCAGTGAAATGTGATTGACGATCTTTAGCACAAACAGGATCTTTACCGCCGGAAAGATCACACTCTGGACCAGAAGAGAAATGATATAGATCACAAACAGATACATCTCATACAGGGCCACCGATGTGGATACCCCCGTAGTTGCCACCACTGCGATCGAGTAGGCTGTGATCAGTCCTTTCATGAAATCAATGAGCGTAGAGATCACCTGATCCGTGATGGAATTCAAAAAGAAAAAAGAATTCGCCATGAGACCGATCAGAATCATATATGTGACATAAAAGGCCGTATCCCCGGTATTCCCCTGGAAAAACGCATCGGAAAAATTTTTGAACACTGCCGCAATGATCGCCACTGTGATCAGCTGTCTCATAAAGTTCCTGTTTTCCGAAAGTATTGAAAACAGCTGATCCCCAACGCTCTGTCTGACCATAGAAAAAGCCCCTTTGATATTTCCTGTTATAAGCTTTTTCACCAGTTCCTCATAAGAGAAACTGATTTTTGCCTTCTCCAGTGTTTTTTCCACCTGTTCAAACGAATATTCGCTCAAGTCTTCCTCTTCCTTCGCCGACACCTTTGCCGCGAACATCAGGACAAAGATAAATGCCAGCAGCATGATACGTTTTCTCATCCCATCAGCCTTTCTAACGTCGTCAGCAGAGATTGAAAGATCGGCAGACTGACAACCAGTATGGACAGCTTTCCCGCCATCTCCACCTGTTTTGCCATGGTTGCCTGTCCCGCGTCTTTGCATATATTTGAGGCAAACTCACACAGAAAAGAAATCCCGACCAGCTTTAAAAGAATTTGTATGTAAGTTCCCGGGATTCCTGAATAAGACTCGATAGAGCCAAATAAGTCTATGATCTTCCCCATCTCGTCCAATGCGTAGATTGCCAGAAATAAGCTGGATACGAGACCGATCACCAGGCTGTACTCCGGCCTGATGGATTTAATCTTCAGCGTCAGTATACTGGCTATGATGCCAAAAAGTGCAATCTTAACCATAGGCCCGCCTCCTAAGAAATGGTGAACAGTGTCTGCACACTCTCGAAAAGATCATAGATATAAGGGATCACCCATGACAGTACAAGGATCAGCCCCGCAAGGGTAATCAAAAACGCCTGTTCGTCCCTGCCCGAGTGTTTCAGTACCTGCACCAGGATCGTGACCAGAATTCCCACAGCCGCAATCCGAAAGATAATGTTTACGCTCATAAGATCCTCCTTACAATAAAATAATCACAACGAGAAGTCCAAAGGACAATCCAAGGCTCTGATATAGTTTACAGTTCTTGATCACCTGATCTTTAATCTGATACATTCTCTCCTCGATCTGCTCGATCGTAAAATCAATGGTCTTCACCTGCATATCCTTGTCCAGATAACCAATCGTATCTCCCATGGTGATCAATGGCTCCAGCATCTTTTTCTCCAGGACATACGGTGTGAGATCCTTCTCCACAGAATTCTTCCACACTTGGGAAAATGTTTCTTCCTGATAAGAAGAAAGTTTTTTTGACACGTCGGAGAGAAAGACCGAAAACTCGGCATTCATCTTCCCTGCTATTGTGCCGATGGCATCGGGAAGAGGCGTCAGTCCGTACCGGATCTCGCCCTGGAGAAGATATAGAAGTCTTTTCAATTCAATCCCCTGCTCCAGTCTCTTTCTTTCCCTCGACGCCCGGTAAAATCCCAGAACACCGCCGGAAATAATGACAATAGCCGCACCCAGCAGTTTAACCATAGAGCCTCACCCCCTCCTCATTTAAAATTTCCTTGACAGTTCCCGCTTTTCCCTGTTCACTCAGAACAACATAGCGTTTAAAAACTTTTCTTTCCATCATTTCCCCAACATACGGCACTTTTTTTAATTCCTCCATATCTTTGCCGTGGATCGTCGCCATCAAAGTACATCCGCAGTAAGCACTGTACAGCATAGCGTCCACGTCCTCTTTTTTCCCAATTTCATCTACTGCTATCACATTTGGAGCCATAGAGCGCACAAGCATCATCATTCCTTCCGACTTCGGACACCCGTCCATCACATCCGTGCGGATACCCACTTTGTTCTGGGGGACTCCCATATAAGAAGCCGCGATCTCACTGCGCTCATCCACCACACCCACAGTCTCGCCGCCGTCGGAAGCGATGCGGATCATATCCCTTAAAAGCGTTGTTTTTCCTCTCCCCGGAGGCGAAATTATCAGCACCGGGAGAAGCTGTCCATCTTTCGTGCAGTGTTCAAATATCCCCTCTGCACAGCCGATGACCTCATGAGCCACACGGATGTTCAAAAAAGTGATATGCTTCATCGTCCTGATCTCGCCGTCTTCTATGGACACTTTTCCTGCGATCCCTACCCGGTGTCCCCCTTTCACGGTCAGAAAACCCTGTCTTAACTGGTCTTCATAGGCATAAAGAGAATAATTGCTGATATATTCCATCATCTGTTTCAGTTCATCTCTCGTGAGAACATGTACAAAATGATGGCTGGCCGTCAGCTTCCCTTCCGTAGACAAAAAATATTCTTTATTTTCATAGCGGACGATCACAGGCTGATGAATGCGCAGTCTGATCTCCTGAAGTTCTCTCGGCTTAAGACCGCTTTTCTGCATCAGACCCCGGACAGACTTCGGGAGTATGTGATAGATCTCACTTGTATTTTCCATAGGACTCCCCCTTCTTCGTAAAGCTGTATAACCCTAATATATGAGGAAGACAAGTCATTTAGAATAGAAAAAAGGAAGCCTCCCAAAATCGGAGAACTTCCCTTCAAAATATGATATTATTCTGTTTTGTTCCTGCGGTTGTTGTAGAAAAACATGACAACGGCTGCCGTGATAATGATCACATATCCAAGGATACTGAACCCGTCTGGCATCTGCCCGAACAGAAAAAGCCCCAGCAGAGTTGAAAAGATAATCTGGGTGTAATCATAGATGGATATCTCTTTTCCCGGCGCATAGGTGTAGGCTGCCGTGATGGCAAACTGTCCTCCCGCTGCTGCAAGTCCCGCAAGCAGCAGGTAAACAAGCTGAAGTCCTGAGATCGGGTGAAAATTCCCGATCATAAAGGGGATACAGCTGATGCAGGAAAATGTGGAGAAGAAAAAGACGATGAACGGTCCCCTCTCCCCTCTTGTGCCAAGCTTTCTGACACATGCATAGGCACAGCCTGCAAACATGCCTCCTAAAAAGCCGATCAAAGCCGGCAGGACAGAAACAGCTGCAAAGCTTGGCTTTACAATAAACATACTGCCGATAAATGCGGATGTGATACAAGTCAACTGGAATACGGTAATTTTTTCTCTCAGAATCAGATAAGAAAATACAATGACAAAAAACGGCGACAATTTATTAAGCGTAGACGCATCCGAAAGCACCAGATGATCCACCGCATAAAAATTGCAAAAAATACCTAAGGTCCCTACTAAGGACCTTAGGATAAACCAGTGTAAATTCTTCATCTGAAAACGGAATCCGGCGCCGCTTCTTTTGATCATCACAAATGCAAAGATCAGGGCTACCAGATTCCTGAAAAAGCTCTTTTCAATCGACGGAAGATCTCCGGAAAGCTTTACAAACGCATTCATCCATGCAAAGCAGAACGCCGACAGGACAATGCAGATGATCCCCCGGATCTTCTGGTTTTTTGACAAGCTTATACCCTGGATAAATATTCCCCGGTTCTTGTATCAATCTTCAATGTATCACCCTGGTTGACAAACAGAGGGACATTGACATTCGCACCCGTCTCTACCGTACAAGGCTTCGTAGCGCCCTGAGCTGTGTTTCCTTTTTCTCCCGGTTCACACTCGGTAACAAGAAGTTCTACATGCAGAGGAGCCTCCACCTGGAAAACAGTCCCGTTGTGTGAAACGAGGGTAACGTTCATATTTTCTTTTACAAACTTTAATGAATCTCCGATGGTGTCCGGGTCCAATGCGATCTGATCAAAAGTCTCCGGATCCATGAAATGGAATAATTCACCGTCTGTATATAAATACTGCATTTCTTTACGTTCGATGTGAGCATTCTCAAACTTCTCTGATGGACGGAAAGACTTTTCAATCGCTCCCCCACTCTTGATATTTTTTAACTTCGCGCGTACGAAGGCTGCTCCCTTTCCAGGCTTTACATGCTGAAATTCAATAATCTGATAAATATTGCCTTCGTATTCGATGGTCAGCCCATTCTTAAAATCTCCTGCGGATACCATATCGTAATTTCCTCCTTAATCATTTTGTTCTATAACATTCTATAATAAATGGTACTTCTTATCAACTATTTATTTGCCAATTTGTATACATTAAAGATATCTTCTTTATTTAAGACACGGAAAGCCCCTATGGTCCTCGTATCTTTGTAGGAGCATCCGTCGGCCATAGCCCACAGTTCGTCCTCTGTCTTAATGCCGATTTCTTTGGCTTCTGAAAAGCAGGTCGGCATGTCCAGTGACTTAAAGTAATTTACGGTGGCGTTGATCGCTTTTTGCGCCACTTCTTCTTTATTGTCCCCGGAAATTCCCCATACCTTATCGGCAAAGCGCACAAACCGGTCTACATCTTCCATGCAGGAATACTCTGCCCAGGCTCCCCAAACGGCGGAAAGGCTGGCTCCGTGGGCGATATCAAATTTGGCGCTCAGTTCATGTCCCAGCTGGTGCGGAGCAAAATCTTTCTCAGCGCCAAGACCGGTCAGGCCGTTATGTGAAATACTTCCGCACCACATGATCTCGCTCATGCTCTCGTAATTATGAGAGTCCTGGATCGCAATCCTTCCGTTGGCGATCACGGTCCGAAGCAGTCCTTCGGCGATCTCGTCGGTCAGCTGATTGCCCTTTGTCTTCGTAAAGTAACGGTCCAGTGTATGCATCATAATGTCGACAATACCGCAGCCCACCTGATACTTGGGAAGCGTATACGTAAGTTCCGGATTCATGATGGCAAACTCAGGGCGGTTCAGATCTGTACTGAGCCCTCTCTTTACCTGAATCTCCGTATTGGTGAGGACAGCTGAATCACTGGTCTCACTTCCAGCGGCTGCAAGGGTCAGAATCACACCTACCGGCAGAGTTTTCTCCACTTTCTTTTTCCGTGACCAGAACTCCCAGATATCCGTATCCGGATTTGCGGCTCCGTGGGAAACTGCCTTCGCGGTATCGATCACACTTCCGCCTCCCACAGCAAGAATCAGATCTGCCTGGAATTCAATGGCTTTCTTAACGGCTTCTCTGGCAAAATCAAGTCTTGGATTCGGTTTTACTCCGCCGATGGTCTCCACCTTAAGCCCTGCCGCTTCCAGTGTCCCGGTCACTCTTTCAAGCAGCCCGCTCTTTACGACACTGCCTCCTCCGTAGACAACGAACACTCTGGAGCCGTGATATTTCTTCGCCAGTTCTGCCACTTTGTCCTCTGAAGCTTTTCCAAAAACAATCTCTGTCGGTGTGTAATGGGTAAATGCCTGCATCTTCATTCCTCCTAGTTTATAGATGGGTTAATTTTCCAACAATCTCTTCCGCGATCTCTTCGACATTTTTATGATCTGTATCTACAATGATATCTGCCGCCGCGCGGTACTTCGGTCTCCGGATCTCCATCAGTTCCGAAATATACTCCGTATTCTTGCGCCCTCTGAGCAGCGGACGTTCGTCACTGTCTTTGACACGCTCAAGGATCGTCTCCGGTGAAGCAGTCAGGAGAACGACCCTGCCGTTCTTCTTCATCTCCCGGACATTGATCTCCCTCATCGCCACTCCGCCTCCGCAGGAGACAATTTGATTATTCTTTTTCTGAAGTTCGATCAGAAGGTTTGTCTCACAGTTTCTGAAATATTCCTCGCCGTACTCTTCGAAAATTTTGTTGATCGACATGTGTTCTTTATTGACGATCACCTGATCCATCTCCACCTGTGGCGACGCAAGGATCTTGCTTAAATAGTCGGATACTGTACTCTTTCCCACACCCATAAATCCAATCAGGAAGATATTGTGCGTAAACAATGTCCTCGCCTGGATTCTGCGGCTGTTTTCTACAATATACGTAAAAATATCAAGAATCTCTTCTTTGTATGTATTTTCTTTTACATGCTCTTTCAGCATTTTGCGCTGCCGCTTTTCCTGTTCCGGCTGCAGAATCGGGAGTCCGTTCTCCTTTTTGTACTCCATAATCTCTTTGATAATGTCCATCCGGTCTTCCAGAACCGACACAATCTGTTTGTCACAGACTTCCAGTCTTTCTCTGATCTCTTCTAACTTTCCCATTGTGTTCCTCGCTTTTCTTCAATCGTAGTCTAATGTGGTTCAGTATACCATAATCCGGCATTTCTTTCAATATTGTGCTCAGCCGTACCAGATCGTTTTACATCTGGTGCCGGGATTTAATAAACCCTATAAAATCTTCAACAATCGGTGAGAGGTATTTATCCTTCTGTGTGACGAGATAGATATATCTCTTAATTTCAGGCCTCTTAATAGGGATCGTCACCACCTCCATAGTTTCCAGAATGGGAATCCTCGGCACAATCGAAATCCCGAGCCCGGCGGCCACAAGGCCTGCAACAGAGGAGTCCTCCTCCCCCTCATATGCGATGAAAGGCTGGGCTTTTACCTCAGCAAAAAGTTTATTGATAAACGGCCTCAGACCGCTTTTGCGCGAAAACATAATATAAGGATAATCCGTTGTCTTTGCCAGGTCAACGGCCTCTTTCTCTGCCAGAGGATGTCCTTTTGGCGTGATCAGCACAAGCTCTTCTTCCACAACAGGGGTGAAATTCAGCCGGTCTTCACCCTCTTTATAAGATGAAAATACAAGATCATAGGTGCCCTTCTTCAATTCCTCGATCATCTGCTCTGTAGTCCCCTGTCCAAAAGAAAACCGGATATTCTTGCCCTCATTCTCTTTCATGTAGTCACTCATATTCTGCGGAATAAAATGACTTCCCAGAGTATAAATATATCCGATGTCGATATATCCGCCGGCCATTCCGGATACTTCACCGACCACGCGTCTTCCTTCATCCAGCATATCCAGTGACTGTATCACATAACGGCAAAAAAGCTCACCCTCTTTGGTAAGCCTGGCATTCCTTCCGATTTTTTCAAACAGTTTGACATTTAACTCCTTTTCCAGAGCATTGATGGCATGACTCAGACTGGGCTGCGTGATATTTAAAATGTGGGCAGCCCTGGTGTAGTGCTGTTCTTTCGCCAGTGTTCTGAAATAATACAGATGATTCAGATTCATATGATCCCTCCGGAATTGGTTTTCTTAGTTATGAGTATACCATACTTTACCCTGCGGGGCACGCCCATCCGAAGGATTTTCAATACGGTGTGCCCCGTGGGTCAAAATTGCAATAGAAAATTAGAAAATAATGAAAAGTTAGCAAAGTGCACAACAAAATAAGAGGAATAGAAGAAGAAAACTGTATGAATTGCACAACAAGAAGAGGGTATCTAATGATATCCTTTTTTCTTGTATAAAAAAGTTCGGACATCCGAACAGTTTAACCTAAGTCTTTTAACAACATATTGGTAGAGCGATACTGAAAGATTTTTCTTGGATATTCATTAATCCAGTTTTGTATATATTTGATAAAGTCGTTTGAATAGGCTGAAATATCAGAACCTTTTGGGATAAATCGACGGATCAGCTTATTCGCGTTTTCATTACTGCCACGTTCACAACTGCTGTATGGATGACAATAATAAATGTTCGTTCGTTTCTGATGACTACAATATGATGTTTCCAATAAATCCGGGTTTGAAAATTCCACTCCATTGTCACAGGTAATCGTTTTAAAAATATTACGGAAGTTTACAACTCCATACCTTCTCTCTAACTTATTCAATGCTTTACAAACACTCTCGTTCGTTCGGTCTTTCATTTTAATAATCAATTCCTGCCTTGTCATCCGTTCGGTAAAGACAAGCAGGCAAGTAAGAGAAGAACCATAAACGGTATCCATTTCCCAGTGTCCATATTCCTTCCGGTCATTTATAAATTCGGGACGGTCTTCAATGCTTGCCCCTTTGATGATTTTTTTCGCTTCCCGTTTTTTATTCTTATGTTTCAGCTTTTTGTGATAAGGAAGTTTTGTGATATCTAAATTTAAGAAAACTTTGTGATGAACGTAATTATAGAGAGTCTTAAAACAAACGTTTGTAGAAAAAGAAAGTTGATTGTTTCTGATGTATGCAAGAATCGCACAAGGAGAGAAACGTTTTTCCAAAATCATATGTTCAAAAAATTTCACAAAGTTTAAGTCATTCCCGATTTTTAAAGGCCGTCCTTTTTCTTTCGAGCGTTCCTCACGTATCCGTTGTCCTGCAAATGCATCATATGTTGTTTTCGTTGTCAAATCTGACTGCAAAAAAGTGACTTGTCCCCGTTTTAATTCATTGTAAATCGTAGCTTTACAGCGTCCCAGCTTTTGGGCAATCTCTTTTACCAGGTATCCTTCTTTGTGAAGAATCTCAATCTGTCCTCTTTCGTACTTTGTCAAATACTTGTTTTTCATATGTATCTACCCCTTTTATAAATTGAATATCCTTTATAAAAAAGCGTACAAAAAAAGGTGTATTTTATAAAGGACTACGCAAGTTATAAATAATCCTTTACAAAATACACCTTTTTTTGTTGTTGTATCAATGGTACATTTTACCAGCAACTACCAAAATTTAAATTTCTTTTTCTCCTGTTCTTGTGATTGCTTTTCAACTTTTAATTCCTCTATACGTTTTGAGCAAAATTCTTGAAATAATTCAATCATCATATTCATTTCATCTTTTGTTATTAATTGATCACAAAAAAGCTGACTTGTTATGCCATATAAATTATGATAAATATATCTAACATGCTTAATTGAAGTAATTTTATAAACAATATCAAGAGCATTGCTTAATGCAAGATTTTGTGGTTTTCCAATCCGTTCCATAATATCATAAATTCTATGCATCTAATCCCCCCTTAATCATTCCTGTTTTAGAAAGTATAACACAATTCCTAAAATTTCTCAAATAGGAGACAAATTGCAAGAGATTTTTAGAAAATAAATGAAATATGGCAAATTGCACAGCTTTTGTTGTGCTTTATTATGCAACTTGACAAGGAATAAAAAATAGTTCGAACGTCCGAACTATTTCAAAAAAGAATCTATATCTTCTTTTTTAAATTCCAGATAGACAACTTCTAAATCTATTTCTTTATTGTATTGTGTCTTTACATACGAGAGAAATTCTTGATTGTCTAACAGGATGTTCTGTATTTCCTCTAAGTCGATATTGTACGCTTTAACAGTAGCTTTCCTACAATTACGGCTTGCCCAATATCGGCGTTTTCCTTTTGTGACAGCACATAAATCCTTTGTGATGTATTTTGCAATGTAATGACTTACACGGGTCGTATCCTGCACTTGTGTGACAGTAGAAAAACCTAGTTTCCAGTTTGCAAGGTTATAAATCGGCTTTCCATTCCTTTGTTTTATTCCGCTGTCTTTCAACTCTATATCTCCGATGTGAGAAAGAAGACCATGAAAGTGATAGCTTTTCCCATCCTTATGCAGTTCCGGGATTAAGATATAAACTAAATCCGGCGCATACCGTTGCTTTAAATTATTTAACCACTTGCTTGTTTTTTTTGTTATAGCGTCATAGTCTGTCCGGTCGATATATTGCGGATTGTATGTAATCGTTAAAAAGTAACTCCATGTGTTCGCCCTTGTAATCTCATAGATTTCTTGTATTGTACGGGCACGGCTGGACCGGATAGAACGGTCCCTGTCAACCGGAGTTCGGACGTCCGAACTTTTTTGTAACAAACATTCCTCTAAGTCTTTCACACCTGCCACTTTTTCAGAACTGTAAATCTCTTTACTGTATAAACGGATATGCACACTGTCTAAATAATCGTACACTTTAATATTATAAAATCCCATGTTTCCCCCTTCCAAAAAAAACATGTGAGTGTTAAGTGTTGCTATAGTCAAGTAAGCAACACTAAATTCTATCCGATAAATCCTATCCGTTTGAGGGCGGCTCTGCCGAGGGCTCCCTACCCTCGTCTGAGCCGCTCTCAAACGTGTTATATGTATCGTAAAGACTATAGTATTTCTTCTTGGCTCTAAAGAAACGCTGTCCAACTTTCTCTCGCATCGGATACCAAATTTTAACTCCGCAAAATAATTTTCCAAGCGCAAACATAGAAAGAAGTTTACCACCAATTCCGTAGTTAGAAACTTTTCGATGGACAACTTCATATTCAATTAAAGACCGGATTTGTCGGTCGATCATCCGGTCAAATAAGGCAACAAGTATAATATCGTAGCCCATTTTTCTATGCTGGGTATAGAAACTAAGCCATTCTGAACGGCCTTTTGCATTCCATTCACGAGCATTAAATAAAAGTTGGCACTCGTCTATGACCAATAAAATACGACCCTCTATTACACATTTACCATTCCAATACTGTCTCGCAAAGTCTTGTAAATAATCCGGTGTAAGTTCGGTATTGTCCACATAATAAAAACTGTTTTTCTTACCCGAATAATTAAAGCTAAAGTTTGCGATTACCGGAAGTCCAAGACGTAACGTTTCATATACAACTTTTGCCGTATGCAAAGACTTCCCACTACCCGGTGTACCACTGTATAAATAAATCATTATACCCCTCCTGTCTATTCGATTGCTTTAATCCAACGTAAAACGATAGAATAAGCATAAAATAAGCCAATGGAAACCAGCCAAGCCGCACCGATCTTTATAAATGTGCCAATAGGAACCAGCCAGTTTACATACTCAATATAAGGAATTGTTAAGTTATCAATAAAACTTACAAAAGGACTGTGCGGAAGAACAGAGGAAATGGTGGAAACTAGAGCCTGTATAGCTTCCAAAAACCAGTTATAAATTGTTTCAAACATCTATATCCCCTCCTATCCCTTGATAATTCCACGGGTCGCAAAGATAAGACCGACAAGAAAAACAAGCGTCATACAAGTGCGCGAGACTTTCGCGACAGAATCCCAATCTTTCAAATCCACAATGATTTTATCATCTACATTTGCAAACTTTATTTTCACAGGGATTTCAAAGCGGGGCGCTTTTGGTTCTGCATCTAATTTATTGATCAACTTCACAAAATCAAACGGCATACAGAACGGAAAAATTTCTGTTAAATCAGCAATAATTGTATTCCAGCTTGGTTTTTTTGGCATATCTGGATTCGATGGCGTATCAGGATTATCTGGATTTGGGTTATCGGGGTCCGGGTCTGTACCGGGATCAGGGTCTGTACCTGGGTTCGGGTCTGGCTTTGTGCCGGGATCAGGATACAAAGACGGATTTACTTTGTGAAAAAAGTCCAAGACAGCTTGATTAATTGCATCTGTTTTTTGTGCCGGGGATAAATCCGGGTTCGCATTTGCATCTGCCTTTTGTTGTTGTAACTGCTGTAATAATTCTATAATATCTAAGCTGTTCGGGTCATAGGTGGGATGCTGTTCCAAGTCTGGATTATTGTCAAATTGGTTTGCATAATCTGGATGAATCCACAATACCTGACCATTTTTTAAATCAATCCACTGTCCACTCACAAAATCATAAACATAAGTGTTCAATTTAGGATTCAATACGATATTGTCACAGAAGATTTGTAAAGCATTTGAAACAGTATTATAGGAATTTTGAACATAATTAGATGAACCATCCAAAGCCTGAAAAAAATCAAACGGTTTATGATTTCCCACTTCAAATGCAGAGTTAAAATCTATTTCTTTTTTATCCATCATATATAAACTTAAACCGCTATCCCCACGAACAAATACCATAGAATCACACTTATTTTCAGCATTTTGTAACACAGGGATATAGCGGTTTCTTTGTGCATCCGGTTCTGGAATTTTTTGATTCAAGATATAGGTTTCATCTTGAATGATTTCATAAACTTTTTTACAATACGCTTCATTGGTAGAATTAAAGTTGCTGAATCCAAAAGCGGCAGTTTTTCCAGACAAGTCAGCGTTTCCGGGAAAAAGGTACTGTAACATATCAGAACTAACCGGATTCTGAGCATCAAACTGGTATTCTTGTATCGTTTCATCAGCCAAATGCTCACCAAAGTTATAAGATTTATATGTAAGTTTTACAGCCTTGCGAATGGCATAAGTTGTCAGTGCGCTGAATGTAACCGCTTTATCTCCTTTGATTGCAAGTTTCAAATCATTATAATTATCATAGTCTTCCCCCTTGTCTTTGTCATCGTCGTCATCAGGGTCAAAGTCAGGACCGGGATTTAAATAAGCATGATTAAAATGTGTTGATAAATAGTCATCTAAATCACTTACTGTTTCCTCGTCTAAGTTTGTCGCAGTCAGAGCAATTCCACCAATCGCAAACAAAATGGCAATGACAGCTAAATCGTCAATCACAAAAGCCGCCTGCACCCGGCGATTGTTAAACGATGTTATCAGAATCATAGAACAAAGCATCATGCAAAGTATGCGGATAGAAAGTTTTCGCTTCATGTATTTTTCTCCTTTCTAAAAAAGGGCATACCGTACAGGTACGCCCGAAAAAAGTATACTTATTTAGAAGCAACTTTTTTGAAAATTTTGACGATAATACCAACCACAAGCCCGATTGCAACAAACGGAAATGCGTAAGGGATTACAGTACCAACGGCTTCCATTGCCTGGTCAGAAACACCCTTTAAAGCGTTTGTAATCGCAGTAATTATAGCTTCCATGTTTTTCTCCTTCCTACTTTATGCCTTGTTTACAATGCTTCTAAATATATCTATCAAAAGGCCGACAATGATACACATCGTACCCATTGCGGCACCGATAGTTATGGAGCCAAACATCACAGGGGCAATCAATTTTATATTTTCAACTGCATATTCCAAAGTATCACCTCAATTTAAAATATTTGCTCAAAATCAATGCAAGGATCAGACCAACAAGAAGATAGATACCTACACCACAAAACATTGTTACCATAACAGAATCACCGATACCGGATTGAACGGATTTCATATAGGTCTTATATTCCTTTATGAGCTCTTCATCTTCCTTGTTTTCGGTCGTTTCTTCCGTTGTTTGGGGGATGGAAGAATTTATAGTTTCCGTTGTTTGTGTTGTCTCCTCGGTCTTCTCTGTACCCTGTTCTGTTCTGCTTTCCATACGAATAATAGGAACCGTAGAGACAACCATATCTTTATATTCAAAGTGCATAAAACCTCCTGAATTCGGTAATCAAGAGGGCTTATCAAAGCGTGGCTTTCCTAAGCCCTCTAAGAACAGTATGTATACTGGAAGGATTCTGGTTGTAAAGTGTTGCCCTACGGCGTATCGCAAAAGTTCGGACATCCGAACTTTACTTGCCACTTTACAACCATCTACTTCATTAAAACTGCACGCTCAATCAGTATCTTTTTGTATTTTGAATCTACATAGCCATAGAGATCATAGGGCTTCATGTCCTCAAGGCTGTGAAAAACTTCCTCCGTTACCGAAATTTCATCCGTAACCGTATTGCCATTATCATTGACCATGCAAACGGCTTTATAAGAAACACCGTTTCTACCGTTGTACTCATACGCTTTTTTGTTCTTTCCCAACACTGTTGTTTTTAAATTTACATTTAATTTCATAGTTCTACCTTCTTTCTAAAATAAATAGTGTAAAGTGTGTAAAATACATAATCCCAAAATAACGGAATAAATTGAAAATCGAATGAAACTTTTCCGTGCAATATTTTCATTTCCAAAAAGTAATGCGTAACCAAAACGATAAAAATATAATACGGTTAAAATTAGAAACAGAAATAAAGAAATAAATAAAATCATAGACATCATACAAAACCTCTCTATATTTGGAAGGGGTACGCCCCCGAAGGGGCGCATCCTCTAAAAAACAATCTTAACTTCTAAATGCGGTTTTTTACCTGTTGTCTTCTTTGCGTCTTTCAAAGCATCTTCAATCACTTCCTTGAGTTTTAAAAGTTCATCATAATCAGAGACGGAACAAACAAGCATATCTTTAGCAGTTTTTGAAATATCCAAGATAACACCGTCTTCATCACAGGCTGGTTTAGACATAATGTCAGATTCATCAGCATCAATATCATGGATATCCCCCTCTTTCAAGTCTGTGATTGCAGTTTCTAACATATCCGTATATTCTCGTTTCATCTCCCGAATTTCACGGACAGACATGGAAGGGTCACACTGGTCAAGAAAGCTGTCCGGACAGTTTAAAAGAAGTGTCAACTTACTAATACCATAGTCTTTCATATCATCCCGGATATCCAGCAAATTTTCTTCATCGAATACACCGAACCGCTCACAGATGTTAATGAAATTTGAAGTTGTGCCCCTTGCAAGTTCAAACTTGTCTTTCGCAAAGTCATAGATATTCTTATATGAATCAATTTTATAAAGTTTCTTCTTGTAAACTTTGTGGAGAAGAAATGCAATTTTCAGAGAAGACATTTCTACTTTTTGATATTCTTTCTGAATCGCAGTCACACAATTTTTATAAAGTCGTTTGTCTTCCGCTTGGATTTTTGCCTGATTTGTTTTTGCAACTTCTTTCATCTGCTTTGCAACCGTTGTTGTCTTTTTCTTTTGTTCGAACGTCCGAACTTTTTTACTTGTGTTTGTCATAATATGTACCCCCTCAACTTCCTATTTGAATAACATGGACAATGATGTATATTCCTCTAATGTCAGAACCTCGATATTTGCGGCAAACATTAAAACATGAATCGCATGTGTCCGGATAATGTCAGCCCGTTTGAAATTTCTGCTCTGCTGACAGGCAAGATAATCATAATACTGATATTCAATGTAGTCGTTAATTTCCGTATTTGTTAGATTCTTAGAGTACCCCATAAAGACCGCCTTTCTTTCCTTTTTGCTCTCTTGTTTCTTTCTAATTACATTTTACAACTTTCACGGTGTGCCCCGTGGGTATAATATTCATTGCATTTGTATACACAGTTTGATATAATTATTGCAGTGAAAAAGAAAGAAAAATGGAGGAACTAACTATGGCAGCAAAGAATTTCCGCAATATATTTGAACCCTTTACCGTAAAGTCTATGACATTGAAAAACCGTATCGTCATGACGCCGATTGGAACAAATTTTGCTGAGCGAACAGGAGAAGTCAGCGACAAGCTGATTGCATATTATAAACAGCACGCAAAAGGAGGCATTGGCCTCATCACAGTGGAAGGTGCCAGTGTTGCATCCCCTCAGGGCTCTTTAAGCACCAACCAGTTAAGAATTGACCATGACAATTATATCCATGGCCTGTACAAGCTCTGTGAAGCTATCCATGAGTATGGCTCCAAGGCTTCTATCCTGCTCAACCACGGCGGTGCCGATTCCGACGGCGCGGAGACGAACATCCAGCCTGTTTCTGCTTCCGATATTCCGTCAAAAGCAGGCGGAGATATTCCGAGACCTCTTGCCATTGAAGAGATTCACGGCATTGTCCAGAAGTTTGCAGACGCCGCGAAACGTGCGGTCACAGCCGGTTTTGATGCCGTTGAGATCCAGGCAGGACACGGCTATCTTCTGAACCAGTTCTTATCTCCCCTGACCAATGACAGGACAGATGAGTTCGGCGGTTCCAAGGAAAACCGCGCAAGGTTCACGACTCTTGTATTAAAAGCTGTCCGTGAAGTCGTAGGCGAAAACATTCCGATCTTTTTAAGAATCAGTGCAGATGAGCTCACAGAGGGCGGTAACTCACTGAATGACACTTTGGAGATCGTAGAATATTTCCAGGAGTATGTAGACGTCTTTGCCGTATCCGCAGGTCTTACCTGTACGATTCAGTATCAGCATGACGCAGATTATCTCCCTGACGGATGGAAATCTTATATGTCAAAAGCTGTTAAGAAGAAAACAGGAAAACCATGTACAGCAGAAGGAAATATCCGTGAACCTGAGATTGCCAATGAGATCCTGAAAAGCGGCCAGTCTGACCTGATCGGTATCGGACGCGGACTCATCGCAGATCCTGAATGGGTCAACAAAGTTCAGTTCGGAAATACGGATGATATCAACAAATGTATCTCCTGCAACAACGGATGTACTGCGACGCTCAGCAACAAGCCGATGCGCTGTACCGTCAATCCATTTGTAGTAAGCGGAGAAAACTATAAAAAAGAACGCATTAAGAAACCCTGCAATGTCGTTGTCATCGGCGGCGGGACTGCTGGCCTTGAAGCAGCATGTACTGCTGCAGAGGTAGGGTGCTCCACAGTTCTTATTGAAAAGACCAATCAGCTGGGTGGTTTGGCCAGACGTGTGGGCAGTATGCCGAACAAAAAACGCCTCGGTTACTTCCCTGCATATCAGGAAAAAAGAGCTATGGCTCTCAAAAACCTGTTTATCTGCAAGAATGTAGAAGCTACCGCTGAGTTCGTTGACGGATTCAAGCCGGATATTGTAGTCAATGCCACCGGCTCCAATGCTCTGCTTCCGGATATCAAAGGTCTCAAAGAAAATCTTGAGAAAGGCAATGTCTCTACCATCTTCGATTTGGTTGACAATGTAAAATCATATGAACAAACAGATCTCGCCGGTAAAAAAGTAGTTGTCATCGGCGGCGGAAATGTCGGCCTTGATGTCGTTGAATTTTTCGCTCCAAGAAAGGCCGATGTGACCATTGTAGAGAAAAAACCTCATTTTGGCGAAGATCTGGATCTGATCACGAGAACCGGCGCCAATGAACTGATGGAAAAATACAAAGTAACTCAGTATCCGAATGCAAACCTTTTGGAAGTGAAAGAAAAATCTTTCATTGTACGCCATGACTATAAGGATCTGGAATTAGACTTTGACTATGGATTTATCTGCCTCGGAATGCAGTCTGCCACACCGGCTCTGCAGGCTCTGTATGACCATTTTGTGGATGAGGGCATTGAAGTTCTCAACATCGGTGACAGTGCAAAGACCAGGCGTATGATCGAAGGTGTCAAAGAGGGACGTGATATCCTGATTGCACTGGAGAGACATCACTTCTTGTAAAAAACAACTGATAAATATCCCCTCAGACTGTAAAAGACCTTAGGAACAAGCTATCATAGCTTCCCCTAAGGTCTTTTTATTCTTGTTTCCCCGCATAATCAAATCAGTGGTTACTGCGCATGAGATATTTTCAGCATCCTGCTTTTGATAACATCCAATTCCTCTTCTCTGAAATATGGGACAGACTGCGTCATATTCAGCGCAGAGGCCAGCAGGTGTAGGTTCCCTTTCTGAATGCCCGTTTTTTGGGCTATAAAATTCTGTTTGGTATTTATATGCTGAATCTTATCGTAGCTGACACAGATAACAGAACGTCTCATGTATCCACGCACGAGTATCAGATAATCTTCTTTCACGGATACCCCGGCAGTAAAAAATCTGCAGACAGCAGAGAGCAAAAACAATAGTGTCATTCCTGCGGCAGCAATGACTGTTTGCTTTAAAAAATCAGGCCTGAATTCCAGCACAGTCAAAAGTCCTGCCGCAATCGCCACAAGATATCCTGAAAAAGGAATCAGCCATGCGGCCCATACCACCCTGGGCTGTTTCTCTGCAGGAGCAGCAAGAATATCAGAAAACTCAGGCAGGAGCATCTGAAGATAATTCTGCATACTGTTCCTGGACGAATAAAGAACTAAAAATGCTTTCTGGTCGGTTCCGTCATCTCCCATCCCCACATTGATTACCTCAGCCATATATCTTCCTGTAATTCTTGCCTGCAGAGACTGGGTCAGTTTCACTGCATTAATTTTCTCTACAGGTATCGTGTAATGAACTTTTTTAAAGAGGCCGTAGCTCAAGTATATTTTGTTTCCCTGCCGCTTCGCCTTGAAATCATAATATTGTATAAACCCCTTAGCGATATCCCACAGCGAAGAAAAAAAGACAAAGATGATAACAGTCACGCTCCCCAGCACAGCTATTATACTCTTTCCGGCCATTCCCGAACCAAACGTCTGGACGAACAGATCTGCCGCTCCGACAATACAGCCAAGCAGCACAAGAACAGAGATGATATTGACAGAAAAAAGTCCGTGGACCAGCATGTCACCCAATCCCGCCGTCATATCGTACTCCATGGCTTGTTCCAGATCATACACAGCCGCCGGTTCATCTGCTTCTCCTGTTTCCGTCTGGTGCAGAAGCATCATGACTGTTCGGCGGAAATTTTCCGCATCAGCCTTCTTCAGTACGATCTTGACATCCGTCTTGTCCGCCGTAGACAGACTATTGGTGTCAAGCTTCACCTTACAGGTTCCCATAAGCATCTCAAACAGGTTCTGCTCTATATTTACATTAGAAATATTTTTAATTCCTATGGTGTTTTTCCGGCGGTTCAGTGTATTCCGCTCTATAACAATGGTATTTTCTGCAATCGATATATATGTTTTAGACCAGACCACCACCTGCCAGACAATGATCAGCCCAATGACGGCCAGAACTCCAAGCATCGGCAGCAGTACTTCTGCAAAGTCTGCATCCAGCCTGATATCTTTTTTTGCAATCGTCTTCAGATTCTGGGCAAATCCGCCCATAAGGGCAAAAAACAAAAAGAGGAATATGCTTCCCATCCGCTCTGCCACAATTGAAATATGATTGCGGAACCTGATCTTATTCTCCATACACCTCTTCCCTTTGCTCTGTCACAATTTCATTAATACGGTTTCTAAGGCTCTCTGCAATCTGTTCTGCTTTCTCCTCATCCAGAAACCGGATCGTCACATCACCGCCTGCCGTTGTCACGACGACCTTTGCCACCTTAAAGATCTGATCAATCGGGCCCTTTGCCGTCTGGAGTTTATGCAGCCTTTCAATGGGAACGATATCTCTCTTTACAAACAGATACCCTTCCTTAATGTCAATACATTCCTCATTGATGCTGTAACGGTATCTGTAAAATCTGAATACCGGGCTGAGCAGCATGTCAAACAAGGTCAGGATCACCAAAATTAATGATATCAGTTTTCCAGTCCCGATGTCAGCCGGAAAGAGCCAGAAGTAATTCACCGCCCCAATTACCGCCAGCGCAGCTGCTCCAACCGCCGCACCCGCAGCATACATGCAATACAATGCCCTCTTTGACAATTTCTCATATTTCATAATCTATGCCTCTTATTTTTTCTTGTAAAAATGCAGGACAATCTTCTCAATATATCTTTTTAGTACAATCTGTATCTCTTCTTTAGGATTCATAGGTTTTACGAGAATACTGTAAACTTTCGCGCGATTGGCACCATAGACATCCGTAAACAGCTGATCCCCCACAAACAATGTATTGGTCCGGTCCGTCCCCATTAATCTCATACCTTTTTCATAGCTTCCAACCATGGGTTTATTTGCTTTGTAAATATAATGAGTCCCCTCCACTGCCTCACAAAACTTCTTCACTCTGGGTTCCTTGTTATTGGACATAAAACAAAAATCAAAGCCGATGTCCTTCAGTTCCCTGAAAAAACGGACTGCCCGGTCATCTGCAGGTGCATTGTGAGGCACCAGGGTATTATCTACATCAAATAAAATCCCCCGGTATCCTCTGTCATAATATGCTTTAAAGTCAATGGAATAAGTACTGTCCATATATTCATTCGGGTAAAATTTCTCAAACATCTTCTGTGTATCCATCCTTTATTTTTCTTTTGTCCTATTCTAGCATATAACTAAAAAAAATCCAAATTCCTCTGAATATGGACGTGCACTAGAAGAAATGCTATAATTATAGCAATGCAAACTACATGGCAAAGGAGAATCACATGGATCAGGAACTAAAAAAAGAATTTCAGGCCGATCTGGCCGAATTTCATTTAATGACAAGAAAGTTTTATCAAAAAGAAATCAGCGTGAAAGAATACAAAGGTTTTTCAGGAGGCTTTGGAAGCTACGCACAGAGAGGCGGCGGTTCCAGTATGCTGAGACTTCGGTTTACCGGCGGAGAAATCACGAAAGACAAACTTCAGTTTATTGCAGACAGTGTTGAAAAGTATAAGATTGACAAACTCCATCTGACCACCTGTCAAACCGTACAGGTACACAATCTAAGTGATGTTACCGTCTCCTCTCTTATCGAGGAAGCGTTTGAGCATGATATTATCACCAGAGGAGGCGGCGGTGACTTTCCCAGAAATGTCATGGTTTCCCCTCTCTCCGGAGTAGAAAAAGAAGAGTACTTTGACGTGCTTCCATATGCAAGGGAAGCCGCCGATTTTCTCCTGACTTTCATTAAACAGGTGAAAATGCCCAGAAAGCTGAAGGTCTGTTTCTCTAATTCTCCAAAGAATGTGACGCACGCCACCTTCCGTGATCTTGGATTTGTTGCCCGCAGGGATCACACCTTCGACGTTTACAGCGCCGGCGGCCTTGGAAACAACCCTAAAATGGGTGTACTCGTAGACGAAGGAATAGATCCCTCGAAAGTACTGTACTATATTAAAGCCATGATTCTGACATTTGTACAGTATGGCAACTACGAAAACCGCGGAAAGGCCAGAACACGGTATATGCAGGACACTTTGGGCCCGGAAGGCTACAGGACTGCTTTCCTTGAGAATCTCAGCAAGGTAATGGCTGAAGATTCCCTGGACCTCAATGTACAGGAAGTTCCTATAATAAAAGAGGGCTGCGGCTACCTCGAGGAAAACTTCCGCATCACCGCCCAGAAACAGGACGGTCTTTACAGCGTTTTGTATCATCCGTTTGGAGGCAATATCCCGCCGGAGCTGATCGCACCGATCAATAAAGCTGTCCAGAAGATGGACCAGGTGGTTTTAAGAATCTCTCCAGATGAGAGCCTGTACTTTATAAACTGCAATAAGGACGAAGCCCTCGAACTTCTGGAGCTTACAAAAGACAGTGCCTCCAATTTATTTGAGACTTCGGTAGCGTGTATTGGAAGCGGAATCTGCCAGGTAGGTCTCAGAGATTCCCAGAAATTATATAACACCATTATGGACAAGATCCGGCCTTTAGATTTTGCGGATGGCGTGCTCCCAAAGATTCATATCTCCGGCTGTCCGTCTTCCTGCGGAACTCACCAGATTGGGACGCTTGGCTTTCGCGGAGCCACAAAGGTTATTGACAAAAAACCTCTTCCAGCCTTCCAGCTGTATATCGGCGGAGAGGAAACGCAGGGCAATGCACAGTTCGGTGAGGATGCCGGAACCATTCTTGAAGCAGATATTCCGGACTTCTTAATAGAAATCGGACATGCAGTGCAGGAAAAACACAATTCATATTCTGACTGGATACAAGAAAATCCGGATGCCCTGAAAGTAATCATTCAAACATTCACAAAATAAAAACGACCCCATTGGAACATGTTAAAAGCATTGATTCCAATGGGGTCTCTTTCTTTTGTTTTCTCTTAAATGTACAATCTTTTTATTGTTTATTTGCTCTCTTCCACTGACGAATGAAAAGTATCAGGATATACAATCGACAGAATATACTCATAGGCTTCGCTCCACCGGCTGTTTGGCTTATACTGATACAATTCTTTCGGAAGAATAACAATATGCTTCTGCTTCACAGACTTCAGATCTTCCCAGCCGGATCCCGTTTCCAGAGTATCATGAAGTTTTTTCAGGGCAAGCTTTCTGTCTCCCATGGTTGTGACAAAAATATAATCCGGATCACTCTCTGATATGGCCTCCAGTGAAGGAGTTTTATTTTCCGAAAGATTTGTATTGTTCGCGGCTGCATTTTTTACTCCGATGTCCTGCAGGATATTGCAGACGACATTTTCCTCTGTCTTTACCTTGATGTCTGCAGAATAAGCTCTGAGCACCAGTGCAGTCGTTTTCCTTCCTTTTGGTACTTGCTTCAGCAGGTAATCCGCTTCCTTCCTTGCTTTCTCTCCATACTCCTCATAATTATCTTCTTCTCCGGTTACTTCCGTCATTTGTTTTAAAACGGTCAGGAAATCGTCCAGAGTATTCATCCTGACGATATAATATGGAATATCTTCTTTCTTTAGAGTCTCAGCTGTATCCATCTGCTCCTCAATATTTCCTGAAATCAGAACCAAATCCGGTTTCAGGGAAAGAACAGCATCCAGATCCGGATGTTTGACAGAACCAACATTTTTAATCTTTTTTTTGTTAAGATTTTCGTGGACTACCTCTTCTTCCAGCACATCTGCAGTAGCTCCGCATAATTCCCCTCCGGAGAGCAGCCATACATCCGACAGGGACGCCGATAACGCTACTACTTTTTTCGGTTCCTTTTTTATCTTTACTTTTCGCCCGGTGGAATCTTTTATCACTGTATATGACTCTTCTTTTATCTGTTTTTTGTCCTTGTCACGGTTTCCCCTGCACGAGGCCAGAAACAAGACACACAGCAGAAGTAAAACAGCCGCTTTGCACTTTTTATTCATCATCTGGTATATACTCCCCCTGACCAGCATTTGCCAATGATTTTGCAGGCAATATTTTCTTTTATTATATAGTATAACTCCAGCAGGTGCAAGTTTCTTGACTTAAAGCGCTTCTCTTTCAGGGGAATCAGGCTGACCGCCTGCTGTGGTCAAGTTTTATTTACTTGATCTTTCAAACATTTCAGCAAAGGCTTTTACTGCAAGAGTATAAGCAGATTCGCCCATACCTGCTATCATCCCTGCCGCAACAGGAGCTATGACGGAGTGGGAACGAAAATCTTCTCTGTTAAAGATATTTGACATATGAACCTCAAGAATCGGGCACTCTAATATTTCCAGCGCATCATGGATGGCATAGTTATAATGAGTCCATGCGCCCGGATTGATGATGACACCGTCATATTTTTCGTAGAATACCTGGTGAATCTTGTCTACCATTTCACCTTCATGATTGCTTTGAAACGTGTCCACCTGAATCCCGGTCTCTTTTGCGGTTTTTTCAATCAGCTCATTAATCTCATCCAAAGTGATCGTTCCATACTGTTCCGGGTCACGTTTTCCATACATATTGTGATTGACACAGTGAAGCATCATTACTTTTTTCATTTTCAAATTCCTCCGTTATTCTATCCAGGGCTTTTTCTCTATTATTTCTTTCAATACATCTGTTTTTCCGGCAATCACCTCAATACACAGTCCGCTCGGAAGTTCAAACCAGTTGTGTCCCTGCGGCAGTTCTTTTACTCCTAAACGATAAGCCTTTTCCAAAACCGCATCCACATCTTCGGTCATAATCCCCATATGATCCGCGCGTCCTTCCGGTCCTTCATAGTCGACCGCCTCATTGAGCTGTATTCCGGCATGCAGCCATACTTTTCTGTTAGGCGCCTCTCCCAGTTCCATGCGCACAGGCATATCAAATACATCTTCAAAAAAACGGATATGCCAGTCCAGATCTTTTACGCGGAGAGCCATGTGTTCTAAATATGAAGCCATATGATCCTCCTATTTTTTCAGACTCGGTTCGTATTCCAGCAAAAATTTCTCAATTCCTTTGACGCATGTCACAAGGGTTTTGTTTACTGGTGTAGCAATACCGAATTTTTTACCCCACTCTACAACAGATCCGTTAATGAAATCAATTTCGGTCGGGCGTTTCATTTCAAGGCTCTGTAAAATGGAAGTCTTGAATGTTCCGGGAAGTCCCTCACTGGCAGCATACCATGCATATTCAGGATCTTCGGATTTTAATTTTACTCCGGCGGCTTTGGCCACGTTAATTCCTTCCTGGATGGCTTCGACCGCTGTATCCTTTATATAATCTTCTTCATATAATGGCCCGTAAGGAAGTCTGGTAATGCCGCAGAGAGCCCCGGCAGCCACATTGATCAGCAGCTTATCCCAAATCAGACCTTTGATATTGTCACTGACTTCACACAGCAGTCCGGCTTTATTAAATTCCTCACATACTGCCTGAATTCTGTCTGTGATCTTTCCTGTCAGCTCACCTATATAAGTATATTTGCCTTTCACTCCCGCACTGACATATCCAGGTTCCAGCAGGCGTCCTCCTACATAAGTTTTTCCGCTGATGACATTGTCTTCCCCAACGACTTCTGCAATCGTCTCCTCATTGCCCAGACCGTTCTGAAGGGACATAACAAGAGTCTCTGATCCGATCACATTCGTCTTTTTCAGCTGTGCCACTGCTTCTTTGGTTGCAAATGATTTTACAAGTACGATTACCAGATCCACTGGTCCTATCCCTTCCGCTGAAGTCCGGGCATCCACCTTTACAAACCATTCTTCCTTTTCATCTGTCATTTTCAGACCGTTTTCATTGATCTTATCTATGTGTTCCTTCCACTGGTCCACAAAATAAACTTCAGACCCGCCCTGTGCTAAAGTGCCTCCAATTGTGCTTCCAAGAGAACCGGTTCCCAACATACAAATTTTCATTGATATTCTCCTTTTCTTGTAAATATAATTATTTGTCGTCTTCCAGCGGGAAGAACTTAAGAATATGTACCGCGGCAACGACGATCTCGCCGTGCTGGTTAAATATCTCCAGCTTAGAAAATGTTTTGTTTGTCTCTTCTTCCACTCTATCGACTGTATATCTGCATGTCAAGGTATCACCAAAAAATACCGGTTTGATAAAACGGAGTCTGTCATATCCATAGGAAGCACTCGGCACTGGTGATTTTACCTGTTCCTGTATTTTCGTAGATGCCGTACAGCCAATGGCAAATGTAAGGATTCCATGAACAATCCTTGTTCCGTACATTGTCTTTTTCATATATTCTTCATTGAAATGTATCTGGCTGTAATCTGCTGTAATACCGCCAAATAAATAAACATCGGTTTCTGTCACTGTCTTTGTAAATTCTGCTGTATCGCCAACGTGCAGTGGAATTTCAACTTTTGCAATTTTACTCATCATAATCTCCTTTTTTATATGTACTTGATTGTTTCTTTAACTACTGTTTTTCTAAAAAGAACCTTTCATAAATTCATCATAGATCCCCATGACTCCATCGGTGAAGATTCTTTGATCCATCTGTTTCAGATTTTCTGAAATAATTGGTTCAAATCCCATCTGATCGATGATATCTTTTTTGACATCCACACCCGGAGCAGCCTCTGTAAGAACCACACCTTCTTCTGTGAGAGTGAATACGGCCCGTTCTGTAATAAATACGACTTCCTGCCCCTGTTTTAATGCCTGTTCTCCGCTGAACGTAATCTCGGAACATTCAGGAACCATCTTTTCAAATTTTCCTTCCTGTTTGATCTGTATTTTTCCGTCACCGACTTCTGTCTTCAGTCCTCCGGCACGCAAGGTTCCGCACAGTACCACTTTTTTAGAACCCGCACAAATGTTTACAAACCCTCCGGTTCCCATGATCTTTCCGTTAAATTTATGTACGTTGACATTTCCTTTCGCATCCAGCTCAGCAAAGCTTAAGAACGCTACCTCCAGTCCGCCTCCGTCATAGAAGTCGAACTGTGCCGGCATCGACATCAGCGCCTTTGAATTGATACTTGCTCCAAAGAAAATCCCCTGGGCAGTAGCACCTCCCACCGGGCCGGTCTCTACGGTCAGTGTAAATTTATCTCCTACACCTTCTTCTCTTGCAACTGTTCCGATACCATCGGCGATTCCTACACCTACATTGCCCACGTTGCCCGGTGCGATCTCCATCAGAGCACGCCGTGCAACAACTTTCCTCTGGTCCAGCACAAGAGGTTCTGCTTCTCCATCCTCTGCAGTATAGTCTCCGGAAAAGAACCGGTCAGAGCCATTGTAAAGCTGTTCCTGCTCCGGATTTACAACGACAACATCTACAAGATATCCGGGAATGGTCACTTTTTTCGGATGGATGCTCCCGGCTTTTACGACACGTTTTGCCTGCAGAATCACAAGACCTCCGTTGTTATGGACTGCCTGGGCCGTTGCCAGAATATCCATATAAGTGATCTCATCTTCCAGAGAAGCATATCCTTCTGTGTCCACAGTTGTAGCACGTATAAAACATACATCCAAAGGAACTGCCGGATAAAACAGCCACTCCTTCCCTTCTATCTCCATCAGACGGATGAGATCTTCTTGTGTCACGTCATTTAATTTACCGCCTTCGTTTCTAGGATCCACAAAGGTTCCAAGCCCCACATGAGATAAAATACCGGGATGGCCGGCGGCTGCGCTTCTGACCAGCTGCGCCATGACTCCCTGCGGAAAATTATAGGCTTCGATCTCATTTCTCTCTGCCATCTCAGCCAGACGCGGTGACTGCCCCCAGTGTCCTCCGATCGCACGCTTCACCATGCCTTTTTGAGCCAGTGGTGACATTCCGCGGTCCCCACGGTCTCCCAATCCGCTGGAATGCCACAGCGTCAAATTTTTGGGCTCCTTTGTCTCCACATATCTGTCTTTCAGAGCTTCGATCAATGAAGACGGATCTACAATGCCTCCTCCGGCTCCGCAAACCGCCAGAGTATCTCCGTCATCTATTAATTCTACGGCCTCTCTTGCAGTCATTATCTGCACTTTTGTACCTTTCTTTTCTGGCTTACGCATACTCAGACCTCCTGTTGAAATAATACTTTTTGTTTATCATATTGATTACAGACTCTTTCCCTCTGCTGCCAAAGACTTTTCAATGATTGAATAGCGGATATTTACAACAACCGCCAAAACAATTCCTAAAACGGTAAATCCTACAGCTACCAGCAGGGAATATTCCATACCGAACATTTCAGCCAGTTTACTTGCCATTACCGTCGCTGAAAACTGGGAAAGAGCTCCTGCAATCATAACTGCGCTGACACATTTCGCCTTGGAAGCCGGAAACAGGTCTGTCATTGTAGCTGTCACCAGCTGAAGCACACCCCCTGCTGCCGTTGCGCCGACAATGAAACCGCCTGCCACTGCCAGCGTCGTATTTCTCGAAACAAACATTAAAAATTCTGTCGCTCCTGCGATGATCGGGCAGATCAAAATAAATTTGACAGGTTTGATCCATTTCAGCAGAAATGTTGTAGCTACGACCATAAGGATAGAACCTAAAGAATACATAGACTGAATCTGCCCGGCAGCCCCTTCTGTCATTCCCAGCACGTCCATTCCATAACTTTTATTTACAGCCAAAAAGATCTGGAATGTTGCTGTACAGGTATAACCGATAACGATCAGTGCAATTCCTTCCACTGCAAATTTTGATGCCTTGGAAACTCCCACGAAACCTTTTACTTTCTCTCCGTTTTCTGTCTCTACTTTCGGCTGCGGCGCAAATTTGGCTCTTGTCAGCAGCAGTGCATTGACGATCAGGATAATAATACAAAAGACAAATGTCCAGCCATACCACATGTCATTTGCCAGCAGATAGGCAATCATCATTGGCAGAATATACTGAGCAATGGAGATGACCAGCTTCGTAAGAATACTTGCAAGTCCTGAATCCTCCAGGATTTCCATCGCTCCCGGAATAACGCCGGAGTCTAAAAATCCATTGGCAACACCGCAGAGCATTGCAACAAAGTAGCCGACCTGAGCATTCGGAGATACAAGGATTCCGGCAAAGAACAAGACGTAGACAAAACTTCCGATCAAAGTGATTGGTCTTCTTCCGAACCGGTCAGACAATGCTCCTGAAAATGGATATGTAATCAGACGTCCGATTCCAAGCGCTGATGTCACGGCAACAACTCCGGCCGCTGTGGTCCCCCACTGCTGCTGAAGGGAAGTTACATTCTGTCCTATGATCGCTGCTCCAAAACCATGGACAAAGAATGTAACGTACAGCATAAATGCTGTTGGGTACAAATGCTTATAACGTTTTTCCTGTTTCATTTTTCTCCTCCTGAAAACTATTACATGTTATTTTTTTCACAAAACTGTCAGTAATTCATCTGCATAACTTACTACAGAAATTATATCAATTATCCTGTATTTTTCTACAACGTAAATTGTAGATTATAAAAATTATCTTGCTTTTCTATCCAATATTCTGTATGATTATTTCAGATTTTCTTATTTTTTAGTCAACTATCTTGTATTATGTAATAATTATCTTGTAGTCAAAGGAGTGCCATTATGTTCTTAGAGGAATATCGCGAGAAAGTACGGAGGCCAATATTTGAGCCGGATCATTCTCCAAAAATCTGCCGTTTATCACACAGCTATAATAATCCCACCTGGAATTACCAGTACCATTTACATAAAAACGAGACCGAACTGGTCTATATTTCAAAAGGAAGCGGGACTTATGTCATCAATACCAATTCCTATCAGCTGAAGAAAGGAATGATTCTCATTGTAGAACAGGGTGCCATCCATTCCCTTTTTTCTGATGAACATGATCCCCTGAACTGCTGGACCTGTGCCATTTCAGATTACAAATTATGCTGCCGGTCCGATCACGGATTTATGCTTCCTGCCAATGTATGCCCTGCCATGGATTCCGGTATCCATGAAAACTATATCCACCGTCTGTTTGAGGAATTAGACTTGCTGAGAAAATTTTCTTCCGATACTCATATGGCAGCCTGTGACGCCTTAGCCGTTTCACTGGCAAGCATTTATTTTGAACTTTTCCTTGCCGATCCGAAAACGGAGCGTCATAAAGATTCCTCTTTTGCCCGTGATATTTTAATTTATATCAACGAAAATTACGCCTCACAAATCACTTTGAAAAAACTGGCTGAACAATTTCACATCAGCACAGATCATATCAGTCATGAATTTTCTAAGGTATATGGAATCTCACCGATTAATTATGTGATTGACCGCAGACTGAATGAGGCAAAATGGATGCTGATCAACACTTCCGATTCTCTGGTCTCCATTGCAAAAAAAATCGGCTACGAGAACACCAATCATTTTTCAAAACTCTTCCAGAAGAGAATGCAGTATCCGCCGCTCAAATTCCGGGAACTGTATCAGCACAAAAAGAGCACCTCATCTTGAGATGCTCTTTTCTAAACTCTTGTATTTAATACTGAATATCCAAAACTTTTTTCATATGTTCTAACGGCATATGTTTTCCTGTCCATAGATGAAAAGCTGCGTCCCCTTGGAACAGCATCATTCCCAGTCCGTTCATACATTTGCATCCGGCTTCTTCTGCCTGCTCCAAGAGCTTTGTCTGCCGCGGTGCATATACAGTATCTGTCACAATCAGATCCGGTCTCAAAAATGAGGTGTCTGGTATTACAGACTGTCCCTCCAGAGGTTTCATTCCCACCCCTGTTGCCTGTGCGAAAAGATAGCTGTCAGCGATTTCTTCCTTCAGCTTATCTTTGTCATCCAGATCATAGAGATTTACCACACAGTCTGTATTTGCTCGAATCTTTTCAATGGTCTTCTCAGCGTTTTCCCAAAACTTATCTTTGATATTAAAGATCGACATTTCTTTTACTCCGTCCAGCGCGGCCTGGATCTCAATAGCTGTGGCAGCACCACCGGCTCCGGCAATGGTCATTTTCTTTCCGATGACGTCAATTCCGTTGTCCTTTAATGATGCCATATAGCCTATTCCGTCCGTTATATGTCCGGTCAGCTTTCCATTCTCGTTCACAATGGTGTTTACCGCACCGCAAAGTTTAGCTGCGGGTGAAAGTTCATCCAAATATTGTCCTACTACCGTTTTATTCGGCATGGAAACATTGGAGCCCTTCAGCTGCAGAGCACGGATCCCTTTTACTGCATCTTCAAGGGTCTCATTGGTCACCTCAAATGCAAGATACGCATAATCAAGTCCCAGCTGTGCAAATGCCTCGTTGTGCATTGCCGGCGAACTGGAGTGTCTGATCGGATACGCCATCAGCCCGATCAATTCCGTATGTCCTGTAATTCTTTCTGCCATAATATCCTCCTATCATTTCTGAATATGATATCATTATAGTCAAAATAAGCTGATCCTAAAAGCATCGATATTTCACTTCTGCTGAACTATCTTGTCCATTTTTCGTCCTTACATCTGAGAATAGGAACTCTGTCGCGATTTTCAAGCAGGTATTTTGCTTTTTTCATAAATTATCCTGTGTTTTAAATTTTCTTAAGCAATAAAGAACAGGCACTTTTACTGTTTTCCAATAAAAGTGCCTGCTGATCTTACTTCTGGTTCAAATATGCATCAAAAACATCTTTTGATACATTTTCCTCAATGCTTTTATATATGTCGGAAGACGCTTTCCTTACGTCCTCCTGAGTTTTCTTATCCAGCCTCACAATCTTCGTACCACTGTCTTTTATGACCTTCATCCGGTCTTCGATCCGTTCATCCGAAGCTTTCCTTGCATATTCCTTTGCTGTCTCTGCCGCCTCAGAAATAATCTTCTGCTGATCTTTCGGAAGGTCTTTATAAAATTCATCACTTACAATCAGAGAAATATAATGGGGCAGGTGATTTGTTTCCACCACATAATCCTGCTGTTCATAAAGTTTGCTTGACACAATGACCTCGTATGGATTTTCCTGTGCGTCTATCGTCTTCTGCTGGAGACCGATATATACCTCACTGAATGTCATCGGTGTCGGATTGGCTTTCAGTGCCTTCCAGAAATCCATATGATAGCTGTTTTCCATGGTACGGATTTTCTGTCCTTTAAAGTCATCGATTGACTTCACCTCTTTGTTGGTAGACATGACACGGAATCCCTGGTCCGCATAACCGAGCAGCTTAAATCCGCCTTTTTCATAGACCTTTTCCATCTTCTTATAAAATACAGGATTGTCCACGGCAGCTCTTGCCTCGGCAATCGTAGCAAAGGCACTTGGCAGGTCAAAGACAGCGGTATCCGGCATAAAAGTAACCTGCGGTGCTGTATTCTGCACGACGAAAGGAATATCACCGTCAGAACAGCTCTCAAGCAGTTCTCTGTCTCCTCCCAGCGTACTGTTGGGATAAACTTCAATCTTCATTTTTCCTTTGCTCAGCCGGTTCACCTCATCGGCAAACTTTTGTGAATAAAGCTGAGTCACTGTGTCCTCAGGACTGGAGGTCCCCAGCGGCCAGGCATACCGCTGCACTCCATCGGAACTTTTTTTCCCGCATCCTCCCAGCACAAACGCAGAGATGATACATAATGCTGCAATGGTAAATCTTCTAAGTCTTTTCATCTGTATCCCCCTCCTATAACAGCGCAAGGCTGATCTGCGGTATAAATGTAATCAGTAACAGAGCCACCAGGAAACATGCAATCAGAGGCATGGCTTTTTTGGCAATATCCACTACAGGAATCTGTGTCAGTGAAGAAGCCACAAACAGATTCACTCCAATCGGCGGGGTAACAAAACCGATCGCCAGATTGACCACCATCATCACACCGAAATGAATTGGATTCATTCCAACGCCTACTGCAATCGGCATCAGAATCGGTGTCAGAATCAAAATAGCCGGTGTCGTATCCATAACCATACCCACAAGCAGTAAGAAGACGTTGATTACCAGCAGAATGACAATTTCATTGTGGAATGTTCCGAGAATCCACTCGCTGACTGTCTGAGGAACCTGCATCAGAGTCAGGACTCTTGAAAATGCGACGGATGCTGCAAGTATAAATAAGATAGGCGCGTAGGTACGGATTCCCTCGATCATTACTCCCCATAAATCTTTTATATGGATACTCTTGTAGACAAATAAGCTTACAAATACAGAGTAGAAAACAGAAATAACAGCGGCTTCAGTAGGGGAAGCCACCCCGGTATAAATACATCCGAGGATAATGACCGGACTGAGCAGTGCAAAGAAACTGTCCTTCAGCACAATAAGCAGACCTTTGTCATGAAGCGCCTGTACTTCTTTTCGTATCTTTTCTTTATCTTCCCCATGTTTTCTGCAGTAAAAAACAGCATATACCATCAGCAGCAGACCGATAGAAATCCCGGGAAGAATCCCGGCGATAAACAGGTCACTGACAGACTGTCCGGATGCCATTCCGTACATAATAAAAGGAATACTTGGAGGGATAATGACACCCAGTCCTCCTGAAACCGCAACGATCGCTGTGGCAAATTTTTTATCATAACCGAGCTTAATTAAAATCGGGATCGTCATACTGCCCACTGCTGCCACCGTCGCCGGCGCTGAACCTGAAATTGCTCCATAAAAAAGACACGTAACAATAACTGCACATGGCATTCCCGCTGTAAATTTTCCAATAAAATATACAAAAACATCAAAAATCTTTTTTGAAATTCCGCCCTTTGCCATCACCATGCCTGATAATACAAACATCGGCACCGCCAGCAGCGGAAAACTGTCGATTCCCCCAAGCATAGATCGGATGACAAACTGACCGCTTGCGGTAAAAGAAGAATCAAAAATTCCCGGAAGTACTGACACAATACCGAGTCCAATGGAAATCGGGATCGCGATGATCAAACACAAAAAGAAAATAATAAAAACTGATAACGCTGACATACCTACACCTCCTGATCCTTTCCAACTGCGATTTTAAACTCAATCAGCCATCTCTGTAAAATACGGATTGTCACCAGCAGGAAACTCACCAGCGGTGCTGCCTGTATGTAGTACATTGGAATATGGCATGCAGGGCTGACTTGTCCGCTCTCAAATGCACTTTTTAAATACAGGACAGAGTACGGGATCAGATACAGGAACAACGCCAGTTCAATGGTATGGTTCACCACTTTAAAGATGGCCCTTCCCCTTTTAGGAAACATTGCCACAAACTGTTCAATTTTAATGGAAATACACTTTTTTGTGCAGTAGCTGACACTGATAAATCCCGACCAGATGAACAGGTATCTTGTGATCTCCTCCGACCAGGAAAGGGATGCTCCCAGAACATAACGCGCCAAAACCTGAATGCCCATGATCAGGACCATTCCCACCAGGAAAACTCCCATTAAAAACTCTTCTAAATTCTCATCTAACCACTTTAGCATCTTCATACCTCTCTTTTGTAAGCGGAGCCCTGCTGTTCTCAGCATAATTCTATCTATTTGAACATGCTTCCCCGCCTGTAATTATTACAGCATCCAAAAGTTAATTTTTTAACAACCAATCCACTATATTATACATGGAAATAATTGATTCCACAAATAGATTTTTCAAATAGAATTAATAATTTTTATCTATCAATTTTGCAGATTTTCTTTGAACCCAAATGCCCTGCAGTTGTGAATCAGCCGCAATTCTCCCACATAAAAAGCAGATAACCTGGTTTCAGATTATCCGCTTTTATCTTACTGTCGTTTTGTTTTTATAATTCTACAGTCCCTGATTTGCGTGGAGGAACTGAAGCATATCATTTAATTCATTGACTGCTGCCTGACCCGGAGCGGACGCTTTTTTCGCTGCGCCGAATGTGAGCGCTGAACCAAAGACTTCTCCGCAGAGACGGCTGATCAGTCCTGTTCCGGCCATTGACATGGTGATGATCGGACGGTCTGCATGATCTGTATACATTTCTTCCGTAGCCGAGAGCAATGTAAGCACATCTCTTCTGCAGGTCGGCATCACAGCAATCTTAGGAATATCAGCTCCTAATTCCTGCATTTTGACAAGCCTGCTGACAATCTCTTCTTTTGCCGGAGTCTTGTCAAAATCGTGATTGGAAGCTACAACCTTCACACCGCACTCGTGCGCTGCCGCCACGATATCTTTTACGATATCATCTCCCGTAAATACTTCCACATCTACAAGATCTACATATCCGCTTTTCGCTGCGTTTTTATTCAGTTCTGCATATGGACCCGCTTCGATGGCTTTCTCTCCGCCTTCTTTGGATGTACGGAAGGTAAAGAGAATCGGTGTCTCCCCGAGAGCTTCTCTCAGATCTTTTAACACATCTTCTACTTTGGCAAAATCGAAGACTCCCTCAAACCAGTCCACGCGCCATTCCACAACATCTACCGGGATCTCCCCGAAAGACTTTGCCTCGGCGATGATCTCTTCCTTTGTCACGCCGACAATCGGCACACAAATCTTGGGAACACCCGTTCCAATCTCTACATTTCTAACTTTTACTGGATTCATTCTTTACTCCTTATTAAGCTTTCTCTTCCATTGCCTTGTATCTCACATTGACAAACAGAGCCAACAATACTCCGACAACAGTGATTCCAATGTTCATTAATAAAATGTCTGCTTTATCCATTGTACCAGCCAGAGAAAGGATTGTATAGTTCGATAAGCTGGACGCGATCATAACGATACTCGTGATGGTTCCTTTGATTTTCGGGAACAGATCGTTGGCGGTCGCTGTCACAAGCTGAAGTACAACGGCTCCTGCGGAATATCCGACAACTGCTGATCCGATGTAGCAGATAGAAGGAGTTCTCAGCAGATAAACAAGCGCAATCATAATCGTTGCGATCAGAGGATATACAAATAAGAATCTTACCCCTTTTATCTTATTAACTAAAACAGTTGTAACGACGATAGCTACGAGAGATCCTGTGCTGTAGTAAGTCTGCATGACAGAAGGATCACCAATCTTTGCATATTCCTTCGCGAAATCCTGAGCACAGTTCAGCCAGAGCTGGAATGTTGCTGTTCCTGTAAATCCGATGATGATCAGCGCAATGCTTTCCAGTGAGAAGTTTGCGTGTTTGATATCCTGGATCAGAGAAGATTTTGCTCCGCCTGCTGTTTCCATTTTCGGAAGAGGCGCGAATAAAACGAGCACTCCGATGATAGCGATGGCAGCACCGCATACGTATAATAATACATTTAAGGAAAGGTTTGCTCCAACGATAGCACCGATCATAAACGGCATTAACAGCTGTGAACAGGAGATTGAAAACTTGGTAAGCATCGTTGCCATACTGGATCTCGGTGCGAGAATCTCAACACATGCCGGAATAACGCCTGTGTCAAGGAAAGAGTTTGCGATACCTCCCAGAATTGCCGCGATATATGCAACGGTCATATTCGGTGACATGGCAAGTCCTAAGAAAAAGATCGCATAGGAGCCTGCGCCGATAATGGATGCAACTTTTCTTCCCAGCTTATCAGAAAGAGGTCCTGCAAACGGAAGGGCAATCAGCCTTCCCAATCCTAATGCGGCAGCTACCATTGTAACAAGACCGATGTCTGATGCTCCCCACTGTTTTACCAGGGTTTCTTTTACTGCCACCTGTCCTAAGACAGATGCTCCGATACCATGGATAAAATAATTTAAATATAAGATAAACGCACTGGGATAATATTTTTTGTTCATAATTGATTCCTCTCAAATTTCCTCTCTAAGTTTAGTCGTATTTAATATCCAATACTTCTTTCATGTGATCGATCGGCATATGTTTTCCGGTCCACAGGTGGAATGCAGCGTCTCCCTGGAACAGCATCATACCAAGACCGTTCATTGTCTTGCATCCGGCTTCTTTTGCCATCTTTAAAAGTGCAGTCTCTCTCGGTGCATAAATTGTATCAGTGACAATCAAGTCCGGACGTAAGAATGACGCGTCAGGAATTACTGACTGTCCCTCTAAAGGTTTCATTCCCACACCTGTTGCCTGTGCGAACAGATAGCTGTCTGCGATCTCTTCTTTTAATTTATCTTTATCATCAAGGTCGTAAAGATTTACGATGCAGTCTGTGTTTGCACGGATCTTCTCAACAGTTTTCTCCGCGTTCTCCCAGAACTTATCTTTAATATTAAAGATTGACATTTCTTTGACACCGTCTAATGCCGCCTGGATTTCGATTGCCGTTGCTGCTCCGCCTGCCCCTGTGATTGTCATTTTTTTACCGATCACATCGATGTCATTGTCTTTCAATGACTGCATGTAGCCGATTCCGTCGGTGATATGTCCTGTCAAAACTCCGTCTTCATTGACGATCGTGTTGACTGCTCCGGCCATTTCTGCTGCCGGTGAAAGCTTATCTAAGTATTTGCCTACGACTGTCTTGTTCGGCATAGAAACGTTGGAACCTTTCAGTTTCAAGGCGCGCAGTCCTTTTACCGCATCCTCTAATGTGTCATTGTCAACTTCAAACGCCAAATATGCATAGTCAAGTCCTAATGTGGCAAATGCTTCATTGTGCATTGCCGGTGAGCTGGAATGTCTGATCGGATATGCCATCAGCCCGATCAATTCTGTATGTCCTGTAATTCTCTCTGCCATGTGTCATTCTCCTTTTTTACTTACCCTGTTGTTTCTTCACCCAAAAGTTAATTTTTTAACAACCTTACAAAAACTATTATACACGGATCTTATTGATACTTCTAATACATCTTTTAATACTTTTTAATAGTATTTTGCTATCATTCATGTTATGCTTCCTTATATAAATAGCACTGCACTTTCCACAGAAATGAGGTAATCTCTATGAATCTAAACCAGCTTTCATATTTTCAAAAAATCGCAACCCTGCAGCATTATCACCAGGCAGCCAGAGAATTGAATGTATCCCAGCCCAGTCTGAGCCGCTCCATCGCCAATTTAGAAGAGGAACTGGGGCTTCCTCTCTTTCGGAAAAACGGAAGAAACATCGAGCTGACCAAGTACGGCAAGATCTTTTTAGAACATGTTAATAAAATACTCGAAGAAGTAAAGATTGCCGAGGACAAAATGAAGGCTCTGGCCAACGCCAAAGGAGGCCACATCGACCTGGCCTACGTGTTTCCCCTCGCCAAATCGTATATTCCCCACCTCGTACGCAGTTTCCTGGATTCGGAAGATTCCAGCAATATCACCTTTTCTATGACGCAGGAAATCACCAACAAAATGCTCCGTGATCTGAAATCCGAAAAATATGACGTCATCTTCGGCTCGTACGTATCCAATGAGCCTGAGATCGAATTCGTCCCGGTCATTAATCAGGAGATGGTTGTCATCACGCCGCTGGAGCACCCCTTGAAGCATAAAAAAGAAGTTCTGCTGGAAGATCTTCTGTCCTATCCTGTTATAGGATATGACCGCACCTCCGGTCTGGGGCAGTATACAAATTCCATCTACCGGCAGAACCGGATGGAACCTGAGATTGCATTTGAAACCTCCGACGAAAATGCCATTGCTGCTCTCGTAGCCGAAAACTTCGGTGTCGGCTTTGTGGCCCATGTGGAATCGCTGAGGGAATATGACGTGGAAATTCTTCACTTAAGCAACGTCAAACCTTATCACACCGTCTACATGGCGTACCTGAAAAATAACATTATGATTCCTGCGGTAGAGAAATTTATCGGCTTCGTAAAAAAAACAATAGACAAAAGCTATTAATTCTTTAAAAAATATCAATTTGTTAAATAATTATCTTTGCTTTATAATGAACTTATCATTACAGATCACCCAAATGCAATGATAACAACCCTAATTAGAAATCGATAATCTTTTGGAGGGTACACAATGAAGTGCAATTATAAAAATATTTTCAGTCCGCTGACAATCAAAAACATGACGATGAAAAACCGCATCATGATGACACCGATGGGAACTAACTATGGAGAACAGACCGGAGAGATGAGTTTTCTCCATATCAATTATTACGAACAGAGGGCAAAAGGCGGTGTCGGCCTTATTATGGTGGAAAATGCCAGCGTAGATTCCCCTCTCGGCTCAAACGGTACAACTCAGATCAGAATCGACCATGACAATTACATGCCCCGCTTCTTTAAGCTCTGTGAGACCGTTCATTCTCACGGTGCATGTATCGGATTACAGCTAAACCATGCAGGTGCGTCCGCTCAGTCTAAGCGTACGAATATGCAGCCGGTGTCTGCTTCAGATATTCCGTCTAAGGCAGGCGGAGAAATTCCTCGTCCGCTCACAAAAGATGAGATTTACGCGATTGTTAAAAAATATGGAGAGGCCGCTGCACGCGCACAGGCTTCAGGATTTGACTGCATTGAGATTCATGCGGGACATTCCTACCTGATCAGTCAGTTCTTATCTCCTACGACAAACGTCAGAACCGATGAATTCGGAGGTTCTCCGGAAAACAGAGCCAGATTCGCAAGACTGGTCTTAGAGGAAGTCAGAAAACAGGTTGGACCGATGTTCCCGATTTTCGTACGCTTAAGTGCCGACGAGTTTATGGAACATGGAAATACCCTGGATGATACTTTGGACTACCTCCAGTATTTCCAGGAAGAAGCCGATGTTTTCGATGTTTCTGCGGGATTAAACGGTTCCATCCAGTATCAGATCGATGCCAATTACTTAGAGGACGGCTGGAGATCTTATATGGCAAAGGCCGTCAAAGAAAAATACGGAAAACCGTGTGTGACGATGGGTAATATTCGTGATCCTCGTGTTGCTGACGATATTCTTGCCCGCGGAGACGCTGACATCATCGGTATGGGACGCGGTCTCATCGCAGATCCGTGCTGGGTGAAAAAGGTTGCCACAGGGCACGAAGATGAATTAAGAAAATGCATCTCCTGCAACATCGGATGCGCAGGAAACCGTATCGGTGTCAACCGTCCGATCCGCTGTACGATCAATCCTACAGTAAACGACGGTGCCGATTATAAAAAGCATAAAATCAACAAACCATGCAACGTTGTCGTGATCGGAGGCGGTACTGCCGGTCTGGAAGCCGCATGTACGGCTGCGGAAGTAGGATGTACAACATTCTTATTGGAAAAAGAAGATCATTTGGGAGGACTTTCTGTAGAAATCTCTAAGATTCCTGACAAGAAACGTCTGGCTGATTTCCCTCACTACCTTCAGGTAAGAGCTTCTAAATTAAACAACCTGTTTATTTTCAAGGGACAGGAAGCCACACTGCCGATGATCAAGGCTCTGCACCCGAATATCATCGTCAACGCCACAGGATCCAATCCTCTGCTTCCGCCGATTAAAGGTCTTCACGACCATATCGACAAAGAAGGCTCCAAGGTTGCCTCTATTTCCGGCATGATCAATCATCTGGCTGACTATCCGGAAGACTGCACAGGCAAAAAGGTTGCTGTCATCGGAGGTGGTGCCGTGGGACTGGATGTGGTAGAATATTTCGCACCAAAAGGCGCAGAGGTGAGCATCGTAGAGATGATGCCTGCCATCGGTAAAGATTTAGACCCTGTTTCCAAATCCGGTGTGAATGCACTGATGAAAAAATATGAGGTCAATCAGATGCCAAACACTGCTCTTTGTGAAGTAAAAGCTGATTCCTTCCTGGTAAAGGCAGACGGTGAAGAAAAAGACCTGCCGTTTGACTATGGATTCGTATGTCTCGGAATGCGTGCCAACGCTCCGGTTCTGGAGGAGATCCGTGAGGCATATGCGGATACCAACGTAGAAATTATCAATATCGGTGACAGCGTCCGTGCAAGGCGTATCATCGACGGTGTTCAGGAAGGACATAACATTTTAAGAGTTCTTTCCGACATGGAATACTTATAAAAAATATTCGCCAAACTCTTTTCATAACAATTCCATAATAATAGAAAGAAAGGGAACCTTCATCATATGGTTCCCTTTCTTTCATCTATCTTCTCTTATTATTCATGAAGTTCTAACGGAAGTCCGTCGGGGTCATGGAAGAATGTCATCTTTTTTCCTGTAAAGGTATCACGTCTGATATCTTCTGTCTCAATTCCCGCCTCATTTAATTCTTTTATTGTCTCCCCAATATCTTCAACATGAAACGTGAGATGTCTGAGTCCGCATGCTTCCGGATAGGACGGCCTTTCGGGATGTCCTTTTCCTGAAAATATCTCCAGCTCACAGTCACCCTGCTTCAAATCCAGTTTATAATCTCCTCTGTCCTCACGATAATTTTCTCTGAGAATTTGAAATCCAAGCTGTTCCGTATAGAACTTTTTTGACTTCTCGTAGTCACTGACGATCATCGCAATATGATGTATTTTGTTTAATTTCATTCTGGCTCTCTCCTTTTTTGTCACAATTCTGTATTTATTATATAACAAGCATGAAACCCATAACCTTTTGACCCTGGTATCATATTATAAAGTAAAAGAAAGGGGTTGTTTTATGGATAAATGCTGCTGTCATACTCCATGCTGCCCGGCTCCGGTTCCTGCGGAACCGATTGATTTTTATGCCCAGTATGGAACTTCATATAATGGAGCCTCCGGGACATATGTGTCCTTTTTTCCTGTTTTTCAGGAAGGTGATGGAATCCGGCTTGAAAATGATACAACGATATCGCTGAAACCAGGATATCTCTACCTCATAGATTTTATCTTTCTGGGAACTGCGGAAGCTGACGGATACATGCAGATTCTTCCTTATATCAACGGTTCCCCCCGTCTGCTCTATTCATTTTTTGCACCTGCCGGAACGGAACGCAACACTTCCGCTTCAGGCAGTTTCACAACAAATGAGGCCATCTCTTCTGAAGCACAGTTGTCATTCCGTCTCACCTATTCCTCTGTCACAAGGAATATTGATCTGAGCGGAGCCGTATCGGTGACGCCTCTTCAGAGATATTGACACCATCTGTTTTCTGCACGGTCATTCAAAAACCGTGCAGAAAATGGAATCGAGATCTGGCAGAAATGCGCCGTTTTTACTTCTTCTTTTTCTCAATCTTAATCGTTGATACAAGGGCATAAATAACTGCGGCGATTGTAACTGCCAGCGCCGCATAAAACAGCCAGCCGATTTCAAATATCATTTGAAGTGTATTCAGTAAAAATATAATTCCAATCAGCAGAAAGATGACTGCTGACTGCCGGTAATGTAGTTTTTTGTCCATTTCTTTCCGTTCCTTTTTCGATGCAAACAGATAGGCATTATTCAATAGAAATCCCTTCTCTTTGAAGTAAAAACAACTGGCTGCAAATGAACCTGCCGATATAATAAGCAGTATCATAATAAGAAACTTCTCTGTCATATTCATCCTTCACCTTCCAAAATGGCTTATTTCTGAAAAATATCAATCACATGGCTCGTGACTCCTAAAAGATCTTCGCGCTCGCACATGGCAAAGTGATATTTTAAATATATCTCAAAAGTTTCATCATCCATGGCATCTACCGCTTCTCGCATAAATAGAGAACAGCCGTCTGACGCAGCATAATGCAGTCTGGATACAGGAAATACAGACATCAGTTCGTCAATGTCCTCCTTTCGGACAAGTTCAAATAAATCTTTTGGCTGGGATCTGGAAGCAAAGGTTTCCGGATCGATCAGACCCTTCTCAATATACTCGGAGACGTTGATATTGCCGCGGTTAAATCCTTCGTCGAGGAGACATCCATCGGATATCACATGTGCTGCAAAGATCACCCCTCCCTGTTTTGTCACGCGGATCGCCTCAGAAAGAGCCTGTCTCTTGTCTTCTTTGGTGTAAAGATGGTACAGTGGACCTAACAGCAGCGTTATATCATATTGGCTGTCCGAAAAATCGGATAAATCAAGGGCATTCCCCTGAGTAACCGTGATCGTCTCATCCGGCTGAATATTTTTCCGGAACATTTCAATGTTATGTTCCACCAGCTCCACCGCATCAACTGCATATCCCTGATGCGCCAGTGCATGTGAATAGCGGCCGGTTCCCGCTCCGATTTCCAGTACACGGTCATCGGGTTTTATATACTTGTCTATGTAACGCATAGTAGTAAGGAATTCAACTGATCCATGCTTTGACATAAGACGGGCATCCTCATTGAAACTGCTGTAATGGTTTATCAGATATTGGTTTGTTTCCATACTATGTCTCCTCTATTTATAATCAAATTACTGTTTGCTTTACTCGGCTGCTTTGCTGTACAAAAAACACTGGAGATCAATCTTTTTATGTCCTATCTTCAGTATGACATCTTTTTCACCGGCACGCTGAAAGCCCCTGCGCTCATAAAACTGATAAGTACATGCGTTATCCGTATATAAATATATATTCTTTCCCTTTTCTCTTCGTGCAAATTCATTAAGCAGGAAACTTCCAGTTCCTTTGGCTTTCATCTCAGGATTGGCGGCCAGGAACAAAATCTCTCCGTCCGGCGAAGTTTGTTTACAGTAACATGTAAACATTTCCCTGTTTGCCTCATCATAGACGCCGGAACCTCCTCTCGCAAAAAGGTTCTGCAAAACATCAAATACTTTCACGTAAAACGATTTCCAAAAAGAACGGTATTTCTTATCCTCACCTTTGATTTCAGCAAGCAGTACTCCTGCAAACATATCCCCCGCATATGCTGCAATCACCTGAGTTGCACGGGCAAGCGACAAATACCAAAAATATCTGCCGTATAAATTCAGCAAGAGTTTACTATCCATGTACCAGTCAAAATGCATCCCTTTCACCGCAAATTGAACTGCTTTTTTATGGTCTCTTTTATCCAGTTCTCTGATTTCTAACTTCATGAAATTCTTCTCCATAAATTTTGGTTTCTATATCCCTCATCTATTCAGTGTCATAGGCGTATACCGTATCCCATCTGTAAGCTGTTCGTCATCCACAGCCTGAAAACCCAGCTTTTCATAGACTGGTACAGCATAAGGAGAAGCATTCACTGTTATTTGCTCGGTCCGGCTCTGTGCCAAAAAATAGTTCCAAAGGGCTCGTCCGATTCCCTGTTTTTGTATCTTTTCTTCTACAAAAAAGAGACTGATATGATTTCCCCTCATCGCTAATACACCTACGACAGCTCCGTCAATTTCCGCTCCAAAGATCTCTAATCTTTCTAATTCTCTCTCATTGCGGATAAAATCATGAAATGTAAGGATTCCTTCTTCCGAATACTCCGGTGCTTCAAATTTCAAAAAGGTTTCCCACACCAGATCCACGGCCTCCTGAATCCTTGAACGATACAGTCTTGCAATTTCCATACTCATTTATTTTCTCCCCGGCTTTGGCTGTTTCTGTTTTTTCAATTATATCTGTTTCTCGGGGTTCTATCAACTTAAGTTTACTTTCAGATAATGGAAACTGCCGGAATCTAACTTACAATTCCGGCAGATAACCTAATTATAATTTTAACCTTCTTTTTATCTTCTCAACAGCTTTTTTTTCAATACGGCTCACATAAGATCTCGATATATGAAGTTCTTTTGCCACCTCTTTCTGAGTCATGGGTTTTTTGCCATATAATCCGTATCTCATAATCAGAGTCGTTTTCTCTCTGGACGGTTCCATCTCATCCACCATTTTATACAAGTCTCTGATTTTCTCCTTCAGGTCCAGTTCATCTACGATATCGTTTTCATCCGCCCCCAGTACATCCAAAAGATTAATTTCATTCCCCTCTTTGTCAATCCCAATCGGCTCATATAACGAAGTGTCCTTTGCACTTTTTCTTTCCTGTCTCAGCATCATGAGCAGTTCATTTTCAATGCATCGGGAAGCATAGGTCACCAGCCGGTGCCCTTTCTCCATGTTATAGGTATTGATCGCTTTAATCAGCCCAATCGTTCCCACGGATATCAGATCGTCCTTATCCCTGTCAAAGTTATTATATTTTTTAACAATATGGGCAACCAGACGGAGATTGTGTTCTACTAATATGTTCCTGGCCTCCATGTCCCCCAGGCGGCTTTTCTTCAAGTAATATTGTTCCTCTTCCTGTGACAGCGGTTCTAAAAATGCCTGCAAGTAAAGCAACCTCCAAGCCTTTTTAACATTGTATGCCTTCCTCTGTCCAATAGTGCTTTTCCCTCTAAAAGATATTTCATCTGCTGTAAGGGTTCTCTCAAATGTGTTAAACTTACAATATCATATATTTTATTCAGGAGGTATGCTATGAATGTTTTATTTCATATTGATGAGAGTTTAAAGTGGGCAATGGTTCTGGGAAATATACAAAATATGATTCAATATTTTGATCAGGAAGCCATGCATTACCGAATCGAGCTGGTGGCAAACGGCCCGGCTGTCTGTGAACTTCAGGATGCCGTCTCAGAAAAGATGGGTTTTAAAAATGCTCTGCTTTCTCTTTCCTCAAACATTCGGATCTGTGCCTGCCGCAATGCACTGCGCGGAAACCATATTTCTCCTGAACTTCTGCTGCCGTTTGTTGAAATTGTCCCGGCAGGTGTAGTGGAAATTGCTCTTCGGCAGACGGAAGGTTTTTCATATATTAAACCTTAAAACAACCCTCGGGAACATAAACAAATTCTCTGATCTGTGGTATGATAATGTAAAAACAATACAGGAGATGAGAGAATATGAAGAAATTAAAAATCGCAGCATTATTATGCCTTTTGTGCCTTCTGACCGCAGGGTGTGCAAAAAAAGAAAAAAGTCAAAAACAAGACGGTCACATTGGAATACCAGAACAAGAAATATGAGGGCCAGTATACCGGTCTCATGAAAAATGACAAGCCAACGAAAGGAACTTTTTCCTATAAAAAGGGAGATGATTACCTCGCCTACAAAGGCATAATCTCAAATGGTAAAATGTCCGGAGAAGGAACCCTTGATACAAACCTGATGACAGCCTATTTTATTGAAAAAAAATGTGAAGGGCGCTACAAAGGCATTGTCTCCGGCGGCAAAGCCAGTAAAAAAGGAAGATTTGAATTTGTGTCTCCAAAAGACTTCAAAAACGCCGTCTATCAAGGAAGCTGGCATGCGAACATGGCAAACGGCAAAGGACGTCTTGACTTCTCTGTCGGAGGAAAATGGGCTATGACCGGCCATTTTGACACCGGTTATTTTGATCCCACCACTTTTAAAATCTATCAAACGATGGGGACTTTTGAAGAGATCGAATATAAAATTTCTCCAAAAGCAAAAACATTTATAGAAAAAATGATTCCTTATTTATGGCAAAAAAAGAAACTGATCTGGCACCTTATGTGGATTCTTCGCTCAGTCACCATGATGTTTTAAAAAAATCCGGTGATTACGGCGATGAACTTATGAAATTTTCTGACTATACAGTTCTGAATACCGAGCTGAATGAAAAAGTCTTTGGCAGAAATCTATCTCTGGTTCTTCTTGGTCTGCCCTCTGAGAATTCATACATATACGTTATCTGCCTGGACCCTTTAAAGGATGTTTCTTTCAACAGCACTCAGACCGTATATTGACTTCCTCTTTCCTCTGCAGAGTATACAATGCAGTCCGGCAAAAAATTAAAAGTACTGATTGTAGCAGGCAGTTTCTTAAAACACCAGTAGCAATACGGAGGGGAAAACTATGAAAAATTTAAAGTTTACAGCTGTTTTTATCTTATTGGTCTTCTGTCTCACCGGATGTTCCAACCGTGTAGAAAATGAAGAAATGACCCTATCTTTTTTTGACAAAGATTTGAAAGGAAAGTTTTCGGGAACTCTGAAAGACAAAAAACCAGAAGGCAAAGGCACTTTTGTCTTTAAAAAGAACAAACAATATCTCACCTACAAGGGAAATTTCTCTAAAGGCCGTCCAGAAGGCAAAGGTTCTGTAAAAACAAACCTTGTCAAAGTCAAACTCAGCGCCACAGATACAACCGGTGTATATGATGGAGAGATATTGAACGGAAAATTTCATGGCAGCGGCAAATACAAAGTTCAGAGTCCGGCCAATCTAAAATCTACCTATACCGGCCTCTGGAAAAACAATCTGCCGGAAGGAACCGGAGAATTAGTGTTTGACGATAAAGATTATCCCAAACAGGCAGGCACTTTTACCAAAGGTTATTTTACACCAAATGTACTGGAATTTTTTAATACGCTTGGTTCACTCTCCAGTATGCCCTTTTCTATTTCCTACAAGGCACAGGAATTTCTTTCCGACCAAGAGGAACTATTCCCAGCGAAGAGTTTAAAACAGATTAAAAAATATACAGATCCTTCCATAAAGTATGAGCAGGTCTTTAGACATCCGGATCAATACGGAGATAAAATTGTACGGCTATCCAACTATTATATTGTGCAAATGGATTCTTACTCTGCATTCGGCTATGATTATAATGAAGTTCTGCTGCTGGATCGTTCCGGGAAACATGTATGCATCGTATACTATCTGGATGAATTAGAGAATATTTATGAATCTGACTTTGCAGATGTGTATGGTATTCCAGTTAATACATCATCCTATGAAAACAAGAACGGCAAAAAGATAAAAACTTGTATCCTCGCAGGAAGTTATTTCAAAAAGGTCAAGTAAATAAAAGGCCATTCTCCCTGTTATGGCAGAGAATGGCCTTTTTCTTCAGCCGCGCTGAAAAACTGTTGTCGGATATTTTCTTATTCTAGGATATTTTGTACATTTTATCAGACACATATTTTATATATTCCTCCAGACACATGTTTTTCTTTTTCATTTCCCCTGCGGCTTTCCTGCCCACATACCGGTAATGCCACGGTTCATATCCGATTTTTGTAATATTGGTTTTATTTTTCGGATATCTGAGAATAAATCCGTATTTCCAGCTGTTTTCCATAAGCCACTGCTGTTCTTTCCTCTTTTCCTGAGTCTCATCAAGCACCGGATAATCCACTGCCACGATGTCCACTGCCAGTCCTGTCTGGTGCTCACTCCGGCCCGGAAGCGCAACCCATCTGGATGCCTTCTTCCTGGCCTCAGCCTCCGTACATCCCTGATTCAAATACTTATTGATATCGCGCTCCAGAAGATATGTCTGGCGCTCTTCTGTCCGGTATGCAGAACAGACGGAGGGATAAAGCCCTCTTTTTCTGGCCGCATTCATCATTTTCTGCAGATCCGGCAGTATCCTCCGGTCTACCTGGCACCCATTATTTAATGTAGTCAGGTCAGGCTGAAAACCATCCGGCACATAATTTTCATGATTTATTAAGATTAGGTTCCAGGGAATATGAACTGTTTGTTCTTTTTGTTTTGGCCTTACAAATCTGCTGACCGGTATGGTATTCTTTACCGGCTGCTGCGTAGAAGTACAGTACTGTATCACGAGGACCGTCAGGAACCAGGTGCCTATGATCTCTAATATAAGCAGTACAAAATACTTATGTCTCCTCCGTATATATTGTTTCTTTCTCATTAGTCCGTCATCCTTCTTTCCAGAGAATATGATCTCTGGTATTATCATACCCGGACCTTGTATCACAATTCAGTCAAAATTCCATCGAAGTTGTATCATCTGCTGACACTGTTTTGATCTCCGCCATTTCCCTCAGGATGAATATAAAATTCCCCTTCTTCCGCAAACTTTTTGCTGAAGAATATAAATAAATAGTATACTTTTTCACTGCCTGACCTGTATGTTACAAAATAGTTGTTTTTTACCGCAGCCATTTTGTTTGTTTCTTTCAAACCAAGATACCGGCCCCAGATCCCTATGATCTTCTCAGCATCCGAAGGCTTGATTCCGGCTCCTTTTACACTGTCGATACTCAAAATCTTATGTGAAGAATCATCAATGACCGCCACTAAACTCTGATCCCCTGATTGTACCGTCACGCTGTGAATTCTCAGACGTCTTGCATAATTTTTTGTATCCAGACAAGTCGTTGTGGTTTCATAAAACATCATTGTATTCTTATTCAAAGCAAGCTTTGGAAACATTCCCATTTCTTTTAGTTGTTTTAATTCTTTCATACAAACGTTTTTGAGTTCGTCTATCTCTGCCGATCCCCACTCATAAGTCTGGTTCGTCACGGCAATCTCCTCCGCTGAGTTATCTGCTTCCGCAATGAGTGATAATTTTTCCTCTATAGTTAAGGTATCTGTCCGGATTTCCGATGTATCTTCCACCTTGTCCAGTTCCACCCGGCCTCTCATTTTCTTATCCTGATACCCCGATATCAGAGACGGCCATAGAATACAGGAGGCTGCCAGGACCGCTGAAAAAAAGCAGATCAAAATATTCTTAAATTTCATCGGACCTCTCCTTTCTGAGCTGAACGGTGACTGCCGTTCCTATTTCCAGCCGGCTCTCAAATTCCATCGTTCCGCCGTGCAGTTCCACGATCCGGCGGCAGAGAGAAAGTCCAAGACCCGCTCCGCCTTCTTTTCTTGCTCTGGACTTATCTGCCATATAGAACGCTTCCGTTATTCTGTTCATATCTTCACTGGACATTCCTCTTCCGTTGTCTTTTATCACAAGGGTATAGCCGTTTTCATCTGATCTCCCTTCAAAACGGATCAGTCCGTCGGCATCCACTGCTTTCCTGGCATTATCCAAAAGATTCACACAGAGACTCTGCAGCAGATCCGGTTCTCCCCATATGATCCCCTCTTCAAAAGAAGTTTCAAGCTGGATACCTGATGCTTTTAAAAGAGGCTCTGTGAGATGAATGACTCTTTCAGACAGCTCAGCTGCCGGGACCGGTCTCATGGAAATTTTCTGCTTGTCCAGAACGATCAGGTCCATCAGCTTCAGAGACAAAGCCTCCAGACGCTTCCCCTCCTCAAAAATATAATTCGCCGCCTGAAATCTCTGCTCCTCACTGAGTCCTCTGGACCGCAGGGTATCTGCGTATCCTATGATAGAAGTCATAGGCGTTTTCAGTTCATGTGCAAAGCTTCCCATAAACATCTCCTGGCGCAGCGCAGAGTCTTCAAGTTCACAGATCTTTTGTTCCAGCTGCTCTGCCATTGTGTTAAAATCTCCGGCGAGAGAACCTATCTCATCCTCGGACACCACCTCCGATCGGATCTTTAAATCACCTGCTGCGAAGTTTCTGACTGCCCGGGAAAGGATCCTCAAAGGCTGGGTCAGCCATCTGGACAGGCAAAAGACAGCAATTCCCAGAGTTACGACCAGAATAATGGAAATTTTCTGATACAGCTTCATCTGATTTTCTTTTAATTCATAAATCGGGGTAATATCTCGTACATTTTCCAGGTAAAATACTTCTTCATCTACGGTGAAGCGGCATGCCGACTGCAGATAATACCTGCCGTCCTGTTTAAGAATAGAGTATCCGGTATGTTTTTCGTCCAGGGCCTTCATTACCTGATCCGGTACACGAAAACTCAGATCCGAAAACAGTTCCCGGAAGGAACTGTCACATATCCGAAATTTTCTTTCTTTTCCCGGTGACGAGAGACTGATTGATCCGGCCAGCTTTTTAACCGTGTTTTTGGGTGAACCGCTGTCCGGAGGAGATACGGCAATGGAAGCCCCCAAGGTTGCCCGGAAAATATTGTTTTCCTGATATGACATCTCTGCGGTCTGGCGCAGGGAAGACTGAAAAGAAGACTGAATCAAAAAATACCCGCCAACACTGAATGTGAGCATAGTAAGTGAAATAATGCTTAAAAATACTTTCCAGGAAAACTTCATTGCGAATCCTCCAGGCGGTAGCCCACCTTATAGACCGTTTTTATTTTGTGTTCCCATCCGATCTTTTTTCTCAGTCGCTGCACGTGCAGATCGACTGTCCTGCTGTCCCCCATGTATCCGCTGCCCCAGATCTTCTCATAGATAAAGTCCCTGAATAAGGCAATGTTTTTATTCTGTATCAGGAGCAGCAGCAGTTCATATTCTTTGACTGTCAGATTTACAGGCTGCCCCTGTTTTTTTACAATTCTTGCGGACATATCAATCTCCAGGTCTCCTGCCTTCAGACGGCTTTCTGTCTTCTGACAGCGCCTGAGGACCGTCTCTACCCTGGCCAGAAGTTCCGCAATTTCAAATGGCTTGGTCAGATAATCGTCTGCCCCTGCCTTCAGCCCTTTCACTTTATCATTTGTATTTGCCTTTGCCGTAAGAAATATGACCGGGATCCCCAGGGGCCTGATATAATCCATGAGCTCATAGCCGTCTACCTCCGGCAGCATGATATCCAAAAGAATCAGATCAAATCCCTCCTGTTCCAGCCGGTCGGCCGCCTCAGCTCCGTCAAAAGCACAGTCACAGCAGTATCCCGCTGCCGCAAGATTCATCTGAATTAAATTAGATATAGCCGGCTCATCCTCGACGATTAAAATACGGTTCATATTCCTCTCCTCTGCTTTTCATTTATTTGTCGAAAAATATAACAGATCCTTGTATCCTTTTTGTATCCTCAGCTGCAAATGTCCATTATAAATTCAGAAAATCAAAAGGCTCCTTATCCTGTAAAAAGTGCATCAGCATATAGGCACACATGATGGCCACATGTTCTTCTTTAAGAATCCTTTTTACTTCTTCTCTGTCTGCCAATACGATCTCAATTTCTTCGGAGTCTTCCTGTCCCTTCTTACTCGGTGTCCCGCTGGCATATCCATAAATGGTGGCACAGGACTCATCTGTCATGCCTACAGACATGAATCCGGGCTTTTCAAACATCGGGTCTGCATCGATCAGCTCCAGAGAAAGTCCTGTTTCTTCCTTCAGCTCCCTGATTCCTGCCTCCCGGTAGCCTTCTCCTTCTTCCACCAGACCTGCCGGAAATTCATAGATATAATCATCGATCGAATACCGGTACTGCCTGACCAGCACGACCCTGTCCCGTTTTTCACCGTAGAGGCTGTAAACAATAATGCCGTCCGGATCATTGCGCTTTGTCTTTAATTTCAGCCGTTCCATATTTTTCACCCTGGAAGCGATATAGTAATTCAACGGTTTTCCAACCCGGTTTGTGCCTTTTAAATGATACAGATTCAGATGTGGATTATCTGTCAGTCTGCTGACTTCACTAATTTTTTTCATGACGAATGCTCCTTTTCTAACGATGCTTCTTTTTGTTCTGTCTGTTTTTATATATTATATCGGAAATGCCGTCCCCGGGAAAGCCTTTCTGTTACAGGGCTAAGGCACATTCAAACGCAAGTTGCATGTATTTCTTAAAATTTCTGATACCGTACTCTGCCAGATCTCTTTGCTCCCATCTGTCTGCATGCAGATGATCCGCACCGTATAAAAATTGAACAAATGGAATCTTCCGAAACTGGGTGACCGCCAAAGCAGCAGAACATTCCATCTCAACTGCAAGGCATCCCTGTTCTCTGCGCTCTTCTATTACACTCTGGGTTTCCCTGTAAACCGCATCCGTGGTCCATGTCTTGCCGGTCACATAAGACATTCCGCATTTTTTTAAACTATTCTTTAATATATTTACAGACGATGTCTCCGCATGGATCTCCTCACTGGCCGGCATATAATGATAGCTGGTTCCCTCATCTCTTACCGCGGAAACAGGGACAATGATTTTATCCTGGACAGCGGACTGGTTCAGGACCCCGCAGCATCCAAACATCACGATCTTTTTCGCTCCCATTGCTATGATTTCTTCTAAACCGGCCGCACAGGCAGGGGCCCCCACTCTTGATAAAAAAACCGCAATACGCTTTCCGCCATAACGTATTTCATAGACCGGAAGATTCCCGTTTGCACTGCACAATTCTGCGATCTTTTTTCCATCTCTTGATTCAGCCAGCCGATCGATCATATCCGCCGAAAAAGTGGTAATGCATACCTCCGGAAAATCCGGTTTTTCTTCTATAACATTCCATGGATTTATCAGAGCCGTTTTTGCACTGTCCCAGCGTTCAAATATCGTTGCCATATCTTTTATTCCTTTCTCACTAATAAATTTCGGATTTCCTTCATCATTCTTTCCGGTACTTCTCTGTTGACCGGCATGAGTCTGCTGTACATTCTTACTCCCTGATAGGAAAAAATGATCAGGTCAAACACTGCCGGTATATCGACAGGATAGAATTCCTTCCGGTCAATTCCATATTGAAGAAAACTCTTCCATGTATCAAATGACGCTAAATACTGATGGTACAAGGCATTCTCCCCGGCGGCATTTTCCTTTATGCTGAAATATTCATAAATCGCAGTGCTCAAAGAGCCTTCCCTGTCGATCATTTCCTCCTGGTAGCGTTTCAGGATATCATCCAGAATATGAACCGCAGAAAGTCCCAGTCTCATTTTTGAACGAAATTCTTCATCCTGGGAATTCATCATTTCATCCACGATTTCTTTAAAAATCTGTTTTGTGTTCTCATAATGCCCATACAAGCCTCCCCGGCTTAACCCCGTGATCTCACAAATATCTTTCATTGTAACTTCTTTAAAACCCTTCTCTGCGAACAAAAGACAGGCTTTCTCCCTGATCCGTCTCCTCGTCGCTTCACCTCTCTTATTCACGGAACCCTCCTTTCCGACATATGTGTCTACAACTTTAATATACGACACATATGTCGGAAAGTCAATAGTGTACATCTGCGAGCCATATAAAAATTCCTTCGAAACAAAAAAGTCTGTTCAGCAATCTCTTTTTTCGTAAAAAAACACATATCCAGCAGGCATTACGTCCATTTTTTGCGTGATTGGAATGAGGCATTCTAAGAGCAGAACGGAAATCATGCAGAAAATGTCTCTCGGGTGGACGCGCTTCGCGCGATAAGGTATACTTATTATATAGTTTGAAACGTGTTTATCTCTTTGTTTTTTTGCAGAAAGGATGGTTTTTATGGATTTTGGAGAAGGTATGAAGAAGGTTCTGCTGGCCGGTATCGGTGCTATGGCTGCAACCGCGGATTCCGCCAAAGATATCGTCGAGGATCTTGTAAAGAAAGGGGAGAACAGGGGAAGGTCGTAAATGAAGAGCTAAAGCATAAAGCAAAACAAAAACTGAAAGATCATGTGACTGTAAATGTTGTGAAAGACTATGGAGACTTGATAGATGCGGTGGATGATATGTCTGAGGAAGATCTGGACCGTTTAATGGATAGAATCGAGGCAAAAAAGCAGGCATCTGAAAATACTCCGGAAGATACCCCGGAGGAATCAAAAGAAGATGAGCAGTGATGTCTCTAACCGGCGGCTTCTCGATATTCTCACAGTATTAAAAAGGCATCATCTCTCAAGGGGGATGACCCCTCAAAAGCTGAAAGAGATTCTGGAAGACCTGGGGCCCACATATGTCAAGCTGGGACAGATTATGTCCATGCGCTCTGACATGCTTCCAGAAGCATACTGTACAGAATTAAAAAAACTCAGGACTGAAGTAAAACCACTGGACTTTTCTCTGGTGAAACAGGTGGTCGAACAGGAACTCTGCCGTCCCCTGGAATCTGTATTTTCTGAGATCCAGCCAGATCCGTTAGGCTCTGCTTCTATTGCACAGGTTCACTTAGCGGTGCTTGCAGACGGCGGACGAGTTGTGATCAAAGTCCAGCGGCCTCATATCCGGGAAACCATGGAAAATGATATTCATCTGCTGAAAAAAGCCGCCAAAATCATGAAAATCGCCATGGGTACCGGTGACCTGATCGATTTTCATACGATACTGGATGAACTTTGGAAAACTTCTCAGGAAGAGATGGATTTTATAAGAGAAGCGGACAATCTGGTGCGGTTTTATGAACATCAAAAAGACATTGCCTATGTCACCTGCCCGCAGGTGCTCACCGAGTTTACTACACCCCGTCTGCTCACTATGACCTATATCGACGGCATCCAGATCGATCATATTGATGCACTCCGAAAGGCCGGATATGACATGACGGAGATTGGCGAAAAAGCTGCGGAAAATTATTGTAAGCAGATCCTGGAAGATGGTTTTTTCCACGCGGACCCTCATCCGGGTAATCTGTGGATTGCGGGAGGAAAGATTGCCTGGCTGGACCTTGGCATGACAGGACATCTGTCTGAACACTATAAACAGCTGCTGAGAAAAGCTATTACAGCACTGTTAATGCACGACATCTATACACTAAAAAATGTCCTCCTCACCCTGGGAGAGCCAAAAGACCGCATCAATCATGCCAGGCTCTATACGGACGTGGATGACATCGTCAGCCGTTATATGACTTTAGACTTCGGCGAGATGCGCCTGGGCGATTTGATCGAGAAGCTCCTGGATCTTGTAAAAAAGCATAAGATCGCCATCAGCCCGGATATCACACTTCTCGGCAGGAGTATGATCACTATGGAGGGCACTCTGGCCGCCTGCTCCCCTGAAGTCAACATGCTCTCCATTCTTTCCATGCATATGTCTTCTATGATATATGATCATTTTAACTGGAAGAAGGAATTAATCCACCGGGGCCGGACAGCTTATGCATCCCTTGATAAATCCATGGAGATCCCGTCCCAGCTTTCTGACCTGTTAAATATTACAAAAAACGGGCAGACAAAATTAAATATGGAACTTACAGACGCAGATGATTTTATGAAAACTTTTCGTCAATCTGTCGGTTACCTTGTGCTCGGGATCGTCTCATCCGCTCTATTTCTTGGTGCAGTCCTGCTTTGTATGACAGAGCTGAGACCTCTGATCTTCGGTATCCCCTGGATCAGTTTTATCGGATTTGTTCTGTCCGGGCTGATCATTGTATACTTGCTGTACCGAATATTATTTCGTCCAAAATACTGAAAATGCTGTAAAACAGATGAACCTGCATCTATTTTACAGCATTTCTTTATACCTTCAAAGTGTATCTGAGGATCGTCTTTTTATTCTTTGAATCGGCCTGTCTGGCCCCTGCCACATAGATTTCCCGGTGCCAGTGATTCCGTCTTTCATATCCCTTCTCTTTGATAAACTCATCCATCTTCGCAAAGGATTCCGGTTCATCGCCGAATGGCCCCTTATGCATGATCTGAGCACACAGCCCTTCCTCCTGAGAGAAAAACTCCACCTCTTTAAGCAGCTGATGAGGCTTCTTTCGGGCAACTGCATCATACGCTTTTTTAAACATCTGCTCTGTGATCACGTCCGGCTGCTTCAGCATAATCCGGTAGACAAAGCGGTCTTTGTCCAAAGGATGCTCTGGATCAGAAGTCGTCCATACTCCTTCCAGCGGATAAACTACATAGTCATCATATAAACCGTCTATCCTGTCTGCCGAACCGTCAAGACAGGCTTTTTTATATCCGTTCTTGATCTGATATGCAAGTGAATATAAAACTCCGACTCTCTCAAAAAAATCTTCTTTATTCGGATCACCTTCCCCGCAGATCATAATATAGTTCTGCACCGGCATCCTGATCAGAGACGGCTCCTGCTTTGCGCTGTAAATCTCTTTCTCCTGTTTTCTCCATTCATATTTCATAAGAAATTTCATCTCCCTTCCTAATAGGAATAATATCACCTTGAACTTGTCATCCCATGTCATGTTAAAAAAACATCGGCAATATTTTTTGCCGATGTTTTGAAACTTCACTTTATTCTTCTTTTCGTCTGAGCAGATATCCTTCCGGAATTTCTTCTCCGAAATCCACATAGATCATCTGTCTCGGGTGAGGCGCACTCTCCATGGAAACGCCGTCCTCATCCTCGATCGCTTTTACGGTCACCTGGAGGTTTTCTCCTCCCGGTATCATGACCTCGATGGTCTCGCCTGTGAGGAACTTATTTTTCTGTTCCAGCAGCGCAAATCCCTTTTCATTGTGTCCCTGCACGATGCCGATATAGGTATATTCTTTCACATAAGTATTGCTGTCATAAATCTGAGCATGTTCATCTGTCTTCCCATAATAGAATCCGGTTGTAAACTGCCGGTAAGTGCACTTGGAAATCTCCTGCCTGTAATAATCCATATTGGCAAAATATTTCTCCGGTGACTCCCTGTAATCGTCAATCGCTTTTCGGTAAGTTCTCGCAACCGCCGCCACATAGAGGGCAGTCTTCATTCTTCCTTCGATCTTCAGGCTGTCGATTCCTGCGCCGATCAGGTCATCTATGTGTTCGATCATGCATAGATCCTTGGAATTAAAAATATAAGTCCCCCGTTCATTCTCATACACCGGCATATATTCGCCCGGCCTGGTCTCCTCCACCACAGAATACTTCCACCTGCACGGATGGGTGCACGCCCCTTTGTTGGCATTCTGTCCGGTAAAATAATTGCTTAAAAGACAGCGCCCCGAATGGGAAATACACATGGCCCCATGGACAAATGCCTCAATCTCAAGATCATCCGGGATATGCTCCCTGATCTCTTTGATCTCCCGAAGAGAAAGCTCTCTGGCAGCCACCACACGGGATGCGCCCTGTTCCTGCCAAAATTTATAAGTGGCATAGTTGGTGCTGTTGGCCTGTGTGCTGATGTGGCGTTCAATCTCCGGACATTCCTCTTTGGCGATCATGAAAACACCGGGATCGGAAATGATCAGTCCGTCCGGCTTTATGTTCCTAAGCTCCCTGAAATATTCCCGGATACCGCTAAGGTCTCCGTTATGAGCCACGATGTTGGCTGTTATATAAACTCTGACTCCGTGCTCATGGGCAAAACAGATTCCTTCCCTTACATCGTCCATAGAGAAATTTTTGGCTTTTGCCCTGAGCCCGTACATTTCTCCTCCGATATAAACCGCATCTGCTCCGTAGAGCACAGCTACTTTCAGTACTTCCAAATTGCTTGCTGGTATCAGCAGTTCTGTTTTTCTCATGTTACTCTCCTGTTTTCATACTCACTGCCACCCCGTCTCCCACAGGAAGCACAGATGTCTCCAGCAAAGGATGGTTTTTCAGTGTATATAAGTACTCCCGCATCCGCTTGTGAATGGTCCGGTCTCTGCGTTCCACCGCATACCTGGATCTTACGATATCCCCATCCTGAAGCACATTGTCGGAAACTAAAATGCCTCCCGCAGGAAGCAGACGTAAAATGTGCTCAAAAAAACGGATATACTGGCCTTTGGCCGCATCCATAAAAATAAAATCAAAGGTTCCGGATAGTTCTTTTAAGATCTGGACGGCATCCCCTTTTAAAAGAGTCACTGCGTTCTGCACTCCCGCTTCGGCAAAATTTGCCTCAGCTTTCAGTATCCTTCCTTCGTTCCGTTCAATGGTTACGACAGTCCCGCCCTCCGGCTGAAACTTGTGCATATAAAGAGATGAAAATCCCACAGCCGTTCCGACCTCCAGGATTTTCATCGGCTGCTTCATCAGCACTAATAATTTCAGAAACTCTTTTGTCTCGGGCTTCACGATCGGCACATGATTCTTCCTGGCTTCGCGTTCAATCCTCTCAAGAAAAGCGTCCTCCTCCCGGATCAATGAGCGGAGATAATCTGTTACATTTTCATCTACAATCATTTTTTCTCCTTTTCACGGACATCCCCGCACAGCACAGCCATAATCTCATCAATTCCCTGAGACTGTGACAGGCTGTACTTTCCGGGAACAAACTCCGTTTCACTATATTTCGAGAAAAATTTTCTTACTTTAAATCTGTTTTTACCGATGATCAGATGCTTATCATAAAGCTGATCGGCCACCTGTCCGGTCCCGTCTCCCTTAGAGATTACCACCTGAATCTTCCTGGTGCTGGAAGCGTCATATGCCTCGTTTGAGAAAGCATGATAAGCAAAAGAATACATGCCGAAAAATAATCCAACGATCAGACCTATAATCAGGATCTGATGGACCACCTTCCAAAAAAGCCGGAACAGGTCATCTCTATTGTTTTTTCTCTCTTCATCCTTTGTCATCATCTGTCTTTGCACTTTCCTTCCCCGCGTAAAGCTTTATACTTCTGTAATGATCGGAAGGATCATCGGATCCCTCTTCGTCTTCTTCCAGATATAATTGCTCAGCGTGTCCCGGATACAGGACTTTAACTTGCCCCAGTCGGTAATGTTCTTTGTAAGACAGCCTTCCACCGCATCTTCCACAACCTGTCTGGCTCCTTCCATGAGGCTTTCAGATTCTCTCACGTAGACAAAACCGCGGGATACGATATCCGGACCTGCCAAAATGCTGTTTCCGTGTTTTTCCAAAGTCACAGTCACAATGATCAGGCCATTTTGTGACAGCTGTCTTCTGTCGTTCAGCACAATATTTCCTACATCCCCGATGCCCAGTCCGTCTACGAGGATTCCCTGGGCAGGGACTTTTCCGGTGACTTTTCCGGCTTTCTTGTTTAGTTCCAGAACGTCTCCCTCTTCCATAACAAAAACATTCTCTTTCGGAATTCCCATTTCCAAAGCCAGCTCACTGTGACGCACCAGATGGCGGTACTCTCCGTGTACCGGTATTGCATACTGGGGCTTCGTGAGGGCATAGATCAGGCGGATCTCTTCTCTGCACGCATGCCCGGATACATGAGTATCCTGGAACACGACTTTTGCTCCCTTCATAGCCAGCTCGTTCATAATGTTTGAAACATTTTTCTCATTTCCCGGAATCGGGCTGGAACTGAACACGATGGTATCTGTCGGTTTGATGGAAACCTTCCGGTGGGTGCCGTTTGCCATCCTGGATAAGGCTGCCATTGTTTCACCCTGGCTTCCCGTGGTGATCATAACGATCTGATCGTCCGGTACATTTCTCATCTGATCTGTCTCAATCAGAGTATTCTTAGGGATCTTGATATATCCCAGCTCTGAAGCAGTCGCAATGATATTTACCATGCTCCGGCCTTCTACCGCTACCTTTCTTCCATGCTTATAAGCGGAATTGATAATCTGCTGTACACGGTCTACATTGGAAGCAAAGGTGGCAACAAGAATCCTTCCTTTTGGATGGGCCGCAAACAAGCTGTCCAGCGTCTTTCCAACGTTCTTCTCAGACTGAGTATACCCGGGTCTCTCCGCATTGGTGCTGTCCGCCATCAGCGCAAGGACACCCTCTCTTCCCAGCTCCGCAAACCTTGCCAGATCGATTGCCTCTCCGAAAAGAGGAGTATGGTCGATTTTAAAGTCACCAGTATGAATGATCAGCCCTGCCGGAGTGTGGATAGCAAGTGCCGCAGCATCCGCAATACTGTGGTTGGTCTTGATAAATTCTACCGTAAAGACTCCCAGTTTTATCACATCGCCGTGTTTTACGACTGTCTTCTTCACCTGTTTTAACAGTCCATGCTCTTTTAATTTATTATCGATCAGTCCCATTGTAAGCTTTGTCGCATAAACTGGAATATTGAGCTGTTTCTCAATATAAGGGATCGCTCCGATATGGTCCTCATGCCCGTGGGTGATGACCAGTCCCTTGATCTTCTTCGCGTTTTCCTTCAAATAGGTTACATCCGGGATGACTAAATCAATTCCGAGCATCTCATCATCCGGGAAAGCTACCCCGCAGTCAACGATCAAAATATTATTGTTATACTCAAAAGCCGTAATATTCATACCGATCTGACCGAGTCCGCCGAGAGGAATGATCTTTACCGTTCCCGTATTCCTTCTCTGAGTTGTCCTCGGACGTCCCTGTGCTTTTGGTGCAGCTGTCTTCGTCTGAGTCTTCTTCGCTGCTGCCTGTGTCTTCGGCGCTGCTTTCGCCTTTGCAGGCGCCGTCTTTTTCGGTGCCGCCTCTTTCTTCTGCGGCTTTGCCTTAACCGTGAGTTCCTTCGACTCATTCGGTATCACTGCCGGAGTCTTCGGCTGGCTGTACTTTTTCGGCCAAAAGTTTTTTGACTGTTTCTTTTGCTGTTGTCCTTCTGTCTTGTTACTTACACTTGTGTTGTCTGATTTCAAAATAATTCCTCCATTATTATTACTTCCGGTTATTTTGACAATCACGACAATATCCGTACATCTTTAATTCATGATCATGGACGATGAATCCGGTCGTTTTCTCAACCTGTTTTTCTAATTCATCTAATAAATCATCGTCGAACTTTAAAACTTTTCCGCAATTCACGCATATCAAATGATGATGGTGGTGCTCATTTTTATCTTCTTTTCCGATTTCATAGCGAACGTATCCATCATCTAAATTCAATTTATCAATTAATCCTAATTCACAAAGTAACTGTATGGTACGATAAATTGTCGCAATCCCGATTTCGGGAGTGTCTACTCTAACCAATTCATAGATTTCTTCCGCGGTCAGGTGCTGGTCCGGTTTTGATGAAAGTGCCTTTAATACAGCTTTTCTCTGATTCGTCACTTTTAAACCCTTGCTCTTTAAAATTTTTATAAAAGCTTCTTCATTATAGCCCATCAAACCACCTCGAAATCCTGTTACATTTATACTGTCAAATCAAAATCCTCGATTAATTCATTGAATATCTTGGATATGATCTCAAGTTCTTCTTCATCTTCTACGATCTCATAGGAGACATAGTCCTCCTCCAGTGAGATTTCTTTCATAATCAAAACTGTCCCGTCTTCCTCCACGGAATCCGCAACAAGCAGGTAATTTGTCCCTGCCAGTGTCGTCTGCTCCAGAACCATAAATTCAATCTCCCGGCCCTGGTCATCTAAAAAGAGAATTCTGCTCTCTTTGTCTTTCATTTTATCAATCCTTTCTTTACAGAGAATCCAGATATCCCTGTAAAATCATCGATGCAGCAACCTGATCAATGACCTTTTTCCGATGTTCCCTCCGGACGCCGCTTTCCATCAATACTTTATTGGACGCAACAGTAGAAAGGCGCTCGTCCCACAAGATCACATCCAGTCCGGTTCTGCGCACTAAACTATCGCGGAAAGCTTCCGTTGCCATTCCGCGTTCTCCGATCGTATTATTCATATTCTTCGGATATCCGAGGACAATCTTTTCAACCTTATATTCGGCGACGATCTCCTCGATCCTTGCATAAGTCTTTCTTAACTTATTTTCATCTTTTCTCGTAATGGTTTCAAACGGCTGCGCTGTGATCCCCAGCTCATCGCTCAGGGCAACGCCCACTGTCTTTGTCCCATAATCAAGCCCAAGTATTCTCATAATCCCTACTTCAGCCTTGTATCAATATAATTTAAAAACAGGGCCTCGATGATCTCGTCCCTCTCTACTTTATTGATCATGCTTCGTGCATTCTTATGGCTGGTAATGTAGGTGGGATCTCCTGACATAATGTAGCCTACCATCTGGTTCACCGGGTTATATCCTTTTTCCTCCAGTGCTTCATAGACATGCTCTAAAATTCTGTGCACGTCCAGTTCATCTTTCACCACAGAAAAATGCTGTGTCTGATTCTTATCCATATTATCACGTCCTTTTTCGTATCTTTTTTTTATTCTAATATATATCCGAAAAAATAGCAATGGATTTTCTACACATTTCCTGCCACATATCCTTCCCCGGTGATACCGGTGAGTTCAACTTCCACGATCTGATTTTCCAGCGGCTCTTCACTTTCCACCGCCACTTTGACGTATTCTTTTGTGTGCCCCACATAGAAATTTCCGGAGCTGTTTCTTAATTTTTCTTCGATCAGAACTGTTCTTCGTGTCCCGATCTGCCTGTTTTCAAACGCATTTTTATGTTCCTCATTCATGGCGATCAGGACTGCGCTCCTTCTGGCTTTTTCCTGATCATTTACCTGATCTTCCATGACGGCAGCCCTGGTGCCTGCTCTCTTTGAATATTTGAAAACATGCATTTCATACAGTCCGATCTCTTCCAGAAATTTTCTCGTTGCCTCGAATTCTTCTTCAGTCTCTCCCGGAAATCCTACGATAATATCCGTTGTCAGTGCGGGATCTTCGTAAGCTTTCCTCAGAATCTCTGCTTTTTCTCTTATCTCGTCCGTCGTATATTTCCGGTTCATCCGTTTCAGGGTAGCATCACATCCGCTCTGAAGGGACAGATGAAAATGCGGACAGAACTGCTCTATACTTTGAAGCCTTTTTACAAAATCTTCTGTGATGATCCCCGGTTCCAGAGAACCTAAACGGATTCGGTCCACTCCTCCAACCTTTCCTATTTCTTCGAGCAGATCAATCAGTCCTTTGTCCCCGTCAAGATCCGTCCCGTAGGAACATACATGAATCCCTGTAATGACAAATTCCCTGCATCCGTTTCGGGCAAGGCCTCTGATCTCAGAGAGGACATCTTCCATATCCCGGCTCCGGACTCTTCCTCTGGCATAGGGAATAATACAGTAGGAACAAAACTGGTTGCACCCGTCCTGAACCTTGATATAGGCTCTCGTATGTTCATTTAAATGCCTCACATGCAGGGCTTCGTATTCGCTTCCCGAAGACAGGTCCAACACCTCGGCATCCCGGCGGTGACCCTCAAAATATTTTTCAAGGATCGGAATCAAATCTTTCTTTTTATTGTTCCCAATGATCAGATCGATCAGCGGATCTTTTTTCAATTCTTCTTTTCCCACCTGGGCATAGCATCCAACGGCTGCCACCACGGTATCCGGATTCAGCTTCTTTGCCCGGTGCAGCATCTGTCTGGACTTCCGCTCCGCTATATTCGTCACAGAACATGTGTTGACGATATAAATATCCGCACCTTCTTTGGGACTGACGATTTCAGCCCCTGCATCCGTCAGCATGTCAAACATGGCATCGGATTCATATTGGTTGACCTTGCAGCCCAAAGTCACGACTGCGGCTTTCACATTTTTTAAACTCATGGAGTTTCTCTTTTCCTTTCGTTGTTATTGACAATTCAAATCTTAGCTTGTACACTATCGTCATTGGAGGATGAATCATGTGCGAAGTACAATTAATGCTGAATTCCATAAAAAAGGTCAACGACTTTATCAATATTATCAAAGAATATGACGGCGGTTTTTACATAATCTCGGGTTCCTACCTTTTGGACGCCGCAAGTGTCATGGACCTGTTCAGCTTAAACTTAAACGAACCAATTCTTCTCGCCTTTCAGATTCCCGAAAAAAGGGATGAGATTCTTCAAAGGCTGGAACCCTTTCTCTGTTCTTTCCCTCAGTAAATCATTCTTTATTTTACAACGATCACTTCCGTAGTTTCGATCGCTTTTTCCATCAGTTCCTCTATGACATCAGCAAGATTTTCTTCTGATTTCTCAATTTTCTTTAAGTTTCCTTTGGTCACAGGATGTTTTGCCACAAAGATTGTACAGCAGTCCTCAAACGGCTGGATCGAAGTCTCAAAGGTGTCGATCCTCTCTGCGATATTTACGATTTCCTGCTTGTCCATCCCAATCAGCGGACGAAACACAGGCATATGGCATACGTCGTTTGTGATCGCCAGGTTATGGATCGTCTGGCTGGCAACCTGTCCGATGCTTTCGCCGGTGATCAGCGCCAGCGCATCATTTTCCTGTGCAAAATGTTCTGCGATCTTCATCATATAACGGCGCATGATGATCGTAAGCTGGTCGTGCGGACATTTCTCATAAATAGCAAGCTGAATATCCGTAAAGTTTACCACATGAAGATGGATCGGCCCCGCATACTTAGAGACAATCTTTGCCAGATCCACGACTTTCTGTTTTGCCCGCTCGCTCGTATATGGAGGTGCATGGAAGTAAGTCGCATCGATGCGCACTCCTCTTTTGGCAATCATATATCCTGCCACAGGGCTGTCGATTCCTCCTGACAAAAGCAGCATGGCTTTTCCATTTGTTCCCACCGGCATGCCTCCCGGTCCGGGGATCTCCACAGAATAAATATAGATCTGCTGTCTTACCTCGATGTTTAAAAGCACTTCCGGACGGTGCACGTCTACCTTTAAGTCCGGCCATGCATCCAAAAGTTTTTCTCCCACCAGACAGTTGATGTCCATAGAATTCATCGGGAATTCCTTATCGCCCCGCCTTGCATTGACCTTAAACGTAAAATGCTTCCTGTCATACTGGCTGTCAACGTAACGTACTGCCGCATCCGTCAGATGCTCCACATCCTTTGTCTGCTCGATCACCATCGGACAGATGCCCGTGATCCCGAAGACAGTTTTTAACGCTTCCACGGCTTCCTCATAGTCAAAGTCCTCCTGTCCTTCCACAAAGACACGCCCGGACTCTTTTCTCACCTTAAATTCTCCCACCGGCTTCATGGCATACTTGATCTGTCTAACCAGTGCATCCTCAAACATGTAGCGGTTTTTTCCTTTGATGCCGATCTCGGCATATTTTATTAAAAAAGCTTGTACTTTCATCTTCTCTCCTTCTTATCTTCTTACGAATTTCCGCAGCATCGGAACTAATTCTTCCAGTGCCGCTATGACCTGGTCCACTTCTTCCTTTGTGTTATAGACAGAAAAACTAAACCTCAATGTTCCGTCCCGGTACTCAGGGCTGAGTCCGATGGCAGACAGGGTGCCGCTTACATGGGGACGGTTGGAAGAACATGCCGATCCGGAAGAAACATAAATTTCCCGGTCTTCCAGTGCGTGCAGCAGAACCTCACTTCTGATGTTTTTAAAACTGATGCTTGCCACGTGAGGCGCATCGCCGGAGTTGTCTTTGATCTCGGGAATTTCCGTGACCCGGCTTCTGAAATAATCTCTGACTTCCCCGATCTTGTCTGCATTCTCTTTCAGATGCCCGGCCATAATCTGGCAGGCCTTTGAGAGTCCCGCAATCCCCGGCACGTTTTCGGTGCCCGAACGCATTCCTTTCTGCTGTCCTCCGCCTAAGATCAACGGCTGTATTTTTGTCTTCTCTTTCACATACAAAAATCCGACGCCTTTTGGACCATGGATTTTATGGCCGCTCATGGAAAGCAGATCGATTCCTTCATTCTTCGGAACTACCGGGATTTTCCCATATCCCTGGATCGCATCAACATGAAAGACCACTGCAGGATTTCTGCTTTTTATCATCTTCCCGATTACTTCAATAGGTTCCACTGCGCCGATTTCATTGTTGACCAGCATACAGGACACAAGAATTGTATCCTCTCTGATGCAGTCTTTAAGCTGTTTTAAATCGATGATCCCTTTTTCATCCACGTCCAGATAGGTGACTTCAAATCCTTCATTTTCTAAAAAAAACATCGGTTCATACACAGAGGCGTGTTCAATCTTCGTGGTGATGATGTGTTTTCCCCGCCTTTTATTGGCCATCGCCGTTCCTAGGATCGCAAAGTTATTGGACTCCGTGCCCCCGGAAGTAAAAACGATCTCTTTTTCCTTTGCCTTCAGCGTCCCTGCGATGATCTGCCGGGCCTTTTTCACAATATTTTCCGCCTCGATCCCTTTTGTGTGCTTGGCAGAGGGATTTCCGTAGGATACTTCCATCGCCTCATTCATAGCCTCCAGTACCTCAGGAAAGACTTTTGTTGTCGCCGCATTATCTAAATATACCGCCATGTCACTCCTCCAATTCAAACATTAAAACCGACAGCATGGCCATGCCTGCCGTTTCCGTCCGTAAAATCCTCTTTCCGAGACTTAAGATCTGTCCTCCTGATTCCCGCAGTTCTTCTATCTCTGCCGGCTCAAATCCGCCCTCGGGGCCGATAAAAATGCCCACAGATTCCCTGCCTTTCACTTCTTTTACCAACTGTCTGGAATATTCCATTCCCTCTGCCGCTTCATACGGGACGAGAACCATGGAAAGTCCCCGGGCCATTTCTGCTGCCTCATGAAAACTGTAAACTCGGCTTACTCGCGGTATCATGCCCCTTTTGGACTGTTTTGCCGCACTTAAAGCCACCGCATTCCACCGTTCTGTCTTTTTTCTTGCTTTTTTCTCATCCAGCTTCACCACACACCGCTTCATTTTTACCGGCACAATCTCACTGGCTCCAAGCTCTATGGCTTTCTGGATAACCAGGTCCATCTTATCTCCTTTGGGAAGCCCCTGAAACAGCACGATCCTTGTTTTCAGTTCAGATTCGGCACCATGAATGTCCAAAATCCTTGCCTGAATCTTATCCCCTTCAAGAGAAACCAGTTCAGATTCATACTCCATGCCGCTTTCGCAGCAGAGCAGAACCCGTTCCCCTGCTTTCATCCTGAGAACATTCCGTATATGATTTACGTCATCACCTTCCACCCAGATATACGCTCCGTCCACCTGACACTCTTCTATAAAAAAACGATACATTATTTTCTTCTTCTCCTTGCAGTGATGGACACCCATTCCTTCATCCGCCGGGTCTTTTCAGCGAAAAATCCATACTTTTTAAGCTGTGAGAGCACCTCCTGCTCTTTTGTTTCAATGATTCCGGAAATCACAAAAGCACCGTCCTCTTTTAAGAATAAATCTACAATCGAAGTGAGGGGCAGGATTACGTCAGCAAGAATATTGGCTGCCACAATATTGTATTTCTTTTCTCCCAGTGAGCGGGCAAACTCCTCGTCTTCCAATACATTTCCAAAATGGGTTTCATACTGTTCCCGGCTCAGATGGTTGACGTCCATATTTTCTTCGGCTGCTTTTACCGCCCTGGGATCAATATCTGTCATCACGGTCTTTTTTGCTCCCAGCTTCAGGGCAATGATGGATAAAATCCCGCTGCCGCAGCCCACATCCAGCATAACCGTTTCCGGATGGATCTCCTCTTTCAGCCCTTCAATGCAAAGTCTGGTCGTCTCATGGGACCCTGTGCCGAATGCAGTTCCGGGATCGATCTCAATGACCACATCCCCGTCTTTGTGTTCGGTCAGCGTCTCCCATGTAGGTTTAATCACAATCGTATCATCCAGCCTTATCGGTTTAAAAAACTTCTTCCAGTTGTTGATCCAGTCTTCTTCTTTGGTAAATCCATATTCTATTCTGCCTTCTCCGATGTCCATAAAACTTTTCAGCCGGCCGAGCATTGTCTGGATCTTTATAGTCACATCCTCAAGATTTTCCGACTCATCAAAATAACAGTGCAAAACTGCTTTTCCGTCATCCGGCTCCTCATGGTCCGGAAGGACTTCTATAAACATCTCATCAATTTCTTCCTTGGAGAGCGGCACATGATCTTCCACTTCCACACCTGCTGCTCCAAGTTCCGTAAGTTCATAACTGATCATATCCTCTGCCGAGGTGACTGTACGGATCGTAATTCTGTTCCATCCCATGAAATCTGCTCCTTTAAACTTCTTATCCGTTTCACTATACCAGTTAATTAGTGTATCACAGAAACAGGCTCAGAACAAGAAGTCGCGCATGGTTTTTGTAACTCCGGGATACTTTCTTAGCTCTTCCTCTTTTTCCTTTGGACAAATCACTGCGATATCCCTGCACCCCGCCTCATATGCACTTCTGATCCCTGACAGGGAATCTTCATAGATGCGGATTCGCCCCATATCCACTCCGATAAGATCCGCCGCCTCTTGAAACATGGCGATTTTGTTTTCATAAGTCCCATCGTCATAGATGATCTCAGACGGCTCAAACCAGCGGTCCAGCCGGAAAGATTCGATAAAGAAATCTATATTTTCTTTGATGGAGGCACTGGCGATCGTAAAAGGTATTTTATGCTGTTTTAAATAGTCAAAATATCTTTCTGCGCCTGACACCAGATGTAAATGTTCCTGATCCTCTCTGCAGAATCTCCGGTAGTATTCTTCTTTCAGCTGAGAATATCTGTCTTGTTCCTCCTCTGTTGCTTTCCCGTCCATCATATACTGGATATTCATAATGTTCGGAGTTCCGTTCAGCTTCGTGTGCAGTTCTTCATCCGTGATATCTCTTCCCCGCAGCAGTCTGGAAATCTCTCCCCATGCCAGCACATGCTTATCATCATCAAAAAACAGTGTCCCGTTAAAGTCAAAAATTACACCTTCATATGTTTCCATTTTCTATCTCCTATTCGTCGTAAATCACCAGTATGTCATCTTTGTAAATCTTCGTCTCCCCGTTTGGAATGATGTCCTGATCTTTTCTTCTGATCATCGCCACGAGGATATGTTCCTTTAGATCCAGCTCTTTAATTTTTTTATCTCTCCATGGATGATCTTCCTCAATCGTGATTTCCTTGAGAGAAATCTCATTTGCAGCTTCAAATGACGGAACATTCACCGCGATATCATCCCCGGCCATCATCACTGTATCTCCCTTTGGAATGATGATGTCATCCTCCCTCCGGATTACCATAGCAAGAGATCCCTCCGGCAGGGTGACATCCTTAAGCTTCTGATTCTCCCAGCGGTGTCCGGGTGAGATGTGAAGCTGCATCAGTGTCATGGCCGACTCTTCCTGATAATCGTTAAATGTTTTCCTCACGTCATTTTCTTCATCGATCAAATCAAGCCTCCGGGCCGCCCATGGAAGAAAGGTCCCCTGCACAGCCACTGAAATCAGTGCCAGGCCAAAAACAATGTGAAACACATTGCTCTGCATATATACTCCGCCGGCTGAGGCAAAGATTGCAAACACAATAGACGACGCCCCTCTTAATCCTGCAAATGAGACAAATATCTTTTCACGAAATTTCAGATATCTTCCCGTCAATATAAAAACCATCACGGGCCTTGCTGCCAGTGTGAGAAACAGAATAATCACAAGGGTCGCCGGAAGTGAAGAAACCATCTGAGACGGATAGGAGAGCAGTCCAATGAGAAAAAATGTTGCTATCTGGGCAAGAATGGTTACATTGTCAAAAAAGCGGACGACATTGGCCTTGTTTTTCGTCTTCGCATTTCCCATAAGGATCCCGGTCAGGTAAACCGACAGAAATCCATTACCTCCCATAATTCCAGCCAGAGCATACGAGATCAGAGCCGCTGCCAGTACAAAAACCGCATCAAATCCATCGGTGCAAAACTTAAACTTTCGGATAATCTTTGGTCCGGCAATCCCCACTGCCGCGCCAACGCCAGCACCCACTGCCAGCTGTAGGAAAACCATTTTCCAGATAAAATCCAGTTCTCCCCCTTTCATCACAGTCAGTGCGATCACCGTGAGCATATAAGAAAACGGATCGTTGCTTCCGCTCTCGATTTCGAGGAGAGGAGCCAGATTTCCTTCCAGATTCAGATTTTTAGAACGGAAGATGGAAAAGACAGAGGCCGCATCCGTGCAGCTGACCACAGAACCGATCAAAAAGCTTTCCGGCAGAGACAGCTTTAAGATGAAATGGCAGAAGGCACCTACCAATGCCGCCGTCATGGCAACACCTAAGGTAGAAAGTACTGCCGCTCTCCCGGCAGCAGGTTTTGCACGTTCCCAGTTTGTGGAATATCCTCCGTAAAACATGATAAAGATCAGCGCAGCGGTACATATATTTTCTGCCGCCTGAAAATCACTGAATTCAATTTTAAAGATGCCCTCAGATCCGAACACCATACCCAGGAACATAAAAATCAGGAGGCTTGGCACCCCGATTTTATCCGAAATCTTATTAGAAAAGATGCAGAGCAGCAAAACAACAGCGCAGAGCAGCAGGTATAATTCCATAGAAACCTCTCCAGTCATGATAACACATATTAATAAGTAGTAGCTTTAATTGTAACAAATTCTTCCATTCTGTCAAGAACAGAGCTTTCCATCAATCTATACAGACATTTTTAAAGCCCTGGTCAACTGCCAGGGCTTATTGTATGATTCCTTATTTAATTGCAGCCAATTCTATATAGCCTCTTGTCCCAATCGGCTCCAGCTGAATTCTTGGATTGCTTTCATCCCACTGACAGCCGATAACAGATGGGTCATATTTTTTCATAGCATCCCACACTTCTTCGATGGCCTGACAGTAGTTTTCTTCTTCAAATGGTTCACTCTGGAACATCAAATACTTGGCAGCAGGCAGTTCGATCACATCAAAGCCTTCCGGCACCTCACCGTCATAATCTTTGGATACCTCCACACCCTGAACATATTCTGATGTATCCGGTTTCCGGCAGGCAGGCGGCAGCCAGAGGCACACAGGCTCTCCGCTGATCGATTTGACACTTAATAAAAGTCCCCATACGTCGCATCCTACTTCCTCACAATATGCGAAATAGTCTGAGGCTTCTTTTCCCCTCTTAATGATCACCTTTCGTTCCGGCTTCTCCATCACTTGAATGAATACATTTCTCAAGTTTTCCATAATTGGTCTCCTTTCGATCTCCCTGAATTTTACGCCATACGGGGTAAAAAGATATAACGGTACAGGGTTCATGGCATATTCACGGGGATTGCATCCGAATTCACGCTGAAACGCGCGCTGATACCCATCCACACTGTCAAATCCCATCTCGAAAGCCACGTCCGCTATTTTACAGGCACTGTCTCTCAGCTTCAGCGCTGATTTAGACAGACGGAGCCGCCGGATATAATCAGCAGGTGTCGCTCCCGCATGCCGTGTAAACAGCCGGTAAGAATACCACGGAGAATACAAAGATACTCTCGCCAGGTCGGCCAGCGTGATGTTTTCTGCCAGATGTTCTTCTATGAATTCCTGCATGCGCTGAACTGCCAGAATCTGTTCCCTCATACCTTTCACCTCCTTTACATCTGTCATTATAGATGGATCAAAAGAAAAACTCTCGACTATTTTTGCCTATCTGAATTTACTGTTCCAAATAGGCTGTATCCCCAATACTTTGAACATGAAATTTCCCGTCCTTATATATAATTTTAGTGACACTGGAATTTTCAAGATGTCCGGGTACTTTTTGCTCTGTCATGTCAGAAAGCATCGTTATAATCGCCATTCCATGAGAGACAACCAGGACGTTTCCCCCACCCTTTTTCTCTGTATCCTCTGCAATGCTTCTGAGCGACTTTTGCATCCGTGCCTTAACAGCCTTAAAACTTTCCGCATATCCGGTTTTATCCAGACTTTTTACGCCGTCTATCCTTTTCCTGATATGATAAGTTCCGGATTGCTTAAATTGTTTCAGGTTTTCATACCCAAGATTTCTGGAGACATCCTCCATCATTTTGGAAAATTTCTCACCTTCATAGGTTCCGAAGCAGACCTCTCTGAGCCCTTGCTGTTCTCTCAGGGGAAGTTCAGACTGACCCAATCCCTTCAGAATAATACCCGTTGTCTGCCGGGTCCTGCCCAGATCACTGGAATAAGCATAGTCAAACTCGATCCCCCTCTTTTTAAACCCGTGGGCCAGCTTTTTTGTCACCTTCACTCCTTCATCAGTCAAAGGAGCGTCAGCCCATCCCTGGGCGCGCTTTGCTTCATTCAGCATAGTCTTCCCGTGCCTGACCACATAAATCATTGTGTCTTTCCCTGTTTTCTCTGCCGCTTTTTCCTGTCTCACTTCCGGCACCTCTGTCTTCCCGGCGCATCCTCCCACAAGAAAAACACAAGATAACATGATAAAAATTGATATAATTTGTTTCAGCTTCATGGCAGTCCCTCCTCAGTCTTTTTGTTTTATCATAACATGTGAACATGAGAAGTTAAACAACACCCGGCTATTCTGCCTGGGGACCTGCCGTATGATGCATGGAAACCGGCTTCACATTGAAATTTGACCGATATTCCGTCTCGCTCCAAAAAATATCCTCGGCCACCAGACATTCCGGATTCAGTTTCACACCTTCCAGCATGATTTCCTTAAACTTCTTATAACCGGCCCGGTCGATCAGATGGCCTCCGTGCAGGTACTCCGGCTTATAATCCATGACCCATGCAGAAAACTTCTGCCAGTTGCCCAAGACCCCTAAAATCACTTCTTCCGCGGCCCAGTTAAGAAACATCTTTCCGGCTCTCGGAGTCTGACGTCCTGTTCTTCCTCCCAGGATCACCCGGTAAAACTTCGCCTGCTGTCTGGTCCATGCGCTGGCCGGACAGGCCCTCGCACATTCTCCGCACCCCACACAGCAGCATGCGTCTTTTTCTATCTTCTGTGTCTCTTCATTTTTGCTTAACACCCGTGTGGCTCTCTGTTCACATGCCTTTACACAGGCTCCGCAGCCGATACA
>OBYG01000049.1_pt1 | contig 162134 bp, 126 predicted proteins | sample 1538201 | NCBI WGS metagenome assembly OBYG01 (sample SAMEA2580177, study PRJEB22360) | human gut metagenome | biome: human gut; feature: human-associated habitat; material: faeces | place: Denmark | collected 2008/2010 | reverse complement strand
TGAAGCGCCGTTCTCTCTCGAATGCGGGTGCAAAAGTAATGCTATAAAACATACGGTCCAAATTTATCGGGCATTATTTTTCAAGTTTTTTACGGCAACGGATATCGGGTACATTATAATATAGCACACGCAAAAATACCGACTACTCACGTAAACGATATAGCCGGTACCCTTGCCATCATAGCGGCAATACTGTGCCACTACGATGGCACGGCCCTGCCACACGGATGGCACAGCGTTGCCACTGTGATGGCACGACCGTGCCAAAGGCGATAAATAAACTGGCACTGCAAACAATTGATAAACAAATATATGCTAGCATGAAAATTTCCCCAGAGGAGACATCTAAAAGACAGGAGACTTTATCTTTTATCTAGATATCTAAAGACAGAATAAAAATCTGCCGTTTTTTTTCATATATTTGAGGTCTCATCTAAATATAAACAAATAATGAAGCACTTGAGTTCCTCTATTTTATTGGGGCTTGGCTTGTTTTCCTTCTTCTCCTGTAAAGAAGCGACAGCGCCCGCCCCTATCCTGCCCGTTCCCACGCCGGCACAAGTTGAATGGCATAAGATGGAAACATATGCCTTTGTCCATTTCGGATTAAATACGTTCAATGATCTGGAATGGGGTTACGGAAACACTCCCGCCTCCACATTCAATCCAACGGATCTGGATTGCGATCAATGGGCGCAAACAATCAAAGCCGCCGGATTGAAAGGCGTAATCTTAACTACCAAGCATCATGACGGTTTCTGTCTATGGCCTACCGCCACAACCGAATATAGCGTAAAGAATTCTCCTTGGAAAGATGGCAAAGGGGATATGGTAAAAGAACTATCCGACGCTTGTAAGAAACACGGGCTGAAATTCGGTGTCTATCTCTCCCCTTGGGACAGAAACAGTGAGAATTACGGACAACCGGGATATGTAGAGAAATTCCATGCCCAATTACATGAATTAGTCTCCAACTATGGCCCGTTGTTCGAATACTGGTTTGATGGGGCAAACGGTGGCAATGGCTGGTATGGCGGCACGAATGAAACCCGTGCTATAGACGCCAAGACCTATTATCAATATGAGCGGGCATGCGACACGATCAAGGCGCACCACCCGGACATCATGGTTTTCGGAGGGACAGTACCCGATATCCGCTGGATCGGTAACGAGGAAGGTTGGGCCGGTGATACCCAATGGAGCATCTTCGCCCCGGAACCCTCCATGCCTACTTTCCAACAGAGTGTATGGGGAGATGAGAACGGACCGATGTGGCTAGGTGGAGAATGCGATGTATCTATCCGTCCGGGATGGTTCTATCACTCCCGGGAAGATCACCAAGTCAAGTCGCTGGCAAAATTAGTCGATCTTTATTACCGAAGCGTCGGGCATAACGCCAATTTCCTATTGAACTTCCCCGTAGCGTTGAACGGAAAAATAAGTCCGGTAGACTCCGCCCGTGCCGTACAATGGTATCAAACCATCCAAAATGACTTTAAGGAGAATCTTTTGAAAGGATGTTACGTACAAGCGAGCAATAAAAGAGGACGTAATTTTAGTCCCAATAAGGCAGTAGATGGGGATTGGGATACCTATTGGGCTACGGACGATGGCGTAACCAGTGGTTCATTGACTTTCACGTTAACCCATCCTACCGATGTAAACCGCTTGGTCATACAAGAATATATCCCATTAGGACAACGAGTACGCTCGTTCAATATCGAACTCGAGCAAGAGGGTAAATGGATTCCGGCACAGACCGTGGATTCTACGACAACTGTCGGCTATAAACGAATTGTCCGTTTCCAGACCGAGAAAGCGGAGAAGATACGCATCAACTTCACGGATGCCCGCGGACCGCTTTGTATCAATAACGTGGAGGCATACCTTGCCCCCGCCTTGGTGACCGAGCCAACGATTGCCCGTAATATCAATGACGAGGTAACCATACAGGCCGGGGATAAAGGCTCCGAGGTTCATTATACCACCGACGGCTCAGATCCGACCAAGGACTCACCGCTTTATCAGGCGCCATTCGCTTTCGCTCAAAAAGGAACTGTCAAGGCGATTGCCTATGATCCGACTTTCGATACAGTCAGTCCGGTTTCCGCGCAAACGTTCGATATTCCAGCTTGTGATTACACGATCGTATCACCGAAAGATGAGAAAACCAGCCTGATCCTAGACGGAAACGGCTACACGACCTACTATTTGCCACAAGGGAAACAAGAGTTAGTCGTACAATTAGCGAAAGAAATGCCTATATCCGGATTCCGCTACACCCCGAACCAAGGACGTGACGCAAGCGGTCATATCTCCAACTATCAATTATATATTAATGGAAAGAAGGTGGCCGAAGGCGAATTCTCCAATATCAAGGCTAACCCGATCGAGCAAGTCGTACATTTCCCAATAACGAAAGGTAACCAAATCCGTTTGGTCGCAACCCGTATCGTAGATAATAAAAAGCAAGCGGGTATCGGTGAATTCTCGGTAATTACGGAAAAATAAAGAATATCTAATAAAAGCAGAAGGGACCGCCTCGAAAACCTAATTTCCCGAGGCGGTCCCTTTTTATTTATTCATCGATCCTTTATTTATCCTTGAAGGTATCGGTTCATTTGTTTATACACGGCACGTATATCCAACGGCTTAGATATATGAGCATTCATACCGGCTTCCCTACTTTTCTGCACATCCTCAGCGAATGCGTTGGCTGTCATAGCGAAGATAGGAACCTTTTGAGCATCAGAACGCCCCAATGCCCGGATACATCGGGTAGCCTCATAACCATCCATATGCGGCATCTGCACATCCATCAATATCAAATCATAATATCCTTCGGCAGATTCCTTAAACTTCTCTACGGCCTGCACCCCGTCCTCAGCGCTCTCCACCGAAGCACCGGTAGCTCCGATCAATTCCTCCGCGATCTCCCGGTTAAGCTCATTGTCCTCAACTAATAAGATCCGTTTACCTTTGAAATCATAATCAATCACATAACAATCCCTCGCAAGGTCACTTCGCCCATCAATATCGGAAAAACGAGTGGGCTTACCCGACTCCTTTATTTTGCCGAAAGGCAGATCAACCGTGAATGTACTGCCACTCCCCTGCACGCTTGTCACATGTATGCCACCTCCCATCAACTGAGTGAAACGCTTAACGATAGAAAGCCCTAATCCTGTGCCTCCATATTTATAAGTGACATCCACATTTTCCTGTTCGAACGATTCGAAGATCTTATCATAATTCTCCTCGGCTATACCACATCCCGTATCGATTACCTCGAAACGAAGGTAAACATTCTCTTGATCCTCACCTGTTTTAGATACCCGAAGTTTAATTATTCCCTTGGCCGGCGTAAATTTCAACGCATTCGATAACAGGTTAGAGAGAACTTGATTCAAGCGCAAGGAGTCTCCTATAATCTGTACTTCCAGATCACTAGCCAATACCGTCTCATAGCTGATCCCTTTACTCTTGGCCTGCTCGCCATACAGATTTTCAAAGTCCTGCAAGAATGCCCGGAAATTAAAGCTCTCATGTCGAAGTTCCACTTTTCCGCTTTCTATCTTCGACATATCCAGCACGTCGTTAATGAGAGCGAGAAGATGCTTGGAAGACATGATTACTTTCTCAAGACAGTCCTTTATCTTATCGGTATTATCTATGTTTTGCATGGCGATAGTACTCATACCTACAATTCCGTTCATCGGCGTACGGATCTCATGACTCATCCGGGAAAGAAACTCGCTCTTCGCCAAGTTAGCCGCCTCAGCCCGTTTCAGGTTGCCCTGTATCACGGTCGCTTTCATCCGGGCCCCTATAGCCAGCAGTAATGCCGTAAATAGCACCGACAGGACAAACATCACGATAAACATGAATTGTAAGGGATTCGCATATATAAAGTCCGTAAGAGAAAATTCACTCACGCCGATAGATTCCAGATTCCGATTGCGTATAACAGTCCTCTCGGACTCAGAAAGATTATTGATCGCCTTGTTGAGTATGGTAAGCAAATCCGGATCGACCGGGATAGGCAATGCGAAACTTATCGTACTCTGATCATTGACCAACGTTACGGGAGCAAGATTCGTAAAATGATAGCGCAAGATATCCTGTTCCATCCTAGAGGACAAACCATAAATAAAATCAGCCTCACCATTATTGACAGCAAATAACGCCTCCTTAATACTCGGATAGAACCGTATCTTCTCCACCGATATACCACTCGGCAATCGTTGATTTTCCACTAAGGCTCCAACCAGACCCGGTGCGGGATAACTACATGCTTTATTGCGCACTATGATATTGTTAGCACTCACATAAGAGGCTGAAAGCGCAAGTCCTAGCTGGGCCGCATCGTTCTCATCTCCCAAGAAAAAACCTAAGATATCGGCATCCCCTTGCTGTATCAAACGGATCGCATCAGCATAATTTTTCGCATATACATACGAGAATCGTAGCCCTGTGAAACTTTTAATCTCATCCAGTACATCCGCCATGATACCCGTATGGTTCTTCAGCGGCGTTTCTTTACAATACAAAGGATACCAATTCTCAGGTACGGCTACCGTGATCGTTTTCCTCTCATTGACATACTCCAGATCCCGGTCGCTCAGTTGGATGTTTACGAGCCGGTCTGGGAAATTAACGGCATAACGTTCCGCCGCAAAATTAGGATTGGCATCCAATATCCGTTCCAAAGCCATATTCAAACCATCCAAGACTTCTTTATTACCCGGATTGGTCACGATATAATAAGGCTGAGAGTCATATGCCACGACTACACGGACAGAATCGCTAATATGGGCAACATTATTTAGTAACAAATCGATCTCACCTTTAGCCATATAGGGATATAACCCGATTTTCCCCACCATATCTTCCTGTTTGTAATATCGGATATTACAATACAATCCGTTGATAGCCATAAACTCTCTGAGACGGCGAATGTTTTCCCTTGCATTCTCATACACACCGATGGTTTTACCATTCATACTCTCCAAATCATAACTATGGATAGAGCGATCATCAGATCGGGCAAGTAATAATGAACGGCTATATCCCATATTATAGTTCGGATAAGCATAATATTTCTCTAAAGCGGGTATATAATAGTTTCCACCCATCAACTCGTACTTACCCTCAACAAATTCATTCAACATAGCCGGTCCCTTCGTATCTATGTACTCGTATTCCCAACCGGTATATTTGGCGATCTCATTGAGATAGTCTACGAGCATACCATGATGAGTACCATCTTCGGCCGTCCAACTCATGCCATCTACCTGCGGAAAGGCAACCCTAAGTACACGTTTTTCACTTGTCCGCGCTAACACAGACAAATTAAACGCTAGCATTATAAATACTAACAAACCTATAGCTATACCATGACTCACATATCTCTGAAGTAAGTTCATTATAATGTATATCTTTTATTACCGGCTTTTCCGATGATAACAACCCCTATAACCCTCCGCAAAACAACTGTTTATTTTGGATGTACGCAAATATACTACTTTTTATATCACAGCGGATTATAAAATAATTGATTTTTAAGAGAAGATACTATAAAAACAGAAGGGACCGCCTCGAAGGTAAAACACCTCGAAGCAGTCCCTTTCCTAAATCCCAACAAACTTTTATCCCATCGAACTATTGATTACCTGTGTGGTTTTCTCAAAACTCTTCTTTAAGACCTCCTTTACATCCATGGTTTCCCAATATCCCTTATTAAAAAGCTCTACGGATAACCCACCCCGGAAACCGGAGTCGTATAGCAAAGGAAGTACTTTATTAAACGGGCAAATACCATCTCCCGGAAACACCCGATCCGAATCTCTCAACTCCGTACGAGGAGGCAACTCCGGATAATCGTTGATATGAAAAACCGGAAGGATCTTACCATTTATCAAGCGTAAACTATCAAAACTATTTCCTCCTCTGTACAAATGGTAGAAATCCAATAAGACAGAAGCCCGCGAATGCCCGGAGGCGATCGCTATCGCCATGGTATCCGATAATTGATTCAGAACCCCGGCTCCCCATAGTTCCAATATCGGAGTGACACCCATCTCATCCCCTAAATCCAGTATCGCCCGATAGCGTTCGGAATACTCTGGCAACCGTGTACGATCCAGTTGAGTAACTCCTTGAGCAGGAGCGGCGATAAATTTACCGCCCAATCCCGCTACCATCTCCATATCATGCCGCATTTGGTTTAGCCCTTCCTTCCGTTTCGAAGGATCATCGGCAAACCACGAGGCAAAACCGATCATATTCTCCAATAAAAGTCCGGAACCTTCCAGCTGACGCCTGAGTGTCTCATAAGTTCCCCCTTGCTTTACGAACGCATCCACATCACGGGTCCATAACTCAATTCCCTCAAAACCAGCCTCGGCACATAAGTCAATCTGTTTTTGAACAGGAAGTTTATAACCCGCTATCGTAGAGACATTGAGACAGACACGGAAAGGACGTTTCGAAGAGGATGCTTCGGGTGATGGCTCCTCTTTTTTCTTCGGAGCGCAAGAAGCCAAGCCTGCGAACGTACTGCCCAAAACCGCCAGACCGGTAGTCCGAAGCATATTACGTCTTGAAATCTTTTTCTCAAGCATAACACTCTCGTTTTAAATTAGACCTCCAAAGATTTACGGGCCTCCCGGTCCGGATCATTCCGAGCCTCACACGTATTATTCAAGATCATCACCTCTCCATTTTCTTCCGTGTATTTCGGCCAAACGGGTAACTCTCCTCCGTTCGGATCTCCTGTCCGCATGAAATTCAACAAAGCGCCAGACATCTTATCTGACAACGCACGAGGTACCTTACCTCCACCCGTATGAGTAAACATCCGATCCGTATTTTTAAACCAGAAACAGATATCCGAGCAATGGAACGCACGCATACGGTTATTAAACAAGGGCGGACACCAGCCAAACCAAGCTACATACACAGGCTGGCCTTGCTTTAATTTTGCGTTAGCCGCCTCAACCACTCGTTGACGGGAAGACAAAATCATCGCCCAAAGCTCCATCGGAGTCTTATCCGGGAAATTCTTGGCGAAAGCCTTCACGATCGATTCCGCTTTATCACCATATTGACTTCTCAGTTTCTCGATCACACCGTCTTGAGTGATTTTTTCCAAGGCCGCATCCGCCCTGTTCGGGTTCCATTCATGGAAAGTCGTACAGAATATCATCGGGACGACAGGAGACTCCAAATGGCTCTCACCGGAGTAGAATACACCGGCCGGAATATTCCGGTCATCAGCAACAGGGCCAAAAGTCCGTCTCATGCTAATCCCTTGATCTTCCCAGCACTTTTTACAAGCCCTATCCGCTATATCCAAATATTCCCGCCAAGGTATTCTTTGCAATTTATCCAGTTGGGAAGCAGTCAGCCCCGCTTCTCTCAAAATATATTCTCCCACCTTCCGGGTCATCACCTGATCGGAAGCTCCTACCGTAGATCCACTTAAAGCCACGGCTCTATGGATCAAACCTTTTGCCGCCGGCATAGCGGCTACCGTACAGACCTTAGAACCTCCTCCGGATTGTCCCATAACCGTTACGTTCCCGGGATCTCCACCGAAATTGGCGATATTATCATGTACCCATCGCAAGGCGGCAATAATATCTAACATCCCCACGTTTCCGGAATCCTTATACGCTTCTCCACCAACACCAGATAAGTCAGAGAAGCCAATCGGCCCCAACCGATGATTAATGGAACAGAATACGATATCTCCTTCCCGGCTTATATTCTCTCCATGATATCCATCCTGCTCGATCCCACTACCATTTGTAAAACCGCCGCCATGCAGCCACACCAATACGGGACGCTTCTTACCATCCGCAATGCCCGGTGTCCATACATTTAAATATAAGCAATCCTCACTCACATCCCAGTAGTTCCAATGATCGGCAAAAGTTCCGTAATTATTGGGCCACCGGTTCTCCATACGTTGCGGCGCCGTATTCCCATAAAAAACCGCAGGTCTCACATCTGTCCACGGCTCTGGTTTTTGGGGAGGCATAAAGCGATTTTTTCCCGACGTATCAGCCCCATAAGGAACCCCCAAGAACGTATATACATGATTCAGCAGATATCCCTGCACCTTCCCATACTCTGTCTGGGCGATGGCGATATCGTCACCGATAAATAAAAACTGTCCATCCTCTCCTTCCTTGACGTTTTGTTTAAGGGAGGAATCCCCGGACGGGGCACATGAGGAAGCCGTTACCAAGCTTCCCATGCTTAAAGAGGCTGTGCCCAGTCCTAGGTTTTTCACGAATTGTCGTCTATCCATATGCATAAAAACACAACTATTAATATCCCGGATTCTGTTTCCAAGATTGGTTTTTCGTAATCTGATCGTATGGTATCGGGAATAAATCACGCAAATTATTATTCAAGGCTTCCTTAAATGTCCAGCTACCTTTAGCGAACTTATCCCAACGAACCAAGTCTTGACGACGCCAACCTTCCCAAGCAAATTCACGGCCACGTTCATTGATCAACTCATCCAACGTTAATGTTTCCGGAGTATACACAGGCTGATTTGCCCTTTCACGTATTAACTGGAATGCAGGTTCCGCACACAAAGCTGATAAAGTAGCGGCATTACCACCTCTCAAAATAGCTTCAGCCTTCATATAATAGATATCAGCTAAACGATATAAAACAAAATCATTGTTCATATTACCAGTCATACCCAACTCATATTCATACTTCTGAATACGAGCGCCTTCCCAACGATAAGCGGCATTAATAGAAGATACCTCAATAGTCAATTCCAATTGTTTTCCCGGATTATCACCATCCTCAACAGGCTCGCCCGTGACCTTATCATAAATCAAACCGTAAATAAAAGTCGCCTTTTTCCGGGTATCGTCATCTTTATATAAAGCAAGGAAGTCCGGAGTAGCGCAACCTCCATTCCAACCGCCCACATTTATACCCCACATCTGGCGAGACTTGGGATGTCCGGAGAATTTATGGAAATGAAACTCGTAGTCTCCATTTGAATTGATACCATTTTGCATCGGTACCACGAAAATATTTTCTTTACAAGACTCATTCGCCACTTTAAATGGAGCGGAGAAATCAGATACGACCTCATAATATCCGGAGTTAATCACTTTATCGCAATACTCTATCACTTTATTCATATCGTCCTTATCATAAGAAGAGGCCCCTTTGAACACCTTAGCGTTCAAATATAGTTTTGCCAACATCGTATAAGCCATCGATTTCGTACATCTTCCATAATTCTCGGCAGACGGAGCGTCATCCAAATATTCCATATTATCTAAGATACAATCTACGACTTTCTGATAAAGCTCAGGACGGCTTGTCTGAGGAGAAGCCGTGATTTCACTCTCATACGTGTCGATATAAGGAACGTTCCCGAATAAATCCAGTAAGATAGAATAATAGAAACATCTCAAGATAACAGTCTCCGCACGATATTTATTATAGATATCGACATCCATCTCCTCTTTATATGTATCCAAGTCGTAAACCACACGGTTACATGTCGTTATTCCAGAAAATACGGAAATCCACACATTATTCAATGCATCCAGATTGTATTGCCATTGATGACGATGGAAATCCTGCCATACCCCTCCGTCATACCAGTCATTACCCGGCGCACGAGTCGGAACAACACATTCATCCGAGGAAACAGTCTGCAACCCCCATACTCCCCAGTGATTCTGATAAGCCTGCAATTCCGCATAGGCAGCACCTACCGCTTGCGGAATCAAAGAAGGATCCGCATAAAAGTCATTTGAGACCATTTGTCCCGTCGTATCTTCATCCATATCCGTACAAGAAGGAGCGATAACCAAGAAACAAATCATTGACACTATATATATTAAACTATATTTTTTCATAACCTTCGATATTTAGAGTATCCATTAAAACGTAACATTCAAACCAAGAATAAAAGAACGACTAGCCGGATAATAACGAGTCCTCTCAATACCCATATTATCTAATCCTACCATATCAACCTCCGGGTCGATACCCTTATAGCCTGTGATCGTAAACAAGTTCTGACCAGTCAAGTACAAACGTAAGTTTTGCATGAAACCTAATTTCTTCACCGGCACATTATAACCCAATGTGATATTGTCCAACTTCACAAAAGAACCATCCTCCAAATAATAACTAGAGGCTTGAGCCGCATCTTGCAAAGGGATATCCATTACCGAAGCCAACATATTCTTCTCCTTTCCAGCCACATTCCGATTCTCCAATGCCATACGGCTTACATTATATACATCATTGCCTACGACAGCACGGAATGTAAACGATAAATCGAAGTCACGATATTTAAACTCGTTAGTCCATCCTGCAATAAAATCAGGTTGCGCATTACCTACGATCTCACGATCCTCATTATATGTAAAGTCACCACTACCATCGACATCCTTGAATTTCCATTTACCATCTTCCGTAAATCCCTCGAATACCGGCAAATAAAAATCACCGACCTTGCCACCCGGGACCAAACGAATCAATGGAGTCGAGTTCATACCTCCTAAATCACCATCCGACAAATAACCGGTCTCAATCCAGTCAGTCTGGAAAGTCTCATTACTTAATTTGTCCAATTTATTCGTGTTAAATGAGAAGTTAATAGAACTAGTCCATGAGAAGTTCTTATTCTGCACCGGGGTTCCGGAAACAGAGAATTCCAGACCTTTACTTGTAGCGTCGCCAACATTCGCCAACATAGAAGAATATTGATAAGGAGGAGTCGGAACCTTATATTTATACAACAAATCTGAAACCTTACGGGTATACAAATCAACGGTCACGTTCAAGCGGTTATTCAACGCTGCAAAATCAACACCTAGATTCCATTCGCCTTTCCGCTCCCATTTCAAATCCGGATTCTGGTTCTGTGTCGGCCCATAAGCATTGATCCATTGTTTAGAAGTATGATCATAAAAACGGCCTACCACTCCCATCATTGACAAAGACAAATAATTATCTGAAGGCATATTTCCTGTCACGCCATATCCCAAGCGCAATTTCAAATCGTTAATCCAGCTAGCGCTTTCCATAAAAGCCTCATTACCGATAGACCAACCGACACTTACCGCAGGGAAAGTTCCCCATTTATAATCCGCACCTAAACGAGTAGAACCCTCACGTCGTACAGACGCTGATAACAAGTAACGATTTCCCCAGTTATAATTTACACGGCCGAAGAACGAAACCAAATTATCTTGGGAAACCGAACCATCCATCATGCTTTGGCTAGGATTATTAATCAAGTTACTACCCGCACCCAAATTATAGTAAGAATATACATCCGAATCAAAATTCGAGTTATTCATACCAAATGATTCCCGATAGTTATGCTCATAGGTATACCCACCTAATACCACCAAATGGTGTTCTCCAAAAGATTTTACATAGTCGATCGTCGTCTCCAGTGTTTTATTAAAACGAGTATTAAAACTCCGAGACGCTGACCCGAAACTAGAAGTGTTAAATACCTCTCGTGAGGTATAAGTACCCTTATTTATATCAGAGTATTTCAATGAGCCAAAAGCTTGCGCACGAAGTCCTTCCAAAATGTTCCAAGTTACACGAGCAGACCCTTGGAAAAGTCCGCCTTTTGTACGACGGTCACGCTGCATAATATAAGCCACCGGATTTGAATATCCCTGAATATCCAGCGCATAATACCCTCCGGCATCTATCGTTCCCGTCTCGTCGTATACGGGTGCCGTAGGATTATAATAATACGCATGCTTAAAAGCGGAATAATCATCATAGCTGGAATTCTCACCTTCCCGGTCAAAACGACGATAAGTAGCGTCGTATGCTATTTGAATCTTTTTATCGAATAAATTCTGATTAGCGGAAAAACGAGCGATCATCTCATTGAACCCTGACTTAAGAGCGATACCTTGATTATTTCGATAAGATACAGAAGCCCGGTAATTAAAATCGGTCGTACCTCCTGTCAATGCCAAGTTATGCGAATGGGAGAACGGAGTTCGGGTAATCTCATCCATCCAATTCGTATCATATCCCCGGTCGTTTCCCCCATTTGCCAAAAACTGGTCACGATCCATGACTTCCAATTGATTGGCTATGGAAGAGATAGACATATATCCATTGTAGGTAACGCTCATCTTCCCGGCAGAACCTCGTTTTGTCGTAACCAAGATAACGCCATTCGTTCCACGGGTTCCATATATCGCCGCCGCTGAACCATCCTTCAATACATCGATACTTTCAATATCATCTTGTGGAATAGCGGATAAATCCCCTTGAGGAATACCATCAATGACGATCAACGGAGAAGTATTACCGGTTAAGGATGAAGTTCCACGTAATTGGAACTTATACTCTCCATTCGGGTCGCCGGCATTTGGTTTGGATATATTCAAACCTGCCACTTTACCTTGCAACATACCCATTGGGTCAGACTGTACGCCCTTAATCAAGTCTCCCTCCTTCAAGCCTGCAACAGAGCCGGTCAATTCTTTCTTTTTCTGAGAGCCATATCCCACGGCTACCACTTCTTGAAGTCCGATACTTTCTTCCTCCAAGCTCACATTTATCGTGTTCTTGCCATTTACCGGAATCTCCGCGGTCTTATATCCAATATAAGAAACGATCAATACGGCATTTGATGATACATTCGAGATCTGATACATACCGCTTATATCAGAAATCGTACCGTTAGTCGTTCCTTTCACCGCTACATTGGCGCCAATGATCGGTTCGCCTGTCATAGATTCCTTTACAACTCCTTTTACTGTAATCGTTTGCGCCATCATGGGAAAGAATAACGCCAAACTAACGATCAAAAACAGGGCCTTTCGAAGCCATACTTCCTTTTTTTGATTTTCCATAACTCATTCATTTAAAGTTGACATTGTTTTTACAAAAAACGACCGGAGATCTCAATGTGCTGTAATTCAATTCGTATGGTAATGGTGATATATAATAGAGTATTAAAATCCACCGGTCGTTGTTTTTAAGCATTCAATCGCATTAAACTTTCGGGAATTGCCACGGGCTTCTATAGCTCCGCTTCAAATACGCGTCCGCTTTCGGATTATCCACAAACTTACGAGCTTGCGGATCATACACAACACGAGTTCCCGTCAAATATGAGATATTAGCCATATGGGCTAGGATCGTCGCGAAAGCCCCTTTCTCGATCGGGCTGTTCGTCTCAATAGATTTATTTAATATACACTTACACCAATTCGTCGCATGGGCCTCAATACCGCCATCCTCGAACTTCCCGACAAGCTGGGCACGGTCGGTTAGTAACTCACCCTCCCGATTCTTCTCTGGAATCAATTCATAACCTTCACGATTACATACTAAGGTAGCTTTACTTCCGACCCAAGCTACCCCTTGATCCCGATTATAGAGATGAGCGACTTGTTGGGCCCATTCTATATGGAAATTCTTATACTGAAAGATCGTTGTCTGGCAACTGGGAGTCTCATTAAAAGAGGTAGGATCTTTATAAGCCGTAGAGAATACCGCCTCCGGATATTCACGGTCACACAATCCTAACGCTTTCAATCCATCGAACGCAGAGTCTATCCAATGCACTCCCCAGTCGGTTTGCTGGCCGCCTCCATAATCCCAAAAGCCACGCCATCCACGAAAACGGTAATTATTAAATGGACGCTCGGGAGCCGGGCCCAACCACATATTGTAATCTAATGTAGAAGGAACCGGAGAATCCGCTACGGCCGGACGTGGGTCCGTCGATTGGCAAAGCCATAGCTGAACTTTATAAACATCCCCCAACACACCGGATTTCAATATCTCATTAGCCGCCAAGAAATATCGTTGACTAGTCTGCCATAAGCCAGTTGTTACCACCCCTTTATATTTCTTTTGGAAATCCATCATCGAATGACACTCCGGAATCGAATTACCAACCGGCTTTTCCACATAAATCGCCTTGCCCGCTTTTAAAGCCTCAGCGAAGATGTAAGGATGCCAATGATCCGGTGTTGCGATAATGACCCCGTCGATATCCTTATTTGCCAAGACTTCCCGGAAGTCACTATATGCCTTGATCGAAGTCGTTTGGTTCGGAAAGTCTTTTTTGAAACGTGCGATCTGCTCATCAAGTCTCACTTTGTTCACGTCGCACATGCCCACACAATGTACCCACGGATTATCAGTCAAAGCCCCTTGCAAATCACGGCATCCCATACCGACACCTATTACAGCGATATTCACCCGCCCATTTATAGTCTCTTCCTTATGAGAGACGGTAGGAGCTGCCGATGCCAAAAGAGGTGAGATACCTAAGCCAGCGGCCAACATCGTCGAGTTCTTTAAAAAATTCCTACGTGTAGTCATAAATCATTATTTTAAGGTTATACAATTTATAAATTACGAATCCATATATTACGGAAAGCCACTTCCACTCCATGATCCTGTAAGCTTAATGGCAGACGGCCATGCGCTACATATTTAGGTAAACCGGTATATGGGGTCGTTCCTTTCAGTACATAATTATTCTGTACAACGATACCGTTCAATACCACGGTAATCATAGCGGGAGATTCCAATTCATCGTTTGTCCCGAAACGGGGAGCTTTCCAATAAATATCATAAACCTGCCACTCATTTGTCTTCGTGAAAGCATTTACCAACGGTGCACTTTGCTTATAAATACTGCCGACCCAGCCATTCACATACGTAGGATTATCCTCACAATCCAAAACCTGCACCTCATAACGGCTTTGTAACATAATGCCACTATTACCTTTCATCTGTAATGTATTATCCTTTCCCGGTGTAGGGGTCTTGAACTCGATATGTAACTGGCAATCTCCAAAATAATCTTTTGTCCGGATCGATCCGGTCCCGGAAGCCACAATCATCGCCCCATCTTTTACGGTCCATTTAGCGGGACCTCCATCTTTTCCCGCGGATTCCCACATAGAAAGATCTTTTCCATCAAACAGGATGATCGCATCGGAAGGAGCACCAGTTCCTACACCCGGCTTTACCTTAGGAGGAACCGGATAATACCATTCAGTACTCTCAGGTTTCCATCTTTCCGGTGGTCTTTGTTGTTGATTACTTTGTTGGGCGCTCATAAAAAACGCTCCACATAAAAGACTGATAAGAACAATCATTTTTTTCATGCTACATAGTATTAAATTAATGTTTCTATTTTCGCTCTATGAACAAGCTGCCGCAAATGTATCACACATACGAAAATTCCTCTTTTTCTATTTTATCAAAATCGTTTCCGATTGTCGCATAATACAAGTTCCAGCCTGTTTCCTCCGGTCATTGAGAAAATCGTATCAAGAATGAGACAATTTTACATGGCGAAGCAAGCCATACCCTTCCGTCATATTCCGTCTTCTCTCCCGGATTTCCTCCAAGGTTTGTAGATTCCCGATAGAAGGCATCTCATTTCGTCTAGCGTTATCCAAAAATTTCCACGCATACTCGGAAGCGATAGCGGAATCACGCATCAGCGGTAGGCGGGAATGAAAAACTCCGGTCCGTACGGAATCTGCGAACAAATCACATAGCGTACTTATATTTTTCCCCCCATAGGGCTTCTCGATCCGGTGTGTTTCATTAACACCTCTCAACTCCACGACCGCAGTCTTAAAATCATGACTCATCCGGGCGATTCCTTTCGTTCCTATTACATCTATGTAAGAGTTATGCGTTTGGTCTTTCGATAATTGTCCATACACATGCCCTTGTGTTATATCAAATACCACCCCGTTCTCAAATGTCCCGTGACATTGCAACCACCAAGGTTCGGGATAATCCCACATCCGGATCGCCTGCGCATGCCATGTCTTATACTCGCATCCGGCATACCACCGGGAAATGTCCACATAATGCATTCCGCAATCATGAAAAGACGGACCTTCATATTCATGACCTTCACCCGGAGCCAACCCCGGAGTCATATGGCAAATGCGAATGATCGCCAAATCTCCGATCTCTCCTCTCCGGATAAATTCTTTAATCGTATTATGGTACCAAGAATTACGCAAATACAAATTAACGGTCGAGAACAAACTTGAGTTTTCCACGCATTTCACGACCTCCCATTCATGCTCGATCGTATCTGCGACCGGTTTCTCTGAGATGACATGTTTGCCAAATGCCATTGCCTTCTTAATTTGCCTCAACCGGGAATCCGCCAATGTAAATAAACCGACCACTTGTACTTCCGGGTCCTCGAATACAACTTGCTCATCCGCTACGATTCGGGATGTCGGCGACTTTCTCCTTGCCAAATCTCGTGCCTCTGGGTCCGTATCGCAGATGTAAAGTACCTCCCATTGATCGCTCTTCCGCATCTCCTCCAAATAAAATCCACCCATGCGACCAAAACCTATTATACCTACTTTTACTTTTTGATTCATATTCTATCTTTTAAAGATTCACACTGTTTTTGCCAAAATTAAAGCCCCTTGAGTCAAACAGTATTACACTTTTCTCTCAAAATTATTACCTATCGTCTCAACAAACAGTCTTGCAAGGAACGGCTTTTAAAGCCAAAAACTGAAGTCTGGACATTGAAACAAAATGAAAAACAATGATACGATACTGCTATGGAAAGTCTAGGAAAAGGCTTTATATTGCGCATGAAATACAAGGGAGATCTATGAAAAAAAACTTGATGAATTATTTATACGTCCTATTATTTGTAGTAACCGCAATAGAGCTCAACGCCCGGTCATACTACTTTAAATCCTATGAGGTAGAAGATGGATTAAGCAATAATAACGTGACATGTTGTGTCCAAGATCATTATGGCTTTATGTGGTTTGGAACACGGGACGGGCTCAATCGATTTGACGGGAACAAATTCCATATCATAAAAAATCAAACCAAGCAGAGAGGAACTTTAATAAGTAGCTGGATTACCGACTTGGCGATAAGCCCTTCCGGTGAACTCTGGGTGGGTACTAATATGGGAGTACAAAAATACGATTACCAAACCGATACTTTTTCCTTGATAAAGTTCACGAAAGGAATCGGCTGTACCTATCTGGAATTTGATCACCAAGGGAATCTGTGGATGCTGTTATCCGGCTTTTCTCTTATTAAATATAATGAGCAATCCGAGCTGCACCAAAACTACCTGTATAAGGATAGTGATCCGATCACCTCTTTCTATATCACCCCCCAAGATCAGATCTGGGCCACCACGCTAAACGGCAATGTCGTCCTCTTAGACCCGACCGATAACAAATTCATCCCTCTAAATATCCATAACGGTAGCGACACCCTACATATAGATAATATGACGACTCTATGGGCATCCCCGTCCGATAATACATTACTGATAGGTACAAGCGATAACGGAGTCAAACAAGTCAATATACAAACAGGTGTTTGCCGAAATGTTCTTACCCAGCAAAAGAACAGCCCCCTCTATACCCGAGATATTTTCCAAGTGACAAACGACGAGGTATGGATCGCCACCTACAACGGTATCTATATCTACCAAATCCCCTCAAACAAGACCTTTCACATAGAACAAGACAAATGCGATCCATATTCACTATCCAATAACGCTATCAAACAGTTTTGCAAGGACCGGGAAGGTGGCTTATGGATCTGTACGGATAATGGAGGCATTAATTACCTTCCCCCTTATCTCAAATTCAAGAAAGACTACAATATACCCGGGCAAAAAACAATTAACGGTGATATTATCCATGATATTTGCCAAGACGCTAACCATAATATATGGATAGGAACCGAAGACGCTGGTCTCAATAAACTCGACATCCGTACGCAAACCTATAAGAACTTCCAAGATAAAGACGGTCTTTCCCAAAGCTGTATCCACGGGCTTACCGTGATTGGAGACTATCTATGGATCGGGACACACGCTAACGGGGTAGACGTGATGGATATCCGTACGGAGAAAATCATCAAGCATTATACGATCGCCCCGAATCCTTACGCCTCCCAAAACGATATCATCGTATATCTCTATAAAACCCGGAAAAATAACTTGCTCATAGCTACGGCATCCGGCATGTATCAATATAATCCGGAGAAAGATATTTTCGAGCCTCTCGATCAATTCCCCGGTAATTGCAGGATACAAATGATCTTCGAGGATCACGAAGGGGTTATATGGGCCGGAACATTCAATATCGGATTATATTATTTCGACCCAATCCGGCAAAAACACGGCGAATTTAAATTGGATTCCATAAACACGAACGCCAACCGGACGATCAATCACATCCATGAGGATACTAAAAACAATCTATGGTTCGCTACCGGAAACGGAGTGAAAATGTACGACCGGAATTTAAAGAGTACGACAAAATACACGACTCAAGACGGCCTACCCAGTAACGTCATTTACCGGATCGAGGAAGACCCTAAAGGCCACATGTGGATCAGTACCACAAATGGCCTGGCCGTACTTAACCCTGTCAATCAAGAGATCAAGGTGTTCAAAAAAGAACATGGGCTCCTGTCCAATCAATTCAACTATAACTCTTCTTTAAAAGCTAAAGACGGCAAATTATATTTCGGGACCTTGAAAGGCTTGGTCCGGTTCCACCCCGATAATATCCAACAGTTCTCTATCCAACCGAAGATTTATATGACACAAATCAATTATTCGGACCCCGACCATAATCTATTGAGGCAAAAAGACATCACTTTTAAAAAAGGGATCACCTTAGAACATAATCAGTCCACATTCTACATCGACTACACATCATTAAGCTACCAAGCCCCCAACCTCACCCAATACGCCTATTGCATGGAAGGGTTAAGTTCCAAATGGTATCATGTGGTGGGCGAGAACCGGGTTTATTTCATGAAATTACCGCCCGGTAATTATACGTTTAAGGTGAAGGCGGCGAACCTGTCCGGTATTTGGAATGATGAGCCGGCGATGTTCCAGATTACGATCCTTCCCCCATGGTGGCTCTCTACCAAGGCGTTAATCCTATATGGGATTATCGCTATCGGATGCGTAGTGTTGCTGATCTTTATCATTTCCCGGCATAATAAGGCCAATATACAGCAGAAAATACAGGAGTTCGAGAATGAAAAGGAGAAGGAGCTTTATCAAGCTAAGATTGATTTCTTCATCAATATCGCTCATGAGATACGTACGCCCCTGACTTTAATTAAAAGTCCTCTGGAGAAAGTAACACGGGACATCAAGCTATCTCCCAGCGCAAAGAATTATCTGACAATTGTGGATAAAAACGCGAACCGGCTACTGGATCTGGTGAATCAACTACTGGATTTCAGGAAGACGGAAATCGAGGGATATAAACTAAACTTCATACATACGGACATCATCGCATTGATGCAAGAGACCTTTGAGCGTTTCCACGACACGGCGGAGCAGGAGGCATTGCAAATGATTATCGAGTGTAACGTGAAATCTTTCTACGCCTTTATCGATAAGGAGGCTTGCACGAAGATACTCAGCAACCTCCTATCGAACGCTATTAAATACGCAAGAAGCAAGATCATCGTCCGGTTCGAGGCGCAAGATGGCGAGCGATTCACGATCGATATCATGAACGATGGAAAGCCCATCTCGGAGGAGATAAAAGAAAAGATCTTCGAGCCTTTCTACCGGGATGACTCCTCTATCCATAAATCCGGGACCGGGCTCGGACTACCCTTGGCCCGTTCTTTAGCGGAGATGCACGAGGGATCGTTGACGTTGGAGGAATCTCCGGCCGGGCTTATCATCTTTAGATTACGTTTGCCGGTGAACCAACCGAACTCATTAAAACTAGAGGAAGAGAAAGCAGAGGTCCTGACCAACCCTGCCAGCGAGCGGAAATATGTCACCCAAGAATCCCGCCCGACGGTTCTCGTGGTGGAAGATAACACCGAAATGCTCCATTTCATCGGTCAAGAGATCAATGTCCATTACAATGTTGTCACCGCCGGTAATGGCGAGGAGGCGATTGCCCGTCTTCAGGAATATGGCATCCAATTAATCATCAGCGATATCATGATGCCTGTCATGGATGGTTTCACCTTATTGAAAAAGATAAAGACTAATCTGGAGTTCAGCCATATCCCGATCATCCTCCTGACGGCTAAGAACACCTTACAATCTCGCATGGAAGGGCTTGAGCTGGGGGCGGACGCTTACATCGACAAACCTTTCTCCATGGATCTATTGCTTACCCAAGTGACGAACCTGCTGAACAACCGGAGCAATATGCGTGCCTATTATTTCAACTCGCCGATTGCCAATATCAAATCCATGGCTTACACGAAGGCGGACGAGAAGTTCTTGAAGAAACTGAACGATATCATCGACAGCCATATAAACGACGTGAACCTAGACGTGGACATGATAGCGGACTTGATGAATCTAAGCCGTCCGACCCTTTACCGTAAAATCAACGGCCTGTCGAACGTAACGCCCAACGAGTTGATCAAGATCAGCCGGCTAAAGAAAGCCGCCGAGTTAATCCTTCAAGGCGATATGAGGATTTACGAGATCGCCGAGGCGGTTGGTTTCAACTCGCAATCCTATTTCAGCCGGGCCTTCTCCAAGCAATTCAACATGAGCCCCTCGCAATACGCAAAAGAAAATAATATCGAATTGAAATAGCCCGCTAGGAAGAATAGGTCTGGAACCAGCGGGTTACCTTCTCGCTATACGTCTTGGAGATCGGGATATCGGGTACTTTCTCGATCCCCAGCTCCAGATAAACGCCCTCCTTCTCCCTGCGGATCACCTTCACTTGGTCGAAATTTACCATGAAAGAACGATGGCAACGGAGTACATTCGTATCAGCGAGGCTCTCTTCGATCGCCTTCAAGGAGTTGCGAAGCATAAACTTCGTGAGCTGCCCCTTATTCAGATACCAGATACAAACGTAATTATCCGCCGATTCAAGATACAGCAGGTTACTTCGCTTCACGGAAAGGCGCAACTCGTTCTTCTCGTCATAGAAAGAGAAAACGCTTTGCCGAACCGCCGCTTCTGTCTGGTTCTCCTCCAACAATCGCAATTGCCGCTCTTTCTCTTTATAAGAGAAATACAGGTGCAGCACGGAATAAGGGAGCAATAAAACCAGACTGGTATTCACCGCCGAATCGTTAAAAACTTCCATATATTCTCGTTCCGGATTCAGTACCAACGTATAAATCGTATAGAAAAGCGACATGAAGAATATCTCCAGCACGATCCAGATCGCATAGGCCCGGACCGTGATAGCATGCCGCTTCCCCCAATGGAACAGAATAATACGGCTCAAGACAACCACCAATACTCCCGTCAAGATAATCAAGCTGGAGAATACGAAGAACTTAAACTCCGAGACCTTGTACCAAGAGGTGGAGCTAAACGGCTTGTAGATGTTGATAAACACCAACGCAAACAAGGCCGTCCACAGAATCAGCCTCACGATATTCTGCTTACCGTATATGTAACTTGGTATTTTTTGATCCCACATTCCCATCTTTTTGCCTCTATTTTGGAACAAATGTAATCATTTTCCCAGACGAAATTCACCCCTCTATAAAAGATTTCACCCCTAAATAACACTTTATGTCCCCAACAAAGCCTGTTTAAACCATTTATTTTGAAGAGATGTTTTTCTATTGTTTGTTTGCAGTAAAAAATCAGAGGATTATGGATATTTCACTTCGTACTAAGCAACTGAACAGTCTTTTCTCTTATGACAAAAAGACTGAATTGGAAGAGAGCCATCTGGAGATCATCCCGTTTCGCTTCACCCAGACCCGTGGCGCCAGCGAGATCGACGAGTTCCAGAAGGGACTTACCCCCACCGGATTCTGTCCGATGACAGACGATCGTATCCAAGAGAACAAATCTTTCTCGTATCCCATATTCACGCCCTCGGGACGTAAAAAGAATAATGAGGCGATTATCCTGTTGCATGGCCTGAACGAGCGGACTTGGGAAAAATACCTCACATGGGCGGAATACCTCACCCATACGACCGGTAAGCCGGTCATCCTGTTCCCGATCGCTTTCCATATGAACCGTACCCCGGGATTATGGGCCAATCCCCGCGCGATCCTCCCTTGGGTAAGCAAACGCAAGGAGGAGGTAGCGAACGTGACGAACTCCACCTTCGCCAACGTGGCCCTCAGCAGCCGGCTATCCCAAAACCCGTTACGCTTTTACGCCTCGGGCAGAGAATCCGTTTATAATATGTGGCAATTGGTTCATGAGATCAAGAACGGCGAGCATCCTTTGTTCAAGGAAGATACGTCCATCAACTTATTCGCTTATTCCATCGGGGCGTTACTCTCGCAGGTCTTGTTATTAGCGAATCCGGACAAGATGTTTACGGACACCCGTTTATTCATGTTTTGCGGTGGCTCCATCTTCAGTGAGATGGATGGCAACGCCCGTGATATCATGGACAAGGAGGCGTTCGCCAAGGTACGCCATTACTTCCGGCATGATTTCTTGGAGAATCGTACGCTTCCCACCTCGTTCAAGAATGATTTTCTGGAGCAAGCCTTTAAGGCCATGGTACGTGAGGATGTGTTACGAGATTACCGGGAGTCGTTCTTCCAACGGGCTTGCGATCGTATTCGGGCGATCTCATTGAAAAAAGATATCGTTATGCCTACTGGCGGGGTGATCAAGGCTTTAGGAAAAGCGTCCGGCAAGATATTGGAAGAGCTGGATTTCCCGTTCGCTTACTCCCATCAAATCCCCTTCCCGACACACTCCCGTATCGATCCGGGCCTGATCAACCAAGCCTTTCATTCCATATTCACGAGGGCGGCGGCGTTTCTCTAAAGAGATCACAAATTGTGACCTCAAACACTCATATTCTTTTTTAGTTCATGCAGGTACAATAAAAAATCGCTAAATAACTAATATTACGTTATTTAGCGATCATCCATCGTGGTCCCACTTGGGCTTGAACCAAGGACTCCCTGATTATGAGACCGAGAAATTAACCTTTTTACTGTATGTCATCTCATACAATATATTTAGCTTTGCATTGTAAATCAATTGATTACAATTTGGATTTCATTTGATTTAGTTGCATTTATTCCGTCACGGATACGTCACGGGGTATACAAAATCACCAAAAACGTCACGGAAACGTCACGCTTTTTTTAAGTGTCAGGAAGATATACAATGAGAAGAAATACAGCGACAAAAGGTTTTAAGTTCAAACTCTATCAGAAGCGGGCAAATGGTCGATATGCCGTGTCACTCGTCTTGCGGTATAACGGTCAACGATTGCTAATCAGCTTGCCCTTCAGTGCAACAGAAATGCAATGGGATGCAAATAAAGAAAGATTTGTAGATGACGAAACAGCCCGAAATTTCATTAAGGAGCAAAAACTAACCGGAGATGCGAAGAAAGAGTATCTTTCCCAACTTCACCCCGACCGGGAAGTAAACAACATGTATCTGGATAAGAAAACGGCAGAACTCCTATCCATCGTGGATGACTATGAACGTAGGCGCATACCATTTACAAATATAATGATACAGGAACGGTTGTTTGTAGTCCTCAAATCCAGTACCGTTGAAAAATACCTACTATCCCACGTCGATAAGTTGAAAATAAGTAATCGTCACGGAACAGCCTCTACTTTTGAAGACCTACACACCTGTCTGAAAAAGTTTGACAAGGGCTTTAGCAAAAGATTATTTCCAGACATTGATTATGATTATGTCTCCCGTTTCTTCGAAAATGAAAGAAACTCCGGTCGTGAAGTTGGTGGCATCGGGGTTAATCTACGTGCCTTGCGTACATTATTGAATAGTGCCATCAAAGAGAATGTCGGCAGTCCTGAAACTTATCCTTTCAGTAACCAATACGGAACACGTACCGGAAAAGATACATTCGGTTTAGCAAAAGAGGTAAAGACCAATACAAGAAAGCGTTACATACCTTTTGAGTACCTAAAAGCTTTTTACGAATTTGAATTTGAGACAGTGCCACACCAACGGAGTAAAGGATTTTTCTTTTTTTCGTTCTTCTGTGGTGGTATCAACTTCACGGATATGGCTAATATAAAATTGACGGATATAAAATCTGGCTTCGACAGACAAGGAAACCCTATTCGCTATTTCACATATACCCGTTCAAAAACCAAAGAGCCGATTGAAATACAAATCAATGAAGATATTCAATCTCAAATTGACTATTTACTTAATGAGGAATTTGGTACTCCGGCTACCGGGTATCTATTACCCATTATCACCAAAGAAGGCATGTCTCCCGCAGAACTGAATGATTTCAAGAAGAACAAACGCAAGAAGCTCAACAAGTACCTGAAAGAAATGGCTGCCATTATGGGATTTCCAGAAGGTATCCAAGACCTCAGTACATATTTTGCCCGGCATAGCTTCGCCATGCGCTTATTTTCAAAGACAAAGTCTATTGATATTGTAAGCGCAGGGCTTCATCATTCGAATACGGAGATAACAAAGGTGTATCTGGAGTCATTTGGGGCGGATGAAGTGGCGAAGGCAACAAATAATTTGTTAGGTTGAAGAATTATCTGTTTCTTTTTGGTAGGTTGTTGAGAAATTAGCAACTTCGCCTCCAGAGTTTGAGACACTAGGCATATATTGATAAGGTTATTCGAAGCAAGAGTTACTTAGTCCAAATGCCTTGCATTCTCAAAAGAAATAGAACCCTATTTCCCTAGGTTGTTATTAACTTTATAAAAATCAGTCAGCAAAATGTGGCAAATTGGTGATTCAGTATTAATTTCTCCCTATCTTACAATGTGTGAGACATGGATAAGTGGAGTGGTTATTGATGTAGAAAATAATCCTTATCGTGGAATTGTTATTTCTGCACAAACTACGGATGGAAATATCTTTTTCAGTGTGGAAGAAGATTTCAAACTGCCAGTTGAAAAGGACTCAGAGCAATATGAAACCTAAAGACATTACAAAATGACTTAGATGTAGCCTTTGATGATACTTCGGATGATGAAGACCTCAGTACATATTTTACTCAGCATAGCTTCACCATGCGCTTATTTTCAAAGACGAAGTCTATTGATTGATTGATATTGTAAGCGCAGGGCTTCATCATCCAAATACGGAAATTACGAAGGTGTATCTGGAGTCGTTTGGGGCGGATGAAGTGGCGAATCTGACTTCTAACCTTTTATCATAATCTTATTTCACAAACTCACTTTACGCAACTGTATCACCTCGAACAAAAAACAATCCAAAACACAAAATTGGCACTTAATTATCAATTAGGTAGTGCCATTATTAGTGCCATTATTAGTGCCATTATTAGTGCCATTATTAGTGCCATTATTGCTATTATCAATTGTTCCAAAAATATTTTTTGATAGTTTTCTCATAAATTCTGTCGCATCAAGCACACCGAATCCTAACAAGAACATAATTATTAATACAAAATCCAATCCTTCTCCCAACACATCATTTATCTTGAACATGTTAAATTTACACAATAGAACAAACACAACACTACAACACATAGCCATAACTGGACGAAGTAAATACCAAGACCACCATTTTTCTAAGTTGACTCCATCTTTATAACATAACCTCCCTATAATATCTCCCATACTTCGAACTAAACATCCAATAATCGCCATATAGCAACACACGAATAAATATAATGATAAATTTAATGGGCTATAAGACTTATATGATAGTTGATTAATTGCATTCATATAAGACACAAAAGAAGAGTCTTTGGCTGACACTAAATTATACAACAGTCTTTTATCATCATCCAAAATCACTTTTTTAGTATATACAATTCCACTGTCTCTATCAAAATAGAGCCATTCTGGATATAATGATAAATCTATATCAGAAGGAATATTCCAAGAAACTGAAACAGGATCAGTTTGGATACTATAGATTTGTTTGTATTCTTTAGAAAATAAACGCAATACGACAAATGCACATAAAACGTGAAAAAAAGCAAGCCAAAGTAACGTTTTTAAATTCGATCTATTTTGCATAATATAGGATTTAAGAAGTAATTTTTTTAATTAGTTCAAAAGATGTTTTCAAAAATACATTTATTGGTTCTCTAGTGGAGCCATTCGGTGTTTTTGTATCAATATACTTAATCAATCTCAAATATCTAATCACTGCATAAAAATCAATATAATCACTATAGTCTTTAACTTTACTGAACTCTGACATAATATTGCAAAATAAACAATTAGAAGATCTCGATTTCAAATAACCATACCCCAACAAAGAATCACCCCCCATAAGACCTTCAAAGTCTATAAAGCCCTTAAAATCTCCTTTGTCGGATAAAATGATATTTTCACCACTAAAATCACTCCAAACAAGTTCTTTCTTCTCTGTTATCTTGGAAAGTATAAATTGGTCCGTATATTTCTCCAAACGATTTATATTTATATCGACACCTCGCTCCTTTACATAACGATAAGCTTCATCTATTTCTTTCTGCAAATAAAATTTCCAACTAATGTCAGAAAACTCATCAAACCCTAACATAATTCCTACCCCAGACGCTTTTATTGTACTCAATCGAAGATAATTATCATAAATTTCATTACATATTCTTTTTTGAATAGCAACAGAGCATCCATCAAAAACTCTAGTTAAAGGGAAGCCTTCTAACATTTCATAAATAATATAACTATAATACGAATTATTACTCGATTTCAATATTACATTTGGAACAATAACACCTATTGAATATAATAGCTTCAAATAACCAAACTCAGCATCAGCCAAAAAATTGCGTCCTTTAGGGTATATTCTAATGATATAATATTTATCTACAATTCGAAATTTGTATTTATAAGTCATTACTCCTTCCTTGAGTAGAAAGATATCTGAATACTCATTTTGAAAATGAGTATTCAGAATTTTATGTATTTGCTCTATTTTCATGCTAAATTCATCTCTTTTAATATAGACCTAGAGAATTCGGGCTTAAAAAAATACTTTTCAAACAACTTTAGATCATCATATCTAAATTTATTTTGGCAAATCCATCTATAAGTATTCTCATCAAAATTAAAATCCAATTTATATTGATAGGTTAATAATCGAAACCAAAAAACAGACAATGTTGACAATGAAATATTTAAAGCAACTTTTTTATCTGGAAAATCTAATCTTACCGCTCGTAATATTTTATTGTCAATATCAGACAGTGCATTTAGAGGATCATATAATATCTTCTCTTTCAAAGATAAGCCTATAGCATTAGCCGTAAAATCAAAATTCTCCAATAACTGATTTATATCACTTATAGGATTTTTGGAGACTTTAAAACAGGAAAATGGAACAATATCAATATATCCGATTTTTTTATCCTTTAGAAATAACCTTGGAGCACCAAATGGTCCTAATTTCACTTCTCCATAATTTGATATTTCTTTCACAAAAAAACTCAACTCATAATCTTTACATTGAAAAAACAAATCAATATCATTAAATGAGTTATTTATGCCAAGTATAACATTTCGTACAAACCCTCCACATAAAAATATATCAAAAGATGATTTTGTAAGAAGTAAATACAAACTCTCATCGTTTAACACACATCTAAAGGATTGCAGGACTTTACTCTTTATTATTTCAGTATTCATTAAATTCTATTTTTTCTAATTGTCCAATACTTAACATTACAAATATAATACTATTAACTAATGTACAGACTGTTTCATGAAAATGCCCATAAAACCATTTTTGGAGAATATGGTCATTCTCTATAAGCTCATCATAAAGAGAAGTCATACTCAACCTCTCCAACGCAATATCATTCAAAAGATGTGGATCAAGTTTAGCCCATTCTGTTAAGCCTGACTTTGACCGCTTCTCACAAAAATCAGGAGCCGTATGAGTTACCACTGTATCAATCTTTATACCCGACTGAGTTAGTTCTTTAATCTCATCAGGTAAGAAAACAGGAGCTTCATCTTTCCAATACAATGGCTGCTTATCTTTTCTCAATATACGGTTAAGCTCCATCTCCCGAAGACGTGGCTCACGGTCTATCGAGATTGCACCACCGACACATAAGATGTTATGTCCTGCAACGGAAACGACTGTATAATCAGCTACACACCTCATGTACTTTTTGGCAAAGATCTTTCCATCAAAATAAGCAGGGTCATCATGATTACCTCTGACAAAGAATATTATATTCCCTTGCGTTCTTAGTTTGGGAGCTAATCGTTTATATAACATATCATAATAGCTCGCCTTATGAAAGCCAAAGCCACAATCTCCGGCAACAATAATCAAAGAGTCCGTTATGTTGTTAATTTTCAGATTGTAAACTAACGTTTCAAACTCTCCGTGTATATCGCCACAGACTACTACTTTTTTCTTATCAGACTCTACAATATTCATCACAAGCTATTCTATTCCAGCCCACAAGATACAAACTAAATTCTGAACATACATCCTTCCACCCAAAATATATACACGCATTGGATTTAGAATTGAGCGACTTTTCATATATTTGCATTGGAATAAAATTCGGAGAAATCCGAAAAGACATATTAATTTTGCGTTCGCGTAAAATCTTGTACTGTAAAACTGGTAATTTTAAAGTCAAACAAGATGATATGTGCAACGCCCGTGCTGTTATATGGTACGGGCTTGCTTATCATGTTTGACGGGTATACCAGTGCCTACAGTACGGATAAGCTAAGTCCCGTACCATTTTCTTTGGGATTACGTGAACAAGAAATGTTTACGAACAATTAAGCCCAAAGAAGAATGAGAGACTTAGTAAAACTTTACGGGGAAAGCTTTAAGCTAATTACCGACAATCCCAATCTAACAACCGACAAAATCCCAAATCACCTTTTGGAAGCATGGCTTTCAGATGATGTAATTGTCATTACAGATGCCGAGCAGCCCTATTTCGCTGTATCAATATTCCATCTTGTACATGATGAATATCTAAGCCTTAAAGGGATTGAAACTGACCCTGATTGCAAAACAATAGAACGCCGCTTCAATACTTTTCAGTACATTTTGGCTTTGGAGTCTGTACATCGTCAACATCCTATCAATTTACATCCGATAAGGATTATGGACTTTGACGATTATGAAACCTCACTTACATTTGACTCAACGCCAAAAAACTTCAAAGAATTCATGGCTCTAACAGAGGCTCTTTATCCACTTAAAAATAAATTCAAATTCAACTAAATATGAGACGATTATTGTCAATGGCTGCTTTGCTTGCCTGTCTTAATTCATGCTATGCACAAAATAGCGAGAGTCATTATAAAAAAATGATTACTGACTACGTAGAGGTTAAAAACGGTGTCCGGACGAGCCTTGATGTGCGTATTTCAGAACTCACTGAAAAAGATTATACAGTAGGCGATAGTATCGAAGTTCTGAACAGTCGTTTTACCAGTGAAAAAGCAGCAAAAATTGAAACTGCCAATAATAGCATCAAACATTATGAAGCCCAGATAGCTAAACAAGAGGAAAAAGGAGGGCTGGTAGCTGAAACACTACTAAAAAAATATAAGCCTGAACTGGAAAAAGCTCAAAACAGATTAAAGGAAGCTCAAAATTGGTCTGCAAATTATGCAAGCTGCTATGATGGCAGAAATCCCAATGATGTTATTGCCAAAATTGTAGATTGTAAACTATCACTCATGAACCCAAGGCTCAGGACTCGCCAGGAAGGTAAAGCCTCCTTCCTCTTCTCCAGCGATGGCAACAAACTTTTGAAAGCTTTGAAATAAATGTATCTCTATACATGACTTAGTCGTATACTTAACCAGACTATATTTAGTCCCTCCCCTACAAATGCCCCATAGATAAATCCTGTGGGGCATTTGTGTATTTATGCTAACCATTGATAGAAATTCAGGGAAACTGAACATGATAGTAAAAACCCGACAAAAACCAGCCACCAAAAATATTTAGGCTGCTGCACTTTGACCGTAATAGACTGTTTTAGTACATTAGGTAGTTCTTGCTGTGCTTCATATAACTTCGTCTGCATATCAAAAATCAGCTTCAATATCTTTTTTAAGGATACAATATCTTCGGATAGAGTCTCAGCAGTTGGTTGCAAAGAGGTTTTTTGCTTAGATAACTTTTCAAGACTCTTCTTAATCCCCTCAAACATAGATGCCACAATATCAATATCTTTCATTGTTTTTGTCCTTTCTTTTTACGACGTTTTTGTGAATTATCATCAGCTACGAAACCACCAAACTTAGGCAACCCTACCACAGGTTCATGTTTTGCGAACTCTTGTTTTATACTATCTTGGCTTTGTCTGGGAGAACAGGATAATTGAGTTTCCTCAATAGAAACAGCCTGTTGATTAAAACAAGCATTGATTTTAGAATAACTATACATACGGTCTATCTTGGAGCCACTAAAAGTTATGCCATTTTTGGTAAAGCGTACCCCTTCAACCTGCGAAGTCGAACCTTTGGTCTTAAAAGTAACATCTACGCCCTTTGCCTGTAGTCTCAAAGCTAGATCATCCCAATTCTGGCATAAAGGCAGGATAGCACGAAGAACATCATAAATTTCATATTTACTTTTATCTGGTTCTTTAAGTCGATACCGTTTAACATTCTCCTTACCACTTGCCATATACAACCCGTGTTTCAGTGTCAACTCTTTACAGATTTGGGTACTTCGTTTACGGTCATTACTGGTAGATATTAGTTTCCCATCATTATCAATCCTGTTTATACAGATATGTACATGCGGATGCTCCCGGTCAAAATGCCGGGCAACAAAATATTGAGTATTGTTTATTCCCATACGCTCCATGTATTCCCGTGCGACAGTATCCATAAACTCATTATTAATAAGGTCTTTATCTTGTATGGAGAAATCAAGAGAGATATGGTACACCGGTTTTGATATGTCCGGTCTTAACTCCTGCTGCATAACAAAACTACTGATAATGCTTTCCTTATCTCTGAGTCTCAAGCCATCACTGCCAATTAATTCAGCCCGCTTCCTATCATCTAGGATATAATTAACCGCACCCCTAAAGTCACCCCCACATGTTATTTTTGCCATCATCCTTTATACGTTGTATTATATCGTCAATCATTTCCATAAAAACAGAGCATTCTAAACTAACGGTGGTAAATCCTGCCTGATTAGCTTTCTTGGCTAATTGGTTTATATTATTTGCCATACCGCATAGCTCCCGGATATGCAAATTTAATTCAGGTGTCAGCCGTTGCCTCACCTCCTTGTTTCGGATAGCACAGCGGACATAGTCATTTATCGGCATAGCCGCTTTCGAGGCTTGCGATTTGAGGTAATAATACTCTTCGGTCATAAGTTTCACATTGACCTGATAACTCCGCTTTTTATGTTGTTCTTTTGGCGGTCTGCCATTTAATTTTTCTTGTCTCATAACAATGATTTTTAGTTTGACCATTGGGATTTCCAACGTTTTCAGTACTGAAAACATAAACTTGCTTCATTCATAAAAGCCATATTCTGATTTCTTTACACCAAACTCAACATTAGGGAAAAAAGAGTGATCCTACGGGAAGATATGTCGTTTGTGATGATTGGATGAAATGATGATTATATCGCATATAATACTATCAATCAGCTTAATAAAACATCATCAGATTGGTCATCAAATTATTCCATGTTCAAACGATTATTTTAGCATCACTCAAAATTACAGATGACCAGTTGATGACAGGATTGATGATATTTAATATCCTAATATAAAGGTAATTATATCAGTACTGTCATCATATCATCATAAAGCAAGTAAAAAATCCTTCGTCACTGAATAATATCTTCCCTTACGTTTTACCAAAGAATAACCACTTCCCGAATTATAGTTATACTCATACGTTTCATACGAAAAGGAATTAGATGTCTTGTTTAGGTTCCATACCGTTTGAAGTATCCTCTTTACTTGTTGATGCTCCAAATGCTTTGAGAAATAAGGAAACAGTCTTTGTAAATCAATAGGTGCAAACTCAAAATGGTCAATATTCAGTGTTTCCATTATTTCCAGCATCATTTCTCGCAAATCGCACTCAGTCTTATTTCGATTGTAAGAAATCATTCGTTTCAAGGCTTCTGTCTGGAATAAATCCAGTCGAAACCACATCCTTGACTCCTGTTTTGTGTATAAAGCCCTGTTTTTAAGGAAGTATAAGAATGCAGGTATCTCGCTTTTGAGCTTACGCAAGAACAAGGGATCACCATTTGTTAAAGGGTGAATTTTACGAACCCAGAAACGGGTTTCCCCCGGAGAAATATACAATGCATTTTCCTCATTGTTGGAACAGAAAACAAATTTCCCGAAAAACTCTATCTCAGCCCGGTCTTTTCCTTTGCCTTCTATCTTATAGGTAAAGGCTGTACTTAAATTCTTGATACGCTCGGTGTCTTCCATCCGGTTCAAGAGCGTTTCATCGACACCAATAATCAGTTTGTTTGCCCAATCAGAATTGAATTGACTTCTGAAATCCTCATTCGTATTGAACGTCATGTTCTTCCCAAAAATCATTTTCAATAGATTTAGAAAGGTAGACTTTCCTGTGTTATTCTCCTTAGAGACAAGTACCAATATTGGCAGCTTTGTAATTGGCTTCATGTAAAGAAGCTGCATATAATCCAGCCCCAACTCATAATGCTCCCCAAAAATATGCCTGATAAAACCAAGTGTAACTTGACAGTTCCCTTCTACTGGCAGACATTCTAACGGTTCGTACAAATTTAAGAACTCACCTATCACTGGCTTATAATCAAGATGAGACGGAATTATACAGAACCCATCATACTTGGGGATTTGGGCTATATAATCTTTCCCATAATCCTGACGTATAGTCTCATAAGTCCAAACTTTCCTTTCAGTTTTCGTATCGCCACTAGGCAAAGGCAACTCCACTACTTTGTAATAGACTGTTCCTATGCGCAGAAATTTATTCTTTTCCATATCCCTACTATCAATCCTCACCGTCTTTTCTGTAGAAAACTTTCATCCAAGCAGGCTAAAGCCTCCTCTGTGGTTTCTTTTCTGTTTGCCAAGAGCCAATTTTCTAGTTCTTCTCGCAGGAATAGGATTTTTCCATTTCTTTTGAAGTGAGGTATTGCTCCCGTAGATGTTTTACGGTAAAGGGTAGCCCTTTTATAGCCAGTTAGTTTAACAGCCTCCTCTATACCAATTATTTTGGATGGCATATCATCAGTTCTAGTACTATTCTCTTTTACCGGGACTGATTGCTGCAATTCTAAAAACTGCTCGACCGTTAATGTAAATAACGGTTTATCTTTCAAATAGGATAATGTTTGTGCATTCATATCATATTCTATTTTAAGTTTGATTTGATGGCACAAACTTACCGGACTATCAATAGGAATGCAATGAATTCACAGGAAGACTGATTTGAATAATATTTTATTCAATATTCCAACTAAGCATTTGCTTCTTTGAGATAAATAGCAATCTCATTAATTTTTTGTTCTAACCCCAATAAACTATCTAATAATTTTTTTCCTAGAGGGAATGATTTCAATCTTTGCCTTATCAGCTTTTCAGGAGTAGTTGTATTAGTTGTTTTCTTATAAGCTAACAGATCAAAATAATCGATATAGCGATAAATGAATAAACAGTCTTCTTTTGTAAGTGGCACATCGGTTATCTGTGAATGTGATATATCAGTAAACAAAAGGTCTAATCTTACTAAATAAGACAAAAGCCTTATTGTTGCTTGGCTTTCTAATAATTCCAAAGGTGTTGAAAATCCTCTTTTTGTTCCATTCAGTTTATAATCTTCTTCACGAGCAGCCGCAAGCTGTTGCTGTATTCTTTCCAAATTAACATCTTCTGGACGAGTCTTCCGACTATATTGTCGGGCATTCTCAAAAGCACATATCTCATCTATCAGAAATTTTATAACCATGTCTTGAAACCGTTCTTCATTCTCAAGAAACAGCTTTTCGTTTTTCGACTGCTTTGAAGGTCGTATACTATATGTATAAGGCCTTGAAGCTAATAGGAACTTTTCTAATTGCTCCAACATATTTCTCCATCTGCGAGCATCTATATCTTGTTGCAGAAATTTTTCTTGCATCTCTGCTGTTTTACACTTATGTAATTGATGTCTTGTAAAAGCACCGTATATATAAAGGTACTTCCTATATTCCATAAGAGACTCTGGAAGGTCGAATGTTCGCAGAAACAGATTGTAATCCTTTTCGTCAAAAATATAGTCAAACGGTTCTCTGACATACAACCCACAAAGCTTCACTTTCGATACTACAGTACACACTTTTGCCATAAATCTAATCCAATCGAATAAAATATAAAGCCCAAAAGTAAGAGAAGTACAACCAAATACAAGTGCAGAAGATGAAAATTTAACGTTTGTTGCGTCACGAAAACGTCACGGGGCATAAAAAAAGCAGCTACAATCTTCATTGTAACTGCCTGATTATTAAGCAGTGGTCCCACTTGGGCTTGAACCAAGGACTCCCTGATTATGAGTCAGGTGCTCTAACCAACTGAGCTATAGGACCTGTTCAGAGCTAGGCTCTGAAATCGGGTGCAATATTACGATTTATTATCGAGATATGCAAATGTTAAAGGGAAAAACTTATTTTTCCGCACTTTCTTCTCCGGCGAACTCCATCAAGTATGCTTTGATGAAATCGTCGATCTTTCCATCCATCACACCGTTCACGTCGGAAGTCTGGTAGTTCGTACGATGGTCTTTTACGCGACGGTCATCGAATACGTAACTACGGATCTGCGAACCCCACTCGATCTTCTTCTTTCCGGCCTCCACCTTGGCCTGCTCGGCCATGCGATGCTGCAACTCCTTATCGTAAAGGATGGAACGCAATTGACGCATAGCGTTCTCACGGTTCTTGGGTTGGTCGCGAGTCTCGGTATTCTCGATCAAGATCTCTTCTTCCTCGCCTGTATACGGGTCCTTGAACTGATAACGCAAGCGAACTCCGGATTCCACCTTGTTCACGTTCTGTCCTCCGGCGCCGCCCGAGCGGAACGTATCCCAAGAGATAGCCGCCGTCTCTACCTTTACCTCGATCGTATCATCCACCAACGGGGTGACGAATACGGAGGCGAAAGAGGTCATTCGTTTACCTTGGGCGTTGTAAGGAGATACACGTACCAAACGATGCACGCCATTCTCGCTCTTTAGATAGCCATAGGCATAATCTCCCTCAATATTGAAGGTCACGGTCTTGATACCGGCCTCATCCCCTTCCTGATAGTTGGCGATAGAGATCTTATAACCGTTATTCTCAGCCCAACGCTGATACATACGCATCAACATGGAAGCCCAATCTTGGCTCTCGGTACCACCGGCACCCGAGTTGATCTTGAGCACGCAGCTCATTTGATCAGCCTCGTCGCGAAGCATATTGCGGAACTCCAAGTCTTCCAGTAAATGAAGGGCCTTCTTATAAGCCGCGTCCACCTCTTCCTCGGTGATAATCTCTTCCTTTACATATTCGTAAGCCAACTCTAGCTCCTCAGCCGCCGCATGTACCTCACCGTAAAGCTCGATCCATTTCTTTAGCTCCTTTACTTTCTTCATCTGGACTTCCGCGCGTTTGGCGTCTTCCCAGAAACCGGGGTCTTGCGTACGTAGCTCCTCCTCTTCTAACTGAATGGTCTTGCTATCGATGTCAAAGATACCCCCTCAGCGCCTTATCGCGCTCCAACACGTCATGTAGTTGGTCTGATGTGATCATATGTTCTTTTCTTTTTTAAATTTACCGCGAAGATAAGAAATAGTTGATAGCCGACAAACTCGTTATTCCTCGTACATCGCCTCTATCTCGGTAGCGTACTTCTGCAATACGACCGGACGGCGCAACTTTAGCGTATCCGTCAGCTCACATCCCATCATGAAAGGTTCCGGCAACAAGGTAAAGCGCTTGATCTTCTCGTAAGAAGCCAAGTTCTTCTGATGCTCCTCCACCCTAGCCTCGATGAAACGAATGATATCCTTGTTCTTCACCAACTCCTCCCGGCTCTCGAACGAGATGCCTTTTTCCCCGGCGTACTTCTCCAACAATGGATAAACCGGCACGATCAAGGCGCTCACGAACTTACGTTGATCGCCGATAACAGCGATCTGCTCGATATAATTATCACCGCTCATCACCATCTCGATCGCTTGCGGCGCTATATATTTCCCGTTTGAAGTCTTATACAAATCCTTGATTCGTTCCGTAAAGAATAACGTATTACCCTCCAAACGACCAGCGTCGCCGGTACGGAAGAAACCATCTTCGGTGAAAGCCCTCTTCGTCTCTTCCGGTTTATTATAATATCCGGACATCACGGTCTTGCCTTTCACCAAGATCTCGTTATTCCCCGGATCTATTTTCACTTGAACTCCCGGCATTACCTCACCAATAGAACCAAACTGGAATCCGATCTCCGGGTAGAAACAAACCGTAGCCGTCGTCTCGCTCAGTCCATAACCATAAGCGATCGGGATATTCACGGACTGCAAGAACTCATTAACCGTATCCGATAACGGAGCGCCCGCCACCGGGAAAAACCGTCCACGCTCAATACCCAATACCCTTTTCAATAAGGTGAAAACCGTTTTATTGTAAAATTGAAACTTCAATTTCAAACCACACGGGGCCGGAATACCTTTATTCTTATACTCCAGATTATACTTTCGCCCGGTCTCGATAGCATCCAAGAAAATCTTCTTCATGGCCGGAGAGGCGGAGTTGATCTTCTCATGCACGCCCGCATACACCTTCTCCCAGAAACGAGGTACATTGCACATCAAGGTAGGATGAACCTCCGGCAATGTCTTCTGGATCATTTTCGGGTCTTGGTTGATAGCGATCGTAACCCCTTTATGGAGACAATAATAGCACCAAGCTTTCTCGAAGATATGAGTCATTGGCAAGAAACTCATGGATAGATCCTTGTCGGTTACCAGAGGCAGACGGACATCATGTATCCGCATCGCCTCCAGATAGCAAGAATGAGGAAGCATTACGCCTTTCGACTCACCTGTCGTACCGGACGTATATATAATGGTAGCCAGATCCTCCGGAACGGCTTCCGTCATACGTATTTTCACCGTGCTCTCCGCATGCGCGTTATCCCCCAAGCGCAAGAAATCATCAAAATAAATGGACGTCTTATCTTCCGGATTCATCTTGACCGCCGGGTCAAAGACAACCAAGCGCTCCAGATACTTAGAGTCCTTCTGTACCTTGAAAGCGTTATTATACTGCAATTGCTCGCCCACGAACAAGGTGTGGATCTTAGCGTCATTGATGATGTACTCGATTTGTCCCGGTGAATTCGTCGCGTACATCGGGATGGAAACCACCCGGTTACCATACGCTCCGAAGTCCGTATATAAACACTGAGGCATATTCTGGGAATAAACTCCGATATTCTCTTGTACCTTTATCCCGAACTCAGCCATCGCCTTGGCCGTAAGCATAACCTTATCGGAAAACTCCCTCCAAGAAATCTTCAACCATTTCCCCGTAGCGTTATCTCTATGTTTCAACGCTGTACGGTTCCCATATTTCTCTGCCTGACGGTGTATTAACTCGGCGAAATGATAATAAATCATAATTCCTTATTTTGAATTGATACCGCAAAAGTACGCTTTTCTCTTCTAAAAGACACGACATCAGTCCTTTTTTTACACATAATTGCTCTTTTTGTGCAAGTATTCGGTTAAATAATAATAATTCATAGTAGCATGTATTGCATAGTACATATGTAATACATACATTTGTAGCATAAAATTAAAAGAGATGAATGCAGAGAACGTAAAATCACAAATGAGGAAAGGAACGCTGGAATATTGCATCCTCCTGCTTCTCAAAAAGGAACCCGCTTACACCTCTGATATCATTCAGAAGTTACAAGAAGCGAAGTTGATCGTTGTGGAAGGCACTTTATATCCTCTTTTAACCCGACTAAAAAATAGCGAGCTATTAAGTTATCAGTGGATAGAATCTACGCAAGGACCGCCACGCAAGTATTACCAACTGACCGAGAAAGGAGAACTATTCCTCGGCGAGCTGGAGGCTTCATGGCAGGAACTAAATGATACAATAAACCACATCAGAAACAATTAAAACGAAAGAGTGATGAAGAAGACACTTACTGTTAATCTGGGAGGCACAGTTTTCCACATTGACGAAGACGCATACCAATTATTAGACAAATATCTGTCTAACCTGCGCATCCACTTCCGCAAAGAAGAGGGTTCGGATGAGATCATGGATGATTTCGAGATGCGTATCTCGGAACTTCTTAACGAGCGTGTCCGCTTAGGCTACGAGGTCATCACGATCGAGCAGGTAGAGGAAGTGATCAAACGGATGGGTAAGCCGGAAGAGATTTTCGAGGAGGAAGAGAAAAGCACCGACCACGAGGATAATTACCGGGCACAACAACAGGAGACTCATACCCAGACAACCAAGAAACGCTTGATGCGTGACCCGGATAACCGTATTCTGGGAGGTGTCGCCGGAGGTTTCGCCGCCTACATGGATTGGGACCCGACTGCCGTACGTATCGTGCTTTTCCTTCTGATGTTCTTCTATGGAATCACGGTTCCGCTTTACTTTTTGTTGTGGATCATCGTACCGATGGCACGTACGGCGACCGAGAAACTCGAGATGCGCGGACAAAGCGTGACGGTGGAGAATATCGGAAAGACCGTGACAGATGGATTCGAGAAAGTCAGCAATAACGTGAACGACTTTATCAGCTCGGATAAGCCGAGGAACTTCTTCCAAAAGCTGGCGGATGTTTTCGTCTTGGTCATCGGGTTCATCCTGAAGTTTTTCATCATATTGGCCGGAATCTTCCTGTTGCCACCGCTAGTATTAGTCGTATTCATTCTGGTAGTCGTAACATTCGCGTTGCTCATGGGTGGGGCCGGATTCATCTATAACCTCTCTCCGTTCGGAGCGGACTTGATAAACGGAGCACCATTGTCAATGGCAATCATGGGATGCATAGGGACAATCTTATTCATCGGTATCCCCATATTCTCCTTGATATACGCTATTTGCAGCCAATTATTCAAGGTACGCCCCTTACCGACGCAAGCAAGATGGATATTATTAGCCTTATGGCTTATCTCCTTTATATTATGTGGCGTATATATCCATCAATCCGGTATGCTATATGACTGGCATAATTATTGGAACGGTGTACACGATTGGAACAGGAATGCCGTTTGGCTCCCTTAACCTTATCCGAAGGCGTAAAATGAAGATATCGATTTAGTAGTTTATAATGTTTATTGTGTGTTTAAAAAAAGAAGGCCGCTCTGTCACAGAGGGGCCTTTCTTCTAAGGTTAACAAATTTATGAGTAAAAACCACTAATGAATCATATTAATGATTTGCTGTCCCCTTTGCATGATATTGTCACGCATAAAACAGCGGGTACAAATATAACCAATTTTTTATAATTAAAAAATTATATTCAATTATTTGAATTCTTTTCTAATCTTAGCGGCGATCTCGGCCAATTCTTCTTGACTTACAGCCAATTTCTTCCCGCCGAAATACATATCGGACTCCTTCGTGATAGGAATCAAATGGATATGCGCATGGGGCACTTCCAAGCCCATGACAGCCAACCCTACACGCTTACACTCGATAGCGGTCTCTTGGGCACGAGCTACCCGTTTAGCGAAAGCTACCATCCGTCCCAGCATCGGATCATCGATATCAAAGATATAATCGACCTCCTTCTTGGGAATTACCAAGGTATGCCCCAAGGCTACCGGATTGATATCGAGGAAAGCAAAAAACTCATCGTCTTCCGCAACCTTGTGGCTAGGGATCTCACCCGCCACGATTCTACTGAAAATAGTTGCCATACGTCTTTCTGTTTTTAAATTGAAATATCCATAATCTCAAACGTCATCAAGCCGGAAGGCACACGGATCTCAACGACATCCCCTACCTTCTTTCCCATCAAACCTTGGGCGATCGGCGTGCTTACGGAGATCTTTCCTTCTTTTAGGTTAGCCTCCGAATCCGATACCAACGTGTAGGTCATGACAGCGTTATTCTTCGTATTCTTAATTTTCACCTTGTTCAAAATCTGAACCTCATCTGTTTTCACACGACTCTCATCGATCAGACGGGCGTTTGAGATCAAACCTTTTAACTGCGCAAGCTTAGCCTCCATGATACCTTGAGCCTCTTTGGCGGCATCGTACTCAGCGTTCTCAGATAAGTCACCCTTATCCCTCGCCTCAGCGATCTGGGCTGATATTTCAGGGCGCTTCACGGTCTCCAAATAGTTGATTTCAGCTAAAATCTTATCGTAGCCGTCCTTTGTCATATAACTAACAGCCATATTAAATCCTCCTTATTCTTTATATTAATATTGATTGATTATCGCATAATAAAAAAGAATCCCGACCAAGTCATATGGCCGGAACTCCCCTTTTTTATCATTTCAAGACTCCGCAAAGTTAGGTTATCTTTCTAAGATGAACAAGTTTACGAAAGTGCTTTATAACATATAAATCTGATGATTAAATCATGAACAATTTACAATACGGACTTGATGTCAGCCTCAAGTTTCTTCACGTCGTCCACCCGTTTAACCAAGTTTCCCTTGCGATCCAAGATAAAGATCGCCGGAAGCTGTTTCACGTTATACAACGCCGCGGTCTGGGAGTAAACCGACTGTGGATCGCGCACGCAAGCCCAAGGTAAATTAGAAGCGGCGTTCTTCCAGAAGTGAAGATCATTATCCAAAGAGATCTGGTAAATCTCCAAGCCCTTGTCGTGATACTTCGTATATAAATCGCCAAATTCCATATTCAAGGCAGGAGACCATTCGGACATATAGGCCGTGAAGTTGATCAACACCACCTTGCCTGTAGCGACAGAAGACAATTTCGTGTTTTCCCCATGTATATCCGGCAACTCGATATCCAAGAAACTAACCTCTTTCTTCTCCACCTTATCCAAATCCATCGGGCGCTGGCTACGAATCACCTTTATCGATTGAAGAGCCAAGTTATACAGATGCTTAGCACGAGGGCTTTCCGGATAATAATGATCGAAGCTGGTGGCTACGGCACCATAAGCCTTCGAGTCGTTCTTGTCATACAAATCGAAGAACAGCAAGCCGTCGATTTGCTGGAACAAGGCAAAGTAAGCGGCAGCGGACATCGGGGCGGAATAAATATACTTACGAGCCACGTCCTTATAAGCCTCGGCGGCCTCGAGCACCTGGCGGGAATATACGGAATCCGCCAACAGACCGGACTCAGACTCTTTCCGTAAACGATGGATCGCTTGGTTCGCATCTAATTGAGCCAAGGTAATATTCTTGATCGCCTTGCAATTCTCTGAGCCCTCCACGCTATAAGAAGTAGCGAAAGTCCCGGCATCAGCCACGAACGAGATCGTCTCCGTAGAATCTACCGAGAAATTGATCAATTGGTTATTCAGACGCAAGCGATAAAAATCCGGGAATGCCGGACGAGGCTTCGTAAAGCTGAATTTACCCGCCGCCGTCAGTTTTACGGAGTCCATCAACTCTACCGTCGACACACCTACATTCTCCAGATACATCATCTGGCCATCAGCGCCGGACACTACACCTTCCACCGTAAAATCAGAATTCTTCTTACAAGCCGTGAACAAAAGCAACATAACACACAGCACAGCTAGTAAATTCGTAGATATTTGTTTCATTATTCCAGTTTGTCTATATTACTAATCTGGTGCAAATATACATTATTTTACAATTGTGGCACTATTATTCCGTATTTCTTCAAGGCTTTTTTCAAAAAAAGTATTTCAAGACTGTTATTTCTTTTCATTTTCATGCAATTACAGGTAAACTTTCATTACATTTGCACCAATTTTTGACAGATAGAAAAATAAGAAAAAAAGATTATGCTTAATCCAATTAACAAGACGATCGAGTTAGGTGATGGAAGAACCATTACCATCGAAACCGGGAAATTGGCCAAACAGGCGGACGGAGCGGTTACCGTTCGTATGAACAACACCGTGTTGCTCGCCACTGTTTGTGCCGCTAAAGATGCGAACCCGGGTGTTGACTTCATGCCGTTGCAAGTAGAATACAAAGAGAAATACTCCGCTTTTGGACGTTTCCCCGGAGGTTTTACAAAAAGAGAAGGAAAAGCTTCTGATTATGAAATCCTTACATCTCGTTTAGTAGACCGTGCGTTGCGTCCTCTTTTCCCGGACAACTACCACGCTGAGGTATATGTAAATATTATATTGTTCTCTGCGGATGGCGAAGATTTGCCGGACGCATTAGCAGGTTTGGCCGCTTCCGCCGCTTTGGCAGTTTCTGATATTCCTTTTAACGGACCGATCTCTGAGGTTCGCGTAGCTCGTACGGATGGAAAATACATCGTCAACCCAACTTCCGCGGAATTGGAGAAAGCTGATATCGACATCATGGTTGCCGCTACCATAGACAACATCATGATGGTTGAGGGTGAGATGAACGAGGTTCAGGAATCTGAGATGCTTGAGGCTATCAAGGTCGCTCACGAGGCTATCAAGGTACAATGCAAGGCTCAGCTGGAGTTATCCGAGGCTTGCGGCAAATTGGTAAAACGTGAATATTGCCACGAGGTAAACGATGACGAGTTGCGCAAGGACGTACACGACAAATGTTACGCCAAGGCTTACGCCGTAGCCACATCCGGTAGCGGCAAGCACGAACGCAGCGAGGCATTCGAGAAAATCGTCGAGGAATACAAGGCTCAATTCTCCGAGGAGGAGTTGACGGACGAGAAACTGGAAATGATCGGTCGCTACTATCACGATGTAGAGAAAGAGGCTATGCGCCGTGCCATCCTTGATGAGGGTAAGCGTTTGGACGGTCGTAAGACTACCGAGATCCGTCCGATCTGGATCGAGACAGATTGCCTGCCGGGTCCTCACGGTTCCGCTATCTTTACACGTGGAGAGACTCAGTCTTTATCTACGGTAACTTTAGGTACGAAGTCTGACGAGAAAATGATAGACGACGTATTGAATCATAGCTACGAGCGTTTCCTTTTACATTATAACTTCCCCCCGTTCTCCACTGGCGAGGCTAAGGCTACACGTGGCGTAGGCCGTCGTGAGATCGGACACGGAAACTTGGCTCACCGTGCGCTGAAACGTATGATCCCGGACAACTATCCGTATGTAGTACGTGTGATTTCCGATATCTTGGAGTCTAACGGTTCTTCTTCTATGGCTACGGTTTGCGCCGGTACCTTGGCGTTGAGAGACGCAGGTGTCCCGATGAAGAAACCGGTATCCGGTATCGCTATGGGATTGATCTCTGAGAACAAGGGTACGAACTACGCGATCTTGTCTGATATCTTAGGCGACGAGGATCACTTGGGTGATATGGACTTCAAGGTAACAGGTACGAAAGACGGTATCACGGCAACTCAGATGGATATCAAGGTAGACGGTTTGTCTTACGAGATCCTTGAGAACGCTTTGGCTCAAGCGAAAGAGGGCCGTATGCATATCTTGGGCAAGATCTTGGAGGCTCAACCGGAAGCTCGTGAGGATTTGAAACCTCATGCACCTCGTATCGAGACGATGATTATCGGTAAGGAATTCATCGGTGCGGTAATCGGCCCGGGCGGTAAGATCATCCAAGGTATCCAAGAGAAGACGGGAGCTACGGTTTCTATCGATGAGGTAGACGGCGTAGGAAAGATCGAGATCTCCGGCACGAATAAGGCTACGATCGACGCGGCTGTCAAGGCGATCAAAGGTATCGTGGCTGTCCCTGAGATCGGAGAGGTTTATGAAGGAAAGATTTCCTCTATCATGCCTTATGGTGCGTTCGTTGAGTTCATGCCGGGCAAGGATGGTTTGCTTCACATTTCCGAGATCGATTGGAAACGTCTGGAGACCGTTGAGCAAGCCGGCTTGAAGGAAGGCGATACGGTTTCTGTCAAGTTGGTTGATATCGATCCGAAGACAGGCAAGTTCAAACTTTCCCGCAAGGTATTGCTTCCGAAACCGGAAGGTTACGAGGAACGTCCGCCAAGACCAGAAAGAGGAGATCGCGGACCTCGTCCAGACCGTGGTGATCGTGGAGACCGTGGTCCTCGTCAGGATCGTGGTGATCGCGGACCTCGCAGGGAGTACAGAGACTAAGATAAGGTCTTATACATTATATATTATCCCGGGTAGATTAAACACTATCCGGGATTTTTTTATCAAATCATCTACCACACCTACAACTATAGCTATAATCAATTGGTCATAAGTTATTTATCGAGTGGTGGTAGATAAATAGCATCTACCACTATTGGCTCGTATCTACAACCATTTACTACTTTTCAATCACAAAACACCACCGTCCCCTACTCGCCAACCGCATCATTGGTCCTATCTTTTTCAAGAAGCGACCGAAGACGGAGACATTGCTTAGCCGGCAAGCTATCTATTTGGTCATGCTTCATATATCATCTAAAAAACTGATTAATTGACATTTATAGTTTTTCTTGGTATAAAACAAAAGTTTTCCGCTATGGAAACATTTGTTTCCTCATGAGGAAACCTTAGTTTTGTGCTTACGAAACTTTAGTTTTCCCTAGGAGAAACTGTTTGCTCTTGTATGTTAATCTATTATCATGTATCTCTAATCTGAACGCACAAGTATTTAAATTAGAAAACGGCTTAGCTTTTTCGAAATTACAAACAAAAGGAGTCAAAGGTGCAAATATAGATTTATACCCCCATAAGTTAACGACTTATCAAATATCATTAGATATCGAGTATTTACAAACAAAACATTTCTATTTATCAAGTTCCATTGGTTACCTTGAAAAAGGAGGCAAATATACAGACATTGTAAATCAATCCATGAGTGAGAGACATATCAATCAGTATATAACAATACAAAACAAAGAAATTCTCAACATCCTCATCACTAATTTTTATGTTATTACTAAAATTACCGGATAGCAAACCTAGTACAGACTAAACAAACGACCATAAACCTTATATCCAGGCCATGATCATCGTTTAGCCTGCACAAACAGTAACGTTTAATAAATATAAGCGTAATTCCAAACCAAAGCATTCAAACTGGGATCCCATCGATTCCACTGACGCCCCAGCATATCATATTTAACTTGATATGCAGCCGTTTTCATATAGAATCTATTACCTGTTTGACCATCTACCGCACAACCTCGCAGTCCCCCACCAATTGAGTTCGGATCAAATCCACATTTTGGAGACTCTTTAGTTACTCCCAGGGTTCCGTCCGGAAGGGTCACCATTTTTCTAACAATATAGATATCACAAAAGTAATAACCAGTAGGAATATTTGTAGGTGATTTGTTGATAAGAACTTTTTTATTTTCTTCCACTAAGAATGTGTTATCATATCCTGTCACACTAAAAGTCTCACTCGTAGCCTTAGTCTCAATTAATGGGGATTGTTCTGATTCCATAAATTCACCCATAAGTTCAATAAACTGATTCCACGTAATTGCACCATTAGCTTCCGCACATTTCCTCAAATCTTCTTCACTCATGTTATCATAGTCAAGACCATCTCCTACGATAACCTCTTCTTGGTTAGAACAAGAAGACACAAAAAACAAAAACAAACATGATAAAATTAGAATCTTTTTCATACAAAAAACTATTTATAAATTAAACATTGAATAATCAAAGAAATTAAATATTACAAATCATCCTCACATTCAATTTTAGAAAAGAATAAAAAACTCTTCATAGATGTTGTCTCCTTCTACTCTTATTAAATAAGGTTTAAATAAAAGACCTTGCATGGAAATACAATAGCTCTGAGAAGTAGAAAGAGGTACAGACTCTTCATATACGAGCATCCCACTATCATCAACAATTTGTATAAACACATTGTCTAATGGCTTCATAAAATAGAACATGATTCCATCATTTACAATCTTCACTTCTACCGGATTAGGAGAAATAGAGCGCTCCTCTTCCTCATCACGCTCATTCTTATGCTCTCTTCCAGCCACCGTATGTGTCCATAAGCATACACAACTCAATAAAGTCAAAAATAAAAATCTTTTCATCCCATTCATTTTTTGACTGCAAAAGTATCCGATAAGGTTGGATTCGGGGCTAAAACACTGTTCGCTTTTTGTTCGCTTTTTGTTCGCAGAGTTGTATAAGGCTAAAGACCAGCGATTAATTCATCCAGTTCATTCGGGGTTCCATCCTCTCCCTTTATTTTTTTATAAAGCCGTTTACGGGATGAGGATACGGAGGGTTTGGAGCGACCCAAGATTTTTGCCATATCAGTTACCTTGACTGATATCTTTATCAAGTAACAAATCCGGAGTTCTATCAATGACATTCCCGAGTATAGCTGATATAGACGATTCGTAAAATTATTGTATGTCTTATCTAACTCCTTCCGTAAAGCATTCCAATCTTCTTCCCTGATTATCTGATCTGCCTCATTCGTGGAATGGAATTTCATATAGATATCCGAATGCCTTAAATCCGACTCTAACAAATCACGCTCGGTACGCCGCAACTGTATTTGTTCATTGGTCACTTGCAAAAGTTCTTTTCGCACATGAAGCAATGAATTTGTATCTTCATGGTCTTTAGATAGTAAGGTTCCCAATTCATTCAATTTCACGTTATTCGCTTCTACATATTGAAAACTTCTCTCATATTGTTCTTGCTTTTCCCGCTGAAGCGCCTCAAACTGCCTAGCCAACCGCTCTTTCTGCCGCCTCAGTCTATAAATAAACAATAAGGTTATCGAAAGCCCCAATCCGAACAAGGATAATATCCGGTAAATACGAATCTGCATCCGGTCATTCTCGCTCTTTAACCGTACATTCTCAGTTTCCCGCTTCTGATAATTATATAAGGAAGTCATTTTACGGATTTCTTCCGAATCGGTTATCTTGCGGATGGAATCTTGCACTTGCTGGCCAAGACGGACATAGCGAATAGCCTCCCGATAATTCAACCGATGCTCATACAAAAGCGACAAGTACTCATAAATAGCGTCTCTAACATATAAATCGGGACTATCCAAACATCTCCTTAAATAGTAGTCGGCAGAGTCCAATCTTCCCACCTCTAAATAAATATGTCCCAATGTAGAATAAGTAGGATACATATTCCGGCCTACGGAATCTTTTAATGATTCAAACAAACATTCCAATGCCTTATCATACATTCCCAATTCCCGGAAAAGATCACCCTGCTCAGTCAATATACCGGAATATCGATGTCTATTTCCTGTTTCATTCGCTATAATTGCCGCTTTTTGAAAATAGAGAAGCGCACTGTCATTCTTATCGACCATATCATATACCCGGGCAATATCTCTCAGTACAAGAGACAAACTGGTACTATCCCCCTCCAAAAGCTCATACTCTGCTGCTTTCTCATGCATACGGATCGCCTCCTCATACACATTCTGATAATCATAAAGCATCCCCATCTGCGAATAGACATTGGACAATAATCGGTACTTTCTCGTATCCCCCGCCACATCCAATGCCTTTTGGAAATACTTCAACGCTTCCGGGGCATCATTCAAATCCCGGTAGACACGGCCCATATAGTAATAAGACTCCAGTAATTTATCCCGATCGCCATATACCTCATAAAAAGCGGTGATTCGCTTGATCAGGAAATCGGAAGTATGCCGGACATACATCTTATCATTGACCTTCAAGTCGAGCAAGTCATAATACATACGCTGTTCCTCATCAAAGAGCGAAAGGCTATCCCGCAATCGATCCAACAAAGGCCGGGCCTCTTCCGGATTTGTATCCGCAAGGGATTCGATCCGCGACAGGGTAGCGGGGTAAGGCTTCCCCCGATGATCGCAAGCATAAAAAGCCGAGATCAAGACCGACATCAAGAGGATGTATATACGAGGCATTGGAAATCTGTTTTATCACTTAAACGCAACAAAGGTAAAAAATTAAAGTGTAATAGTTTCATTGATATTTATACAAACTTTTGAAAGCCAATACGTAAAGTACGCTACGACCGGATACTTACAGGTTTTGCTTTTTACTCTTAACAAAAAAATACCAGATTTGCTTTTTGCCCTTAACAAATCCATGTACTTTTTGCTATCTATCTTGAATAAATCGTATATTTGTCATTCAATCAATCAGCGTATGGATAGTCTATTTATTAAACAAGAACGATTACTGGCACAAACGAGTACCCATATCATAAGGGAACTCATGAACCAAATTCACTGGGATAATCCTCTGATCGCCATCAGAGGATCAAGGGGTGTCGGAAAAACAACACTCATGTTGCAATACATCAAACTGAATTTCCAGCCGGGAAGCAGGGAGGTACTTTATTGCACGCTCGACAGCATCTATTTCAGTAATCACACCCTATCTGAACTGATTGAGCGGTTCTATTTGCAAGGAGGAAAACAATTATTCCTTGATGAAGTACATAAATATCCCACTTGGAGTAAAGAGATAAAAGAGGCCTACGACCTGTATCCATCTCTACGAATTGTTTTTAGCGGTTCTTCCCTATTGAATATATTGAATGCGGATGCCGATCTTTCCAGACGTTGCCTACCGTATAATATGTACGGACTTTCCTTCCGGGAATTTCTCATGTTCTATAAGCAAATTGATATACCAGTCTATTCCCTACAAACGATACTGGAAGATCCGGGAAACATTTGCCGGGAAATAAATGAGAAATGTCGCCCCGTACAAATGTTTAACGAATATCTCCACGAAGGGTATTACCCCTTTTTTACGGGTAACAGAGAAGATTATTATATTAATATCGAGAATGTGGTCAATCTCATTATTGAGCAGGAACTCCCGTTGCTGTGTGGCGTAGATCCTGCCTATACACGGAAGCTAAAGGCTTTGATGGGTATCTTAGCTACCTCTGTTCCTTATGAGCTGGACATCACGAAACTAGCGGGAATGATCGGACTTTCCCGAAACTCTGTCATCAATTACTTACAGAATTTGGACAAGGCGGAATTGCTCAAGTTATTGTACTCGGATTTACTATCTGTCAAAAAGATGCAAAAACCGGATAAGATTTACCTACAGAATCCCAACCTATTGTACGCCATAGCTTCCGCTCCCGTACAGATCGGGACGGCAAGGGAAACTTTTGTCGTCAACCAGTTATCCGTAAATCATAACGTGGAATATGGAAAAACAAAAGGCGACTTTATCGTAGACCATGCCTACACCTTCGAGGTAGGAGGAGCGGATAAAACATTCAAGCAAATAGCAGATCTCCCCGATTCCTTCATCTTGGCTGACAATCTAGAGTTCGCCACCGGCAAGAAACTACCGCTGTGGATCGTGGGATTAACCTATTAAAAAAACACGTACGTCTTTTTTTAAGAACAAAAAAGCGGTATCCAGCTTGCCGCCGGATACCGCTTTTCATTTATCTTTACCGATCAAGGAATCAGCAACGAGGCTTGATCTGCTTGAAGAAGTCATTACCCTTGTTATCTACCAAGATAAACGCGGGGAAGTTCTCTACCTCGATCTTCCAGATCGCTTCCATACCCAATTCCGGATATTCCACGCACTCGATGCTCTTGATATTGTTCTGAGCCAAGATAGCCGCGGGGCCACCGATAGATCCTAAGTAGAAACCGCCGTGGTTCTTACAAGCGTCCGTAACTTGCTGGCTACGGTTACCCTTCGCCAACATGATCATGCTACCGCCATGGCTCTGGAACAAGTCAACGTATGAGTCCATACGACCCGCGGTCGTCGGGCCCATAGAGCCACAAGCCATACCTGCCGGAGTCTTAGCCGGGCCCGCGTAATAAATAGGATGATCCTTGATATATTGGGGGAGATCCTCGCCACGATCCAGACGCTCCTTCAACTTAGCGTGAGCGATATCACGGCCCACGATGATCGTTCCGTTCAATGACAAACGAGTAGATACCGGATATTTATCCAATTCCTTCAAGATATCCGCCATCGGTTGGTTCAAGTTGATCTTGACAGCGTCGCCCTCACCCGCTTGGCGAAGTTCCTCCGGAATCAATTCGCCGGGATGGCTATCCAACTTCTCGATCCAGATACCTTCCTTATTGATCTTACATTTAATATTACGGTCCGCGGAGCAGCTTACACCCAAACCAACCGGGCAAGAAGCGCCGTGGCGAGGCAAACGGATGATACGGACATCGTGAGCCAAATATTTACCGCCGAATTGAGCGCCCAAGCCAATATTCTGAGCGGCGGCCAATACCTCTTTCTCCAACTCCACGTCGCGGAAAGCACGGCCACCCTCGCTACCGGTCGTAGGCAAGCTATCGTAGAAACGAGTAGAAGCCAACTTCACCGTCAATAAATTCTTCTCAGCGGAAGTACCGCCAATCACGATCGCGATATGATACGGAGGACAAGCGGCCGTACCCAACGTCTTGATCTTCTCTACGAGGAAGGGAACCAATGTACCCGGATTCAAGATCGCTTTTGTCTCTTGGTATAAATAAGTCTTATTGGCGGAACCACCTCCCTTTGTCACGCAAAGGAACTCATACTCCATGCCTTCCGTAGCCTCGATATCGATCTGGGCCGGCAAGTTACATTTCGTATTTACCTCGTCGTACATATTCAGCGGAGCGTTCTGGGAGTAACGAAGGTTCTCTTCCGTGTAGGTCTTGTAAACACCTAAGGAAAGCGCTTCCTCATCGCAGTAACCGGTCCAGACCTGCTGCCCCTTCTCACCGTGGATAATAGCCGTACCGGTATCTTGGCAGAAAGGAAGTACGCCTTTAGCCGCTACCTCGGCGTTGCGAAGGAATGTCAAGGCCACGTACTTATCGTTGTCCGTAGCTTCCGGATCGCTTAGGATCTTAGCGACCTGCTCGTTGTGAGAACGGCGAAGCATGAATGATACGTCCCGGAAAGCGGCGTTAGCCATAGCGGTCAAACCTTCTTTAGCGACTTTCAAGATCGGTTTTCCTTCAAACTCAGAAACGGAAACATAATCTTTTGTAAGCAAATAATACTCTGTTGTGTCCGGTCCCTTTTGGAACATCGGCTCGTAGTGAAACGGAGGTGTTGCCATATCTTTAGAATTTAATTATATATTGGTTTTATTTAAGTTTGTCCGTACTTTTCGATTGGCAAACTTAGCGAAAAAACTTGATATATAGATCATGGGGTAAAGAAATATAGTTATATTTGCCCGATATGAAAAAGTTGACCTCTTTATACATTGTATTCCTGCTAACGATGCTAGGTTTTCAAGGAAATCTGAAAGCGCAGGTTAGCCACGGAGGCCGCCCGCTTCCGCTATCGCTCATGCGAAGTACAAACGAACAGATGTTTAAAGAAATGCCTCCGTTCGACGTTCAAGAGGAATTGCGTATCGACTCGCTGAATGAGAGCGACCTAAGAAGCGGTTTCCGTTTTGCCTATAAATTCATAACGGATTACAATCGGTACAACTCGGGCGTAACTTTCACCGGGCCGGATGGGACACGTGTATGGAGACTCGGGATCTACTCGCCCGGGGCCCTTTCCATCAACGTGCTCTTCACGGAATATGAACTGCCCGAAGGCGCCCAGCTCTTCCTATATAATGAGGACCAGACACAAATATTAGGCTCGTTCAATCACCTAAACAACTCGGAGTTAAACCTATTGCCGGTCTCTCCTATCCAAGGGGATCGCCTGATCATAGAATATCAAGAACCGGCCAACGCCTCTTTTCAAGGAAGACTGACCGTCGGGGAAGTCAACCATGGCTACCGGAGCTTGCGGGGGTTAGAACCGGGAGACAACACCTCACTGATCGGTAAAATTCCACCGTTAGCTTGCTATCAAGATGGGACAAACGATTACGCCCAATGGGGGCAAAGCGTCGTTCTCCTGATCATAGACGGAAGCGTAGGGTGCACGGGCACCCTGATAAATAATACGGACAATGACGGAAAGCCTTATCTACTCACCGCCTCCCATTGCCTGAACAAGCAATTCACGATGAAAAACCCCGATTATGAGAAAATAGCCGGAAGTATCGTCTGCTTTTTCAACTTCAACAGCCCTTTCTGCGACCCGATCCTAAGGGGAACGGAAGAGATGTCTACCGCATCCACTTACTTCAAGGCGGTTAATGAAATGGCAGACATGGCCTTGTTGGAACTTACCGCCACACCTCCGGTTTATTACAGGCCTTATTACGCGGGCTGGAACGCACAAGAGGTAGGACCTGCCCCCTATACGTGCATCCAACATCCCCAATACTCGGTAAAGCGAATCAGTATATCCGATGAGGATCTGGCTCCCTTTACCTTGACAGATCCAAACATGATTTTTTACAAGAACGCTCATTGGCATGTCAAGACTTGGGAAGTAGGTTATACGGCCAGCGGTTCCTCCGGATCTCCTTTATTCAATGCCGACGGAGAGATTATCGGAGCGTTATCCGGCGGGCAGTCCAGCGAGAATAGCCCGAAGGATGATTACTTCTTCTCTTTGATGAAACCATGGGACGCAATCGATACCCCCGAGAGACAGCTCAAATATTGGCTGAACCCGTCCAATGACGAGACCAAGGTTTGTGAGGGACTTGATCCGTATAAATCAGCCCCTTGTTTCCGGTTGAGCAACATCTATGACTCCGGTAATCAAGAAAACGCCGAATGTACGCTCTATCCCGGGTCTGAAAAAGCGTATTTATTCGGGAACAACCCCGCCAATATCACTGAATATGCGGAAGCTTACCAAGTAGCCGAAGCGGGTACCTTATACGGAGCTTATTTCGTAACACCGCCTGCCGGAGCGAATTACAAACAGATGGAAGTGGAAGTTACCGTTTACAGCGGCGACTCTAAGCCCTCTACATTATTATATACGGAGACATTCCAACCCACCTATAGCAATAAATCGATATTGGACGATACGTTTATTGAGACCGCTAAATCCCTAAATCGGTCACAGGAAAGTTATATCCATTTCTCCAAGCCCGTGAACGTCAGCGGAAAGTTCTACATCGGCTATAAGCTCAAGAGCGTCCCGGAGAACACGTATTTCTCCGCTTACAATTTGCCCAAAGGCAAAACGACCCGGAATACGGCTTGGGTTCATGATAAAAACGGCTGGAGACAAGCTACCGAATATACGCAAGCAGGTTTTAGCACCTCCTTGTTTATCGATCCCGTCATTCAATACGGTAACCCCATCAGCAACGAAAAGCTCGAGGCGAACGAGCAGGTACTCATTCATCTCGGTCCGGAGAAAGGCATGGTACACCTTGTTTTGCCGGATGGAATGGAGAAAGCGACTTATACATTGCACTCGGCACAAGGAAAAGTGTCGGAAAACGGAGAGATCACGGACAGGCAAGCTACACTCCATTTCCTAAAATTAACATCTGGAGTCTACTTTCTAACCGTGCATTATGGCGAGGAGCATTATACACAAAAGATTATATTTTAATCAAAAAATATACAATAAGAGTTCTGGGAAACCATCCATTGAAAAGAATGGCAAGAGGTACACAGCCATATTTTTTCAATAATTCTACCCATATTTTATGTATAAAACAAGCCTAGGATTCATTAATAAGTATTAATTAAAAAGATTTTATCGCTTCTTTGCTATCCATAACAAAAAAATACTTTAGTTTTGCACGATAATGGCTAAGGGATAATTTGGAAGTGAATATATTAACATAGTAACATTTTAAACTTACATCAAGATTATGAACAAAAAGTTTTTATTGCCATTCTTCGTATTGGCAGCCATTTTAACTCTTTCTTCTTGTTCAAACAAGTTGAAACCGTTGGCAGAACAGTACATTAAAGCAGAGCCGCAGCCGCTAGAGGCTATCGGAGGCAAAGTTCCTGTAACGATCAATGCGACTTTCCCCGCTAAATGGTTCAACAAGAAAGCTGTTGTAACTGTAACTCCGGTATTGCGTTACCAGGGTGGCGAAGCTTGGGGCACTTCTTACACTTACCAAGGTGAGAAAGTAAAAGGTAACAACCAAGTAATCCCTCAAAAAGAAGGCGCTAACGTAACTATGAAGTCTTCTTTCACTTACAAACCCGAGATGAAAAAATCAGAATTGTATTTGACTTTCGACGCGAAGATCAAAAACAAGACTGTTAAATTGCCGGACGTAAAGATCGGTGAAGGCGTTATCGCTACTTCCGAATTGGCAGACGCAGCTACTGCTACAGCAGCTATCGCAGCTGATAAATTCCAACGTATTATCAAAGAGGCTCATGACGCTAACATCATGTTCTTGATCCAACAAGCTAACCTTCGCGCTCAAGAATTGAATTCTGACGCTATCAAAGAATGGAAAGATCTTGTTAAGAACGCAGACGAGGCTCCGAACCAGAATGTAGCTATCGAGATCAGCGCTTACGCTTCTCCTGATGGTGGTTTCAAATTGAACAACACGTTGGCTGAGAATCGTGAAGGAAACACTACGAAATATTTGAACAAGGAATTGAAGAAGATGAAAGTTGACGCTCCGGTTGACGCTCGTTACACAGCTCAAGACTGGGAAGGCTTCAAGGAATTAGTTTCTGCTTCTAACTTGCAAGATAAAGACTTAGTATTGCGTGTGATCTCTATGTACCAAGATCCTGAGACAAGAGAGAAAGAAATCAAGAATATCTCCGCTGTTTACTCTGACTTGGCTGAGACTATCCTTCCGCAATTACGTCGTTCTCGTTTGACCGCTAACATCGAGATCATCGGTAAGTCTGACGACGAGATCAGCGCTTTGGCTAAGAGCAATCCTTCTGAGTTGAATATCGAGGAAATCCTTTACGCCGCTACATTGACGAACAACGACAATGAAAAGATGGCTATCTATACAAAAGCTTCTGAATTGTATCCTAACTGCTACCGCACTTGGAACAACATCGGTATGATGGCATTCAAGGCTGGTGATTTGGCTAAGGCTGAGCAAATGTTTAACAAGTCTAACTCTGTTAAGAATAACGCTTCCGCTAACATGAACTTAGGTTTGATCGCATTAACGAAGGGTGACCAAGCTAAGGCTCAACAATTGTTCGGTAACGCTGCCGGCGTAAACGAATTGAGCGAGGCTCTTGGCGTTCTTTACTTAGAGCAAGGCGAATATGCTAAGGCTGTTAACTCTTTCGGTTCTGTTAAGACTAACAACGCTGCTTTGGCTCAGATCTTGGTTAAGGATTACAGCAAGGCTTCTCAGACTTTGAACGGTGTTGCTAAACCTGATGCTATCACCTCTTACTTGAAGGCTGTTGTTGCTGCTCGTACAAACGACGCTAACGGTGTAGTAAGCAACTTGAAGGCCGCTATCGCTGCTGACAAGAGCTTGGCTAAGGAAGCTGCTATCGACTTAGAGTTCGCTAAATATGCGACTAACTCTGACTTCTCAGCTTTAGTAAAATAATTAGAAAATATTCTTTCTAAATAAGAAAAAGACCTCATCCTTTTGGATGGGGTTTTTTTATATTCCACCCACTCAAGCCTATATTTCAGAATATTGCAACACTTCAAAATAAATATTGATTATCAATGACTTTTTTATAAAATAAATCCGTAGATTTGCAAAATTCAATAAAGTTGTTGTAAATATTAATCAAATAGGGTAAAGAAATTATGAGATCACAAATCTGGAAACAAATGGTGTGGGTATTTTGTCTGCTCTTCCTTATGGAATCATGCGTTAAGCATGACATTTATCAAGGAGAAGACCCCTCGGTAGATCCTCAAGAACCTACCAAAGAAGAAGAAGATTACATAGCCCAGTTCGAGAATTTCGAGAACATACAGGTTAGCATATCTTCTCAGCATGAAGGGACCCTATATTCTATTTATTATGAATATCCTTATGAGGAAGGCTCTTTAGTCAAAGATCCTTATTTAATTGGTAAAACTCCGATCCATATGGCTCTGGAAGTACCTACACACGTAAAGAAACTCTATATCCTAAGAGGGGATGGGGAACTTATCGAGAGCGATGTAAAGGACATCACGATCGGAAGCGATACCAAAAGCAGCTTACGGGCTACAAATGCGATCAGTGATGAAGTCTTTCATCTGATCAATAACAAATACTTTCCAGAAAAAGCATACAATGTAAAAAGCGAGGATTTATATAGATGCTCTGATCTAAAAATCACGGAAACCGTTTTTACCAGTAGCTTTGAGAAAGCGGATATTTGGCTAACCTATATAAGCGATGGAGGAATGTCCAAAGGCAACAGTAATATGCATGGTAAAATTTGGTTCTATACATATCCCTCCGAGAAGATGGAGAACCTTACTTTAGATGACTGCACCTTCTATGGAAAAACTAATGGTGCTATCCAAGTCACTGACTTCAATACGATCAACCAAGGCGATAATTATATATTCTACTCCAAAGAAGAACAGCCAAAGGCCCAAGCAGGAGAATATACCCGAATACCCTTGGGAAGATTCGACAAGGGGCTCAACGTCGGCTTCGTATATCGAGGCACAGACCGTCCACAGTTCTCCACTCCGGCATTAAATGGGCCGGATAACAATAAAGTACCAGATAATGGGACATTCTCCCATAATTACGTAGGCCATACCTTAAAATATGGTAATTCCTCTTTCAAAATAGAGAAAAACGTAGCAAACGGCTTCATTCACCACATTCAAGAAGGTGATTTTGAAGGAAATGTACTGGGAATGGAAAATCGCTGCCCAAACTATAGGGCCTATGATGGAGACTACAACGATATGCTTTGTCTAATCGAAAGTAATCCCGTTGCCATCGAGCCGGCAGAGCCGGTAACCCCTCCCGTCATAGAATCGCAAACGAACAAGAAAGGATTCCTCTTGTTCGAAGATAATTATCCAAACCAAGGCGATTTCGATTTCAATGACGCTGTCATATATTATAGCATCACAGCATATACCGATAAGAGTACCGCAGATGTTTATGCCCAGTTACTGGCTAAAGGCTGTACATTCCACAACCAATTTGGATTTAAGGACGCCAATGGACTAACTCCCTTTTTCTCCGATGTCAATGGATATGTCAATGTGAGAAAATTCGACAAGGAACCGGAAAGTGGGATTACAAAGACATTAACATATAGTGCGACTCAGCTGATCATGCCTTACATTGATAACGGGAAGGGACCGGTAAGTAAAAACGTCAAGAATACGGATCTATACCCATATGTATTGGATATTCCTTATTCGGAAAATCAACCTTTCCGTTGGTGTATAGAGAATAAAAGCATCGACGAAGCTTATAATTTTGACCAAGATTACCGAAAGGCACATGGAGATTGGTATGAGACTCCTAAAGATGAATCGTTAGTGATACAATTTACCACTCCGGATGAAGAGAAGAAAGATCCGGAAAATAAAGAATGAAGGATACACACTCATTGAAGGATCTCTAAAATCCTAACATCATATAAAAACCGGGGGGTTTTTAAAAGGCCCGCCGTTTTTTGTATCTATTAATAGAAGAATATATTATCTACCTTGGCGCTTACGCTCTGTCTCATCCAAGATGATCTTACGCATACGCATATTATTCGGGGTGATCTCTACGTACTCATCGCCCTTGATGTACTCAAGCGCATCCTCTAGGCTGAATACGATAGGAGGAGCCAAGGAAACTTTGTCGTCCGAACCAGAGGCACGCATATTCGTCAACTTCTTGGATTTGGTAACATTTACCACCAAGTCATTGTCCTTGGTATGCTCACCAACCACCTGTCCAGCGTAAACCTCCTCGCCCGGGGCGATGAAGAAACGTCCGCGGGATTGCAAGTTATTCAGGGCATAAGCGAAAGCCTGACCTGTCTCCATAGCGATAATCGAACCATTCATACGTCGTTCGATATCACCCTTCCACGGTTGATATTCCAAGAAACGGTGTGCCATGATAGCCTCACCGGCAGAGGCGGTCAATACAGCGTTGTTCAAACCGATAATACCACGGGAAGGAATCGTGAACTCCAAGTGCATACGACCATTCTTGCTTTCCATCATGGTCATCTCGCCCTTACGTTTCGTTACCATATCGATAATACGGCTAGAGCATTCCTCCGGAAGATTCACCGTCAATTGCTCTACCGGCTCACATTTCTCACCATCGATCTCCTTGATGATAACCTGAGGCTGACCTACCTGCAACTCGTATCCCTCACGACGCATCGTCTCGATCAATACAGACAAGTGAAGCACGCCACGGCCATATACCAACCAAGAATCAGCGGAATCAGTAGGAACTACGCGTAAAGCCAAGTTCTTATCCAATTCTTTCTGCAAACGGTCAAAAATATGACGGGAAGTAACAAACTTACCATCCTTACCAAAGAACGGAGAATTGTTGATCGTGAAAAGCATAGACATCGTAGGCTCGTCGATAGCGATCGTTGGCAATGGCTCCGGCTCGTTCACGTCGGCGATTGTCTCACCGATCTCGAAACCATCGATACCGATAATAGCGCAAATATCCCCGGACTGCACGGAATCAACTTTCGTACGTCCCAAGCCCTCAAATACATCCACTTCCTTGATCCTCGATTTCACCATACTACCATCACGCTTACAAAGCATGACATCTTGGCCCTCTTTCAACTCTCCACGGTGTACACGTCCTACGGCGATACGACCTACATACTTAGAATAATCCAAAGAAGTAATCAACATCTGCGGAGTACCCTCCAACATCTTTGGTTCGGGGATATACTTGATGATCGCATCAAGCACAGCCGTGATATCCTCTTTCGGCTCCTTCCAATCCTCGGACATCCAGCCCTGCTTGGCGGAACCATAAATAGTAGGGAAGTCAAGCTGCTCCTCGGTAGCATCCAGACTAAACATCAAGTCGAATACCATTTCCTGCACTTCCGACGGGCGGCAATTCGGCTTATCCACCTTATTAATTACCACGATCGGCTTCAAACCCAGTTGAATCGCTTTTTGCAAAACAAAACGAGTTTGCGGCATAGGCCCCTCAAAGGCGTCTACCAATAGCAAACAACCATCCGCCATATTCAAGACACGCTCCACCTCGCCACCAAAGTCGGCGTGGCCCGGAGTGTCAATAATATTGATCTTATATCCCTTATAATTGATAGACACGTTCTTGGCAAGAATCGTGATACCTCGTTCCCGTTCCAGATCATTGTTATCCATGAACTGATCCGGTTCTGCCTGTCCTTCACGGAAAAGCTTACCGGCTAATAACATCTTATCCACGAGCGTCGTTTTGCCGTGGTCTACGTGCGCGATAATCGCAATGTTTCTGATCTTTTGCATTGAAGACTAATTTATTGGCTGCAAAAATACGATATTTTTACGATATATATATGACATTCATGCTTCAAAACACAAAAAAGATAGCAGAATCTATTGCGAATCAAAAAGGAATGCCTACCTTTGCGACCGCTTAGATAACATAGTATTAATTTATTAAAGTAAAAAGAATCATGTATTTAGATTCAGCAAAGAAACAAGAATTATTTGAAAAGTATGGCAAATCAGCTACTAACACAGGTTCTGCTGAGAGCCAAATCGCATTGTTCACATTCCGTATCTCTCACTTGACAGAGCACTTGAAAGTGAATCACAAAGATTACGCTACGGAAAGATCATTGAAGATGTTGGTAGGTAAACGTCGTCGTTTATTGGACTATCTGATCAAGACTGACATTGAGAGATACCGCGCTATCATCAAAGAACTTGGTATCAGAAAGTAAGAAAAAGCTTACTCGAAAATATTAAAAAGGGTAATCCCAAATGGGTATTGCCCTTTTTATTTGTCTTAATCCTAGATATAATAAAATATTAATGTAAATTTGCGCCGTTTAGTATCAAATTATCAAACATTACAGGACTATAAATAACAAATCATACACATGGGAAACAACAAAATTATAGGCGCGAAAATTAAAAATATCCGGGAATCGAAACAACTCTCTATCGAGGAGGTAGCCGAACGCTCCGGGTTAGGTATCGAACAGATCGAACGTATCGAGGGTAACTTGGATTTTCCATCTTTGGCCCCTCTTATCAAAATAGCACGGGTATTAGGGGTACGTTTGGGTACATTCTTGGATGACCAAGCGGAGCTAGGCCCAGTCGTATGCCGCAAAAAGGACAGCGAGGCCGATGGTATCGGGTTCACGAACAACGCGACACAAGGGCACAAGCATATGGATTACCACTCGCTCTCGCAAGATAAGTCCGGCCGCCATATGGAACCCTTCTTGATCGAGATCGCTCCCTCCGAGGAAGGCGAGGATTTCATCCTGTCCACGCATGAGGGAGAGGAGTTTATCTACGTATTGAATGGCGTCGTAGAGATCAATTACGGAAAGAACACCTATATCCTAGAGGAAGGCGATAGCATCTATTATGATTCCATCGTGGCGCATCATGTACATGCGGCAGCCGACAACAAGGCCCGAATCCTAGGAGTTGTCTATACACCTTATTAAATCCGGCGTTTTATGGAATTACATAACAGAACCCTTGGCCAATGGCTGGAACATTGGGCCGAGACTACACCGGACAAGGAATATATCGTTTATTCGGACCGTGACTTACGTTTCACTTGGAGCGAATTCAACAAGCGTGTGGACGACATGGCGAAAGGCATGCTGGCGATCGGTATCACTCATGGCACACATGTCGGCGTATGGGCGACAAACGTACCGGATTGGCTGACTTTCTTATATGCCGGAGCCAAGATCGGTGCCGTACTGGTCACGATCAACACCAACTATAAACAAAGCGAACTGGAATATCTGGTTGAGAACGCCGATATCCATACGATGTGTATCACGGACGGCGTGTTTGATGGAAGTTACGTGGACATGGTCTATACCATGTTGCCGGAATTGAAGACCTCTCAACGGGGGTATTTGAAAAGCAAGCGTTTCCCACGCTTGAGAAATGTAGTATATATCGGACAGGAGAAATACAGGGGTATGTACAATACGCCCGAGATGTTGCTCCTCGGACAAAATATCAAGGATGAGACCTTAGAGGCTGCCAAAGCGAGAGTAAATTGCCACGACGTTGTCAATATGCAATATACTTCCGGTACGACCGGCTTCCCGAAAGGGGTCATGTTGACTCACTACAACATCGCCAACAACGGTTTCTTGACGGGTGAGCATATGAAATTCACCGCCGACGATAAGCTTTGTTGCTGCGTACCTCTCTTTCATTGCTTTGGTGTGGTATTAGCTTCCATGAACGTATTGACGCATGGATGTACGCAAGTGATGGTCGAGAAATTCGATCCGCTATTGGTATTAGCTTCTATACATAAAGAGCGTTGCACGGCCGTGTACGGCGTGCCTACCATGTTCATTGCCGAGCTGAACCACCCGATGTTCGAGATGTTCGACCTCACGTCGTTACGTACCGGTATTATGGCAGGTTCTCTTTGCCCGGTTGAACTCATGAAAACCGTGGACGAGAAGATGCATATGCGTGTAACCAGCGTGTATGGATTGACAGAGACCTCACCGGGTATGACCCACTCCCGTATCGAAGATCCGGCCGAGGTGCGTTATAATACCGTAGGCCATGAGTTCGAATTTACCGAGGTACGGGTTATCGACCCGGAGACTGGCGAGGAATGCCCCGTCGGCGTACAGGGCGAGATGTGTAACCGCGGTTATAATAACATGAAAGGTTACTATAAAAACGAAGCCGCCACCAATGAGGCGATCGACAAGGATGGCTTCCTGCATTCCGGCGACTTAGGCGTGAAAGACGAGAACGGCAACTATCGGATCACCGGCCGTATCAAGGACATGATTATCCGCGGGGGCGAGAATATCTATCCCCGTGAGCTGGAGGAGTTCCTCTATCATTTCCCCGGCGTGAAAGACGTGCAAGTAGCTGCTGTTCCTTCCAAGAAATATGGAGAGGAAGTGGGTGCCTTTATCATCCTTCACGATGGTGTGACGGCTACGGAGGAAGAGGTGAAAGACTTCTGCCGCGGAAAGATCGCCCGGCATAAGATCCCGAAATACATCTTCTTCGTCGATACCTTCCCGATGACCGGAAGCGGAAAGATACAGAAGTTCAAGTTGAAAGACCTCGGGCTGAAACTATTGCAAGAGCAAGGTATCACGCCGGCCTAACGATTTAGTGGACAGTTAACAGTTACTTTAAAATCCTCATAATGGGCGGCACGATCTTCCCGTGTCGCCCATTTTCCTAAAGAACTATGGACGGAATCAACACGCTGCGTTACTCGGATTTATTTTTAGCGATGTATTTCGATGGCGGAAAGAGCTGCCTGCACCGGAATCATTCGCATGTGTTGGTGTATGTATATTCCGGAGAGATGGTAATCGACGAGAAAGGCCAAATCACCCGGTTACATAAAGGAGAATGCGCTTTCATCCGCAAGGACTTCAGCGTACAGATGACGAAACAAGCATGGAATGGCGAGCAGTTCAAGGCGATCTTCTTGATGTTCACCATGAAGTTCCTACGCGACTTTTACAGCAAATTAGATCGAAATACTCTCCCTAAAGATGCCAAGCGAGATCAGGTAAGCCTTTACAAGCTACCGTCCAACCGTCCCGATATCGTAAGCTTGTTTGAGTCGATGACCCCTTATTTCAATTCCAAGATCCAACCGACAGGCGAATTGCTGCAACTAAAAATGGTCGAGGGCGTTTATGTGTTGCTCAATACCGACAAGAACCTATATGCCTCTATCTTCGATTTTACCGATCCATGGAAGATAGACATACTGGAATTTATGGAGCGGAATTATATGAACGATATTTCCATGGAAGAAATCGCCAACTATACGGGACGCAGTCTCTCCACATTTAAACGTGATTTCAAGAAATGTAGCGCTCTCTCGCCCCGGGAATGGCTCATCCGACGCCGCCTTGAAGCCGCACATGGGCTGATACGTAAAGGGGGGCGTAAGGTCTCGGAGATTTGTTTCGAGGTAGGTTTCAAGAACCTTTCCCATTTCTCGAAAATCTATAAGATAGCGTATGGCGTACCGCCAACCGAGGATATATAATATTTATAATGGCCCACACAACAAAGCTATTTGAACCACATAACAAAGCCTCCATACCACTCCCTCCTTATCTTCGCGACATAAATAATAACAAAATGTAAATCAAATGATCATGACAAAGACAACGGAAGAGAAAGTAGCTTTAGTAACCGGTTCAGCGATGGGTATCGGACTCGCTTGCGCCGAAGCCTTCGCCAAGGCTGGATACATAACCGTATTGGCAGACATCCGTGAGCCGGGAGAACAGGTAGAGAAATTAGTAGCCGAGGGACATAAGGCCGTAGCGTATCGGTGCGACGTATCAAACACGCAAGCCGTAAAAGAGATGATCGACTGGACCGTAGCTACCTACGGAAGACTGGACGCAGCTCTTAACAACGCAGGCATACAAACACCGCAACGCCCAATGGCGGAAATCACCGACGATGAATTCGACCGTACCGTGGCTGTGGATTTGAAAGGTGTCTGGAACTGCATGCGTTATGAGATCCTGCAAATGCTGAAACAAGGCGGCGGCGCCATCGTCAACACCTCATCGCAAGGCGGAGTCACGGGATTTCCGGGGCAAGCGGCCTACATAGCCTGTAAGCATGCCGTTATCGGACTGACACGTACCGCCGCTATCGACTATGCGGCAAAGAACATCCGCATCAATGCCGTATGTCCGGGCGTTATCCGTACGCCGATGGCGGAAGACTTAATGCGGCGTGACCCTTCCTTGGAGAAGGAGCTGGTGTGCGACATTCCCGCAGGGCGGCTCGGTAAACCGGAAGAGATCGCCAACGCCGTACTTTGGCTATGCAGCCCGCAAGCGAGCTTCGTAGATGGCCATGCGCTATTGGTAGATGGAGCCTTCAGTATTCATTAAATCGCAAAACTACAGAGAACCCAATACTGCAACGGCATTGCAGTGTTACTACAATGCGGGTTGCAGTAACGAACCCACCGTACCCCTCGGCAAGCCTCCGCCCTAAATGGAAATTCATAGATAAAGAACACCTACTATCAACGCTTTTTCGTACCTTCGCGTCTCAACCATTTATAGTATTAATTTATGTCACAATTATTTCCAACTAATCTGCCTTATAAAGTGGCAGATATGAGTTTGGCTGAATTCGGTCGCAAAGAGATCGAGATCGCCGAACACGAAATGCCGGGATTAATAGCGCTACGCCAGAAATACGCCGATCAGAAACCCTTGAAAGGCGCACGTATCACCGGCTCACTGCATATGACTATTCAGACGGCAGTGTTAATCGAAACATTAGTTGCGTTGGGAGCGGACGTTCGCTGGGCTAGCTGTAACATCTTCTCCACACAGGACCATGCGGCGGCGGCTATCGCAGCTGATGGCGTACCGGTATTCGCTTGGAAAGGCGAGACGCTGGAGGAGTATTGGTGGTGTACGGACATGGCGCTTCGTTTCCCGGAAGGCAAAGGCCCTCACATGATTGTTGACGATGGCGGTGACGCTTCCTTATTGATTCATATGGGGTATCGTGCGGAGAACGACGCGGAGACCATCAACCGCAAAGGCGGAAATCATGAGGAACAGGTTATTCTAGATACATTAAATCGTATCCTTCAAGAAGATAACAGCCGTTGGCACCGTACGGTAGCCGAGATGAAAGGTGTGTCGGAAGAGACGACCACCGGCGTTCACCGTCTGTATCAGATGATGGAGAAAGGTGAGTTGCTGGTTCCGGCTATCAATGTTAATGACTCCGTGACGAAATCCAAGTTCGATAACTTATATGGTTGCCGTGAGTCTTTGGCGGACGGCATCAAGCGCGCTACGGACGTGATGATCGCCGGCAAGGTGGTAGTCGTGGCCGGATACGGTGACGTAGGTAAAGGCTGCTCTCACTCCATGCGCTCTTACGGGGCTCGCGTACTCGTGACCGAGATCGATCCGATCTGCGCCCTGCAAGCCGCTATGGAAGGTTTCGAGGTTACGACCATGGAAGAGGCCGTGAAAGAGGGTAACATCTTCGTTACAACCACCGGAAACTGCGATATCATCACGATCGAGCATATGACACAGATGAAAGACCAATCGATCGTATGTAATATCGGTCATTTCGACAACGAGATCCAAGTGGACAAGCTTGTCAACTATCCGAATATCAAACACACGAATATCAAGCCGCAAGTAGACAAATATACGTTCCCGAACGGAAACTCTATCTTCTTATTGGCAGAGGGACGCTTGGTAAACTTAGGTTGCGCTACGGGACACCCGTCATTCGTAATGAGTAACTCGTTCACGAACCAAGTGCTTGCCCAGATGGACTTATGGCAAATGGCTTATGAGGTAGGTGTATACCGCTTACCGAAACGCTTGGATGAGGAAGTTGCCCGCCTACACTTGGAACGTATCGGCGTGAAATTATCTACATTATCACAAAAGCAAGCTGATTATATCGGCGTACCGGTAGAAGGACCGTACAAGGCCGATCATTACAGATACTAATTAATTGAAAATTGAAAGTTGAGAATTGAAAATGAAGGGAGGACAGCTCCTGTAGTTCTCGATTCTTAATTTTCAATTTTCAATTCTTAATTTTCAATTACCATGCGTTTCGCTATTCTCTCCCCCATTTATCCCTATCGTGGCGGTATCGCCCAATTCAGCGGGATGCTCTATACGGAATTAGTAAAAGAAGGTCATGAAGTAAAGGCTTTCAACTTCAAACGCCTTTATCCGGATATCTTATTTCCCGGCAAGACCCAATATGTGGAAGAGGGAGACCGTGCGATCGAGATCGAGAGCGTGCGAGTATTAGATAGCGTCAATCCGGTTAGTTATTTCAGTACCGTAAACGCCATTCGCTCCTATGCGCCGGACGTACTGATTATCTCTTACTGGATGTCCTTTTTCGTTCCCGGATACGCTCATGTAGCGAACCGGATGAAGAAGCATTGCAAGGTAATCACCCTTATCCACAATGCGATTCCCCATGAGCCGCGTTTCTTCGACAAGCCTTTAGCTTCGTTACTTTTCAAGCAATGCCATGGCTTTATCGTGATGAGCGATAACGTGCGGTATGATTTGCGGAAACTTTACCCGGGCGCTAAATATATCCAGAACCCACACCCGCTTTACAATCATTTCGGAAATAAGATCGAAAGAGACGAGGCGTGCCGGAAACTAAGTATCAGTCCGTCCCAAAAGAACCTCTTATTCTTTGGATTGATACGGGACTATAAAGGATTAGACCTGCTGATAGAAGCGATGGGACAGCTTAACGAGGATTACCATCTCATTATAGCCGGCGAATGTTACGGTAGTTTCGAGAAGTATCAGGCTCTGATCGATGCATCTCCGGCAAAAGAACGTATATTCGTCCACTGTGAATATATCAGCGACGAAGAAATCCCCATTTATTTCTCAGCGGCGGATGCCTTGGTACTCCCCTATCGCTCCGCCACTCAAAGCGGTGTCGTATCCGTAGCCTACAATTACGATTTACCTATGTTAAGTACTCCCGTAGGCGATTTCAAGAACAGCATCGAAAAGCCGGGTACAGGCATCGTAGTGCCTGAGATATCCGCGACGGCCCTCGCCCAAGGTATCGAGGAACTTTTCACCCCCTCACAGCAAGCCACCATCCCTGCGAACATATCCAAAGAAAAAGCAGCCCTCTCGTGGGAAACCCTAACGAGAAAACTGCTCGATTTTATCAATAGCGGTTTCATCTAGTTGTAGATACGGGGCGTGCCCCGTATCTACAACCAACCGGAATTTATATCTCTTTTTGCTTTCTAGCTTTCCAAACCGAATATCCTACCGCACCAATCAATAACAACAAGATAATCAACGAACTGAAAGAGGTAATATAAGCCGCCGTAATATAACCTTGCGGTCTAAACTCAAATACGATCTGATGCTCTCCCGCAGGAACTAACATAGCTCGTAATATCCAATCCGCCCGGAAATGCGAAGCGGGCTTACCATCAATAGTTACCTCCCATCCCGGTTGATAATAGATCTCTGAGAATACCGCTAATTGCTCAGAATTCGTCTTCGTCGTATAAACTAATTTATTAGGGCGATAACTATCCAATGTTATCGTAGCAGTAGAGTCCAATTGAGGCGTGAAACCTTTCACCTCATCAGCGAAACGTTTATCGACAACCGCCGTCGTTAACGGATTGATCGTATTCAACGCCGCTATTTCCGCATCCGCATTCTCCACGACCTCCACTTTATCCACAAACCAAGCGTTGCCGAAAGCAAACGGATTCCTCAAAGGCGGTTGCTCCGGATTATAGATAATATAACGTGTATTGAGCATATTCAAGGACGGGCAAGCAGCGAACGCCCCCATCAAATCCTCTGCGGTCTGCGCTTTCTGGAAAGCCCCGATAACCGAGTTAAGCTCTCCTTGCAGACGGTGGTCGATCAATTCTTGGTACCGTCTCAATTTAGCGGCATAGTAACCGCCGATGGAGTGGTGATAATAAGATACACTAGTCTCTTGAAATGGATTATTTAACGTCACTACACGATAAGAAGGATCTTTATCCTTAAAGATCTCTTGGTCCGCAACAGTCTCCTTATACACGTCCACAGCTTTCTGACGAACAAAATCACCATCATTCAAATAACGTTTATCGACAGTCCACAAATCAGCCAACATCAAAACTGCCACACCTATTCCCACAATCGTACCAGCCTTCTTTCGATCTTTTACCGTATAATACCAGAATAATAAAGCGGCACCCAGCAATATAAAAATCAGAGAGCGCATAGCATCCGCGGAAGCCAAAGAAGCCCGATCCATCAATAAGGCATTATAGTACCAATCCGGTAATTGGTATTGAGCATCAAAAGAGGAACGGAAATCAAGTAACATGCTTGGCATCACCCAAAGGATCAAGCACAATCCACCCGTAATCGCTAAAGAAACGATTAACCCCCTTTTAAATAAAGCATCATCCACTTTTCCCGACACGATCTCTTTCAGCCCCCATATCGCTATGATGGGAAATACCATACCCGGAATAACCAAAGCCATCTCCACCGTACGGAATTTATTATACATCGGTAAATAATGGAACATAAAATCATTAAAACCATCAAAATTACGTCCCAAAGCCAAAAAAATCAAGAACACCGAACCAGCGAACAGCCACCACTTTATCGGGTTCCGGATCACGAACATTCCTATGATAAACAAGAAACAAACCAACGCTCCAAAATACACCGGTCCCGAAGTAAACGTCTTCTCCCCCCAATAGGTAGGAGCTTGTACTTCTTTTCCTACTTGAGCCCCCTTTGCCCTTAATTCCTTATACAATTCAGAGTCCGGTCCTAACATACCTCCGGATCCCCCTCCATAAGCATTAGGAACCAGCAATGTCAATAGCTCACCTTTACCATAGCTCCAGGCAAAAGCATAATCCTTATCCAGGCCCGAAGAGATTTTCTCTCCGGAAGCCGTAGTAGTAGTCAATTCCGTAGCACCACGGATAGAGTTCTTGCCAAGATCCCAATGAGCATACATATTTTGAGCGTTGGGAAGAATCGCTAATATAACGCAACCAACCATAATCACGGTCACTTTGCCTAACTCTTTGTATGTTTTCTCTCGTAGTTTAGCGAACACGTACCCCAGATAAACAAACAAACAAAGCAGCAATAAATAATAAGTGATCTGGATATGTCCATTCGATATGGATAAGGCAACTCCCAACAAGAATACGATTCCTCCCCACAAATACTTACGTTTGAACAGGAGCGCCATACCCGCAAGGGTTAGCGGCATATAGGCAATGACATATGCTTTCGTTATATGCCCGGCTTCTATAATGATTATATTATAAGAAGCTAACGCAAAAGCGATCGAGCCCGCAAGGGCCAGCCACCAATTCACCCCCATTACACACATCAATATATAAAAACATACCAAACCGGTAAATACCATGCCCGCATTCAAATAACCGATATCTTTTAATGGTGCCTCTAATAAAGTATACCCAGGCAACTTAGGGGCAGGATTCCCATATCCTCCCGCATAGGGCATTCCTCCAAACATGGCATCAGACCAAACGCTAAATTCACCGGGCTGGGCGGATTTCTCATATTTCTCCATCTGGCTACCTCCCATGCCAACAGCTTTCTCCATGTCTCCCTGACGAATCGATTTACCCTCAAATACGGCCGGGGCAAAATAAACCACTGTCAGCACCAAGAACACGGCTACAGCAGCGATATGCTTCCCCCATTTTTGCATTATACTCCGCATAAAACTTATTTATATTTAATTATTTATACTCTACCTTTAAACCATTTGGCAAAATAGAAACGTACGGCGAACCAACCATGCAATGCGATTGTCGAGACTTTCCCATAATATTTGCACATAATCTCATACCGCTCTTTCAAGGAAGCTTTCCGATTGGCGCTACTTAATCCTTCCTCCAAGAAGTCAGACAAAACCAGATGCGTATTATGCACTCTTTTCGCACGCTTCAGACATTGGATGCACCAATCATAATCGGCCGTCAAACGATAATCCGTATTATATAACGGAGCTATCTCCCGTTTTGATATAAACGACTGGTGACAAACCAACATTCCCATTCGAAAACCCTTCCAACTGAGTCTCTCCGGAGCCTTCAACCTGCGCATCCCCAACGATTTGCCCGCCGCGTCAACGATCCGGGTCTCTCCGTAAATCACGTCTGGCAAAGATACTTTCTTTTTCAAAGACGCCACAATTCTTTGCACGGTATCTGCGGTATAAAGTGTATCGCCCGCATTCAAGAACCACACATAGTCCCCCGTGGCTCGCCTTAAACCTTTATTCATGGCATCGTACAAGCCTTTATCAGGCTCGCTTATCCAAGAAGCGATACCGGACTCATATTGCTTGATGATCTCTACGGTCTTATCCTTCGACGCTCCGTCAATCAATATATACTCGATATTCGGATACGACTGGCTAAGTACGCTCAATATCGTACGCTCCAACCATCGCTCCGCATTATAGGTGATCGTTATGATCGAAAATGTAGGTTGCTGATTCATTTTTCCTTCTTTGTTTTATAAGCCTGTTTCGGATGATTTGGGGTATTGGGATATAAGCGCGTCAAACGCCCCGTTGACAGAAGCAAAGGTATAAACTCATTTTTTATATAAGCAGGATTTCTATTCACGAAAGACGCTATTTCTTCTATCGTTAAATAGGCATTCAAACAACAAGCTACTATAGAATCCATCATCTCTGCTTTACTCATTCTTCGGACTCTCTTTGAGGCCATATCCGAAGGTCGCAAGGTTTCATTCAAAGGTCGCAAGGTTTCACCTAAAGGTCGCAAGGTTTCACCTAAAGGTCGCAAGGTTTCACCTAAAGGTCGCAAGGTTTCATCCGCAACATAAGGCGATTCAACAATCTGTTTAGACATAAAAGTCAAATACAAGAATCCCATCTTATACTCATACACAGGAGCAGATAATCCCTCAGCTACACAGTTATCAATAATACGCTGTGTCCCTCTTCCCCAGCTTTCAATAAAACCAGCCTTGTAAAAGACATCCGCAATCAATTTATTATGAGGTCTGGAAGGGTGAGGCCTAGATAAGTCCTCTACCGTAATATCCTGCAAACGAGCCTCATTCCCCATTACTAACTTATCGTCATAAATACGGATTTGTATTTCGGAAGAGACAAAATATTCGCGATGAATAATCGAGTTCAATAGGGCTTCCCGCAAGGCCTCATAGGGATAAACTAATTTCTCGCGCCGATGAATCCCTTCATAAGATATATAACTTAACAAGTATTTTGTTCGCAAGATATCCAACGCCCGATCAACCTGCTGAATCAAATTGCCCTCAATGATATCAGTCGTCAGTACTTCAGTCTCCGAAAGGAACTTACCGATCTTTATCCGAGCCTGTAGCACATATTTTTGTACATTCTTTCCAAACAAGACCACAGCGGCTCTTTTGAATCTACCTCCGACTACTAAATTCAATCGTTTCATTAAAGCCAATATATCTGTTTCCTGCTCAATGGAAGGAACCCTATCCTTAGCTAATAACTTAAAACGTTCTACAGTTTCTATATCTATATCATCCAAAGAGAAATCTTCCTCAACCACACTCTCCCACGTCAGCCCCATTTTCGCAGCAAGAAACATATTCAACTGATTCCCCTGCAATTCAGAAGTAACACTTCCACTCCGAGTATAATATCGCCCGTGTACAGAAATCGGCATAGCAGAAGGCTGAACTTCTATCTCTAAATACTCTTTACCATTACTCTCTTTTAAATGGACAAGAGGCATAATTCCGGTTTTCTGGGCAATAAAATTAGGAAGTCTCTCTATTAGTTTCTCTGGATGCTCTATGCCAACAACCGTCCCATTATCATTTAAACCAATATACAACACGCCTCCCTGCGTATTACAAAAAGCAGAGACATAACGAGTATATTCGTCATGCCATGATTCCTTAAATTCGATATGCTGGTCTTCTTTCATTCTATTCACGCTTATTACACAGACTCTGATACAAAGCTATATATTTTTTGGCAATAATCGATTCCTTATAACAATCATGTACCTTGCGGATACAAGCCTCATCTAATCGCAAAGACTCTCGATTATCGATTACCCACTTGATACCCGTAGCCAAGTCATCCGTATCCTTATATTTCGCCAGGTATCCATTTTCCAAGTGGTTTATAATATCAGTCTGTCCGCTATTATCAAAACTCACCGCCGGACAACCACAAGCCATCCCTTCTATAATAGTCTGGCCAAAAGTCTCATACAAAGAAGCTACCACCGTTACGTCAGCTGCGGCATATAATTTCGCGATCATAGAAGGATCACTCAAAGATCCCATCCATACATAAGAAATCGGAATTTCCGACAAAAAAGAATCATCCCCTTTGATACCTCCAAACAAAACCAAGAAATAATCTTCCTCTCCTTTCCTCTCTTTCAATATAGATAAAGCCTTGACAAGATATTCAAAACCTTTAATCGGATCATTGATACGTGCGGCTCCCATCAAGATGATTTTCTTATCCAAAGGTAAAGATAAGCTCTTCCTAGCCTCCGCCTTATCAGAAAGTACAAACAGACTCGTGTCAATCACATTCGGAATCACCTCTACAGGCAACCTATTGGTCAACGCACTATCTTGAGCTTGTTGTCTTAACCAAGTACTTACCGCCACCAGTTGTATCTTAGAATCCGCTAAGAAACGTTTCTTATTAAAAACATGATACGACAAATCCTTTTTATCGCTCGAACTTAGGAAAGGACATTTTCCACATTCTTTCTTGAACCTCTCGCAACCGAACGAATAATGGCAAATCGCCGTACATGGCCACATATCGTGCATAGTCCAGACTACAGGCTTACCAATCCGTATCAACTTTTTTATATCATCTAAAGATAGAAATCCTTGATTAATCCAATGCAAATGAATAACATCCGCATTTTGGACTAATGGATGGGAGCTGAGATCTGTTCCCGTATTCGCAATAGAAACCTGGAACAAAGGTTTCCGCCGTAAATGATTAGAGAGAAAAATCACTAAACGTTCCCATACAAAACGCATAAAGTTAAACTTCTCCCTCAAGTTAGAATTATTGATCGAAACAACTCTTGGATCTCTGCTTTTTTGATCCCGCACAAGCATTGACACATTCGCACCAGACCTATTCAAAGCCTTCATCAAACGATTCGCAGCAACTGCAGCACCGCCTGTTAATTCTGCTGTATTTAATATCACTACATTCATCGCTTATCTATTATTTTCCTGCAACTATTTTTCTTAGTTTCAATCCATTCACTTATCCACCGGTTAATTCGCAAATCAAACGGAATTATCACTGACACTCAATAAGCAAGAAGCCACTTCTGAAGAAAAATGTTCCAAGTTATAAATCCTCTCAGCCAAGTATCTGCCAGCCTCCCCCATAGTTTTAGCTTCTTTAGGGTGGATTGCCACATACTCTATAGCTTTTTTCCAAGAATTAATATCTCCAAAAGGTACCTTCAATCCGATTTTTTCAACCTCCACATCAATCGGATAATTCATATTGTCAGTCGTAATAACAGGTAAACCCAAAGCCATAGCCTCTACCAATGTTGTTAATCCTACCGTATAAGGAAGATCATAAGTACTAATGACTATCGCTTTCGCATCGTTCGTGATAAGCGCAATCTCTTTATACTCCATATCGACGAAATGAATACGCACATTACTTTTGAGTATATCATTTAACTGCATTGTAAAAATAGATTTATAATCAACAGCTCCCACTTTCGCTCCCAAATAAATCTCACACATCTCTTTTGTTTCGGAAAAAGCCTTCACTAAAGTAATAAGATCTCTGTTCTCTCTACCTGTAGATATAAAAAAATCTTTACTTTTTCTTTGTTTCAAAAGGCTGTCATAGAAAGCCAAATCTGGCCCCCAATGCGTCAACACCGCATCTTTTCTTTTTATCTTACCTGTTCGCAAAGACGCATCCAACAGAGGCTGACTAAAGAAAAATAATTTATCTATTCCTCTATAAAAGAATGAGGATATAATATTTCTGATTTTATTGGAGGAATTCGTTACCGCAGTATGATGCCAAATAACTATAGGTTTGCTAAACAACCCTAAAGCTCTTAAGAATATCACCAGTTCCAGTCCTCGATGCGTTGCTCCATAAATCGCATCAAATTGATTAAACATAGACAATATGCTAATTAAATTGTAACACATCAATTTAAGTCGATTCTTATAAGGGTTAAAAGGTATTTCAAAGCTAACTCTTTTGATACCGAATTTTTCAAAATGAGTAAATCCATATAGAAGATGACCAGGATAATCTCCCTTTTTCCATGCTTGAAAATACGTCTCTACTGGAATTGTATGATAAAAAAGAACTCGCATAAAGCAATCTAAAAATTATCGAATCCAAACCTTAATTAAACAAATGTACTCTTCAGATAGAATTTGTGTGTGTTTTTAATCGTTTCCACAAATCATGTATCCATGTATATTTCAGCCACTTTGCAAGGAAGCCGCCATTAATCTTATCTTGAAAAACACGATGATTCTTTAATAACTCTGCATTATAACCATTAAAAGGAATAAATTGAGTTGGTTGATTACGAATATCCAATTCTGGCTTAACCCACCACGTACCATTGTTCTCCCCGCAATGCTCTCCTGTTCCGTCAAAGCCCCAATTTTGAGTTTTGGAAACAGTCGGAAATACAGAGCATAACCCCCATTGAAACATATGGAAATATACACGAAGATCCATCGCTTCTATCACCCTCCGAGAATCTGCCTTCAAAATACCTTTGATAAAAAAACCAATAGATACAAACGCTTTATAACGACAACGGTTTTTCTTCAATTCTGCCTCACGATCAAAATAATCTAAATTCACTTTTTCCCAACGATCCCGCCATGTAGCAAATCCCCAAGGAGAGTTACATGGATAAAAATAAACATCCTGCCTATAATCTTTAGGTAAAGGAAATGGCAAACTAAATCCACAAACAGCAAACACATTATCCATACCTTTATAATAGGCTAGTCCCTCGTTCATATAAGACAGGAAATTTTGTGCCACTATTATGTCATCCTCCAAGAATATAAAAGTATCATAAGTAAGCAATACCTCCTCTATCGCTGATTTAATCGATTCATGTGCTCCTAAGTTTTTCTCTCTAAACAGCAAACGAACCTCTTTAAAACCAGATATCGAAGATGCATATTTACGAACGTCATTTATTCGGGATTGGTGCTCGGACTTATAAGCTGCATCAGATACGATATACAACAGGGATTCAGCCGCTAATCTATTGTTTAACAATGCCTTTATATTCCTTTTCAAATGATCCAAACGATCATATACAGAAACAATGATAGGTGCGTAATTACCTTCTGACATATAAGTTATTTTGTAAATTTTAATAATTTTTTGCTTCGATCTCGCAATCTTCTTACCGGTACTCCAGCATAAATGCCCCATGAAGCCAAGGATTGATTAACAAAACTCATTGCTCCCACGACACTACCCTCCGCAACTGTTAAGCTCGGCATTACTACGCAAGAAGCCCCCACTTGAACATATTTTTGCAAAACAACCGGACCTCCCATCACATGTGTCATTTCTACCGGACACATTGGCCCAATCAGATAATCTCCTCCAAAATCATCAACAGCACTATAAATTGTAGTCCTTGCCGATACACCTGAATAATCTTCAATTGTGATTCCCATACCTCCATATAAAGCCACGTAAGCGGAAATATGAACTTGAGAACCAATTCCAATACAACCGGACAGGATACAAAAGTCATCAATCCTCACATTATCTCCAATCGATATCATAGCGGGAGAATAGATACTAGCCTTACGGCTCAACAGTACATTCTTGCCTATGGTAGCAAAACCTATATGTTCTAATTCAGATCGTGAATAAAAAGAATCCATAAACATCTTACTCTATTATTTGACCTATCACTCGCTCTACATCATCCTCACTCAAAGCATGGTGCATAGGCAAACAAATCACCCGCTCAGCCATCTTATACGCTTCTGGTAAATTATCCTTTCCTGCTGAATCCAATCCCCGATAAGTAGAGAACGTACTGATTAACGGATAAAAATAACGTCTTCCATAAACTCCTGCATTTTTCATCTTCTCATATAATGTATCACGACTCATACCATACATCCTTTCATCTATAAATATAGGAAAATAAGAATAATTAGCCTTAACCCCCTCTTTATCTTCAAAAAGATGAATGCCCGGGACCTCCTTTAGCGCCTCCCTATAACGTCTCGCCACTCGCTTTCGAGATTCTATAGCGACATCTACATGTTTCAGAGCCATCAGCCCATAAGCCGAACGTACCTCATCCATTTTCCCATTGATACCCGGAGCCACTACCGTTGTCTCATTAGCGAAACCAAAGTTCTTAATGTAATCAATGCGCTGTTTTGTCTCCGCATCATGACAAACCAAAGCCCCCCCTTCTATTGTATTATAAACCTTCGTAGCATGAAAGCTCAATGTAGCCATATCGCCAGCTGCAATAACAGACTCTCCATTTTTCTCTACACCAAAGGCATGAGCAGCATCATAAATGATTTTCAAGCCATAAGTGTCTGCTATTTGCTTAATACGATCCACGTCACAAGGCTGCCCATATACATGTACAGGCATTATTGCTGTTGTTTTCGGAGTTATTGCAGCCTCTATCTTTTCAGGATCCATATTTCCTGTCATAGGATCAACATCGACAAACACCGGTTTAATTCCATTCCACCAAAGCGCATGCGTAGTCGCCACGAAACTATAAGGTGTAGTTATAACCTCCCCCGTAATACGCATCGCTTGCAAAGCGCATATCAACGGTAAAGTACCATTCGTGAATAAACTGATATAAGGAATCTTCAAATATTCACAAAGTGCTCTCTCCAATTCTTGATGATAATACCCATTATTTGTCAACCATTTACGTCTCCAAATATCCTCCAAATAAGGGATAAACTCCTCTAAAGGAGGAATCAAAGGAGAAGTAACCGTTATTATATCATTCATATCTAAAATATTTTACAAACAACTCTTTTTGTTTTAAGCAATACATCTTGTATCCAATCCTTTGGATAAGTATCATAAGGTTTAATCAAGACACTTCGATATTCATCACAGTCCAAATCTACATATTTATCTATATATGATTTCACAAAGGGGAACAAATTATATTTAAATAACAAACGATTTCTAGCCTCTTTCAAGAATGGCAGTTTCTCCTGATAAATACGTTTAGAATCATTCAACACATTATTTATAAGCGCAATAGAACCTTGTTCATCATTAATATTCAAAGAAATCATAGCCTCTGAAGGGAAATAAGCATCAATGTTCTTGCAACCACAATAAATAGGTACCGTATATGCCAAAATAGCATCTGCTATTTTTTCTGTCCAATAATCATATTCATACGAGTTTTCAATTTGCATTGAAAACTCGTATGAAGCCAAGGCCTTGGCTTTGTCATCTACGGAACAAATGCCCTTTCCATAGAAATCTATCTCATCTCCATAAAGTTCACGGATCTTTCTCATCCAAGCAAGTCTTCTTGTATGCCCCGGCAAAAATGTACGACTAGAAGTTATAAAAGAAATTTTTCTTTTTTTCTCAGGAACTTCCATTTTCTCTATTTCTTCATAAGCATAAGACGGAGAAGCGGTTTGGAAGTTATAACCAAAATACCAAGGCAAAGCTTGTTGATCCCGATGATTGTTAGGATGCTTTAAGTTATGTGCTGATATCACATGATCGAATAAACTGATAAATGCTTGAGAATATACTTTCACAATAGGAGGTTCACCAGAGATAAAAAACAATCCTCCTTTACGGCATCTCAACGTATAAGGCTCACTTATATTTTCATATACTACAATAGCGTCCCACAACCGTTCCTCTTTGGAATTAAAAAAAAACCGAACTCCCCTAGATTCCCAATCTAAAGACAATTGTTTCTCAAAAAGCTCCGCAATTGGAGATATTATATTAATATTTAATTCTTTAACCATATAAGCTTTCTTTCAAAACTGTATTCTCAAAATATAGCAATCATACCATGAAATCTTTCAACATCATTTATTTCCTCCTCAAAAATTGTTCTGTTAAGGTTTTCTTCTTTGCAATAGAATAATCGATAGACGGAAAGAATTCATTCTTTTCAAAATCCACCCAATGAACATTTCCTAATTTTCTAATGCCTAAAACCAAACAAGGAGTAGAGGTTATCGTACCCAGCATCAACGAGGCCCTTTCCAACAACTCCATTGACGCAAAGAAATGAATCATCCTTTTACGCTTAATCAGTGGATCTGTTTTTGAAAACGCAGAATTATAATAACCTTTCTCATCTGATTGGCAGAATGTGAACCAATTATATTCTGGTGCCATTTTTCTCAAACACTTAATTATTTCATAATCATCAGTCAATACAAACACGTTCTTCAAATCCGTCACTTCCTTTATTTTTCGCAAATATAAGTCAACAGATAACAAATCATACTCTATAAACTTATCACCTCCTCGTATTTGACAACCAACATACTGCTCAGGTAGGGAGAATCCCTCTATCAAACTGCAAATTTCTTCTTTCACGGTTTTCTTGAAACGATATATGATGTTATAAATTACATTATAAGCTTGGATATAGTCTCCATCAATATCCAGTTCTGGTACATAATATCGTTTATTCTTGACACTTATTTTCTCAAACAAATCATGCGTATAATAATCAAAAGATTTTCCTTCTTGGAAAAACCGGATACACTTTGATACACCTATGAGTAAATCTGACTTTAATCGCCATCGCAATAATGAGCAACTCATTTTGTAAGAATCCGCATTTACGATCTTCCTCCATGAAACATAATGAGGGTGCCTGTTATAAATTCTATGAAATCGTTCATGCACTTCTTCACAGAATGGCTCAAAATAATCTTGCCAACCTTTTTCTATTCCAAAATTAGCATCATCAGAGTATAATTTAAATTGAATTTTATGCTCCAAACAATAAAGGATCATAAAAATCAAATCATTAAACTCACTGAAAAAACCAGCATCTATCCCCACATGATATACCAATATCGGTTTATATGACTCATTTAATTCTTTATATTTATTTAACAAATCCACACTATCCATTGTTTATGAAATTTATTATTCAACAATTCTATGTTCAATATATTATCATACTAATTCATAAATTATAACAGCTTGAATTTCAACCACGCTAGCCCTAATCGATTCGAAACATACAACCAAGCTAAACGCCACCAATCTTTCTGAGAATATTTAATCTGCTTACGTCGATGCAGCAAGAGATATATGTCTTCCGCCTTGCCGACAAAATAGCTGAGCCCCAATTCTTCACCCTCTCTTTTGCCCCCTCCACAAATCGCAGATACTACATTATCCGCATGTTGTCTATATCGAACCAGTTTATGATCACAAAGATAGATACCTCCGTTATGATAAGCCATAATCGCCAGCCATTGATCATGGTAATAATAATGAATCGGAAAAGGAAATAATATGTCTTTCAATGACGCACAAAACAAACAAGTACAGCCCATCACATTATTCAAGCCATAAAGATATGTAGCTAACGGAACCGAACAAGGGAAATCCAATCTCTCAGTCATCTCTCGCCCTTTCACATCCACATAACGGATATTTGAATGTACTAACGATACCTTCTTTTCACGCATTATATGCAACAAGATCTCCAATTTATTTCTCTCCCAGATATCATCTTGGTCTGAAGGAGCGATATAGTCACCTTCCGCTAAAGCAATCGCCTTCTCGAAATTACGCCGGACACCCAAACGAACCTCATTCCGTATAATCATCCAACGGATACTTGGATAGTCATCCGCAAACTCTCTTACAATATCCATCGTACGGTCGGTCGATTGGTCATCACACACTACGATCTGCCACGGTAGAATCGTCTGTCCAACGATACTCCGCAACTGCTCACGAATGAATTTCTCTCCATTATAAGTACATAATGCGACACTTATTTTATCCTTTCCTATCTTTACCTCTTTCATTTCCGACATTTATTAAGGAGTAAATTCACGCCTTCCAAGAATACGACAGAACGCAACCGCCATAAAGCGAACGCATAAAAAAGAATTGACAAACTAATTTTCAATAGTAACAATATATATAGATTCTCAATCTTAATCGTTAAGACATATACCACAAAGAAGACGAACAAAGTAACCACCAAATAAGGTAACACATCTTGCGCCAATTGTACCAAACGGACACGAATCAATCGATAAACCAAAAGATGCCACACAAATAACATAAATACATAAGTAAGCACATATGCAACAACCATACAAAGAATACCAAAAGATGCAGTAAGCCATAATATAGCCAATTGTAATATACCATGGAACACATTCGCATATAAAAACATATCCGATTTCCCGTGCGAGACAAGAACTTGGGTATATAGCAATATAATCGGTCCTATCGCCCCTTGAACGCACAATATTTGTAATATAGGTACACTTTCCAACCATTTATTGCCAATCGTGGCACAGATAAACTCCTCAGCTACAAAAGCCAATCCCAGCATAGCTGGAAACGACACGAACGCAGCGAAACGAACCATCTTGCGGAATACATTCCGCTGACGTTCCAAATCATCATTCACTTGCACGAATACAGGTTGCGCCACCGAATTGATCATATTGTTCAACATTGAACCTCCCATAGTCATCCACTTATTTCCTTGCGAATAATAGCCTAACACATTAGCGTTATATAATTTACCTAACAAAACAGAAAACACATTATTATTGACCTGTTGGAAAATATTCGTAAGGAACAACTTTACACTAAACGGGAACATCTCTTTCAGAGGTTCGATCGAAAAATCAAGACTAGGACGCCAAGATACAACCATCCATTTCAACAAAGATGCACTTGCCACATACACCGTACTTTGAATTGCCAATGCCCAATAAGCGAAACCATTGAATGCCAAAAGAACCCCGCACATACCCGACAAGAACAACGCAAAAACATCAATCTTCGCCTGCATCTTGACTTGTAATTGCTTAAATAAGATAACATGAGGAACAATCGCCATTCCAGAAAACAAAAAACTCGCAAATATTACCCGAGATAAATTAACCAGTTCTTGACGATCATAAAATGACGCAATCAGCGGAGCTGAAAAAAAAAGAACAATATACAAACAGATGCTTACAACAAAAGAAAACCAAAACACCGCATTATAATCCTTATGAGTAGCATCCAATTTGTTAGTCAAGGCTACCGAAAATCCGCTATTAATAATCGTACTAGCAATTCCACTAAATATCGCCAACATACCTACCAATCCATAATCCTCGGCATTAAGTGTACGTGCCAGATAAATACCAAACAACATCCCCAACAGCTGTTGTACCCCATTACTTACCCCTCCCCAGAAGAGCCCTTTCGCTGTCTTATCTTTTAATGATTGTTCCGCCATTTGACATTTATGGTAAAAGTGCAACAAAGATAAACATTTACCTTTGGCTAACAGTGAAAAATGGGAAGCTTTTCTCTGCTTTATGTATATTTACGATCTTCCGCACATGATGTGGTAACAAAGAGTTATTGTAAAAATTCTTTTTATCCTTCGAACCCTCTTTATCTTCCATAGAAAAACACGTACGTGTTTTCTTAAAAACATGAGCAACTTTTCCAAAAAGACGTACATGTTTTCCGAGAAACATGCACGTCTTTTTGGAGCTCTGATTATCAAATAATTATAGCGACACACAAAATCATCACCTTATTGTAATGATTTCACATATCTACTCACTGCTATTTCACACTTTTCCCCGCATAAATCCTCCGTATAATATCCACCACCTTCATACCTTCCAAGACGTTGGTCGTTATGATCTCGCCGGGGGCGCCGGAAAGGACATTGACCACGTTACGGATCACGAAGTTGTGGTTCTGGGCGGAGCCTTTGTAAGGGCCATAATCATTGCCGGGGTTGGTAGGAGCCAATTCCGGCATCTCATAATCCTTGATATGGCAATATTCTACCTCATTCATATATTGACCGCCGATTTTCACGCTGCCATTCTCGGCCACGATCAGCATGCTGCTTTCCAGATTCTTGTCCCATACCGCCGTTGAATAACTCAAGCTTCCCATTCCTCCGTTCACGAAATTGAAATTGACGAAACCGGAATCCTCGAACGCCGTTAGCTTCTCATGGTTGAAATCAGCGAAACGGGACTGGATATTGCAAATATCCCCGAATAACCAATACATAATATCGATGAAATGGGAGAATTGAGTGAATAAGGTACCTCCATCCAAGGCAGCGTCGCCATGCCATCCTCCGGGTTTATAGTAGCGTTCATCACGGTTCCAGTAGCAATTCAGCTGCACCATATAAATCTGGCCTAATTTTCCGGACTCAACCATCTCCTTGATCCAGACCGAAGGCGGGGAATATCGGTTTTGCATTACGCAAAATACCTGCTTACGGAATCTCAACGAGGTATAAACCACTTTCTCGGCATCCGCCAAGGTCAAGGCCATAGGCTTTTCTATGACCACATGATGTCCGCTCTCTATCGCTTGGATCGCCATCTCGGCATGTAAGCCGTTAGGTGTACAAATATTCACCACATCTATATCCAATCCCAAACGGAATAGTTCATCTATATCCCGGGCGAAAGGGACCGCATAAGCCTCGATCCCCAGCTCCTCTTTCGGACGGATATCACATAAAGCGACCAACTCCGCTCCTTCATCCCGGGTAATCATCTCGGCATGACGCTTACCTATATGACCACAGCCGATCACGGCGAAACGTATCTTCTTATTCATAAAACACTCTTTATAGATTCTATAATATAAGCCTGCTCCTCTTCTGTCATCTCCGTATGAATCGGCAAGGATAATACGGATCGGCTCAAGCGAGAAGCGACATTCAAATCCCCGGAAATCCGGCATCGCCCCCTCATCACCTCTTGCTCCTGCAAAGGCAATGGATAATAAATCATAGAAGGAATGCCTCGTTCTTTTAACGCAGCTTGTACTTGATCCCTCTTTTCTACAGCTAGCTGTACCGTATATTGATGATAAACATGCGATGAAAAGGCTGATTTTAGTGGTTTGCGTACAGCATCCAATCCGGAAAAGGCAGCATCGTATCTAGCAGCCACTTTACAACGAGCGGCGGCAAATTCATCCAAATACCGAAGCTTAACATCTAAGACAGCGGCCTGCAAGGTATCCAAACGGGAGTTGCAGCCCACCAAAGCATGATGATATTTTACCTTTTGCCCATGATTGGCGATCATTCGCAGTCGTTCGGCCAATCGTGCGTCGGAAGTAAACATCGCCCCACCATCACCATAACAAGCCAACGGTTTCGAAGGGAAGAAGGAGGTCGTTCCTATAGAGGCGATCGTACAGGCTTTCTTCACCGTTCCATCCGAGAAAGTATAATTAGCACCGATGGACTGGGCATTATCCTCGATCACATATAGATTATGACGGCTGGCAATACGCAAGATCGGTTCCATATCACAACACTGGCCAAAAAGATGAACTGCGATAATAGCTCTCGTCTTTTCAGACAAGGCATCTTCTATCTTTTCCGGGTCTATATTGAATGTACCGGGATCTACATCCACTAATACCGGCACTAGGCCAAGAGCCAAAGCAACCTCAGCCGCAGCGATATATGTAAAAGCAGGAACGATCACCTCATCGCCCGAATGTAAGTCTAATGCCATCAAGGAGATTTGCAAGGCATCCGTACCGTTGCCGCACGGGATCACATAAGGAACACCTAAATAGTCCGATAAATGGTTACAAAATCCCTTCACCTGAGGGCCATTGATAAAGGCACAAGCATTTATCACCGTTTGCATGGCGGCATCGATCTCACTACGCAAACGTTCATACTGCTTCCGCAGATCTACCATCTGTATCTGTTTCTCAAGCATCTTATCCATTCAAAAAACAGGGCTATCCCGTCGTTAAAACGAAATAGCCCCCTCATTATTGCGTTTACCTTATTATTTCACCTCACTACCCGGTTTCACCTCTTTCTCCGGAGTGATAACCGCCAGCTTTCCATCAAAATTCTCAGCGGAGAGAATCATGCCCTCGGAAACAATGCCTTTCAGCTTACGGGGAGCTAAGTTAGCGATGAAGCAAACTTGCTTGCCTACCAATTCCTCGGGTTTATAATGTTGGGCGATACCCGATACGATCGTGCGTTTCTCCAGACCATCGTCTATACGGAACTGAAGCAGCTTATCCGCTTTCAGAACCTTCACGCATTCCAGAACCGTACCCACACGGATATCCAGTTTCATGAAATCATCGAACTCGATATTCTCACGGATCGGTTTCGCCTTATAATTCGCTTCCTCATTCGCTTTCTTCGTATCCAATAATTTCTGTACTTGGGCCTCGATCACGCTATCCTCTATCTTCTCGAACAACAACTCTGCCTTGCCCAATTGATGACCGGCCTCCAATAGATCCGTAGCACCTAGGCGATTCCATCCCAACGGCTCTACATTCAGCATCTTATTCAGTTTCTCCATGCTAAACGGCAAGAACGGCTCAAAAGCGATCGCCAGATTAGCCGTAATCTGCAAAGCGATGTTCATGATCGTAGCGACACGAGGCATATCCGTCTTCGCCAACTTCCAAGGCTCCATATCAGCGAGATACTTATTTCCGATACGGGCCAGGTTCATCGCCTCTTTCTGAGCGTCACGGAAGTGGTAGGTATCCAACAGGCGTTCCACGTTCTCTTTCACATCTGCGAAATCCTTCAAGGTCTGGCGATCATAATCTGTCAACTCGCCAGCCGCCGGCACCTTACCCTCGAAATACTTATCCGTAAGGACTAACGCACGGTTCACGAAGTTCCCTAAGATAGCGACCAACTCATTATTATTACGAGCCTGAAAATCTTTCCATGTGAAATCATTATCCTTTGTCTCCGGCGCGTTGGCCGTCAAGACATAGCGCAACACGTCTTGCTTGCCCGGCATATCCACCAGATACTCGTTCAACCAAACCGCCCAGTTGCGGGAAGTAGAGATCTTGTCACCCTCCAAGTTCAAGAACTCGTTGGCGGGGACATTCTCCGGCAAGTTATAAGAACCTTCCGCTTTCAGCATGGAAGGGAACACGATACAATGGAACACGATATTATCTTTACCGATGAAATGGACCATTTTAGTCTCCGGATCCTTCCACCAAGTCTCCCAGCTATCCGGCAGCAACTCTTTCGTATTAGAGATATAACCGATCGGAGCGTCGAACCAGACATACAGCACCTTTCCTTCCGCCCCTTCCACGGGAACAGGGATACCCCAATCCAAATCACGACTCACCGCACGGGGTTGCAGTCCCATATCCAGCCAGCTCTTACACTGCCCATATACATTAGGTTTCCATTCCTTATGATCCTCCAAGATCCATTTACGCAAGAACGGCTCCCACTTGTCTAAAGGCAGATACCAATGCTTCGTCTCACGCATCACCGGCTTGCTGCCACTGATAGCGGATTTCGGATCGATCAAATCCGTCGGGCTAAGAGACGTACCGCAAGCCTCGCACTGATCGCCATACGCCTTCTCGTTTCCACAATGCGGACAAGTACCCGTGATATAACGGTCGGCCAAGAATTGCTTCGCCTCCTCATCGTAGTATTGCTCGCTTGTTTTCTCGATGAATTCACCTTTATCATACAATGTACGGAAAAAATCCGAGGCCATCTGATGATGCGTAGCGGAAGTAGTACGAGAATAGATATCAAACGTGATACCGAACTCCTCGAACGATTTCTTGATAATACCGTGGTAACGATCCACCACATCCTGCGGCGTGATCCCCTCCTTCTTCGCTCTCAACGTGATGGGTACCCCATGTTCGTCCGAACCACCAATCATCAACACTTCCTCCCCCTTCAAACGAAGGTAACGGGCATAAATATCAGCAGGCACATATACCCCGGCCAAATGGCCGATATGCACCGGTCCGTTCGCATACGGCAACGCCGTAGTAATCAGCGTTCTCTTAAAATGTTTTTCCATACCTTGTGTTCTCTTTTTGAGGGGCAAAGGTACGGAATAATTTGGTTAGATAAAAAAGATTGGAATATCATTCAAGGATGGATATATTCCTCTTTCGATCGCATAGTATATATTGCCGATCAAGACATAATAGAATAATCAACAAATGTCTCATGTCTTGTCCTTTACATTAGAGATTAATAACTTCCCATGTCTTACAAACTTTTCCTGCCGCTATATACACCACATACGCTCGCATGCGGTAAGCGGGGAATTGCCGATTGATATCAGCGGCATATCTTCTCACCTGATCGGCATCTTCGGGACGAACGACCTTCAAGGCCTCTACCATGGTAGCGTCTTTCGCCTTGAAATACTTGAACTCCACCACCCGGCAATCGTTGTGGAAGGCGGTGCCCGATATGCCCGTCAATACCAGATCCGCACGGCCGCTTGGCAAGTTCTGCTCCACGGCGAAGGTATAGCAGTTGCTCAAGTAACGACTCAGTACCTCGTAGAAAGAGCAACGAATAAAGTTCTCGTTGATCTTGTCGAATACTTGCGCCGGGAACTGGCCGAGATATTCCTTGAAATAATTTTCCACAAGCGGCTCCAGCTTCCGATGATCCATAAACAGGCGATAAGCGGGAACAAAACAGCGAGCGTCATCGCTAATCTGATTCAACTCGTTGTAATAATTCATGTAGATGCTCTGAGCGGTCAAGTTGGGAAGCACCATCACATAATTATCTTTCAACGTTGTCATGCCCAAGTAATATAGACTGACGGGGTAAAAATCCGGATCGAAGAACTTCTGCTTATTGAACTTACTCCTAAGATCCGGTTGAGAGTAGATCAACTCGCCATCGATCACCAAGGCATCCAGCATCTCTTTCGCATTCTCCAAGGTGATGGTAAGGCGGCGGATCCAATTCACGTCCGTTCGAAGGTTCTCGTCCACCATCTCATCGGGGACACCACCGGACAGCTCGGCGAAGTTCTTGAAAAAATAAGTCAATATAGTGGAATTAAATAACGGATGCGCGTTGGGCAGAAAGCGATAGCCATCATAGTTGTTTACGATAAGCGTCCACAGCTCGTCGAAACGATCCTCATTATTGCCATATTTACGAATAACATAGCGCAGGTATTCGGCAGCCTCCTCATGATTGAAACCCAACATCTCCGTGAAGTCAGGCTTCAAGGTAAGAATTTCGGCGATATTATAGCCGCTCGTCAAGTCATCCATCGTAACAGGCAGCACACCCGTACAAAAGCAAGTACGGATACTTCCCTCGCCGATACCCGCCTTGATAGCCTTGAAGAAGGTACGCAAGAAGCTCTCGCCAGTGGTGACAGACTCGTAAAGCGGGTCCTTATAGGCCGTGAGCAATTGGTTGGTGAAATTATCGTACTCATCAATAAGGATATAAACCTTGGGCAAGCCGCGCATACGGACATAAGCCAACGCCTCCTCCAGCATCTTGGTGGCATTACCTCTCACTGAGAACTTAAAATCACCGAAAAGATCACGGTTATGCTCTACCATGATCTCCACGGGGGAACAATTCAGATCATTAAAATTCTGCTCTAACCCGTCCATCGTGCTATCCATCACCATCTTCGAGAAGTCGTAGCGGATAATCATGTATTGGTTATGCTCCGGCGTAGGATTGGTCCCGATCCAAGTCCCCCCAAAAAGTTCCTCAAAGCGATGAGACTTACTGCGATCGTAGTAATGGGCGAGCATAGAGACCAACAAGCTCTTACCAAAACGCCGCGGACGCAGAAACACCGGAGCCTTATACCGCTCCAAATAAGGGATAAACCGAGTTTTATCCACATAATAAAAGCCACGTTCGCGTATTTCAGCGAAATCAGCCACGGCATAGGGAATGGTTATCTGAGGTATCATAAGATCTTCCTTTCTTTTTGATGTATACTGACAAACTTAGATAAAAATCTCCAATTCTTATACCTGTTCGCTAAGAAATCTTCTTTTATCAAGAAAAGGTAAGGAATAATTTGCGAATAACGGTTGGGACACGAGGGATGGAAATTGTCCATATGCTTTAATACATATTTGCACCTAGGTGCATTGGCCAACGAAACTAAGATACTTGGCCAACACACTTAGTTTCGTTGAACGATACAGTTAAGATACTTTTTAATCCAAAAGGGGAGAAAAGTAACTGGATATGTTTTTGGATTTGCCTTTAAAGAGAGAGACTGTATATTTTAATGTACGCACGTACGTTTTATATTATATGTAAAGAACGACACCCCCCTTGTTTATAGCTTGTGAAGTGAATAACTAGCGGCTACCCCCAGTGGTAAGCTAACGGCTTGGGAAGCCGTTAGTTATTCATTTCATAAGCCATATTTAGCATTAACAATCAACCCTTTAGTCGCATAGCCATAAGAGATTTCATATATAGTTCCTGCCACTGGTGATTTGATCGTCTTTGAATTCGTTTTATTTTCACCATCGTTATTTGTGACACTTAAAATGTAAGTTACTTCACTCGAGGGGAAATAAGCGGTTTCTCCATTGGATATTTCTACGGATCGGTTTCCGAATTGTACGGTAAAATGATAATCCTTAAAGCGATCACTAAAACCTTCCGGGAGTTTTAAGGAAACACCGATATTCACCATCGGGACTTCTACATTCAGATAGTTTATTTTACCAGCGTCTATCTTAAAATTCTTTTCAGCATAAAAGGCTGCTCCACCAGTTTCTGTATCTACCCAATTGGGCATGTCTTTATACGCTAGGTTATAGGTTTTCAGCAGATAGCTTCCGGCAGGCAAATCCAGCTTAGCAGGCACTTTTCCCGGTTCATATTGTTGCCCGCTCATTAATTGACCGTTTTGCCAAATCTCCACATATAGATCATTCTGAACTGCCCGAGTAGAAACAGTATTGACATTTTCTGTTTGAACAGAAAGATTTTCCAATATTAAAGTTCCTTTGCCTTCTGAAATATCAAAGGCTTCATCCTTTTGGCAACTTGCCAAAAGGATGAGAGTTAATAGAATATAAACGATATGTTTCATTCTTCTTTATCTTTATTTGTCATAAACAAGGGAAATATCATCAATATAAAGCTCGCTACCATAATGTTCATCAGCTCCATTCCCCCTAACTTTAGCTTTTACAACATTAGTATGTTTAGATCCAGATTTCAATGTTAAAGTCAACTTAGTAGCAACTACATTCTCTACCATATAATTAATTGGTATTTCATATAATTGATATTCAGTCTTACTAACAACATTTGTAGCCTCATATAAAATAACATCTTGATCTTCATTTTCTATTTTTAGTTCTATTACCCCTACATCATCTCCTTCTGGAATATAACGATAATAAAATTTCACTTTTGTTGGACGTACTTGAAAATCTCCAGAATAAGACAGTATCCCTATTGTATGAGTTCCCGTAATAGAACCATTCATACCTAGAAATGAACCTACATTTGTATTTGCTACACCATGCCCTATAGTTCTAATCAAAGCAGCATAATTACCATTATACTTATTTTCAGAACGCTTAACAGCAGATGCAGAGCAAAAGGATTCTCCTCTATAATTTGTGGTTTCCAGATTATTAGTAATCCATTGAAGACTTAAATCTTGAGAAAACGGGAACCACAAATTTTTATGATCACTCTGATCTTCCTCATGCCACTCCTCCATCCCAGAATTCGGCAACTGCACCGGATTCTCTAGCTCCACATCAATAGCATCCGTCATAACCACATCACGATAAACCGCTCTCACTTGATATGATCTATTTTGGGGATGTTCATTGAATAACACTTTCATATCTTGAATGTCTTTCCAAGTATCATCACCTCCGGACTTTTCTTTATACTGATATTTCAACTTAGACTTGATAACCTCCGGATCTCCTGTAGTAACGGTCAGTTCATCAATCGTAAACTCTTTCGTCCAGATATTTCCGGGTTGAACAGATACTGCCATTTCCGGCTTATTACACCTCAACGTATAAACCCGGCTTGGGTTTTCTTGCCCTTTAATCTCCTCACTACTCCAGCGATTATTCGCTCTCACATCTACTTCAATCTTATTTTCTACTGTCGTACCCGCATCTGTTCGCAACTTAGCGACAATGGAAGTCAAATCTAAAGAGGCTTTATCTACACCAATCTCAGGCAATACAATGCCTAACACATTTTCCATTTCCGCTTTATCTGCCGGAACAGATAAAAGATAGTCCTTATCATTCAAGCTTGAAAATTGCGGATCACCAAAAGTAAATTTCAGCTTCAAGTCTTGCAGTGCTGAAGCCGTATTTAAATTCAATATTGCCGTTTTAGTCTCTGTCTCAGCAAAGGAAAGTATATTATTCTCAAATCCTTCCGCCTCAACTTTCGGCTTAGGCAACCAATCCATCGGGATATCGCTCGTTATTGTCTCCTTTTTAATTTCAACTTTAGCGACATCCAACAATAAATCATCCGATAACTTCAATGTCAGTTTAACATGATGTCCGGCTTTCAATACCGAAGGCAAATCCTTATGTTTTAACTCCTCGGAAAAATCCTTACCGCTCACCTTTGTTCCCTCAAAATAAAAGGCAACCTGTTTCTCTGCTTGAAAATAGGCACTTTTCTTACTATCAGAAGTCAATTTACAAGAGGACTTCCCAACAACTACTTTCACCCAATAAGAAGAGAAGATTTTCTTCAACTCCGTATCAGTGGGGAAAGAGGCAGAAGCCAACGCATTGGCCACCTTGCAACTCAAGGTAATTTTCTTCTGCTCGCCCTCCTTAATCACCACATTAGTAGTGTCGCCTAAATAATAGGGCGCATCCAACGCTAAAACCGGATTATCTCCATAGGAAGCAGATATCGTATAAGTACCGGCCGAAGCAGGTATCGTCTGGCTGGTATAATTACCATCAAACAACGGAGAGGAATCCCCGTTCTTCACGACCTTAAGCTTAAACTGATCCGCTAGTGGCTTTCCCAATTCCGCTGGCGTACTTTTCGTCTCAATGGCAACACCCATATCCTGCAAGGATACCTGAAAGCCGGCGGTTTTATCCATTATTTCTTCCTCCTGACAGGCCACCATGAGAAATAATGAGAATATACAACAACAAAATTTATCAATCTGCTTCATCATATTATTTAGTCGTATATAAGTTCGAAATCATCTACATACAATATGCTACCGTCACCTCCGGTAAAATAATCGCCATATTTACTGGCACTTGCCACTACGATAAGATACATATCATTGGGCTTCTCCAGCGTCTTATATTCCAAATCGATCGTAAATTCTTTCCATGTTCCATTCGTTGAGACACACTCTTTGAGAGGAAGCTCACCATAAGCTATAATATTATTATCCGTCTTAAATTGGATAAACGTCTCAGCCTTGGTATTATCCACCGTATAAGACTCTTTAGCCAATGCGATATAAATCGAGCAAACATCCATATCTCCTTTTGAAAGCGTCCCCGCAGGCTGATTATCTCCTATATGAGTTACCGCAACCGGAGCGTATTGGAAAAAGCCATGCAATGCGAACGGGCGCGAAGCGAACGACCTTCCGAATTTGATCTTCGCACCATTCATTCCAACCAAACTGCCAAAAGATCCGGTATACAGGCTCGCAGCGGCAAATTTCACCTTAAACTGCGATTTCAACTCGGCAGATTTTCCACCCGGCGTATGCACAACCGTTGAATTTCCTTGAGTCGGGTTGATATTGACCACAGCCCCCAATCCAGTTGTCGTACCCGGATTGCTCGTATCCCAAAATGAATGACCCGCCTCACCGGCATACCATGTTTTCCCATCTTGATGCCACAGATCGAAATTACCATTATATAATGGTGTGGCAGTCTCTGTCGTGAAGGTAGACTCGCCCAACACGCTTCCCGAGGCATCCACCAGTCGGCATTGATAAGCCGTGGCGGGCTGCAATCCCTCGATCTTCGCAGAGACCTTCGAACCGTCTGCCTTCGCAGAGACCTTGTTCCAAGAAGTCTCTCCCTGTTTCACATACTCAAACGAACAATTAGCCTCCGTTGCTTTCCCCTCCACAAACGCATACTTGCTCCAGGCATTCACGGAAAGGTCTCCGGCTGAAGGCTGCGAGCCTCCCTCCTCATCGGTCAGACGGACATATACCGTCCATATTGTCCCCTTATTGGGCTCGCTCCAGGGATACTGAACCAAAAACTTCTGTGGAGAGGTGAAATCTTTCACGGTAGTAGGATTTGGCGTCACCTCGCCATAGGCTCCACCCAAAGCCAAAGAGGTTATAGAGATATTCTTCAGGTTCTCTCCTTTCCCTACATAAATAATCACTCGATTATCCAGTTCGTCAATAGAATAGTCTATCATACCCTTGGCCTCGACCTTCCGGTCTATGATTTGCTTCACCTTTACTTGCCATACATAATCTTGATAGGTTTTTATAGTAAAATTGACCGGTTTGGTAAAATCGACCCTCGTATTGGATGACATAGGAATACTATCCAATGAGGCGAATCCGGCAAACGGGAATTTATTAGGATTAGCACAGAGAGCCGAATCAACCAAAACCTGCGCATCCCTTGGATTCACCACCAAACGAGTAAGTTTCAATCTAGAAATATCAACAGAATCATTTACATACAGTAATATGGTCTTTGCCGAAGCATCAATTAATGCCGCATCATCCGAAGAGCCTTCAGCCGGACGCTGTCCCTCCACACGAATGTCCGTGATACCCGCATTGACGATCGGATAGGGTATATCATTCTCTATCGCACAGGAAGCCAGCACGAAGAAAACAAAAAGGCAAAAGCGACAGGTCGCTTTATATATATCGTTGATTATTCGCATATCCAATTACAAATAGAAAGTCATACCTATGTTAATGGAAAAAAGATTGATCTTGAAATTACCGGACGATGTACGGCTCGAACCCTGCTCCACTTGGTTGGTCGTCTGGTCGATCCATTTGAAATCGAAACCCATCACGCCGACCGACACCTCCACGGCGCTCCAATCGGTGATAAAGGCGGCCAGTCCGGGGGCGAAACCAATCTGTAGGTTCTGTACCTTCTGGTAAGTACCATCATAATTAGCCCCCGAGCCTGTGGAATTCTTGCCCGTACCGTAGCCATAGGTCACACGAGCCTCGTTGAAGAGACCGAATATCTTGCTCTTCCCAATCGGGATATAGGTACGCAGGAAACCGGATGTCTCATATTTATGCTCCAGATAATAGAGGTCCTTGAACGAGATGGTAATGTCGCCCAAATTGGCATCCACATTCCCTAGATCCAAATAGTTCCTACGGTAAGCGAAGCGAACACCGGCCGAGATATTATCCCGGAAGAAATAGCCCACGTACGGACTTATCGCAAAATTATAGCCATTCCCTTCCAAATCCTTTATAACAAGAAAGTTCAAGTTGCTCTCGTCATGCTCGGAATACGATACGGCACCTCCGGCCATCCATGTTCCTTTCGGGATGAACACAGCCTCCTGTACCTCTCGGTCGATGCGCTTAATGGCGCGTTTACCGCGTTGTGCATTTACGGTACCGGTCACTATTGCTAATAACAGCAATAAGGTAAATAGTTTTCTACTCATTCAAATAATTCGCTCTATTGTTATTGCCATTTTCTAGTTCTATCCTTTATATTGCCACAAAGATATTTAAAATCTACTTAGCAAGGAAGATATCCTTACTTGCCAAATAGATTTATAGTAAAAACTTATTGTTCCCTACATAGACTTTCAGCCTATGGTTTATTTCCACATTGTAGGCTCGTCATCGTAAATGAGTGAAAAATCATCGAGATACATTATGCTGCCATCGCCTCCGGTGAAATAGTCGCCATACTTGCTGGACGAGCAGACCACAATGATATGGGTCGGTTTCTCCGTCAGATTCTTATATTTCAAGAGGATATTGAACTCCTTCCATTGTCCGTTGGTACTTACGCATTCCGACACAGGCACCTCACCATAGGCGATAATGTTCGCATCATTCTCAAAATCGATCGCAGTTTCTGCCATTTTGGTATTATCTATAGTATATTGCTTTTTAGACATCGCTATATAAATAGAACAAACATCAGGATCTCCTTTTTCAACAACTGCGTCAGCCGGAAGATTATCCCCTACATGAGTTACATTTACCGGAGCGTATTGGAACCAGCCCTTTAATGCTGTTGGACGAGAAGCGAACGGCTGACCAAAATTGATCTTAGCACCATTCATACCAACCAGCCCACCAAAAGATCCGGTATACAGGCTCGCCGCTGCGAATTTCACCTTAAACTGGGATTTCAACTCCGCAGATTTTCCGCCCGATGTATGCACAACCGCTGAACTACCTTGGGTAGGATTGATATTCACTATGGCTCCCAACCCCGTTGTCGTACCCGGGTTACTCGTATCCCAGAATGATTTACCGGATTCCCCAGCATACCATGTCTTTCCATTCTGATACCATAAATCAAAATTAGCATTATATAATGCGATAGCCGCCTCCGTAGTAAACTCTACGATTTCGCTTGCCACCTCTTCCGTATCCTTATAGATAAAACGGTATTGATATTTTGTTGCAGGAGTCAAGCCCGTAATCCTTACCGAATAGGTATCGTTTTCACCTACGGTCAGATACGCAACCGGAGTCCAAGCCTCGTCTGTTGCCAGTTTATATTCCATCGCCAACTTGCTTTGATCCAAGACACCTGCCTTTGAAAGCACCTTCCCCTCCAAGTAAGCAAATGAACTCCAAGCGTTCGCCGCACTTGCCGATAGAGTTGTCTTAGCGGTCAGAGGCACACCTATGGTGAAATTATAGGTCTTGATTGTTCCGTCCAAAGTAATATCAATACTGGTAGAACCATTTGGCGAGTCAGCCACTTTATACATCAAGCGAACATTATCTCGAGCTTTTACCGCACGAACGGTATCTTTCTTAGAATGTAGTGTACCCTTTTGATTCGTTACGCTCGTTGAGATAATCAACGACTTCTCGGGAACTGGGAAATAGGCCTTTGCTGTCTCGTTCTTACCTAACTCAAAGGTAAGGCGGGTTCCAGTTTGGTCTGCCGAATCAGCCACAACAATGGTCGCAGACTTAAAGCTTTTCTTGAACAGCTCGTCAAATTCAACAGTCACCAAGACATTCGCCAATGTACAGATAACTTCGGCCGTCACATCCTTTCCTGCCATAACCTCTACCTCAGCTGATCCCACATAATAGGGCTTATCAAACTCGGCAGCTTTACCATCGAAGCCATTTGAAGAGGCTTTCACCACGTATTTACCCGTAGGCAAGGAAAATCGCTCTCCATCCCACGCCGTATAGTCATCCGTTTCCTTAACAACACCTCCTTGATCATTCAAGATTTGTACCGCCAACTGTTTGGGATTATAAACAACCTCCTCACTTCCCGCTTTGGTGGCTGTGGAATTATTGGTCGTTATATCCATACTTAAATAACCGGTATTTTTCATGGATGTATCATCCTCGGCCTGGCAAGCGACCAAACCTAATACCAACACAAAAAATAAAAGTGTATATATTGTCTTCATATTATTCAGCCACTTTTACACTTAATTTATCTTTTACGACTTTACCATCATTATCTTCCACCGTAATATTAAATACGTGTCCTTCTGGATCTGTTGTAACACCTCCACCAGTACTTGGATCTAGCAACAAACTAAAAAAGGCATGTACCGGAAATTCATAGCTCTTTTCTCCACCAACAGGTAAAGTTACACCCATTGACGTCAACGTCTCTCCTAAAGCTTCATTTCCTATCAATTTAAACTCTTCACCAAATAGATCTTTAACTATTGACGCAAAAAGCTCATTTCCTCCCTTTATCGCGACAGTGATATTTTTCAAGCCGGCAGGAGTTGATATAATAACATTTGCATTTTTTTGTTCATCAGCGGGCAACGTATAAAGAGCTTGCGGTATCGTGATTGTCGGATCATCACCCGTCACCGGTGGTGTCGGAGGTTCAGGATTCTCTTCGCCACTATCACCTTCCACTTCTATATCAATATTCTCATTTGTCTCTTGGTTAAAACCGTTAACCGTGATGGTGATACCGGTTTTATTGAGATCCACTTCTTTTCCGGGAGCCAACGAGATCGCCAAACCATCTCCTCCTACAAAATAGGGGCTGTCGCTTTCTACAAAATCAGCACTTTCCTTCTTCGTTAATGTCTGATTTATAATAACTTCTTCACTCGTTTCCTTCACTATAGCTGTTCCCGACACATAAATCTTATCTGTCTCAGCAGCCATTTTCCAATAAATCGGAGTTGGGTTTGGATTTTCTTGCGTATAAATATCTGAATGACCGCACTTGTCATCCACCGTAATAGACCATTTGCTATAATAGTTTATAAACTCGGAGGTAAAATCCATCGCAATTTTGACATTCTGGATCTTACATTTCACCGTAGCGGTTTTTTCCACACTAGGCATTATCTCTGCTTTTTCTACACCTCCATAATAAGGATCGTACATCTTTTCGGCAAACTCTCCCGGCGAATGCGCCTCTATCTCATAATTTCCTTTCGGCAACTCAATCACACCATTCGCATTTTCTTCTTTAAACTTAGCAAACGACTCATAGTTTTTAGTAAGATCAAAATCCATCGCCTTGATCACGAGCGGAAAATCTTCTTTCTGATCAGTTGCTCCTTTCGTTGCTAAAGAAGCAGAGGAACCTGCGCTCACGTCAAGTGTCAAATAGCCAGTTTCCTTTGGGATCTCTTTCCCGAAAATCTCCTCTTTCATCTCACACGACATCAAGCCGGAAAACAAAACCGTGCTCAACATCCATATATTGATCGCTTTCATATTCTAATCTCTTATTATTACTGTTATATATATTTATACCCAATCCCCCGGAATAACGATATCTACCGGATGATCAACCGTAGTCTCCTCAATTGTAATCGAAATTCCTAAATTGCCATTGTTGACTACTGGTTTCAAAGTAAGTTTCAAAGCATCCGCTGGACTTAACGTATAGGTCTTAACCGTCCCTTCTGCTTTTACATTCTCTTTCTTAGTCAAGCTTACCGTAACCTGGACCTTTTCCTGATTACCTACCTTAAAATACATCGGACCGACTGTCGCCTTTGCCCAAACAAAAGAAGAGGGTTTCTGCGCCTCTGTCTCAATCTTCAAGGAATAGTCGGAGAAATACTCATCCATCTTCGGATCGAACACAACATTAATTCGAGCTGAGCTGGGCTTACATATTACAGGAGCTGTCACCTCCTTTCCCTCCTTCACTTCAAAAGCAGCTTCGCCAGAAAAATACAACACATCGGAAGAAACCGGTTTATCTTCACCCGTAAAGGCTTTCAACACATAGTTACCAACATTCAAAGAATATTTCTCTTCCAAATTCTTATACAAATCATTAATAATAAGATTCTCCTCTTGCCCGGATTTAAACACTTGCACAGTATAATTGTTCACATCCTTATACTCACTCTCATCCACGGCTTTTGTTTGAAAACCGACCTCCGGTGCCAGATCTATTTTCACGAAACCTTTGCCCTTCGGAATATCCAAATTATCCACTTCAGAGCTACAGCTACCCAACATCAAACAACAGCCCAGTAAGCAGGCCATTCCCATAGATGTAAAATTCTTTTTCCTCATATAAATGCTTTTTTCAATTACTTCAATTCGTATAGATCCATTCGATCCCAATTCGGATGCAAAAGAATATATTTCACAAAGATCCTACAAGGTCTATTTGTCTTATTACCTATTCCTTTTTTTAGATTCCACACCTCACCCCTACACATACAGAGCCATTTATAAAGAGTGACCATGTTCTATTTTTACAACCCATTGTTCCTTTTATTAGAAACCGTGCCTAAACAAAATGCGCTCAGACAAGAGCCGCCCCTAGAGAAAGCAAGATTACAAGATAGTCGCTTCGATGGAAGAAAAAAGGATTTGACAAAATGGCAATTTGTAATCTCAACCTCTTGAGTATCGATTATTTCGGGGCAAAGTACTACTTACTTCCAAATTCATAAGAGAAAATCAGCAATTATTTGAATGATAGCCATATATCAAAAAACGACATTTTGTTCTAGCAAAAATAATTCATCGTAATTCATATTATGGGGAGTGAGAGAGGGAAAAAACAGTCTTACAATAGGGTTATAACAGTATAAGAATGCCTATTCACGACTACTTACACCCCTATTCACGACTACTCACGATGCCCAACGGCAGTATAGGCATTGCCCAATGCTGCCTATTGCATACATATTCGCCGTCTAACGTGTACCGAAAACGTTACTTTTTAACATAAAAGGCCACTTATCTTCCTGATTCTTTCGCTATTTTGATAGGTCAAGGAAATATCCCTGTCACAATATACATCCAAATTCAATCAAAACGAAACAGAAAAGATAATTCTAATGGCAACTACTTCCCTCGACAAGAAACCATACCAGTCCAGCCCAAACACCCAAGCGACTCCGAAAAGCCTCCGGAATACCGCAAGTTTCAGACGCTCGTATAATTTTCCTTCCACAAGACACGGCAAATCTTTAAAAATGCCTATTTTTGTCAAACGTTCCCGATAAGTGAATAATTAAACAAACATGGAAAATGACATTCCCAAAATAGACCTGCCTCAAGATTGGGTGATCGGGAAGCTCTCGATCGAAGATATAGGCCTGCTGAATCTGTATGCGAATTACCCATGCCGATTGAAAGCGGGGATTTTCGTGCTATGCCTAGGAGGAGAGATCGAGGCATCCATCAACTTAACGCAACTCAAGGTAGAACCCGGAAGCTTCATCACCATCATGCCCGGATCAATCCTGCAGATCCATAGGGCAGACGGGGACCTACAGATCTATTTCATGGGATTCTCATCTGATTTCCTCAGCCAAGCGAACTCCAGCAAAGCTGTCATAGACATGCACTATATCGTGAAAGACAATCCGGTGTATAAGCTAAAAGAGAAAGCCCAGCCTCTTATGAAAGATTATTTTGAGTTATTACTCAAAACATACGAGTTTTACGCCACGAAAATAAATCGCGGGATTACCAACCATTTGTTTACCGGTATGCTGATGGGGATCAGCAGCATGTATAAAGACCAGACGGAAGACCTGTCAATGCTCTCTAAAGCAGAGCTAATCAGTAAGAATTTCACTCAACTAGTAATGCAAAACTATACCATGCAACGATCCGTTGCATGGTATGCCAAGCGGCTTGGCATCACGCAAGCACACCTAAGTACGATCGTCAAACAAAGTACGGGAAAAACTTGCATAGAGATTATCACCTCGATGGTTATCATGGACGCAAAGGCACAACTAAAATCGACGAACCTTACCATCCACGATATCGCCTATACACTGAATTTCACTAATATGTCCTTCTTCGGAAAGTATTTTAAACGCCATGTAGGTATGAGTCCGCAAGAATACCGCAATTCCTAAACAACCCTAAAAAAGTAAGCTAGCTTACTTTTAAAGACCTTCTGCTCGGATATCTTTTCTTGACTGGCATACAGCACGTTAAATCATTCACAAAAGGCTTCCCAAGTGATTAGTTATTCACTTCCCAAGCCGTAAGCTGACCACCAGGTATAGCCATCAGTTGTTCACTCGACAAGCCGTCAGTTATTCACTTCAACAGCCATAAATAGCGCAATTTCCAACTAATATAAAGATAGTTTTTTCAGCTTAGTAACTGCACTATTATGGTTAATAGATGTATTCTAAGTGCAATCTCACATCCCCCAATTCTCCCTATCCAAACTCCTATACTGTATCGCCTCCGCCAAATGCCGGACTTCGATATGTTCCGAATTATCCAAGTCGGCTATCGTGCGGGAGACTTTCAGGATACGGTCATAGGCACGGGCGGAGAGGCAGAGACGTTGCATGGCGGTTTTGAGGATGGAGAGGCCGGAAGCGTCGGGAACGGCGTACTGATGGAGTAGCTTGGAGTTCATCTGGGCATTACAATAAATACCCTCATAAGCGGCAAAACGCCTTTCCTGGATCGCACGGGCTTTTATGACCCGCTCACGGATAGCGATACTAGGCTCTGAGGGCTGTTGCTCGGAAATCTTCTCGAAAGGGACAGGGACAATCTCTATCTGGATATCGATACGATCGAGTAATGGGCCGGAAATGCGGTTCATATATTTCTGGACGGCTCCGGGAGAACAGAGACAAGGACGGTCCGGATGGTTGTAGTAGCCGCAGGGACAAGGATTCATGGAGGCCACAAGCATAAAGCCGGCTGGATATTCCACCGTGAAACGGGCACGGGAGATATTGATCACTCGATCTTCCAATGGCTGTCGCATGACTTCCAAGACACTCCTGTTAAATTCCGGCAACTCATCCAAAAAAAGGACACCATTGTGAGCCAAGCTGATCTCTCCCGGCTGCGGGAAAGTGCCCCCTCCTACCATGGCGACATTAGAGATCGTATGATGGGGAGAGCGAAAAGGACGTTGTACCATCAAGGAGGTGCCACCTCCTATCTTACCGGCTACGGAATGGATTTTAGTTGTTTCCAAGGACTCATGCAAGGTAAAAGGGGGCAAGATCGTGGGGAGACGTTTCGCCAACATGGACTTGCCACTTCCGGGAGGACCTACCATGATCAGATTATGTCCGCCGGCGGCGGCCACCTCCATCGCACGCTTCACGTTCTCTTGTCCCCGGACATCGGAGAAATCGCAATCAAACAATTGCTGGCGGTCGTAAAACTCCTTACGGGTATCAATGACCGTAGGCCGCAATGTCGGTTTCCCCTCCATAAACTCCAGCACCTCTTTGATATTCGAAGCTCCATACACTTCCAGATCGTTCACTACCGCAGCCTCACAAGCGTTTTGCTTGGGTAAGATAAAGCCCTTAAAGCCTTCTTCCCTAGCCTTGATAGCGATAGGCAATGCCCCTTTTATCGGTTGGAGGCTCCCGTCCATAGAAAGCTCGCCCATCAATACGAATTTGGATAAGTTGGATGAATCTATCTGCTCTGCCGCCGCCAGAATACCGATCGCCAAAGGCAGATCATAAGAAGACCCTTCCTTACGGATATCTGCGGGGGCCATATTAATAACGATACGATTGCGGGGGAATTTATAACCACATACTTGAAGAGCCGAGATAATGCGTTCATGGCTCTCACGAACGGCCACGTCCGGAAGACCGACTAAAAAGAATTGGATACCTTTGGAACAGTTCACTTCTACGGTAACGACCGTAGCGGAAATCCCCTGCACGGCAGCGGCATAAGATTTTACTAACATAGTTAAGAATTTTGAGTTACTAATTACAAATTAAAACCGGAACCTCCTGTTTCCAATCGCTCAGTCTTCGAACAAGTTCTCCAGTGTTTGCTTGATCTCGATTCCATTCTCTGTTTTCATCAAGATCTTATGATCCTCATCTATCAAGAAACAGCGTGGCAATACGCTTACGTTATACAGATCTATCAACATAGCCGCTTGTCCGGCCGAATCTGTTACCAAGTTCCACGCTATACTATCCTTCTTCAGTACATCCCGGACATTATCCGGATTATCGTCCAAGCTAACCAAAAGAATGTCCAACTGATCTTTCGGATATTTCATCGCTACCTTATCCAGATATAGATCCTCTGTCTGGCACATATCACACCAAGGAGCGGTAAACGTCAGCAATAAATATTTCTGCGGGAAAGAATCCAAACTTACCGTATTCCCATAAATATTCCTTACGGAGAAATCTGGGGCTTCCGCACCCAAAGCCGTACGTTTCGCACGGGCGCTATATTGCTCCAGCTCCTTCACCAGATAAAAGTCTTTCAACCTTGGATTCAATAACGCCAACAACTCATCAATTTTACGAGTATCATCGGGATCTGAGAAAAAAGATTGAATCAAGACAACGGATACCTCTTCATCCGGGTTCTCTTTTACGTACCGGATCGCTTCCTCGCTCAATTGCATATTAACATTCGCCAAACGAGCGGCGATATCCGTCTCCTCGATCGTATCGTTCAAATCCTTGCTATTTAAAGAATTTGATAAATTTGTCAATTCCGTCAATAAAGGAGCGATTTTTTTCTTAAAAGCGGTCAACTTATCATTTGTCCGTCCCCCCTTTACCTGCAATAGCAATGGAGAGTTAGCGTCGCCCGTGATTTTTACGGTTTCTCCCGGTTCCAGATAAGCCGTAACCCAATGCTCTTTATCCGCAAAGAAGATAGTCACACAATGGAAACCCGCTTCATTTTGATCGATCTGGAACTGCCCGGGTTTCGTACAAACCACCGTATCAACCACTTTATAATTATCCTTCTCAAATACAGCATATACGGTTTGATCTTCCAGATTAGAAAGTTCCCCTTCAATCCGATAGACATAATCCTTGCCACAAGATGACAAACAAATTATAAAGCCAATAATAAGTGCCAGTTTTTTTATCATTACTCCTTTTTAAGCTCTTCTTATAACAGATAATCCGGTCTAAAGGTAGGAATATTTTTTTTAACTACTTTACATTTATAATAAAATTAACGTAGTTATCATAAAAAAAGCGCAGAATTAGTAATTCCACGCTTTTTTATAAAGATATTTTTAAACCTTGACCTTTTTTGATCAAGGTTTTTTAAGCAATTATAACTGAGGACCAGCAGCAACCAATGCCTTACCAGCTTCGTTGCCCGTGAACTTAGCAAAGTTCTTCTGGAAGCGAGCAGCCAAATCCTTCGCTTTCTCATCCCATTGAGCAGGATCAGCATAGGTATCGCGAGGATCTAAGATCTTCGGATCTACGCCCGGTAATGCAGTCGGAACCTCGAAGTCGAAATACGGGATCTTCTTTGTCGGAGCCTCATTGATAGAACCATCAAGGATAGCGTCGATGATACCTCTTGTATCTTTGATAGAGATACGTTTGCCGCTACCGTTCCAACCTGTGTTCACCAAGTAAGCCTTAGCGCCAGTCATTTCCATCTTCTTAACCAACTCTTCGCCGTATTTTGTCGGGTGCAATGACAAGAAAGCAGCACCGAAACAAGCGGAGAATGTAGGAGTCGGTTCCGTGATACCACGCTCTGTACCTGCTAATTTAGCGGTAAATCCAGACAAGAAGTAGTATTGAGTTTGCTCCGGAGTCAAGATAGATACTGGAGGCAATACACCAAATGCGTCAGCAGACAAGAAGATAACTTGTTTTGCGTGCGGGCCTTTAGAAACCGGCTTAACGATGTTCTCGATGTGATAGATCGGATAAGAAACACGAGTGTTCTCTGTAACTGACTTATCAGCGAAATCGATCTTACCATCAGCGGCAACTGTTACGTTCTCAAGAAGAGCGTCACGTTTGATAGCGTTGTAGATATCCGGCTCGCTCTCTTTATCCAAGTTGATAACCTTAGCGTAGCAACCACCCTCGTAGTTGAATACACCTTCGTTATCCCATCCGTGCTCATCGTCACCAATCAACAAACGTTTCGGGTCCGTAGACAAAGTAGTCTTACCAGTACCAGACAAACCGAAGAAGATAGCTGAGCTCTTGCCCTCTTTATCCGTGTTAGCGGAGCAGTGCATAGAAGCGATACCACGCAACGGGTTCAAGTAGTTCATGATAGAGAAGATACCCTTCTTCATCTCACCACCGTACCAAGTATTCAAGATAACTTGCTCTTTAGTCTTCAAGTTGAAAACAGTAGCAGTCTCAGAGTTCAAGCCTAATTCTTTGTAGTTGTCAACTTTAGCCTTAGCAGCGTTGAAAGAAACGAAATCAGGTTCGCCGTAGTTAGCCAATTCCTCAGCTGTCGGACGGATGAACATATTAGTTACGAAGTGAGCTTGCCAAGCAACCTCCATGATGAAACGTACTTTCAAACGAGTAGCCTCGTTAGCGCCACAGAATGTATCGACAACGAACAAACGTTTGCCAGACAATTCTTTTACGGCTTTAGCCTTCAAGTCTGCCCAAGCGGCCTCAGAACAAGGCTTGTTATCATTCTTATATTCATCAGAAGTCCACCATACAGAATCTTCGCTGGCTTCATTCTTTACGAAAAATTTATCTTTAGGAGAACGACCTGTATAAATACCAGTCATCACGTTTACAGCACCTAGCTCAGTTACTTGGCCTTTCTCGAAGCCTTCCAAACTCGGTTTAGTTTCTTCTGCGAACAGAACATCATAAGACGGATTGTGAACGATTTCTTTCACATCAACAATTCCGTACTTGCTTAAATCTAAATTAGCCATCTTGAATTTAATTTAAATGATTGACTTTATATAACTTTTCTCTCTACTCTAGTTCGATACGGTGAGGCTTTCCGACCTTTTGGAGCTTGCTGCGACTCCACCTTGTTAACCGCGGTACAAAAGTAATATTTTTTTTTATCGTACACAGCTTATTAAGGAAATTTTTCAGTAATAATTACTCTTTTCCATGCAATTAACAAAACCCTTAGTCTATTTGTAATATGGAGTTTACAAATCATATACTTTTAGCTAGCATCTCAACTATTTCCGAAGTTGTCATCATAGGTATTCGCTTTTATTGTGACTGAAACAAAGATATATACTTTTTTCCGCACAAACAAATCCAGCGTATAAATATAAGAAAGGCGCAGGATAAATATCTTGCGCCTTCTCTTATATCCAATCAGAAATATATTACTTTACCTCCCAAATCTCACCTTTCATCAAAAGGTCGTGTAATTTACGTGTAGGATTCTTCGCTTGTACCTCCTCGATTTGCTGGTGGACAGCCTCATCATAGGTCGGTCCCTCCACATCTCGTATTACGCCTAACGCAATTGGCATATCACCGCTCATCATGGCAAGCATCATATGCAAGGTGTTATCCTTCTCATGGGCGTCGTGTACCAATACGTCATCCATCGTATAACCATCTTGTCCGATCGTTACGGATTTCAGTTTTAGGCCGTCTAGCACAAGGCCTTTATCCATGTTAGCGCCGTAAACCATTTTCTCGCCATGGCGAAGGAAAATCGTACGATCCGCACGGTATGCCTTATCAACGATCCCCTTATGGATACCATCATTAAAGATCACGCAGTTTACTAGCACTTCCGTAACGGAAGTGCCTTTATGACGGGCGGAAGCCGTCAATACCTCGGTCGTATTCTTCAAATCCACGTCAATCGTACGGGCGAAGAAATTACCACGGGCACCCAACGCCAACTCGGCCGGGATAAACGGATCTTCCACCGTCCCATAAGGAGAGCTCTTGGATACGAAACCACGGTCAGATGTCGGGGAGTACTGTCCCTTCGTCAAACCATAGATCTTATTGTTGAAAAGAACGATATTCAAATCGATATTACGACGGACAGCGTGGATAAAATGATTACCGCCGATAGCCAAGCAGTCGCCATCACCCGTAATCAACCATACGCTCAAGTCCGGGCGAGCCGTCTTTACGCCGGTAGCGATAGCCGCTCCACGACCATGGATCGTATGGAAGCCATACGTATTCATATAATAAGGTAAGCGGGAAGAACAGCCGATACCTGAGATAACTGCCATATTGTGAGGAGCCACTCCTACCTCGGCCATAGCCTTATGCAGGCAATTCAGTACCGCATGGTCGCCACAACCCGGGCACCAACGTACGTACTGGTCGCTTTTATAATCTTTCGGTTGAAATTTAGTTTCTTCTGTTGTCATCTTTTAAGCCTCCAATATTTTAGTGAATTCCTCAACTAATCTCGCAACGACAAAAGGTTGTCCCTTTACACGATTGAAGCGATACGGGTTAAATCCGGGTACCTTTCCACGTAAATAGTTAGCGAACTGGCCGTTATTTTGCTCAGCCACCACCACTTTCTTATACTTAGAAAGAACCTCAGCCGTATTCTTAGGCAGCGGGTTGATAAACTTGAAGTGAGCGAAAGCCACCTTCTTGCCATTCTCTTGCATCGTCTCCATCGTCTCGTAAAGGTGTCCGTAGGTTCCACCCCAACCAACGATCAATAAATCAGCGTCCTCATCTCCGATCACTTCCAGTTCGGGGATATAGTCGGCGATCTTATCGATCTTAGCCTGACGGGTCGTCACCATCTTCTGGTGGTTAGCCGGATCGGTAGAGATCGCACTCGTCTCGTAGTCTTTCTCCAGACCGCCCAGACGATGAGCGAAACCTTCCGTTCCCGGAATCGCCCAGTAACGAACCAAGCTTTCCTTGTTACGACGATACGCCTTCCAGACTTTCTCGTCTTGATAATTAGCTACGTAATTCGGCTTAATCTCCGGATATTTATCCATTTCCGGAATTCTCCAAGCGGAAGAACCGTTAGCGATAAAGGCATCGGTCAACAAGATAACCGGAGTCATATGCTCCACGGCCAACTTACCCGCCCAAAATGCGGCATCAAAACAATCAGTCGGCGTAGAGGCCGCTATTACCACGGCAGGGCTCTCACCATTACGGCCATACAGAGCCTGCATCAAGTCCGTTTGCTCGCTCTTCGTCGGCAAGCCCGTAGAAGGACCGCCACGCTGAACATCGATAATCACCAAAGGCAACTCGGCGATTACAGCCAAACCGATCGCCTCGCTCTTCAAGGCAAGACCCGGTCCGGAAGTAGATGTAGCCGCCAAGCAACCGGCGAAACTAGCTCCGATAGAAGTACAGATACCGGCGATCTCATCCTCGGCCTGAACCGTGATAACGCCTAAATCCTTACGTTTAGATAATTCATGTAAAATATCAGTAGCCGGAGTGATCGGGTAACTACCCAAGAACAACTGCAAACCAGCCTTCTCGGCAGCGGCTATCAAACCATAGGAAGTAGCCTTATTACCATTCACGTCCGTATAGAATCCAGGCTCGGCTTTCTTACTCTCGATACGATACGTAGAAACTGAGGCATGGATGTTATTACCATAATTATAACCGTCCGTCAAAGCCTTGATATTAGCTTGGGCGATAACCGGTTTCTTAGCGAACTTATTCTGCAACATGTGCATAGCCTCCTCCAGCGGACGCTCGAACAACCAGCAAACAAGTCCTAAGGCGAACATATTCTTACAGCGAAGAGCCGATTTATTGTCCAAGCCAAACTCAACCAATCCGTCTTTTACCATCGTAGAGATCGGAGCGGCAACAACCTGCACGCCAGTCAATCCCAGCTCAGTAAACGGATCATCGGTCGTAAACAAGGCCTTATCCAAATCACTTTTCTTGAAAGAGTCCGTGTCGATTAAAACAATCGCATTGGGTTTTAGGTGTTTTACGTTCACCTTCAGCGCGGCGGGATTCATGGCCACCAATACGTCGGCCTTATCACCGGGTGTGAAGATCTTGCGCGATCCCAAGTGCACTTGGAATCCAGATACACCACTTAGTGTTCCTTGTGGAGCACGTACTTCTGCCGGATAGTCTGGGAATGTAGAAATCTCGTTCCCGAAAACCGCGGACAGGTTTGAAAAGATTGTACCGGTTAACTGCATACCATCTCCCGAGTCTCCCGAGAAACGAATTACAACCTTCTCCAGCGTCTTAACTTTTGTCTGTTCTGCCATAATATACTTTATTAGCTTTATCGCTTATTGGTATTTAGATCGTCCGCAAAGTAAAGCATAAACTTTGCGAGTTCAAAACTTTTCCGCATCAAAAAGCAGAGAGGTATAGATCAAGATTATTAGATGATAGATTAAAATGGTTAGACACATAACTATTCACTGTCTTCCCATAATACATATATACTCCCGCCCTAAAGCCCTTATCCGATTTGATCATTCCTTGCACGGAACCGGCGTCGCCCAACGACAATAATAAAGGTACGAATATATTACTATAAGCCATCGAGGTAGTACGAGCCACCCGGTTGCTGATATTCAGTTTACAATAATGTAATACCCCATATTGCTCGAACACCGCAGGATCTTCCCTCGACAAGCAGCAAGTCGTCTCAAAGCAACCGCCTTGGCTTACCCTCAGATCGATCACCAAAGCTCCCTTTTTCATCGTACGCACCAAGTCCGTAGCGATAATATAGCGATGTCTCGTATTAATATAACGCATCGCCCCGATCACCACGTCAGCGCTACGAAACGCGTTATGCAGCACATTCGGATGGAACGTGGAAGTAAAAAGCCCTTGCCCCAAGACCTGTTGTATTATACGCAATTTATTGATATCATCATCGAATACTTTCACGGATGCTCCCAAGGCCAACGCGGCACGCGCGGCCACGGTCCCGGCGTTTCCGGCCCCGATAATCACCACTTCTGTAGGGGATACGCCCGGGATACCGCCTAATAAGATCCCTTTACCTCCTTGGGTATTGCTCAACAGCTCGGAAGCGATCGTTATGGAAGCCGCCCCCTCGATCTCGGAAGTGACATTCAGCACCGGGAAACGATTATATTCATCCGCCATCAACTCATAAGAGATAGCGGTAATCCGTTTCGCCATCATCAACTCGAAAGCCTCTTGAGCGAATAAATTAAACTGCACCAATGAGAAAACGGTCGTGCGAGGTCTCATAAGCGCGATTTCCACCGGCAACGGAGGCAATATCTTCAAGATCAGATCCGCTTGGAAAACTTCTGCGGGCGTATCGACGATCTCCGCCCCCGCCTCCGAGAAATGATTATCGGAATAGTTGATGCCTAATCCGGCGCCACTTTCCACCAGCACCCGGTGACCGCAATCGGTCAGCATATCCACCGCCTCCGGAGTTAACGGCAAACGTTTTTCCGCCTCGCATCGTTCACGAGGAATACCGATGAGCAAACGGTTATTCACCTTGCTGATCTCTTTCAATAATTCCTGCGGGATATAGGCCCCCTGTGCCTGCCGGCCGTCGTTCGCTTCCATATGCTATAGGATTTTCATTAACGCGTTCGATATGTCATGTACATCAGATTCTGTTAACATCTTCTCGGCATCAAACGTTATGGACGCCTTCGTATAAAACGGATTCCTTTTCTCCAGACTCTCGGCGATAAACGCCCTCAGTTCCTCCCCGGAACGTCCTTTCAACACCGGACGGGTATGTTTGCACAACTCCAGACGCTTCGCCAGCTCCTCGACTGACACCTTCAAGTAAACCGTCGTGCCAGAAGCGTTCATAAACTCCATGTTATCGAAAAAGCAAGGAGCGCCTCCTCCCGTGGAGATCAGCACGTCCTCAAACTCAGCGACCTCGTGAAGCATATTCCGTTCTATCTCTCGGAAAGCCTCCTCCCCTCTCTCGGCGAATATCTGCGAAACGGCCTTATGATAACGCCCTTCGATATAGTAATCAAGATCTATGAACGAAAGACCGGCGAGCTTGGCAAGCTCTTTTCCCACCGTTGTCTTGCCCGCTCCCATATATCCGACCAAAAAAACACGTTTCATACGTTATTATAATAGTTTTCGCAAATGTAAACTTTTTCCGGGAACTCCATCTTCTTTATTCCTAAGAATCAATAAAAAAATCATAGGCCAATGGCTTTTACTGTCTGGGTCGCACGATCCACTACCAATAAAGTATGACGAGCACCGGCTATTTTCTCGGGATAGACCATCGAATCTGTAAAGTCCTGCAATAATTTTCCGTTCTTAGGGCTGATCTCCCATAGCTCCGACCGTTTATCATCGACACGAAGCGTAACAAACAAACGATCCCCTACAAACGCTATCGACTGGGGAGACTTTTCAAATCCCAATGTCACCAGATACGGCGCAAAGCCCGTGTCCCCTGCCCGAATGTCCGCAGGATCGAACAAATAGATTATATTTTTATTCTGGGCCGTCACATATAAAAAGCCATCATTTCGTGCCGCTACTGCATAAGTACCCATTGCCTCTTGTAAATTTACGCTACGGCTATATATAGGTACCCGAGCAGCGGAACCGGGCTGTACATCTTGCTCCAAGACAACTACCAGTTTCCGTTTATCCCGGATAAAGACAGCCCCTTGACTAGCCGTCACATCAAACGCATGAACGGTCTGATAACCACCCTCACCCCAAGTACCCGTACCGATACAAGTAATGAACTCATACGTTTCCGCATCAAACACATCCGTACGGCTTCCCGTATTCGTGACATATATTTTCCCATACGAGCGAGTCACGCCGTTTGGCTCCCCCGCAAAGGTCTCTTTCTTATCTCCGTTCATCCACTCAACCATACTTTTCACATGACGCACATTACCGGAAGATACATCAAAGACCTCCAAACTATAATGTCCCGGAGCGTCATTTGCTACATATAGCGTATTCCCATAAAGATGGACCGCTTTCGGATGAAAAGTTTCCACAGTGGCACCGGGAATATCCAAGACAGAAAGTGTAAATGAGAGAGGAGAACCCTCATCACCAGCCCTATCCGTCTCCATCGGAGCAAGCCCAAGCCCGCCATCTATGGCATCCAATTCCGGATCATCGATAATGTATTTCGAGGAAGTATACACGTTTTTATTCTCTACCAGATTCTTATTCCTCCGGGTATGCAAGAAACGGCGGGAATAAACCGGTAATTTCTTGCTCACGGAAAGCTGTGAGTAAACCTTCATACAAATTGTAGGGAAACCGCCTTCCGCCGGATAGTACGTCATATTCCCACTATGCCCATACCCCAAGCAGTGTGCCAGCTCATGATACGGCGTGTCAGAACCATTGGCATCGTCGGCATAATGGGTCAAATAGACATATTCACCTAGCCCAAAGGTATTTCCTCCACCCAGACCGACAACATTCACCACGCGTCCATAACACAACCCGCCATGATTCGTGATCTGTTTCTTCAACACATCTATATCCACGATTTGCTCGTTATTTATCAGCTTGCCACGCCACTTCTCCAGTTCCTCATCAAAAAGCGAGGAAGAAAACATCGCGGCCATATTCAAGGAAAGGGCAACCGCCTCACGAGCCAGATGTGGCCTAAAGTTGCCCCAGTTCGAACCGGAATATTTACCAAACCAAATATCCCACTTAGGTTTCACGTTTATCATTCCTTGATAGACCGGATCTCCACATTCAACCCGCAAACTTATATTCTCGGCCACGATATCCGGATGGGCATCTATGGTAACCTCCTCGCCGGAACGTGTATAATAAACCTTCGCCCGTTCTAGAAAAGGCAACTTCATTTTAAACTCCTGAAAAGGTAAAACCGTAGTAAACTCCGCAAACCGTACCTCATCCTCATAACCCTCAACCGTAGCCCAGACAATCACATTATGGATAGCTCTAGGAGAATAGAAACGAAGCATCAACTCCTTCTGCCCGGTAACTGACACCTGCAAAGGCTCATTCACCTTGAATTTTCGCTTTGACGAATCGAAAAGAACCTCGTCCGGTTCCTCATCCTGAAGGATGTAAGAAGTATTCGACGAATCATAATCCTCCTCCGCCATCCGTATCAAACCATATTTACTCGTTCCTCCACTATTACCCACATCATCTTCATCCGAACATCCGAGAACAAGAAAGCCTCCCATTACAAACAGAATGACACGAATGATCGTGTATCTCAACATTTCATTCATAAATAATCTCTTACCAGTTTTGGACGCAAAAATAGTATTTTTATTTAACTCGCATAAAAGTCACCGTTTTTATGTAATTTTGCCCCGTAGACAGATGTAGATTCGATGATGAAATTTATAGATAAGTTCAATACAATCATCCATAAGCCATTTTTCAGCAAATATAGTACCTTAATGGGGCTATGGGCATTGCTGGGGGTTATCGCATGGATTACCAAGTATTTCCCCGGGAAATATAACAACTTCTCCATCTTCAGGCAATCCTTTTGGCATACGTTGAATGAGTTACCGCTCTATGCCGCCTATCCGGAAGAATACAACGATATTTTTCACTACGGGCCGGTATTTAGCTTGGTAGTGGCTCCGTTCGCCATTACACCGTTATGGTTAGGACTGCTTACTTGGTCAGTGGCGCAAAGCCTTTTCTTATTCTGGGCGGTCAAGATGCTACCGGGGATCAAGCGGGAACGTATCTTTATCTATTGGTTCTGTGCCCACGAGTTGCTTACCTCGCTTTTCATGTCGCAATTTAATATCAGTATCGCCGCTATCATTGTCCTCGCCTACGCATTGATAGAGAAAGAGAAAGACGTATGGGCCGCTTTCGTGATCATGTTGGGTACCTTTACTAAATTGTATGGGATCACGGGATTGGCGTTCTTCTTTTTCTCTCGCCATAAGATGAAGTTCAGCCTATCTTGCGTAGGATGGGCGGTCGTCATGGTCGTAGCCCCGATGATATTGTCCGGGCCGGATTATATAATGTCCCAATATACCGGTTGGTTCGAGGACTTATCCGGAAAAAATTCGGAGAACTTATTCGCGCTCATGCAGAACATTTCCTTCTTGGGAATGGTTCGTAAGATATCGGGATCGGTCAGTTACTCGGACATTTATCTGATAATAGGGGGATTAATAGTATTCGGCCTGCCTTATCTACGCATCAGTCAATATAAATATGAGGCTTTCCGGAAAACGTTATTGGCCTCGGTGTTGATGTTTGTCGTACTGTTCAGCACGGGTAGCGAGTCCAGTACCTATATCATAGCGTTTATCGGAGTCGCTATTTGGTATACGGCTGTACCGTGGAAACGTTCGACATTGGATATTGTCTTGATGGTCTTCGCCTTTATATTGACCAGCATGTCTCCGTCCGATCTTTTCCCGAAATACATACGAGTGCATTATGTATACCCGTATGCGTTAAAAGCGTTGCCTTGTATGCTGATCTGGCTAAAGCTGACATTTGAGATGTGTACGAGGAGTTATAATCCGGTAAAGGTATAAATGGAATGAACGCACAAGCAGACATAGATTTGGTATTACCTTGTTACAACCCGCCTTCGGGCTGGGAGGAACGAGTAGCCACCCATTTCCGCGAAGTGGAGCGATTATTCAGCCCGGTACGTTTCCACCTTTTTATTGTCAGTGATGGTTCGAGACGGGGATACGAGCCGGAAACGATTGACCGCCTCCGGCAATTGATACCGAATGTCTGCGTCGTAGACTATAAGCCCAACAGGGGAAAAGGATATGCCTTGCGAGAGGCAGTAAAGCGATGTACCTCTCCCTACATTATTTATACGGACTACGATTTCCCTTATACAAACGACTCGTTCGGCAGGATGGTCGAGACGTTGCTAGGAGGAGCGGACGTGGTCGTGGCTACCCGTAGCAAAAGTTATCAGGAGAATTTGCCTCCTTTCCGAAAAGTGCTATCCAAGCTATCCCATATATGTAACACATGGATTTTGAGGATCAAGATCAAGGATACGCAAGGAGGTATGAAAGGATTCAGTCAAGCGGGACAAGCGATATTCCTGACCACCCGTATCAATAGCTTCCTGTTCGATACAGAATTTATCTATAAGGCAAGTCGCCGGAAAGAGATAAACTTACGGACGATCAATGCGAACATCAAAGAAGGACTAGCGGTATCCGATATGGGATTCAAGGTCCTGCGGCGGGAAGCGTTGAACTTCTTATCCATCTTATTTCATAGAGATTAATTAACATTCATGATATTACTTAGTTTTGATATCGAGGAGTTTGACGCTCCATTGGAACACGGCGTGGAATTGCCGTTCGAGGAACAAATGCGTACTTCCGTGGAAGGAACCCGGAAGATATTGGCATGTCTGGCCCGTCACCGGGTAAAAGCGACTTTCTTTTGCACGGCGAACTTCGCCCTTCATGCGAAGGATTTGATCTTGGACATCCAAAAGGGTGGACATGAGATCGCTTCGCATGGTTTTTATCACTCGTCGTTCGAGACCGCCGATCTACGCAAGTCCAAAGAGGCATTGGAGGAACTGACCGGACAACCGGTGAACGGTTTCCGTATGGCCCGCATGATGCCCGTCGAAGAAGAAGAGATCCATAAGGCCGGTTACTTATACAACTCGTCCTTGAACCCGACTTGTATTCCCGGCCGTTATAACCATCTGGGGCAACCCCGCACCTATTTCATGAAAGATGGCGTATTGCAACTGCCCGCCTCGGTGACCCCGATCGTCCGTTTCCCCTTGTTTTGGCTGGCTTACCATAACCTTCCGGCCACCTTGTACCGTAAGTTAGCGCTTTGGACTTGGAAAGAGGACGGTTATTTCCTGACCTATTTCCATCCGTGGGAGTTTACCTCCTTGAGCGACCGGAAAGAGCTAAAGTTGCCGTTTATCATGACCAACCATTCCGGTTGCGGCATGGAAAGAAGGCTGGACGCCTTGATCCGTTTCTTCAAGGATAAAAGAGCGCCGTTCGGTACCTATACGCAATTCTCACAAGAAATCTTGAGTAAGAGTCATGGCCAAGAATAAGTTTTATGTCGTATGGAAAGGGTTGAACCCGGGAATCTATGATAACTGGGCGGAATGCAAGGCACAGGTAGACGGACAAGAGGGAGCCAAATATAAATCCTTCGAGAACCGGGAGGAAGCCGCCAAAGCCTTCGAGGCCGGCTATACCCATTACCTAAAGACCGCCTCTTCCCCGAAAGCCGTGGCCCGTCTCGCGCCAGAAGCCCCGATCGGGAACCCCATCAATGAGAGTCTTGCCGTAGACGCCGCCTGTAGCGGTAATCCCGGGGATATGGAGTACAGAGGCGTTTATACCGCTACCGGGCAAGAGATCTTCCATATCGGCCCGCTGAAGGAGGGCACGAACAATGTCGGGGAATTCCTCGCCTTAGTACACGGCCTCGCCTTGCTACAGCAAAAGGGAAGCGACCTGCCGATCTATTCGGATAGCCGCAACGCCATCAGCTGGGTCAAGAAAAAGAAATGCAAAACCCTATTAGCACGTAAACCGATCAACGAACCTATCTTCGACCTCATCGAGCGGGCCGAGAAATGGTTGAACACCCATACCTATACCACCCAGATCCTCAAATGGGAAACATCCGTATGGGGGGAGATCCCGGCGGATTTCGGAAGGAAATGAGGTAAAGGTAATTAAAATTATATCGTATATTTGCCCAATATATCGAATTCAAGCCTATGAAGATCGCTTTCGACGCAAAACGGATTACGCATAACGCTACCGGACTGGGTAATTATAGCCGGTTCATAGTGAATAGTTTGTCCGCTTCTTTCCCGGAGCATACCTATCAACTCTATACGCCGGGCAAAGGCAAAGAAGTGTTACGGAAACGGATCGAGGAGCGTCCAAGTGTCTCATTCCATTATCCGGAAGGCAGGTTCGATAAACTATTTCCGTCTTTATGGCGTACCTCGGGCCTAACGGCTACGCTTCGAAAAGAGCACGTAGATCTGTTCCATGGCTTGAGTAATGAGATTCCTATGAATCTAAAACAGAACGGAATCCCAGCGGTCGTAACGATACATGACTTGATCTTCTTGCGTTACCCGCAGCTTTATAAACCGATCGATCGTTCCATCTATACCTACAAATTCAAGCAAGCTTGTTTACGGTCGGACAAGATCATAGCGATCAGCCGACAGACGATGCGAGACATCCGGGACTTCTTCCACATTCCGGAAAGCAAGATCGAGGTTGTTTACCAAGGTTGTGACCCGATATTCGGCCAAGCGGTTCAAGAAGACGTGAAATCGTCCGTACGCGAGAAATATCAGATAAACGGGCCTTATATATTATATGTAGGGAGCATCGAAGAACGGAAAAATTTATTGCTTCTGGTAAAAGCCCTGAAAAAGCTGAAAGAAGATATCTCCGTGATCGCTATCGGTAAGCATACGCCTTATACGGACACGGTAGAGACTTATATCCGGGAAAACAACCTGTCCGGTCGCGTCCATATCTTGACTCATATACCTTTTAACGAATTAGCCGCTTTCTATCAGATGGCGACCTTATTTGTCTATCCCTCGTTTTTCGAAGGATTCGGTATCCCGATCTTAGAAGCCCAGCTTGCCGGTATTCCGGTGATAGCGGCTACCGGTTCTTGTCTGGAAGAGGCGGGCGGACCGTCCGCTTTATATACCGATCCAAGAAACGAACAAGAACTGCGCGGCTTGATAGAGTCCGTATTGAACGAGCCGAAGCTGGCCGAATCCATGCGTTCCGGCGGACGAGAGAATATACGGCGATTCATGCCCGACGTATTAGCGGCTCATTTCATGCGAGTATACGAGAATATCTCACGATCTTAGCAAATCCATTTTATCCATACACAATGAATATACTTTTAGTCTATAAAGAAGCCGATATAGCAACCTACAAAATGCTGGAAGGATTGTCCAAGCTTGAGGACTTCAACATCTATATCGCTTCTCCCCAATCGTATACCGACAAAAAGATCTATGGGAATTGTACACCTTTGGATCTGCCGGTCATTACCTCGAAGTTCAACTGGAACGTTATTCGTGCCCTGCGCAAAATCATCAAGACTTATCGGATCGACCTTATCTACTCACCGAGTAGTTCCGGTTTATCAAACGCTCTATTCGCTTCCATAGGCACACGGGCGAAGAATATCGCATACCGAGGTACACAGGCTAAATTGAAGCGGTTCGATCCGACCTATTATCTAGGCATATTAAATCCCGCCGTGGAGCATGTCGTATGCGAGACCAAAGATATCGAGGAATATCTCTCCCGATTCATCGCACGAAAAAGACTAACGACCAGCACAAAGCCATTTGATATCGATTGGATCAAGGAGGCAGTCCGTACGCCCAAACAAGCAGACGATATTCCGGACGACGCCTTTCGTTGCATCTATATCGGAGCGACGAAGAACAGGCCGTTCAAAGGCTTAACCGATTTGATTGATGCGTTTATCTTATTGGATGATCCACGGGTACATCTTACAATCGTGGGAGAATATGGGGAAAATGATTTCCAATTAGCCCAACAGTCGAAGGTAAGCGCACAAATTCATTTTCTGGGACAGCGTTCCGACGCCATCTCTTTTCTGGTCACGTCCCAGTTGTTTATACTTCCCTCGCACCGGGATGCCTCCCCAAGAGTCGTGCGAGAGGCTATGGCTTGTTCAGTACCTTGTATCGTAACAGACATACCGGGAGCAAGAGACTTAATCATAGACGGAGTCACCGGATTGTTAGTGCCGCCTTCTTCTCCTCAACAAATGGCGGCATCTATCCTCTCGCTTATCGATAACCCGAAGCGATTGGAAGCGTTCGCCAAGGCCTCACGTGAGCATATCATCCAAGATTTCAGCGTAAAGGCTTATACAGACGGCTTCGCCACGTTATTCAGGTCGATCAAGAAAGCATAGATTATTTACAGATTCAGAAACAACGGATATAAGCTAATGAATAGCTATCATAAAGATGGTCCTTCATTCCATGTTTATATTGGAAGGACAGGATATTTTTCTTAAGCTCATAATTTAGCTTTGTCCGTAGAATCATCGGCTTATCCCCATTATCCCGATATCCCCGGAAACCGGCATAATTACAATCCAACGAGACCCCCCGATAGGTTCCTAACACACCTGCCCCATAACAGAAAGCGTCGTTCTGACGATTAACGACATCGTTCGTCATCCAACAATAAAAACCCGCTAAAGCTTGTACACGGATCGAAGCGTTTACATCTTTCCGCTTCCACAACGTACGTCCCAGATTGGCGTCGAACCAATAAGAGGCCGCATCCGTATAACGAGCGTCGCACAAGCGTCCGCCACTGGCGGTTTTCAGGTTGGCGCTTACCACGATATCCATCCACTTCTCGCTCCGGAGAGCTTGGAAATAAAAATTAAAGATCACGTCGCCCCGGCAAACAATCGGGGATTTCAGTTCTACCGCATAACGCTCATCCCGCACTTCCGGCGACATCTCATACCATTCTTGGAATACCCAACTGACATTCACTCCTACACGCCCCTTTACGACAGGAATGTACAAACGGGTAAAGATATCTTTTGTCTGATCGCCTTGCGTCTTATGATATTCCCCCCGAAGCTCCACTTCCCAACGGCTGGACAGGCTTCCTCCTACCAACTCGGGAATCGGAAAGGCATTTGGTCCGAAATAACGGGGCGAGTAAGTCAGATACTCTACCTTTTCCCACCATTCTAACGCCTTAACCGGAAATACATAGGCAAAAAGACAACTAACGACTAAACAGAACCGGAGTATTTGTGTTTTCATAAAAGTCTATAATTCAAATTCAATCTCATGCTTCAACGCATATTTCTTCCAGAAACGATTTCGATAGTATAATATCCAACGAAGGCATTCCGCTTTATCAAAATGCCGGCTCTCGGCATAGGTCTCCGCCATTAAATGAAAAGCGGCTTCCCGTCCCCACAAGCGGGAGAAATTCGCGCATCCTCGTTTTAGCGATACAGGCCCGAAGTGCATCCGGTTTATATCGATCAAGGAGAACCTAACCCCTTCCTCCGTACGATCGTACAACACATTTCCGGGAGAGAAATCGGCATGATAGACCTCCGCCTCATGCAACTCTGCCATATAAGTGCCTAACGCACGAAAAATATCCTCGTTCCCCTCTACCGGACGCTGTCCGACTTTATACAATGTCTTATAGCTGGATTGCAGACTGATAAAATAACTATATCCCAAAAACCCTTTCTTCCTAAAAAGGATATAAGCGATCGGGGCAGGAGTCTCAAACCCCTTGGCAACCAATCGCAGAGCGTACTCATAGGCTCGCACAGCCTTAGGCTGACGGAAAAAACGATAAATAACACGGTTTATCAAGAAGGGGACTCTATATCGCTTGACATTCAGTTCCACACCATCTACCTCAAAAACCTTGATCTCATTCCTCGCCTTATAAATCGTTTTTCCCTCTTCCGAAAATATACGAGGTACACGCCTTACAAAATCCTCGAATCGCCCGTACGCCGGGTTAATGACCTCCTTCATCCGAAACCATTTCATTTAAAGAGGTTAATACCTTGTTTATGATTAGATCCGGATTGAGCTGTCTCATACACGCCCAATCCTTCCGCAGGCAGGGCTTTTGGCCAAATACGGAACAAGGACGGCAAGGTAAGTCCAACTGGATACAATCTTCCGGATCCTGATGATATCCGTAAAATCCGGCATAGGGATGGGTAGCGCCCCAAACGGAAAGCACCCGTGTACCGACCAAGGAAGCGAAATGCATATTGGCGGAATCCATGCAAATCAACAGATCCAACCGGCTGATCAAGGCCAGTTCCTGATCCAAGGAATACTTGCCCGCCACGCTTTTTACCCGGGGATACTCAAAAGCCCATTGATCCAAGAGCGCCTCCTCGTAGCCACGACCACCGAACAGGAAGATGGTAAAATCCTCTCGATCGGAAAGCTCGGCCATGACCAGCTCCATCTCCCCGGTCGGATAAATCTTTCCCCGGTGCTTGGCGAAGGGGGCGATACCGATCCATTTGCCCGTCTTCGTTCCCGCAAGGGGTTCCAAGGCGGATAAATCAGGGGTCGAGGTCTCATAAAGCGAGGTGAACGATTCCGTATAATGAAGTCCGGCGTTACGGAACACATCCGCATAACGTTCGATCACCGGGCGAAGTTGTTTAAATCGTTTATGCTTCGCGTCGGTCAACCGGGCACGATCTTTCCGGGCCTTATCCACGACAAACACTCGTCTGCCGTTCAAGCGGAACAGCGTACGGATAATCATGGTTCGCAACACATCGTGCAAATCCAGCACCATATCGAAATCGTATTTCACCAAGGCAGAGGCAAAACGAAGCAATCCCGCCAACGTTTTCTCCGTGCTCTTCGTATTGATACCGATCACGTTCACGTTCTTCGGGCGGTTGATAAAAACCGGGATCAAGAACGCTTGCGTCAACACGGTAAACGAGTCCGTAGGATTCGCCTTGGCTGCGGAATAGATAACGGGAACGGTCATCGCCACATCCCCGATAGCCGAAAGTCGTATTACTAATATATTTGCCATTATTTCTTACCGTACAACACAGGATTCAAGGCCGGGTCGTTGTACATCTTCATTTGCTTGTAGACCTTCATGTATTTCTTACCGTCACGGATATCGGATAGCAATTGATCCAAAGCCATCGACAAATCCTTCTTCTGCTCCATCAGCACCGCCAGTTTCTGCTCACAACGAGCCTTATGCTCGGCAGTAGCGTCCGGACGGCTCGCCTCCTCACGCATATGATAGATCTTAAGCGTAAGGATCGACAGACGATCGATCGCCCAAGCCGGGCTTTCCGTATTGATCGTAGCGTCCGGCAAGACTTTCACGTTCTTGTATTTATCCAGAAAGAAACTATCGATCAACTCTACCAAATCCGTACGATCTTGATTCGACTTGTCGATGCGGCGTTTGATAGCCAGCGCTTCCACCGGGTCGATCTCCGGATTCCGGATAATGTCCTCCAAATGCCATTGTACGGCATCGATCCAGTTCTTAAGATAAAGATAAAACTCGATGCTCTTTACCGCATAGGGATTATGCACTGTAGCATCTACATTGTCAGTTACATGATAAGCCTCCGTAGCTTGCTCAAAAATGCGGAAACATTGTTCGCTGAAGTTCATATATGATTCATTTTCTTTCTGTGAATACTTTGTGGGACAAAGATAATGCTTACGGATCAGAAACCCAATTCTACCGGATAAATTCTATCCTCTTAGCATATATCCTTTCTTCGGCAAGGATACGATGCCGGTAGACGGATCGTTATGAAGCGCTTTACGGAGATAGGTGACCTGCACATTCAAGGCCAGGGAGTTGGCGTATGAGCTAGTTCCCCAGACGGTTTCCAACAGAAGGTCACGATCCACCGCCAGATTCAGGTTTGTCGCCAGGATTCGCAGAAGATCCGCTTGGCGGGAAGTGATCAATACCTTGTTATTACCCGTACGGATCTCGTTCGTGGTGTAGTTGAAGGTCGTGTTTCCGAAATGGAAACTCTCCTCCTGCACGCTTTCATGGACACCGATCTCAAAACGGTCCTTGATACGGGCGATCAGCTCTTCCGGATAGAAGGGTTTCGCCAAGTAATCGTTTCCGCGCAAGCTAAAACCTTTCAAACGGTCGTTCTTATCGGAACGGTCGGAAAGGAAAAAGATCAAGACATGACGGTCTTGCTCACGGATCTTTTCCGCTACCTCGAAACCGTTTAGGCCGGGCATGTTGATATCCAGCAAGACCAGATCCGGTTTCACGACCGGGAATTGCTTCAAAGCCATGGTACCATTGCCGGTATAAGTCACCTCATACCCCTCCCGTTCCAAGAATCGCTTCAAGACGAGGGAATACTTAAAGTCATCGTCAGCGAAAAGTATTTTCAATGTCGATTTCATAAAGCTGCAGTAGGTAGATTTATAGTAATTCGAGTGCCTTCACCTAATTCACTTCGCAGGGATACTGAACCATGATGCGCCTCTACTATTTGGCGAACGTAGCTCAATCCCAACCCAATACCCGGAATTTGCTTATCCGGCAGATGAGACGAACGGTAAAACTTCTCGAATACCTTTCGCCGCTCATCCGGAGCGATACCGAAGCCATTATCCGAAACGGTCAATCCCACCCCTTGCTGATTCCAAAGCACTACGATATCGATATTCACTTCCTCTCCCGAATATTTGATAGCGTTCTCTATCAAGTTAGACAAGACATTCGCCACATGTACCGGATCGGCTGTCAGATCCGGCATATCCGGGGGAAAGGCCGTCGAGAAAGAGACTTTTTTCCCGGCAGGGATATTGGTTAGGCGCACCACCTTCTCCACCAACTCACGGAGATTAAAAGCGGAAGGTCTCAAGAGCGTCTCCGTCTCGCTCTTAGGGTACCAAACCCAGCAACAAGCCGTACATGCCGGACAAACGCTTCGTTTTGAGATGGAGCCGCAGGTATTCAGCCTAAAGGAGGTGGAAATCCATCCGGGACGTGTCTGGGGGCGGCAAGATACGATCAATTATGATGTCACCCGCTTTCTCTCCCCAAAGGATCAAGCCATTAAGGACGTATTACGGAAACTTCCGGGTATCGATATCGATGATCTGGGGAAGATCTCTTACAACGGGAAAGAGATCCGTAATTTCTATGTGGAGGGACTGGATCTCACCAACGGGAAATACAAACAAATCAGCGAGAACCTGCGAGCCGACGCCGTACAGAACATACAAGTGATGGAGAACCACCAACCGATCCGTGTGTTACAGAGAAAGATCAAGACCGAAGACGTAGCGTTGAACCTCAAGCTGAGACCGGAATTCCGGGATCGCTGGCTGATCAATGCCGAAGGCGGTCTCGGCGCATCCCCGTTCTTATGGAAAGGAGCCGCTGACGCCTTGCAGATCAGCCGCAGCAGCCAATCCGCTTATCTATATAAAGGGAATAATACCGGGCAGGATGTATCGGGCGAGCAAAATACGCTTACCGAATCACCCGAATCCCGTTTATCCGAGCCCAAGGTTCCCCAATTTCTGCTACAGCCCTCATTTTCCGCCCCGCTAAAGAAAGAGCGCTGGCTGTTCAACCATATACACAGCCTATCCGCAAATCGCCTATATAAACTGAACGAGAACACCCAACTCCGTATAAACGCCGGTTATATCCACGACCTGCGAACACAGGAAAGGGGGAGTGAGACGACTTATTACCAATCCGAGGACACGATTCATCTAACGGAACAAAGCGATAGCCGCATTCGCTCGGATCAAGCCAACCTCAATATCGGAGTGGAAAACAACTCGCAGGAAAGGTATCTCAAGAACCAGTTCTCAGCCACCGGAGATTGGCAATCCAGCCTTTCCCATATAACGGGAAACACAATTTCCACCGGCCGTACAACATTGGACCAACGCATCAAAACCCCGAACCTCGACTTACGTAATAATTTACGGACCCTGTGGAGCTTGGACAAATACACGTTGGAAGCCCAGTCTTCGCTCCGTTACCACAGCAACGCGGCCGATCTTCGCTTGGATAACCACCCTTATCCAATGAGCTTACGCGACTTTTATACCGATAATTCCTTCTCATTCCTGAAAAAGAGCGGTTCCCTCACCCAGCGATATACGGTGGGCATAAACGGGGAGATCAGCAATATCGAGAAAAGCCTGCAAACTTATCTCTCACCCGATTACCAATGGAATACCTATAAATGGACCCTATCCCTCAGCGCCCCTCTCAGATGGACCGGATATACAGGGGTCGGTTTCTCCCGCATCTCAGTTAATCCGTCCCTGTCCATTATCTACAAACTGAATTACGCATGGCGTTTCACGGTACACGCCTCCTATAAGGAAAGATACGGAGAGATGACCGACTTATACGACCGGCCTTATCAAACGGATTACCGGAATAGCGTCTGGAATTGCGGAATCCTCCCGGTTTACAGACAACAGCTTTATTCCGTTTATGGGGAGTACAAGAATACGGCACGGGAATTCTTCGCCACGGTAAACCTGACACACAACCGGGAGTGGTACAACCGTATATACGAGCAACGTATAGAGAACGGACAGGTACAACGAGTCTCCTTACCACTGTCCAACCACGGTTCCGGCTATACCGTCAAAAGTACGCTATCCAAAGGCTTTTACGATCTAGGGCTAAAGACCTCGCTCATGGCGCTCCTCAATATCAGCAAGGCCGAGCAAATCAGCGGGGGACAAAGGCTTCCTTATCAATATCGCCTCATGCGCCTAGAGCCCAAAGTGATCTGGACTCCCAACCGCCATTGGGAAACCAGTTACCAAACCGATATCCGGTACGGAGGAAGTAAAATAGGAGAACGTACCCGTTTGGCGCCCTTATGGAACGTCATCCAACAAGTACAACTCTCCTACATTTTCTCACCCATAGAGGCAAGTCTTTCCGTAGATCATTACCACAATGACGTGAATGAAGACCAATCCGTCAACGCCGTTTTCGCGGACTTCTCGGTCTCATGGAAATCCGGGCGTTGGCAAATCACCGCCACGGCGACAAACCTGTTCGACAAACGTACCTACGCATACACACGATACGCATCGTTGGAAAGCTATACCTCATGGGTACGTATCCGTCCCCGGGAGTTTCTGGTAGCGATCCGCTACCGTTTATAATTATTAGGCCGTTTAGGGGAAACAATTGTGAAAAATCAACTAATTTCGCACTCTGATAAATAAGCGGCTTTATGAATAACGATAAAATAATCACACCCAGCTTTTGCTATATACTAGCGGCAAATTTCCTGCTTTTTTTCGCTTTCTATCTAATCCTGCCGATCTTGCCTTTTTATCTGAAGGAAGAATTCATGATCGGGAAGTCTATGATCGGGTTTATCTTGTCGTGCTATACGCTAGCGGCGCTCTGTATCCGTCCGTTCGCCGGATATTTGCTGGATACTTTCGCCCGCCGTCCCTTATATCTGGTGGCTTATTTCATTTTCACCGCCATATTTGGCGGATACATGGTAGCCACGGCACTTACCCTCTTTATCGCCTTACGCGTCGTACACGGTTTCGCCTTCGGCATGGTGACGGTGGCCGGAAATACGATACTGATCGATATCTTGCCCTCCTCCCGCCGTGGGGAAGGTATTGGCTATTACGGCCTAGCCAATAACATCGCCATGAGTTTCGGGCCGATGATCGGTCTGTTCATGCAAGGGAACTTCACATACGACGTGATCTTTTCCTGCTCGTTGCTATCCGGAAGCCTTGGTTTTATCATGGCCTATATGGTCAAGACTCCTTATAAGCAACCGGTCAAACGAGAGCCGATCTCCCTAGACCGCTTTTTCTTGGTGAAGGGAACTTGGGCGGGTATCTCCCTATTATTGCTCTCCATTCCTTATGGTATGACTACCACTTATGTAGCGATGTACGCCGCTGAGATCGGGATCAGCGTAAACTCCGGACTTTATTTCACCTTTATGGCCCTGGGACTAGCCGTCTCCCGCCTGTTCTCCGGACGGCAAGTGGATAAAGGACGGATCACGCTTGTTATCTCCCTCGGGATGTATTTGGCGGCGGCCACATTCTTTCTTCTTGCGGCGCTCAAGGAGTTGATGCATTGGAATCCGGTATTTTCCTCTTATTTCTACATAGGTATAGCCCTCTCGCAAGGCGTGGCATTCGGAACCATGTTCCCTGCTTTCAACACGCTTTTCGTGAATCTGGCACCCAATAACCAGCGGGGTACAGCCACTTCTACATATCTAACTAGTTGGGATGTAGGTATCGGTATCGGGTTGATGGCCGGGGGCAGCATCGCACAAGAGCTGGGTGGCTTCAACTACGCCTACTTGTCTGGCGCTTGCCTTACGGTATTGTCTACGTTTTTCTTCCTGTTCAAGGCAGGGCCTCATTTCAATCGGCACAAGCTAAGATAAGTACTGCACGGCTCTTCCATTAATCTATCCGTTTTAGTTAAGCCGAGAAGCTTTAATTCCATACAATAAGCCTACTCATGAGCTGCGCACGTAAGAAACTAAGAATCAGCACAAAAAACACGAGAATCTTTCCGTCAAAACACGTACATGTTTTTTCAAAAAGTCGTACGTGTTTTGGATGAAACTCGTACGTGTTTTCCCGAATCTTTCGGCTGAGAACAAAAGCACATATAGAAATCGACAAGAAGCCATCATCACTTGTATATCCCCTGTTTTTTACTTAATATCGCGTAACGATAATCAAGCTGATAAGATGAAAATAATAGCAGATAACACGGTTCCTTACCTAAAAGGGATCTTGGAGCCGATAGCGGACGTATCCTACCTTGACTCCAAAGAGTTTACGCCCACGAACATAAAAGACGCGGATGCCTTGATCGTACGTAGCATAGATAAATGTACACGCGAGCTATTGGAAGGTAGCCGGGTTCGCCTCATCACGACAGCCACGATCGGGTACGACCATATCGATATCCATTATTGCGAGAAGGCAGGGATCACGTGGAAGAACGCCCCGGGTTGCAACGCCGCTTCCGTGGGGCAATATGTATTATCCTCTTTGGTAGCCGTCGCCCTCCGCAAAGGAGAGAGACTAGCAGGGAAGACTATCGGTATCGTTGGCGTAGGCCATGTAGGGAGTATCGTGGAGAGGCTATGCGAGGCCATGGGGATGCGTGTGCTTCGCAATGACCCGCCCCGTGCCGAGCAGGAAGGTGAGGATGGATTCGTATCCTTGGACACGATCGCGAAAGAGGCGGATATCATCACCTTGCATGTCCCGCTGACCAAGGAGGGACGCTTCGCCACCCGCCATCTAGCCGATCATGCTTTTTTCGACAGATTGGAACGAAAACCATGGTTTATCAACAGTTGCCGGGGTGCCGTACATGATACGCAAGCCTTATTGCAGGCCAAACGAACCGGCAAGATCAGCGAACTGATCATCGATTGCTGGGAGAACGAACCGGATATCGACCGGGAATTACTGTCGGAAGCCACGATCGCCACTCCTCATATAGCCGGTTTCTCCGCCGACGGGAAGGCGAACGGGACACGAATGTGCCTAGAGAATATAGGATGCTTTTTCGGTATCCGTATCGAAAAGATCAAGGAAGTCATTCCGCCTGCCCCAACCAACCCATTCATCGACTTGGGACAATTCAAGGAGCACCGTGTGGAAGAAGCCATCTTGAGAAGTTTCAACCCAGAAGTAATCGACCAAGCACTAAGAGCGAATCCTCATCATTTCGAGCGATTTAGGGCAGCGTATGATCATCCCCGTGAGTTCCATGCTTACCAAGCGATCAAAGCTGACCCGGAAGAATTCGCCGTACTCCAAAAACTAGGTTTTCAAGTAGGCTAATGACAAAAAAGCCTTACAGTAAACTTTCGATCACATGAGGATAATGCGCATACTCCAAGGCATGCACTTTCGCAGCTACCTCATCTGGCGTATCCGAAGGTAATACCGGGCAAGAAGCCTGGAAGATGATAGCGCCCTCATCATAATGCTCATTAATATAATGTATAGTAATACCCGACTCCCGCTCACCAGCCTTCACGACCGCCTCATGCACATGCATGCCATACATCCCCTTGCCGCCATATTTAGGGAGTAACGCAGGATGGATGTTCACGATCTTTCCGGGAAAAGCCTGAAGAATCACGTCCGAGATCTTATTCATGAAACCGGCCAGCACGATAAAGCAAACGTCATATTCCGCCAGTTTCTCCAAGATAGGCGTACCCGCCGCAAACTCATCCCGCGAGAATACGAAAGAGGGAACGCCCAACTTGTTTACCCGCCCATGCACGCCAACATTACGGTTATTTGATAAAACAACCGCAACATTAACGTTTTCACTGTTAGCAAAATATCGGGTGATGTTCTCGGCATTCGTACCAGACCCGGAAGCAAAAATCGCTATGTTTTTCATATTTTCAGATGTTTAAATGCACAAGAAAAGAAAAAATGTGCAGTTTTCCGCATTTTTAGCTTATTAAATTTGCTTTGTAACATAAAAAATTCTTTTCTTTGCACTGCAAATTTAAAAAGTATATTCGTATTTATTAATCTAAATTGAAAAAGTTATGTCTGAAGTTGCTGAAAGAGTAAAAGCTATCATCGTTGACAAGTTAAGTGTTGAAGAAACAGAAGTTACAAACGAAGCAAGCTTTACTAACGATTTAGGAGCAGACTCTCTTGACACTGTAGAATTGATTATGGAATTCGAAAAAGAATTCGGTATCTCAATTCCTGACGATCAAGCAGAAAAGATTACAACTGTAGGTGACGCTATCGCTTACATCGAGGCTAACGCGAAGTAATCAATCCTTTTAACTAAAGGTATGGAATTAAAAAGAGTTGTAGTAACAGGTCTTGGAGCTATTACTCCTCTTGGTAATACCCTCCCCGAAACATGGGAAGGTATTATCAACGGAAAAAGTGGCGCTGGACCTATTACTCAGTTTGATGCATCCAAATTCAAGACACAATTTGCATGCGAAGTTAAAGGCTTCGATCCGTTGAAAGTTATGGATCGTAAGGAAGCCCGCAAGTGTGATCGTTATAGCTTATTCGCGATCGATGCGGCGAAACAAGCGATCGAGGACGCGGCAATGGACTTGGATAAAGAAGATAAGAACCGTATCGGCGTTATTTTCGCTTCAGGTATCGGTGGTATCAAGACATTTGACGAGGAAGTATTGAGTTATGCGAAGATCAAGGATACGATCGGTCCGAAGTTTAACCCGTTCTTCATCCCGAAAATGATCTCGGATATCGCGGCTGGACATATTTCCATGCTTTATGGATTCCACGGCCCGAACTTTGCGACCGTCTCAGCTTGTGCATCTTCTACAAACGCTATCAGCGACGCATTCAATTATATCCGTTTAGGCAAGGCTAACGTCATCATCACCGGTGGAGCGGAAGCTGCTGTTTCTGAATCGGGTGTAGGTGGATTCAACTCCATGAACGCGTTATCGACACGTAATGATTCTCCCGAGACCGCATCTCGCCCGTTCAGCGCTAGCCGTGACGGATTCGTGATGGGTGAAGGTGGAGCTTGCTTGGTATTGGAAGAAATGGAGCACGCATTGGCTCGTGGCGCTAAAATATATTGCGAGATCGCAGGAACCGGAATGTCTGCCGATGCCTATCACTTGACCGCTTCTCATCCGGATGGTTTAGGAGCGAAGCTGGTTATGCGCAACGCATTGGAAGACGCTGGAATGGCTCCGGAAGATATTGATTACATCAATGTTCATGGAACATCGACTCCCGTAGGCGATATCTCAGAGGTTAAGGCGATCAAAGATGTGTTCGGAGAACATGCTTATCAACTGAATATCAGTTCCACAAAGTCAATGACCGGTCACTTGCTTGGTGCTGCCGGAGCGGTAGAGGCGATCCTGTGTATTATGGCTATAAACGATGGTATTATCCCGCCGACCATTAACCATGCGGAAGGCGACGATGATCCTGAAATAGATTATAAACTGAATTTCACATTCAATAAGGCTCAAAAGAGAGAAGTGAAAGCCGCTTTATCGAATACGTTTGGTTTCGGTGGACACAACGCTTGCGCCATTGTTAAAAAATTCGTGAAATAACGTGTTTAGAAAGCTATACAAACAGCTACATAAAAGAATAAGGCTCCTGCATAATAAAGGTAGGGAGCCTTATTTGTCTTTATCAAAGATTCTAGGTTTTTATCCGGATAATCTCCAGATTTACGAGCAGGCCTTGTTGCATAAATCATCATCGGTAGAGACGGGTGATGGTAAATGGCTTAACAATGAGCGTCTTGAATTTTTAGGAGATGGAATTTTGGATGCGGCGGTCGCCGATATTGTCTATAAGCGCTACCCAAATAAGCGGGAAGGCTTTTTGACAAACACACGCTCCAAGATCGTACAACGGGAAACGATGAATAAGGTCGCCGTACAACTCGGCCTCGATCAAATGGTAGTCTATTCAACCAAGATAAACTCTCATAACAATCATATGTATGGTAATGCGCTCGAGGCTTTGATCGGCGCTATTTATCTGGATCAAGGTTATGACGTTTGTTATAAGTTTATCCGTGACGTGATGATAGAAAAGTATATCGATGTAGATATGCTCGTCCGGAAAGAGATAAATTTCAAGTCAAACTTGATTGAATGGAGCCAAAAGAACAAAATATCGATCTCGTTCGATCTAATAGAGTCTTTTACGGATCATGATGGGAATCCTGTATTCCAAAGCGCGATTAAATTGCTGGGCGAGCAAATTGGCATAGGTATCGGTTACTCCAAAAAAGAATCCCAGCAAGCGGCTTCTAAAATGGCGGTCAAAAGATTGCGGACAGACAAAGAACTCCAGCAACGTATCTCTGCCACAAAGAAAAAGAAGACTGGTGAACTAACCGATGAAAAAGAGTTTTCTGACCTCCCAGAGGAAGAAACTGTATGATAAACAGCAGAACTTGGGTACATCGTTTGATATACCCAAGTTCTTAGCTATATAAGAATAAGCTCATATAAAGTTGTATGTATGAAAAAACAGTACAGTAAATTTCTCCGAATATTAATAACCGGCATGTTATGTATCGGTTATTTCTCGATTTCAAGTTCGTTGGCGCAGATCAGCGAAGGAGGACTCCCCCCCAGCTTTCAATTCGCAGGTTCACTTCGAAGTGAAAAGCTAGCAGAACAAGTTCCAGTGAATTTCAGTGTGGAAGACCTCAAGACGGTCGATGCGTGGAGGGTCAGCCAAGGCGCTCCGTTGCGTGTAGCCAAGTCGATCCCAACCAGCTTCGACATCGCCGATAGTGGCGATTGGATTTCACTACCCGACGGCAGCCAAGTATGGCAACTTCACCTTCAAGCGAAAGGAGCGATCGCCTTGATCCTGTATTACTCCGATTTTTATATCCCCAAAGGTGCCCGGTTATACCTGTATAACGCAGCGAAAACCCAAGTATTGGGTGCCTATACGCATCGTACGCATCCTGAAAACGGACCGTTCGCAACCCAAGCCGTAGCAGGCGATGAGGTGATCCTCGAATATGTACCGGCACCATCCGGCGAGACACCTCGACTACGCATCCGGGAGGTCGGTTACGGGTATAATCATCTTGAAGCGATCATGCCAGAAGTACAGGAAGCGCCGGGAGCCGGCTTTTCAGAAGCTTGCGAAGTGAATATCAATTGCGAGGAGGGAGCCGATTGGCAGGAGCAAAAGAAGGGGGTGATACAAATGATTCAATACATCCGTAATAAAGAGGGAGAAGGAGGAAGCTATATTTGTACGGCTTCTCTGGTAAATAATACGGCCCGTGACAAAAAGCCTTATGTATTATCCGCCTTCCATTGTTCGCAAGATATACTGGGCGAACAGACGGTTACTCCCGAGGAATTAGCAGTCTGGTTGTTTTATTTCCACCAAGAACATGTGGGCTGCGATAATGAGTCACCCATTTATCCGATAAAAACCATGGTAGGATGTACACGGAAAGCCTCTACCCCTGTCGAAAACGGTTCCGACGGACTGTTGCTGTTGCTTAACGACGAGATCCCCGACGATTATAATGTATTCTTTAACGGATGGGATCGTTCAAATATGCTTTCACTCTCGGGCGTAGGCATCCATCATCCTTCCGGCGATTATATGAAAATCTCCACCTATGGAAATTATCCGACAGAATCGATTACATGGCGTAATAGTGATGTTGGGAAAACCGGGGCCACGAACGCTCATTGGAACGCGACTTTCGATGCCACGCTAAACGGACACGGGGTGACCGAGGGAGGTTCTTCCGGCTCGCCTTTATTTAATAGCAAAGGTTTGATTATAGGTACGCTGAGCGGTGGAAGCTCCAGTTGCGAACTGCCCGAAGGATTGAATTTATACGGTAAATTGTATTATCACTGGAATAAATACAGTGATAATGATACAGCCCGGATGGATGTCTGGCTAGATCCACTCGGAACGGGCGTCACCTCGTTGCAGGGAATGACGCAGGATGGGAAAACGATCGGAAACGAGTATGAAAGTCCGACTGATTTGAAATACAAACAGATCTCCACGGGTGAGATTCAACTGACATGGAATGCCCCAGTCCTCGAAAAAATAGCTGGTTGGGGATCACAAGATCGTTATCAACAGTTCGGTCTCGGAGGAGATCCATTCTATTTCGCTCAGAAATGGGATACGAAAGATCTACAACCGGTGCATAAAAAAACGATCCGGAAGGTTAATTTCTATCCGCAGGAAGGAGTCACCTATGGAGTCTATATCAAACAGGGAAACCGGGAGTATGAAGAGAGTTTCACTCAACTGAAATCAGGTAAAATAAATTCGGTCACACTTAAAACACCATTCGTAATCGACGCGAAGCAGGATTTACTGGTAGCCATTCATGTGATAAGCTATGCCAATAACACATACCCGGCATGTTCCGATGAAGGCCCCGCAGTCGATGGAAAAGGGAATTTATATTCTTTGGACGGAAAAAAATGGGAAACATTCTCAGATGATGAGCTAGATGCCAATGTTGTGTTATCGATCGTAATAAGCGCGGAAGAAGGTGAGTTCCCCTCAAGTTCCGTATTCTCCACGAGCACTTTCTCGGAGAAACCGCAACCCATGAGAACGGGCCGATTATCATTCCGGAAACTGGCTATCGCCTCCGATGCGCAAGAAGCAGAGTTGATTACGGCTTTTCCGGAGCTGACCGGTTATAAGGTATATCAAGATACTCGAGAACTGACGACATTACCTGTTTCTCAACGGAATTATACGGTGAAAAATCTGGCAACAAGTACCCCTCTGCTCCAAGTAACGGCACTTTATGGTACCGACGAGAGCGCTCCGGCTACGGTAATTCCGGAAACGAGCGTAGGTAACGAACTGAAGCCAACAGGCGAAGAAGTAGACATTCAACCACGTATCTTCTCGAATGAAGTACAGATCCAGAATTATCAACAACTGAAATCGCTTGAGATCTACAGGGCCGATGGAAAGTTGATACGTAGCATCCCGCAACCGGGAAGCAGTCTCAGCACGGGTGATTTTGCCACTGGAATGTATATCTTTCGCTTGACTACCGAAAAGGGAAGCCAAACCGTTCAAGGTATTAAGAAATAAACGGCCGCCTACTAGTATAAAGTAAAAAAGGTTGTGTGTCAGAGAACGCACAACCTTTTTTATTTTATTTCCCGAATGTTACCCCCATCCGCTTTCCTTGTACGATCAAATCATGATCCGGTGTCACTAATTTTAGTTTTCCCGCTACTTCTAACAAGGGAATGGATTCTACCCTATCTCCTTTTATACAAACCATACGTCCGAATTCACCATTAGCGATCAGTTCCGTGGCATGGCCTCCCAAGCGGGTAGCGAGGTTACGGTCGAACGGAGAGGGGTTTCCACCCCGTTGGGTGTATCCCAATACGGTATCCCGGGTCTCGATACCCGTTCCCGCCTCGATAGCCCGGGTGATATAATCAGAAGGACGCTTTTTATCCGGAGTCTCGATACCCTCGGCTACTACAACGATGGAATAAGGTTTGCCCCTGCGAGCCCGATCCAAGATCGCCTCGTTCACCTTATCGATATCGTATCCCAATTCCGGGAGTAAAATCACGTCGGCACCTCCAGCCATCCCAGCATACAAGGCGATCCATCCTGCATGATGGCCCATCACCTCCACGACCATTACCCGCTTATGTGAACTAGCCGTAGAATGAAGACGGTCTATAGATTCCGTGGCGATATTCACGGCGGTATTAAAACCGAACGTAATATCCGTACCCCATATGTCATTATCGATTGTCTTGGGAACGCCTATCACGTTCAATCCGATCTGAGATAACAGATTGGCCGTCTTCTGCGTACCGTTTCCTCCGATACAAACCAAGCAGTCCAGCCCCAGCTCCTCATAATTTTTCTTAATGATCTCCGGCTTTTCCGAATCTCCCGAGGCCAAGAGCTTACGGAAAGGCTTCTCTCTGGACGTTCCTAAAATGGTTCCCCCTAAATTTAATATGCCGGATAAGCTCCGTTCATCGAAAACTTGGACGTCTTTATTCAAAAGACCTATAAAACCGCTATGAATACCTATCACTTCCATGCCGTAATGCATGATAGCGGTCTTGCCAACACCACGGATCGTAGCGTTGATACCGGGGCAATCGCCACCCGATGAGAGAATCCCTATTTTCATCGTAACGTTAATTTAGTACTTAGCAAAGATATAAATAAAAAGAGAATGCCTACATTTGCACTCGAACAAATAAAAAGGGCATGGATATTTTAACACAGACGATTTCGCTCCTTTTCCGCCATCGACAAACGGAGATCGGACGATTTGGGCAGGATATAGACCATATCCAGCGCAAACAGCTGCATGCTCTGCTTTCGACGGCACGCAAGACGGAATGGGGACTCAAATATGATTATAAAAGCATTCGCTCTTATTCAGACTTCTGCCAACGTCTTCCCTTACAGACTTATGACGAGATAAAGCCGTATGTCACCCGAATGATCAACGGAGAAAGGAATATTCTCTGGCCTTCGGTGGTGCGGTGGTACGCTAAGAGTAGCGGGACCACGAACGACAAAAGTAAATTCCTGCCCGTCACCCCCGAGATATTAAAGGGTTGCCACTATAAAGGCGGCTTTGATTGCGTAGCCATTTATCTGCGGAACAACCCGGAAAGCCGTTTCTTCTCCAAGAAAGGCTTGATTTTAGGTGGCAGCCATAGCCCTTCTCCGCTAAACTCCGAGGCTCATCAAGGCGACTTATCCGCCGTATTACTTCAAAATCTCAATCCGCTCGTCAATTTAATACGCGTCCCCAAGAAACCCATTATCCTAATGGATGAATGGGAAAGCAAGATCAAGGCGATCGTGGAGAACACTTGGAATAAGGATGTAAACAGCCTATCCGGTGTTCCTTCTTGGATGTTGGTCTTGATCAAGGCCGTATTGAAAAAAACGGGTAGGGAATATCTTACGGACGTATGGCCTAATCTGGAGGTCTTCTTCCATGGGGGAATCAGTTTCGAGCCTTACCGGGAGCAATATAAAACCTTGATTCCATCGAATAAGATGCATTATATGGAGACCTATAACGCATCCGAGGGCTTCTTCGGGCTGCAAGACGATCCGACAGACCCCAGTTTGCTTATGATGCCGGATTACGGTATTTTCTATGAGTTCATCCCGATGAACGAGGTGGGTAACGCCCATCCGACCGTGTTGCCGCTGGAATCGGTAGAGACCGGGAAAAACTACGCGATGGTGATCACGACCTCAGGAGGATTATGGCGTTATCAGATCGGGGATACGGTACGTTTCACCTCGTTATTCCCTCATAAATTTGTCATCTCCGGACGCACCAAGCACTTTATCAACGCCTTTGGCGAGGAGCTAATGGTGGATAACGCCGATAAAGCGATCGCCATGACTTGCCTACGAACCGGGGCGAAAGTAAAAGAATATACCGCCGCCCCACTCTTTATGCTGGATAAGGCGAAAGGACGGCACCAATGGTTTATCGAGTTTGACAAGAAACCGGAATCTCTCGATGAATTCGCCACTTTATTAGATCAGAACTTACAAAAGCTGAACTCGGACTATGAGGCGAAGCGGTATAAAGAGATCTCCCTTCAACCGCTGGAAATCGTTATCGCCCACGACGGTGCTTTCTATGAATGGCTCAAGCAGAAAGGTAAATTAGGCGGCCAACACAAGATCCCACGCCTCAGCAATGACCGCACGCATATAGAGGAGCTTTTGCGCATCAACCAGTCTCTATAAGCCGACATGCGCTTGATCCATAAGACGCATTAAAATTGATAAGTCAGATAGAATCCCGCCATATTCGAACTGAATACCGGAGCGGCCACGATCGGGCAGTTCTTCACATTTCGATTGATCCGCCGGGCGATAGCGTTACGAATCGGGAAATAGATCAGATACGATAACTCAACCGACAAGATACCGAAGCCGGCACCAGCCACTACATCCGCCACCCAATGCCTGTTATTGTATAAGCGGGAACCCGCCACGAACGCCGCTATCGCATAACCCGAGTAAGCGAGTATAGGCGAGCTATCCTTAAATTCCTTATAAGCCATATGCGCCCCTAAGAAAGCATTCGAGGTATGTCCGGAAGGAAACGAATAAGGCGCCCCATCCGGGCGAGGCTCATTTACCCAGTTCTTCAGTCCATGCACCATCAATCCGTTCATCCCCTCCGCTAAAGCGACCAAGCAAAGTTGGTCCACCCAGTTATGCTTCTCTTTTCCCATAAGGTCGCAGACAAATACCCAACCGAGCATTCCCCACTCCAAATAATTGTCGATATGGATTTGCTTCACGGAATCTTTCCGTGAAAACAGGTGAAAGTCATTCATCCCGTCGATCGCCGTGCCTACGGCTCCCACCGTTATCAATGAGGCCGGAAGAATCAAGCTTTTCGGGTTAAACTTATAGGCAACGACAGGCATTCTCTCCTTGACAGGGGCTTGAGAACGTACGTTTAACGTATCGAGATCACCAACGCCGGCGAACGCAATGTTTACGAAGCCTATCAAAAGGCTTACCAAGACGATTAATTTCCTATATATCATATCCGTTATTTTCCTCTAAGACATCCCTCTCCCGGATAAACCCTTCATCAAAATAGTTGTTCTCTATTTTCGAGTGGATCACCCGCTGGAAATAGAAACGATAGTTATTCCAATGGAAAGCCGGATATTCCTTATTTTGTTTGACAATATTATTCGTGAACACCAACCCGTCCACGGACTTGGCGTATACCAAAGGTCTGTCGAACGTGATAAACTCATTCGCGTCGATCACGATATCACTATGGAAATATTTCCTTTGCGACGCTAAATCCGGGATTTCGGGATAAATAGAGATAATAGCGTTCGTAAATTGGAACATATTCGTCAAGGAGTTGATGAACTTATTCTTACGGATCAACACGTTCCGGCAAGCGCCGGTCTCGAACCAGCCGTTGCAATCACCGCACAGCAGGATCGCCGTCCCCGAGGTATGATCGAAAACATTATTCTCTACGACCGTTTGCCGAGGCGTGCTGAACAAGGAACCGCGTGCACGGTTATTCCGGATCACGTTATCCGAGAATAGGACCGTCGGCGTCCACTCCAGATTCTCTATGCCGAAACCGCTTCCCTCATAGATCGAAGGATTCACCGTATTCTCAAACCGGATCTCGAACTCCTTCGCCCCTCGGTAATCCGGTTGATCTACCGCCTTGATAGCGGTAATCCGGTTTCTCGCCCCTATCAATTCCATGGTGCTCGAATGGATGAACTGCACGGAATCCCCTACCCTTCCCCATTCGAAACCATACGATTGCGGGTGCATATACCGGCCTACCAAGGTCGAGTCATTCACTCGTCTCACCACTTTCAGGTAAGTTCCATGCACATTGATAGCGTCGTCCATCATCCCTTCGTACAAACCATTCTTGGAGATGATCGCTCCCTTGCAGGCCGAGAAATGGGTAGCGTCCGCCTGTGTCGTGAAATACCGCGGATCGTCCGCCCCTTTCAAGCAAACGGAGAAACCATCCAGCGTGATATTCTCGCTCACTTGCGCCAAGAGGCCCATTCCCTCGGCATAATGAACCTTGATATTCTCCAGAGTCGTATTCACGTCATGATACAGGAAGACACCGGGAGCCGGGCGTTCCCAAGAACGCATGGCGATCACCGTACCGGGCACCAAACGGCTGTCTTTCCAACGGGGAGACTTTATCAGCCTTGGAGAAACCTCGATCAAGCCCCGCACGCCTACCGGGATATCGCTTGTATTATACACCAAATGACGTGTATCTCCCTCGAAGGCGATACCGGAACCGGGAGTCAACTCCCAGCCTTCTCCCTTCGCTACAAACACGCTATCCCGTATCTCATAGTGTACCCACGGAGCCACCTCGAAAGTGATCCCACCATTCACCGTATCGTTCTCCACCACTTTTACCTGTGAAATCTGAGGGTGCTTGAAGTCTATACTAAAGTTTTTCAAGACACAATTCCTCGAATCCAGCAAAGAGACCGGCAACATCCTGCCGTGGAAGATTAACTCCGAACCTTGCCCGTCGAACACCATATTCTTCATCCCCTCGAAAGGCAAGCCTACTTTCTTCGGATTCATTTGATCATGATTCGAGATGAAATAGACACGCTCCGCCGCGCTATCGGGATAAAACTCATAGCGGCCCTTAGGCAAGGTCACCACAATTGTCTGGTTTTCCTCGCATTTCTCCCGTATCTGCTCCAATGCCCTCGCCATAGCGGGCGCATTATCCACATGCTCGACCGGGGATAAACCATAAGCCGACAAATCATACCTCCCTTCCGTAGAACAAGCGCTTCCAAACAGGGAATAAAGCAGGACAACTGCCCCCCATAGATACCATTTCATAGAAAATCAATTAAATATATCCGCGAAGGTATGTATTTTACAGGGTAAGCGCACTAAAAACAGACAACAACTTTCCGTCTCATGAATCCTATCACGAATCTCCTATAATAGCAGCCTGAGTTTTCTCCTAATAAAACAAAAGTTTCCTCAGTAAGAAACTTTTGTTTCCCTATATAGAAACGAAAGTTTTTCCTTGAAGAAACTAAAGTTTTCCGTATAAGAAATTTAGAAAAACTGCAATAGACTGATAATCAGTTAAAGTACAAAAAGAAACAGCTACCCTTTCCATTCTCGGATTCTACCGAGATATGGCCGCCATGCAAGGTGATTATTTGCTTACAGATGCTTAAACCGATACCCGAGCCGGAGGGTTTGGTGGTGAAGAAAGGTACAAAAACCCGGTCGATAACCTCGGGTAAGACACCGATACCGTTGTCTCGCACGGTAAAGACGAGTTCGTTTCCCTCCCGCTGAGCCGCCACGATAATCTCGGGGTTTGACTTTTCCGCACAAGCCTCACAAGCATTCTTCAGTAAGTTCAAAAAGACCTGCTCCATCTGCGCCCGATCCGCGAACCATTCCAGAGGCTCGTCCGGCAAGCGGAAACGGATAGAAGGCTCAGGGCACAAACGCCCTAAATCCGAAAAGAAATCTTTCACTAAGATACGGGTCTTTACCGGAGAGGCGATCCGGGTCAATCTCCGGTAATTCTCAACGAAATCCAGCAACCCTTTACTCCGGCGATGGATGACATTTACCCCATGCTGGATATACGAACGATTCCGGACATCATCCGGATCTGCTTTGCAACGTTTGCTCAAGGTCTCGGACAACGAGATAACGGGTGTGATGGAGTTCATGATCTCGTGCGTCAAGACACGGATCAATTTCTGCCAAGCCTCCATCTCATTCCGCTCCAAGGTAGAATGGATGTTCTTCAAGCTGACGATCCAACGCTCGCAACCTCGCAAGTCGATACGAGTGGCATCGATCGCCCAATCTTGCGGAACGGATGGTTTTCCGTAACGCACCACCGTCTTCCCCGCCTTGATAGCCTCCAAAAACTCATTGGGTAACCGACACCTCGTATCCAGCAACGCGTCGGCGGTCCGGTTCTTCCATTCAATAGCCCCTTCCTTGTCGGTAACAAGTACGGCTGTATCCACCTTATTCAACAGGCTCTCAAAATACTGCCGCCTCACCTCCTCGTCCATCAATCGGCCACGCAAGGATCGCAGGGCTGCGGACAAATCGTCCGCCAACTCCCGCATCACCTTATCCGCGTAAGGTGAACGAACGATCTGGATCAAGTCTTGCTGCCGCAAGCAATCCACCACATAACGCCAATACTTCACCTGCCGCATCTGTATGAAATAAAGATGAATCGAGAAATACAAGATCGCGATCCCGCAAAAAGTAGGACAAAAGATAATCTCCTCATGCACGCAATAGAACAGGAGTCCCGTAGACAAGACGATGCCTACGATGTGCGAGATGACCGTGAACGCATACGATCTCATAAGCCGAACTTCTCTATTTTACGATACAAGGAAAAACGGGTGATACCCAATAGCTCGGCGGCATAGCTCATATTACCATTGCTTTGCCGCAAGGCTCGCTCGATGATTTTCCGCTCGGCTTGCTCTAGATTCAAATCAGGGTCCAGCTCCTTCTTCCGCTCGTAAGAGGCTGTATAGAGAGGGAAATCATCCGGTCTCAGCACCGTACCCTCGTTCAAGATCACGGCTCGCTCCAAAACATGCTGCAACTCCCGGACATTACCGGGCCAAGGGTATTTCATCAGCTTACTCCCCGCCTCCCGGCTCAACCCTTTGATCGTTTTCTTGTATTTCCGGCTATACAGCCTCTGGAAATGATCGGCCAGCATCAAGATATCCTCTCCCCGCTCACGCAGCGGTGGTATGGCTATCTCTATGGTATTGATCCGATAGAGCAAGTCTTGCCGGAAACTCCCCTCGCCCACCAGCTGACGCAGATTGGCGTTGGTGGCGCAGATCAAACGAACATCGATCGAGATCGGTTCCACCGCTCCCAAACGGGTGATATGACGTTTCTCTATAGCTGTCAGCAATTTAGATTGCATCGGCAAGGACAGGTTACCGATCTCGTCCAGAAAGAGCGTACCGCCGGAAGCCATCTCCATACGTCCCGGCTTGGATCTTCGGGCATCCGTGAAGGCACCTTTCTCATAGCCGAACAACTCACTCTCAAATAATTGTTCCGGGATGCTTCCCAAATCGATCGTCACGAAAGCATCGTCACGCCGGGGCGAGTAATGCCTCAACAAACGGGCAACCAGATCTTTTCCGGTACCGCTCTCACCGGTAATCAATATATTCGCGTCGGTCTCCACAAGTTTGTAGATCGTGTCTTTTACCTTCAGCATAGCCGGCGACTCACCGATCAATTCCGGCAATGTGTCGTCCTCCTTCATGGCTTTCATTTGCTCTCGCAAACGTCCTACCTCCTTACGGGAATGGCTCAATCGAATGCCCGACGAGAGGGTAGCCAGCAACTTCTCCGTTTCCCACGGCTTGGAGATGAAATCGGTAGCGCCAACCTTAATGGCCTTGACCGCTTTCTCTATATCCGAATAGGCCGTCATGAAGATCACGACCGCCTGCGGATCGATCTCCAAGATTTGTCCCAAATACTCAAAACCCTCCTGCCCGCTCACGGCATCCCGATGGAAATTCATATCCAGCAAGACCACGTCCGGTTGGAACGTCCGCATGAAATACTCGATACGTGCCGGTTGTGTCGTTACCTTGACCTTTTGCATGTACGGCTCCAACAGTAAGTTCAATGCGAACAACACATCCTTATTATCGTCGATGATCAATATTTTCCCCTTTTCTTCCATACGGACAAAGATAAAGGGAATAAAGACAGCTTGTACGTGCATTATCGCACAAAAAATGTACGCTATCGCACTACATGAAGAAATACAGATTTTTCTATGATTCTATTTTCTAATACGTTACATTTATGGCATAATATTTGAGTCGGATTCAGCGAAATTGAGTCATCAGCGATATCATCAAAAAACGGAATTGCCATGTTAATACATTACTGTGTCATTGCCTTCAAAAACATCTGGAAGTATAAAGTCAGCGCCTCCATCAGTATCCTAGGGCTGGCTTTCGCCCTCGTCTGTTTCGTGCCCATACTCTATTGGATGGATCATGAGACCACTTACGATTCTTTCTACAAGGATTCCGAATCCATCTACCGTGTCTATAGCGTAGAGAAACAATCCGGGAAAGTGAACAAAGGAGCCTCGAAAGGTATCGAGAATAGCTTACGAGAGCAAGTCCCAGCTATCGAAGCCTCCACCACGCTTATGCTTTCAACCGAAAACTGCCGAACCCAAGCGACTCCTTATATCCAAATGAATATGCTTTATACAGACAGCACGTTCCTAGAGGTATTCCCGCAATCTTTCGTTTGTGGAGAAATGAATCATCCGCTACAAATCGTAAACAACATGATCTTGAGCGAACGTACGGCGGTCCGTCTATTTGGCGACGCGGAAAAGGCGATCGGGCAACCGATACACACCTTGATGAGAGCCTCCTTACCTCCCTACATCGTCACGGCTGTGGTGAAAGACCCACCAACCCATACTAATCTACCGTTCGACGCAATCATCAACCATAACATGATACAGCATTTCTCCCAGTTACCTCCGGAGGCGCAATGGAGCTTCTTCGTAATGGACTTATACGTGAAACTCCATCCAAGCGCAGACCCAAAAGCCTTTGCCAATCAACTAAAAGAGCTACCTAAACGTATCGGGGTGAACAAGGAGATCGAGTTGCGAACACTCCCCATCCGTGAGATCCGTCACCATCTGAATGAGGATACACCCTTTACCTTAAATTTCATCGGCTTGTTTGTCGTATCTGGTGCCCTATTATTGTTTGCCGCCCTCTTCAATTTTTTGAATTCCTATATGGATCTCTTTCGGCAACGTGTGCGGGAATGGCGTTTACGGACGGTCAACGGCGCTACGAGAAAGCAATTGATCGAACAAATGTCTGTCGAACTAGGCTGTTCCGTACTTGCATCCTTGTTGGTAGCCTTGATCTTCATAGTCCAAGTCAAGCCGCTTTTCGCCCGATGGCTGGAGATTGATTTGGAGATGGGCCGGTTCCTGTTTCTTTTCGCAGGGGTAGGTATAGGTACATTCCTCATCCTCCAATGTGCAGGATTAGTATTCTTCGGACAGTTCAGCCATACGGCAACCACCTCGCTCGTTCCCAAAGAGACAGTCAAACCCCTTTTGTTACGCCGCATGGCCGTGACCTTGCAATTAATCATCAGCATTTTGTTTATCGTAGCATCGCTGGTTGTCATGGAGCAAATGCGATTCGTAAATCAAAAAGATTTAGGTTTCGATCCAAAAGGCCTTATCCAACTATCCGGCTTCGTAGACGTATCCGGGAAAATAGAATCCACGTTGATGCAAGAGTTAAGTGCCCTGCCGCAGGTCAAAAGTTTCACCGACACGAACTTTAAGCCTCAACATCATGTCGATCCCATGGCGATCTTCACGAATGTGGAATGGGAGGGAAAACCACTGGACACAAAGGTGGACTTCCACCTCTATGGAACCGATCACCGATTTGGTGAGACCTTCGACCTAAAGATGTTAATGGGCCGGTGGTGGACAGAAGGCAACGAACTTAGTGTCGTGCTCAACGAGTCGGCGGTTCGTGCCATGGGCTTACAAGACCCAGTCGGCAGCATCATCCGTATGCCGTGGTGGTCAGATTTCAGCGTGATCAAAGAATACGAAATCGTCGGTGTCGTCAACGATTTCCATGCGCTATCCTTCCGGGAGAGCATTCATCCGATGCTATTCATTCCTTCGGGCGGACTGGTGAATAATTTGTATATCCGGGTCGTAGCGGGTGAGGAAGGAAACGTCACCCACCGTATCACGGAGCTACTGCCCAAGATTGACCCGACATTAGCGGACACCCAACTCACCCCGATCGGAACGCTTTACGATCAACTGAACCAATCCGAGATCGTCGGGCTGAAGATCTTCTCGTTCCTCGCTTTCGCTTGTTTGCTAATCTCCTTGTTCGGCATCTACGCCGTCGCTACAGCCTCCACGAAACGGCGGCGTAAAGAGATCGCTATCCGGAAAGTAGTAGGCTCGAAAGCCTCCGAGATCATTTTCTTGTTCTTCAAGGAATACATGCGATTAATTGTCATCGCCGGAATCATCGCTTTCCCGATCAGCTATCTCGTCATGAACTACTGGTTGCAAGGCTACGCCTATCGCATCCAAATCCAGATCTGGTGGTTGGTGGGAATATTCATCACCATTACCAGCATGGTTCTAGGTACGATACGTGAACAGGTATGTAAGGCAGCCAATGAGAATCCGTCGGAAGTCATCAAGAGTCAATGAATGCCTATGAAAACTACAGACTATTCACGATCAGCTTGATAATACCAAGGATTTTATGTAAGTTCGCGATTCCTAAATATATAATAGAATATGGAACATCCATTGAATATTTACAACACGCTTACGAGAAAGAAGGAGCAATTCATACCCCTGCACGAGCCGCATGTAGGTATGTACGTATGTGGCCCCACGGTTTATGGTGACGCCCACTTGGGACACGCACGTCCGGCGATCACGTTCGACTTGCTATTCCGTTACCTTACCCACCTAGGATATAAAGTGCGTTATGTACGTAATATAACGGATGTAGGGCATCTGGAGCACGACGCCGATGATGGGGAGGATAAGATCGCCAAGAAGGCACGGCTAGAACAGTTGGAGCCGATGGAAGTGGTTCAATATTACCTCAATCGTTATCATCAAGCGATGGATGCGCTGAACGTACTTCCTCCCAGCATCGAGCCGCACGCTTCCGGACATATTATCGAACAAATCGAGTTAGTCAAGAAGATTCTGGATAACGGCTACGCTTACGAAAGCCAAGGCTCCGTCTATTTCGACGTAGAGAAATATAATAAAGATCATAAATACGGCATCCTCTCGGGTCGCAATATCGAGGATATGTTGAATACGACCCGTGCGTTGGACGGGCAGGACGAGAAGCATAACGCCATCGACTTCGCCCTTTGGAAATGCGCCCAGCCGGAGCATATCATGCGTTGGCCGTCTCCGTGGAGCGACGGCTTCCCCGGTTGGCACTGCGAATGTACCGCTATGGGCAAGAAATACCTCGGGGAGCATTTCGACATCCACGGGGGTGGCATGGACTTGATCTTCCCGCACCATGAATGCGAGATCGCGCAAGCCGTGGCTTCCCAAGGGGATGACATGGTTCATTATTGGATGCACAATAATATGATCACCATCAATGGCCAGAAGATGGGTAAATCATTAGGTAATTTCATCACACTGGAGCAGTTCTTCACGGGTGATCATCCGACGTTGCAACAAGCATATTCCGCCATGACCATCCGTTTCTTCATCCTGCAAGCGCATTACCGCAGCACGGTTGATTTCAGCAATGAGGCTTTGCAAGCTGCCGAGAAGGGCTTGTCACGCTTGATGGAGGCATACGGACATTTGATGAAGTTGCAGCCGTCCGCTACCTCTACCGTAGACACGAAAGGTCTTCGTGAGAAATGTTTCGAGGCCATGAATGACGATTTGAACTCACCGATCGTGATTTCTCATCTATTCGATGCCGCCCGTGCGATCAATTCGATAAAAGACGGCAAGGCTACCATAACCGAGGAGGACCTGAAAGAATTACAAGAGGTATTCCACTTGTTCTTGTTCGACATCCTAGGTATGAAAGACGAGGCTTCCGCAGGTGGCAGTAATTACGAGACTTTCAGCAAGGCCGTAGACTTATTATTATCCATCCGCCAACAAGCGAAGGCAAACAAAGACTGGGCGACTTCCGATAAAATCCGTAACGAATTAACCGCGATGGGATTCGAGATAAAGGATACCAAGGATGGTGCGGAATGGAAACTAAGCAAATAATCCACCAAGCGAATAGTAAGAGGTTATGACAATCCATGAATTTCTTCAAGGCGATAAATTCGCCTTGCTTGCGGGCGTTGAATTATTAGAAACGGGCAACGGTTACGCCAAGGCGCGTATGCTCATCAAGCCCGAACATTTAAATGGTGGAGGCGTATGTCAAGGTGGGGCGATCTTCACGTTGGCGGATCTGGCTTTCGCCGCGGCGACTAATAGCCACGCACGCCTGACATTATCCATTACCTCAAACATCAATTTCTTTAAGGCGGAGAGTAAGGGATACTTATATGCGGAAGCGAAAGAAGCGTTCAGCCATAAGAGACTGGCGAATTGCGAAGTCCGTATCACCAATGAAGCCGAAGAATTAATCGCGACTTTTAATGGTACAGGTTACCGCAAAGACACGGAATTACCCTTCACTCCGTTGGTTTAAAAAAGAAATTCTATAAAAAGCTCTCGCCCCAGCTCCGTGATGAGCTGGGTGCGAGAAACACAAGCCTATCTAAAAAGCTTTCATTTCTTCTGCACCACGATACGGCAAGTAAGCGGGGCACGCAGGTTATAGGAGTCTTTATAATAGACCTCGGCCGCCCCGATCTTCAGTTTCGCCCGGATCTTTACCGGGATATGGTTCTCGTCATCACCGATCCAAACCTCCGCCGCTTCCTTGGCTTGGGTAAATGCCTCATCGTAGATATCGATATAGAAATGGCGGGTACGGAATTTCGCCTCCTTATGCTCGACGATCTGTTGTCCCGTATAGCGGAAACGAGCGTTCACGAGCTCCCGGCCGATAGCGATCATGAAAGGGAACTCCGCACCATAACTCATCGTCCGCCAATCCAGCGAACGGAGATACATCGTAGCTCCCAGCATATCGAATACACGTCCTTTCGCCATTAGCATCGTGTCGATCTTCGTCTCCTTTAATGTATGGCGATGCGAGTGGATATCGATCCTACCGCTTCCTTGATACTCAAACTGGAGATTATCCACCAGATAGTAGTCTCCCTCGTTCGTGCGCTTCGAGCTGAACAAGAGCCGAGGCTCCTTTGAGTAATGGCAATCCATCGTATCACGCATCCTGAAGACTTTCTCGATCACGCCGGCAGAGCGGAACAACAGGTTATAATGCCATGACGGCGCTCCTTGGTATTCCGATTCTTTCACGGAAAGGGTAGCCAATCCGGCCTTCGACATGATCAGCCCCCATTTGAAATAAAGATCGTAATCCACCCGTTCCCCATGGGATAACGGCAACGTTTGTGCCCGCAAAGACGTAAGACTCGCTACACACAAAAAGAAAACGCATATATACAGTTTAGAAGCGCAAGCCGCCCACACCGCTGTTCCTATTGGACGAAGACTGTGTTCCCTCATTTTTGTAATCTCTTTTCTTTTTCGTTAGCTCTTTCGGTTTATTCTTCGTGATATCGATCGGTTTCTGCCGTTTCATCGGTGTAGCCTTGATATTCCAAGTCTCCTCCACTTGCCAGTTCTGCATGATATTGAATATCTTCGGGCAATAGAAGACAAGTTCCGGCTGCCGTTTATCGGCGTAATTACCGGTATCCCAGACACCGTTATCATTCACGTCTAATACTAAACGGGCATAATATTTATCCGGTTTCAAGTCCATGAAAAGCACGCCGCCATCTTTTACCTTCACCTTACGGATCGGCTGGTCGCTGCTATTCAATAATTCCACGAAAGCGGTGGTATCCGCTCCCTCGATATTGATATATAAATGCCCGTACTCATCTTCCTTCTTGATCTTGAATTCCCCGCTATACACATCGTTCCATTTACCATAGGCACTGAATATCGTGGCGGAATCTACTTCCAAACGGAATTCCTCGCCATATTTCCACGGGCGCTTGATGAAGAAATTCAAGGAATTCGTCGTATCTGGGAAGAAATCGAAGTCAACGGCTTCCCAAAGCGTATCCACTTTCTGATCCAGATAAAAATGATCTTTCGTTAACCCCGCTACCGGTTCGCTAAACGTAACAGCGACCGTATCATACAGGTTGATGGAACCGGAAGCGTTTACGTTCATTCCTAGAAACTCGATGGGTTCCGGCTCCTCGTCTTTTTTCTTTTTCTTCTTCTCCACAGGACGGCGACGCATGGTAAATTGTACCGTATCTGTCTGCGGACGAAGTATATTCATGGAATCGCTTTTCAGGTAACTCACCTCCACTTGTAGCGTATCTTGCTTCCAGATCAAAGAATCGGTCAACCAGTAATGCACGGCTTTTCCTTCCTCCGCTGTTTGCAAGAAATACCAATTGCTATCCGCCGGGGTGAAATTCAAAGGAACCGGTACCGGAATAGTATCCAAGGAGGTATTGAAACGTAAGGTTAGTATTTTCTCATCCGTACGCTCCGGCTTCAACATATATTGACGCTCTACTTTCTCCTTAAACAGGCGTAACTCGATATTGTCCGGCATAAAATGGGTATAACCGACTGTCATCACCGTATCGATCGTCAAGCTATCTTTCCAAATCGTATCTTGACGGGTCGTCAACTCGAACGCGGGGACGATCAAGGAATCATAAAAAGCGATCTGCTGCCCGGGCTGGCTGTACTTGTAGGAGCGCATCACATCCTCCAAGGCATAGATCCGATAGGTTCCGGGGGCCATATTACGAATCGTAAACTCTCCCTTGTCGTTCGTACGGGAAGTACGGACAAATGGGATCGTCGTAAAGGCGGAATCCTCCAGATTCGTATGCACGCCGATCGTAATACCCGGCATAGGCTCCAGATTCTCGGCGTTCAGCAAGACTCCGGACACCTCCATACTATCAATGGATTCGCCGGTAGAGAACGCGAAGGAATAATTCTCCAATACATTCTTCTCATTATTATCGGAGATCGAATTGGTAAAGTCTATCGTATAGGTCGTATTCTCCTTCAACGTATCCATCAGCTCGATGACCGCCTTCCGGCCGTTCGCCCGGATAACGGGTTGCTCCATTTGGGGTGGAGTGATGATCACGTTCTCGGTAGGCTTATCGATCTGGATCAACTCATCAAAAATAATCTCCACCTTCTTTCCCTTATAGTTTATCTGGCCGGGCAACGGCGTACTGCTTACGAACTTAGGCGGAGCCTCATCATAAGGCCCTCCGTTCGGAGAGGCTATATTCGCGCACGAATACAGCACGACCAGCAGAAGTACCCCTATAAAGAACCGTAAACTATTTCTCACATATTTATCTTCCATTCAATACTCTCATTTCAATTGAGGGACAAAAATAGGGAAAAATCCCGTGAACGATAAGGATATATACGCTAATTAATCTATCTTTACAAAGGACAAGGTTCCGTTTGATTCGTCGATTGACATTTTGACTATTTGTCATCTTATCCTCCGGAAAGTCGCATATTTCGGACTAAAGTACGGTTCGCTCTCAAAAACGAGAAAAAATTTCAGCAACGCAATGATTGATAGAGAGATGACGAAAAACGGCCTTTTATTCTAGCGAAACCATTCATCGTAATTCACCTCAAAAGAGCCAAAATAGAGCTCCAATACCGCCTCAACCGGTTCATGAACCTACTTGAATGCCCATTCGCACTTACTTTCGATCCAGCTCACAGCTACTTCCGATGCCCAACGGCAGTACTTGCGCATCCAATCGGCAGTACTTGCGCATCCTTTTTCCATTACTTTCGCATAAAAACAGCCCTATTTCCAGTCCCCAAACCTTATTTTCACCACTTCACGCTCCTAATTCGTCCTTTTCGTTCACATCACTTGTCACGAAATGCAGCCTCTTTTCGACAAGAAGATAGCCATACCCGACCTGTTCCTTACAAAAACACAATCGGATGAAACAAACGCAAAGCTCCTAACGCACATGCTATAAAGGAAAACCATAGCGACCCCATAAGATCATAAGCATTTGATAACTAAAGGAAAAGAAACAAAAAGGTGATTCCCGCGGACACTAAAAGTGATTTCTATGGACACTTACCTGTCTGAAGTTCTCCTCTTTTCATAAACTTTATACTACATTTGTTTCGCATATATATATTCGAAAAATTCTAATAAAAAGATGTATCAATGAAACGTTTTCTGATAGGCTTTGCGTTTTGCTTCCTACAACTGGCTGCTTTTTCGTTTTGCTCGGGTGATGAACCCATGCCCGCTCATTTTACCGAATGGAAAGCGGAAACGATTGTCGATAAATCTGAAATAGACCGGACTGGCTTGGATGCTTGGTTCAAATCAGAGGAAATCAGCGATGACGTTTTCGACCGCATGTGGCTGAAATCGTGGAAGGAGGATTGTCCCTTGGACAGATCCGACCTCCGTTACCTGAAAATGTTGCATCGCAATGCCGATGGATTGCCACAGCGCGGCGAGATGGTGGTAAACGCCGCTATCGCAGATAAAGTACTGGGGATATTCCGCCGGCTCTATGAAGCGGATTACCGGATTGAGAGGATGGCATTGATTGATAATTATGGTGCCGATGATGAGGCGGCGATGCGCGCCAACAACTCCTCCTCGTTCAATTTCCGCTTCATGACGGGTTCGACTACAAAAATATCCAAACATGGCCTTGGGCTTGCCATCGATATCAACGCGCTTTACAACCCATACGTCAAGCGAAAAGACGACGGCACTTGGCACATCGAGCCTGCCACTGCCGAACCGTATGCTTTCGACCGCGAGAGTAGAACCGACATCCCGTATAAAATAGACCACGATGATTTGGCGTACAAACTCTTCACTGAGGCCGGATTTGAATGGGGCGGTGATTGGACTTCATTGAAGGATTATCAGCATTTTGAGATAAACCTATCATTATGAACACATTTCGATTATTAATTTTATCTTTGGCTATCATCAGCTTATTTCCTCGAAAACACGTACATGTTTTTTGGAAAACACGTACGACTTTTCCCAAAAACATGTACGTGTTTTTCCTAAGCTGGTTACAGAGCTCCTTTTACCGAGGAGGATTAACACTCCGTTTCAGCAGCCGAAACCCAATCCGGCAATACAAACACTTTCGCTTCTCGCAATATTCTCGTTTTAACTGGATGAGTGATTGCGTATCACCAGCGTTATGGACTTCGATACCGGATCGAGCGAAAGCGGTTACGATATGATTGCGTTCCGGCGGGATACTCTCCAAGAGGCGGGTCGCACGCAGGCAATACTCAGGAAGTTTATTTCGACCGCCGTAAGCGAATAACAGAGGGACTACCGTATTTATTAACAGAATATTCAAGGCATTCTCCCCGATCATTTTATCTTTTTCCACCGAGGCGTATTGGAAATGATAATGATTCTTCCAATAATCCGAGGGTTGGATACGGAAATAATCCTTGATCTCTCTAGGAGAAGAAGCGGACAGGATCATTGAGAACAACGTATCGTACTGATGCCAGATAGCGGCCAATTGCGCCAACTTCACATGCGGGAAGTTGGTCGGACGGATGCGGAGGCTTTTGAACAAGGATTCATCCAAAGGCTTGAGATCGAACTTATGGCGGAGAAACTCATATTCCCGCCTCAGCAGACGATAGTAATGGCAGGAGCCCTCTTCCGAGAGCATACCCGCTTGTCCGAAAAGCATCGCCTCTACTTGCGACTCGCTAGCCCTTTGCTTTTGGATATATCGCAGGGGGAGGCTTTTCGCCAACCACTCGAAAGCGTCGCTATTCACGCCAAAGCCGAAACTACGGGTTAATAGGATATAGAACACCTCGTTCCAATCCTCTTGGTACTGATCCAGCAGACGGTATATATCCTCTGTCTTTCGTTCCAGCCGCTCACTGAGCAAGGTATCCATCCATGAGGCCAAATGCACGGAGTCTACTTCTCGAATCCGCTCAAGACAGGGGATGGGCACCTCTCTTGCCAATAACCAATCGATATTTTTTCGGACAGGTTCCGGAACGGATAGGAGCAATTGAGGAATAGGCTCACCGTTCATCCGGCAGATAGATGCGTCATTCACACCTGTTACATGCAAGATAACGGAGTCATATGCCTTATCCGAATCATGATGATGCAGCAACCAATCGGAAGCTTTTTCGTGGATCTCCACGCTTCCCGCCCATACCGTGCCGTCAATCTTTATCTTGGCGTTGAAGAAGTCGGGACCGGCGTCGGTGTTTCGTATTCCGGGATCGATAACAGTGATAGGAAGCCCCTCGGTGGTAGCCAATGAAGTACTCGCGTAGAGTTTGTATTTCCAAACATAGTGTAATAAACGTTCCATATTCTTTCAGAGTTAAGATTTTGGATTCAAATGTAATTCATTTTCTGTATATTTGCGACATTAATTGAATTAAAGTATGAAAATTGCACTTATAGGTTACGGGAAAATGGGCAAAACGATCGAGCAGATCGCCATCCAAAGAGGACATCAAATTGTTTCCATCATAGATATCAATAACGCTGAGGATATATATTCGGAAGCGTTCAAGAGCGCCGACGCGGCGATTGAGTTTACTACCCCGGCTACCGCTTTCAATAACTATATGAAATGTTTCGAGGTAGGCGTGCCGGTCGTATCGGGTACTACCGGATGGCTGGACCGTATCGGCGAGATCAAGGAGAAATGCGAGAAAGAGGGCAAAACCTTCTTCTACGCCTCCAACTTCAGCATCGGCGTAAATATCTTCTTCGCCATGAATAAGTATCTGGCGAAAATCATGAACAACTTCCCCTCCTACGACGTTAAGATGACAGAAGTCCACCATATCCACAAGCTGGACGCACCCAGTGGAACGGCTATCACGTTGGCCGAAGGAATCTTGGAAAACATCGATCGTAAAGACCGCTGGACCTTAGAGAACGCCGAGAACGCAACCGACCTGCCGATCCACGCCATCCGTGAGGGTGAGGTTCCGGGTATCCACGAGATCACGTATGAGTCGGACGTAGATACGATCAGTATCAAGCATGATGCCAAGAGCCGTGCCGGATTTGCGCTAGGCGCCGTAATAGCGGCAGAGTTTACCGCCGGAAAGAAAGGTTTCCTAGGCATGAATGACTTATTCAAATTCTAAACGTATTAGCTAAAAGATGAAGAAGTTCACGAAAAAACAATGGATCAAGTTTAGTATAGCGGCCGTATTATACACGTTGTTCGCTATCTGGATGCAAAACTTATGGTTACTGCTGGGATTAATCGTCCTAGTCGATATATTCTTGACGCACTACATCCCTTGGGGAGCTTGGAAACGGTCTAAGAACCCGGCGGTACGCAACGTATTGGAATGGGTGGACGATATCGTATTCGCGCTGGTAGCCGTTTATTTCATCAATTTGTTCGTCTTCCAGAACTATCAGATACCGAGTTCTTCCCTAGAGAAATCCTTGCTGGTAGGAGATTACCTGTTCGTCAGCAAATTAAGTTACGGCCCTCGCGTACCGAACACCCCGATCTCCTTCCCGTTGGTACAAAATACGTTGCCTATCTTAAACTGCAAATCGTATCTGGATTGGCCGGAATGGGGCTACAAACGGGTGAAAGGTTTGGGCCACGTGAAACGTAATGATATCGTAGTGTTCAACTTCCCCGCAGGCGACACGATCGCCGTGAAAGTGCAAAACCCGGATTACTACTCCTTGGTCGAGGAGTACGGACGGGAACGTATCTTATTGGATAAGGCCACGTTCGGCGAGGTAATGTACCGCCCGGTCGACAAACGGGAGAATTACGTGAAACGTTGTATCGGTATGCCGGGTGATACGCTCCAACTCATAGACAACCAAGTGTACATAGACGGTAAACCCGCCGAGAACCCGAAAGATATGCAGTTCAACTACTTCATCGAAACAGACGGTTCCCCGATCACAGAGGAGCAATTCCGTTTGATGGACGTAAGCAAGGATGACCGTATGCTGGCCTCCAGCGGCGGTTATTACCAAAACCTATTGTCATACCTAGGCTTTACGCCTAACGCGAAGGGACAGTACAACCCGGTATATCGCCTGCCACTCACGAAAAAGGCCTTGGCGATAGCGGAGAAGTTACCTACCGTGAAGAAGGTTATCATCGAGCCGGAGACGTTGGGCGGCCCTACCTATCCGGTCGGATACAATACTGGCTGGACCCGTGATAACTTCGGGCCGCTTTGGATCCCGAAGAAAGGGGCTACCATCCCGTTGGACGAACGTAATCTGGCGTTGTACAGCCGTTGTATCAAGAATTACGAGAACAACACCTTGGAAGTGAAGGACGGCAAGGTCTACATCAACGGCAAGCCCGAGACTTCCTATACGTTTAAATACGATTATTACTGGATGATGGGCGATAACCGCCATAATAGCGCAGATAGCCGCTCATGGGGTTTCGTACCCGAGGATCACATTGTCGGCAAGCCGATCTTGGTTTGGCTATCCTTGGACAAGGATCGCAGCCTGTTCGACGGTGGTATCCGTTGGAACCGCCTGTTCCGCTGGGTTCATCCGGATTAAGAGGTGAAAACTTCGTATTATGACAATCCAACGATTCCTGATAGTTCTCATGAAATGGCTGGCAGCTTTCGCGCTAGCCTCGGGGATCGTCATGCTCATACGCCTTTTCTGCATAGAGTCCTATCGCATCTCCACGGACTCTATGGAAGAGGCTTTGCATAAAGGGGATTATATCCTAGTCAATAAAATACCGGGGAAGAATAAGCCCGTCCGGGGCAAGGTCGTGCTTTTTACCAGTCCGCTCTCTCGAGATTCAGCGGATGCTCCCTTATTCATCAGCCGCTGCATCGGTATGCCGGGCGATACGATCCGGGTCAGCATGGACGGATATACGATAAACGGGCAGAAAATCCCCCGCTCTCCCCGCTCCCTCAGCTCCTATTTCATAACACTGAGCGCCAAGGAGACGTTCTTGGAGACGTTAGAGAAGTTGGACATCCCACTTAGGGATTTCAGGCAGGAAAGTTTTGGCTGCATGCTCAGCCTCACGGCTTTCGAGGAATATCAATTGAGGGAGGAATTGCCCGATGCCATAAACCGTCATTTTATCGGGGAACAAATGCAAGAATACATGTTGATCGTCCCCCGGAAAGACCGGGCTTACCCGCTGGACGCAGCCTCGCTCACCGCCTGCAAGGAGATCATCCTGCGGGAGACGGATGGCAAGGCTTCCTTCCGCGACGGAAAGTTATATCTGGACGGGCGGGAGACTAATTTCTTCTTTTTCCGACAAGACTACTATTGGGTACTGTCCGATAATACCAACGAGGCGGTAGATTCCCGCCATCTCGGTTTCATACCGGCCGACCATATCGTCGGCAACGCTTGGCTCTGCTGGTACAGCCCCGACAAACAACGAATCTTTAAACCCGTTCATTAATCATGCGACCTGTATATATAGCGACCGCCTATCTAGGCCCCATACAACAATATTGCAAGATGCTCCAATACCCGGAAGTCCGTATCGAGACCGCCGAGAATTACGTGAAGCAAACCTATCGTAACCGCTGCGTCATCGCCGCCGCGAACGGCCCGCTCTCCCTATCCATCCCCATCGTCAAGCCGGATACCTTGAAATGCCAGACCAAGGACATCCGTATCTCCGACCACGGAAACTGGCGGCACCTACACTGGAACGCCTTGGTGTCGGCCTACAATATGAGTCCGTTTTTCGAGTATTATGCCGATGACCTCGCTCCTTTCTACGAAAAGAAATACGAGTTCCTCCTCGACTTCAACGAGGAATTGCGCCGTCTGGTCTGTGACCTGTTGGATATGCAACCCGCAGTCGTCTACACCGAGCATTATGAACCGGAGGTAGCCAACGATTTCCGGGAAACGATCCGCCCGAAACACGAAGGGGAAGATCCCGCCTTCCGCCCGGAACCTTATTATCAAGTATTCCGGGAGAAATTCGGATTCCTCCCCAATCTGAGTATTGCTGATTTGCTGTTCAATATGGGCCCCGAAGGACTCGTTACGTTACGGGCATCGATTACCGGATCTCTTTAATCGCTTGTATCAAGGCTTCCATATCTTTCGGGAAGATATCTCCGATATTACCGATACGGAATGTATCCGCATCCGAGATCTTACCCGGATAGATCACGAAGCCTTTCTCCTTTAGCCGCACGTAGAACGAGGCGAAATCGAAATCCGCGGAAGGATATAAGAACGAAGTGATAATAGGCCCTTGGGCATCATCGGGCAGCAAGGTCTTGAAACCCAATCCACGCATACCTTCCACCAATATCTGGTGATTCTCTTGATATCTCTTATAACGAGCCGTGATACCGCCTTCCTCGTTCAATTCCTTCATCGCTTGGTAGAAAGCGTGAACCACGTGCGTCGGAGACGTGAAACGCCATTTGCCTCCCCCTTTCTCCATCGCTTCCCACTGGGCATAGATATCTAAGGAAAGCGAGCGGGCATTCCCCTTCGTCGCCATCAATTTATCTTTTTGGGCGAGGATAAAGCCGAAGCCGGGAACTCCTTGAATACATTTGTTCGCGCTACTGACCAAGAAGTCGATACCTAAACCTTTCACGTCGATAGGGACACCGCCAAAGCTGCTCATCGCATCCACGATAAAGGTAATCCCCCGGCCCTTGATCACCTCGGCTACCTCCTCAATCGGATTCAACAAACCGGTCGTGGTCTCGCTATGTACCATTGAGAGATGCGTGATACCGGGATGCTCCTCCAAGGCACGTCGGGCTACCTCGCCGGTTACCAGTTCCGTCTCATGCAAAGAGACCAGTACGTAATTGATATGATAATAATCGGCGATCTGCGCCATACGTTTGCCATAAGCGCCATTAGCGAGGATCAACAATTTATCCTCCGGACGCACGGTGGCCCCGATCGTAGCCTCCACACAATACGTTCCGCTACCTTGCAGCAGGACACTGGTGTACGCATCCCCGTCCAGTCCCGCTATCGCCAGCAAGCCTTTACGGATCGGGGTAACGATACCCTCGTTATAATCCTTATCCCACGTACACCAATCCTGAAGCATGGCCTCACGTACCGTCTGCGACGTACTCAACGGACCCGGTGTCAATAATAAATAGTTTCTCATATGATTGTTTTATTTTATTCGGTTATCAGGCTTGATCCCTGTTGTTAATCTTCTCAATGCAAGCAGGCAGCTCGGCGATCGTATCCAAGACGAAATGAGCCCCCGCCGCCAACATACGCTCACGCACCTCTTTCTTCAGAGATTCCCATTCTTCCGCCGGACGGCTGTTATATTCCTCCTCGCTCACGCCCATCTCGTTGCTACCGGTCACGATACCGACGCTCCATACCTTGGCGTTCACGCCCTCCTTAATATCAGCGATCGTATCTCCTACCTTCACCACTTGATCTACGGAAGGAATCGCCAAATCGATCATATTCTTATAGATCATATACGGAGCGGGGCGACCGGCCGGGACCTCGTTCGGTGTCACCAGATTATCTACCCTATATCCTTTGGCCTCGGCTCCGGGACGGACAATCTCCATCATCTTCGCCGTGTACCCGGTCGTAGAGCCGATCTTTATACCTTGCTCGCGAAGCATCGCCATCGTCTCCAAGACTCCCGGTATCGGAGTGGTGAAATCCTTCAAGGAAGCGAACAAATGTTTCTCGAAACTAGTGTACATCTCATCCACGTCCCTCTTGTTCCAGTCCCTCTTATACAAGGCACGGAACTTCTCGTTCACCTCCGGCATACTCAAGATCGCCTTGATATGATCGATCTTCAAGAGACCCATCGGCTCACGGGCCTGCCGGTAAGTGATATCAATCCCTTTCTCTTCCGAGAATACCTTGAGGAAAGCGTTCAACGGAGCGAAGCATCCATAATCCACGGCCGTACCGGCCCAATCCATAATGACACCTGAAATCTTCTTCATATTCTGTATGTATCGTATTTAATAATTTTCTTGTTTAAGCGATCGTAAGGACATTGTTTTCGGTAGGCTCAAGAGTTGCTATTTCCTCGCAGCCACATAAAGCGGTCTCCTTGCGATAGCGTTGCCGCAAATATACGAAGGAAGCGACAAAAGTGGCACAGCAAAAGATCCCTACATATCCGGCAAGTTGGTTATAAAATACTGCCCAATCCAATCTCGTACCCACGAATTCCTTTAGCACCAATACCAGTATCGTACCCGTGTACCCCAGAAAATCTGTTAAGACAATAAAGAAACCGACGTTTCCCCGTATCTTGAAACAAGCGATGAAGCGATCGAAGAAAATCGTCTGGAAGGTTAAGTAAGCCATATACAGGCAGAGGCTCTGCAAGAAAAGCCATGTCACCGGACTCAATCCCATCCGCTCCTGCCCGAACGACACGAACGCCATGACCATCATGCCCGTAATAATCAAACCGTACAGGACTGAAAGCGCCTTAAAATTATCTTTCACGAGCACCATCAAACCAAAGATCGCCAAGATAGTCAAGGTCACCACGCTATCTATTTGCGTGAACAACCAAGGCGAGTAACCGGACATATCAATGATATTCACCAAGAAGTCCTCCTTGATATCCCGTAACACCACGATCGCTATATTCGCCACGAAAAGCATCGTCAAGAAAGGCATGAAGTTCTTGAAAAGCTCCCAACGCTGCCGCCCGTTCAAGGTCTCCCGCTCCGACTTCAAGGCGATATCCTCCTCCGTAGGTTGTGGAAGCCGGTTTAGCGCATATCCCAACAAGGCTAGCAAAGGCAATGCCACCGCCCCGATCAAAGCCGGCATCCAGAACTCGCTGACCTGCCATATATCCATCACGTACAAGCCGACAGACTTCGCTGTACCGGAACTGATCACCATACTTACGCCCAACAAACTAGCGAGGACATCCGTCATCCTACGTCCTTCTATAAAGCTAAAAATAATCCCCCACATGCATCCCAGCGAAAGCCCGTTCAAGAACATCGCCGCTATATTATAAGGAGCCGAGAGCAACCCGAAGAATACCAACGAAAGTTCCGCCATCACCACGGACATCAAGATGAACCGCAAACGCTCTTCCCGCCGCAACTCCGATATCAACTTAATTCCCATGAACTTCGACACCACGTATCCCAAGATCTGCACGATCGTGACCGCCACCTTATAGTCCATATTGAATACCTCCAGATCCTCGAAAGCGGCAGCCGTATACGGCTTACGCAACATATATACCAAGGAATAAGAAAGCAAGGCGGCCCCTCCGGCCCATAGGATGAAAAGGAGATCGGAAATCCGTTTCCGGGATGTTTTATTGCTCTGTATCGCAGTGTCCATAATCTTCTGTCGTTTTATTTTCGAAGGCAAAAGTACAGCCGCCATGTTACAGACATATTACTGAACCCATGAATGTATATTATTAATACCCAACTAGGAATCAATAAATTATAAAGAAATATTTATGTAACATTCATGAAACGGAAACGCAACATATGTCCTCTTATTTTGTAAGGTAAATCAAGAATATAAACACATGAACAATCTTCAAGAATTCTACCGAAAGATCGAATATCTACGAAGCAATGGGGTTAAGATGAAAGAGATAGCCGACTGGATCGATATGGCTCCCAGCATATTGTCCTCCCTATATACGACCGTATTGCCGAATTATTTCGAGGGCATCAAGAGTTACCCGCCGGAAGAAGCACTGGACTCGGCGCTCGCCCTAGTGAATAACGTGTCGAAAAAACGTTTGCTTTCCCATATAGAGGAGATGATCCTTCGCCTAGACCAGATGGAGTTCGCCGAACCGGATAGCCTAAAAGATAATCCTTTCGCCAAGCAATTGATGGAGGAGACACGGCTCTCCGCCTCTAAAATAGAGGCTTTCAAAGGAATCTATACCAGTTACAGCCTTTCTTCCTCCTCGGACTGCCTCAAGATGGAACCCTTCCTACTCTCCCCCTCGGATAATCAAGTCCGTGTAGGGCGGATCAGCGCTTATGGAGAGGCTCAATGGGGATTCGGGATCATGCCCGATCCTCAGAATTTCCATTGCATGCTGAACGAGAACCAAGCGCCCCAATTCACGATGGTAACGATATACCTGCAAATACCATTTTTCAAGAATCCTCGCCAATTACGAGGATTATACATCGGGCAAGATTATAATCGTAACCCGATCGCCCGCCGAATCCTTCTTATCAAGGAATCAGAAAGCACGGAGATCGATGAATTCATGAGCCGGAAAAGCGGACTGATCGATAAAGAAGATTTTACCCCGGAACAACAGGTCTACTATGATTATACTTGCCAGACAGGAGATTTTATCAAGATGTGTACAGTCCCATCCCTGCGGATGGACGAGAGTGATTTAGTCAAAGAAAAGAAGATGCTAACCCTATAAACCAGTAGAGACGGGGCATGCCCCGTCTCCCATCATCCCAATATAATAGAGACTGATTATTCCTTCTGGAACTTCCTGCTCACCTTCAAAAGGTTCGCCGTAAAAGAAACCACGTTCTGGGCCTCTTGTACCATGTTCAAATAAACCATGCTTACCTTCGTGCTGCCGGACTGCCCTTGGATACGCTTCAACTCCCCTTTCTTCAAGGCGGTAAGTTGGTTCATCAAGGTAATCGACTCAGCGATCAGCTCCTCAAAGCCAATATAATCGTTTTTACGGATCATAGTAGCGCAATTTCTCAAGAAGGAGATGATTTGTTCAGATACCTTACCAAAATCATCTTTCTGTACCGGACTCAACGGGCTGAAATTATTATCGATATGATCTTTCATCGGTTCTGCCAAGCGACGGATACTGAATATGATCTCGCTGGCGAAGTCATTTCCTTGATAATAATAAAGCCCCTTCTCCACGGCGATATCGTGATCCAATTGGGTAACGCCAAGCGTACCGACACGTTTCACTTGTTTCAAGTGAATCTTCTTCTCCTCCACGGCAGTCAAGACCTTGCGCAACTCACGGAGGTTCTCATTCATGAATCCATTTACCGCCTTGCCGAATACTTCCGCCGTAAAATCCAGATCGGATTGTAATTCCTCACGGCTATGCTCGCGGAACAGGGCCAAAGCCTCACGGGTATCCGTAGCCTTACGAAGTTTAGACACCGTAGAATTCACCTCCTCCTTCAATGCCTCTTTCCGCAATTTAGCCTTATAAGCGAAGTGGCTACGAACCAACGAATAGATCGCCAAACCAATCATAGCGACCAAAGCTGGAATACCTCCCCAATAAATCAAAAGAGCGACGATGAAACAGATCGTAAAAGCAGCCCCTGCCGTAATGAACCAACCACCTATCACGGACAATACGCCTGTGATGCGATATACAGCGCTCTCACGCCCCCAAGCACGGTCTGCCAACGAAGTACCCATAGCGACCATGAAAGCCACATACGTCGTAGATAAAGGCAATTTCAAGGAGGTTCCCAAAGCGATCAGCAAGCCGGACAAAACCACGTTAACCGAGGCACGTACCAAGTCGAAGCTAGCCTTGTCATCCATGATCATCTCGCTTTGGTCGAAACGGCTATCAATCCAGTTCTTAACCGGAGTGGGCACGATACTTAATATCGTAGCGGATATATTACTGCAATTCCGTACCAATACCCGTGCGACAGGCGATGTACCGAAAGACTCCTCTCCATCCGATTGACGAGACAGATCCAAGGAAGTCTTCACCACGTTCTGAGCCTTTTTGGAGGTAGCCAAGGCGATTACCATCACGATCCCGGACCCCACCAAGAAATACCAAGGTGTCTGGGCCGGTCCCAACAAGGAGGTCATCAAAAATGTATCCGTGGTAGTGGTCCCTCCCTGCGCCATCAAGTCCATATAAGAGGAATAGCCAGCCAAGGGGACTCCGATAAAGTTCACCAAGTCATTCCCGGCAAAAGCCAACGCCAAGGCAAACGTACCCATCAAAATGACCACCTTGAATACATTCACCTTCAACCAATGCAATACCTGCATCAAGATCGTAAAAAATACCATACATCCCAAAACGATCATCCCCGTATTGGCATACACCATATCCTTGAACTCACCCGTCATAAAAGAACTTGTCTTCAGTCCCTTTATCAGCATAAAGTAAATGATGGAAGTGGCCGCTAAACCTCCGAACAGACCAATAAAATATTTAGAACTTTTCTTATAATTAAATGAGAACAAGATCCGGGACAGATACTGCACGATCACACCAAAGAAAAAAGCGATCGCCACAGAAAGAAAGATACCCAGAATCACGGTAAAAGCCTTTTCTGTATTCAGCAGATCCCCCAATTGCAAAGCGCCTGAAGAACTAGCGATCTTTACCAAGGCAATCGCTACCGTTCCACCCACCAACTCAAACACCATGGAAACCGTTGTCGAGGTCGGCATACCTAACGAGTTAAAAATATCCAGTAACACCACATCCGTAAGCATAACGGCCGCAAGGATACACATGATCTCCGAGAAATAAAAATGCTGGGGTTGATAAATACCATGCCGGGCAATATCCATCATACCATTGGATAACGCCGCACCAACAAAGACTCCCACGGCAGCGATAGCGATAATAACTTTAAAGGATGCGGCTCTTGCGCCGATAGCTGAATTCAAGAAATTCACGGCGTCATTACTAACACCGACCGATAAATCTACGATGGCCAATACAAACAAAAATATGACCAAGAACAAATAAAATGTTTCCATACTGATTGTTATAATTCTTGCGCAAAGTTCTGAAACAATTATTTCGCATCCGTTACATACATATTACAATGATGTTACAACCTGCGGATTAGATTCAAAAACAACCAGATATGAAATTAGGTTGAAATTAACATCAAGTATTTCTCTTTTAAGAGAGAGATCCACTAAGGGTTTTTATATACATTTGCGACTATATATTTAGAAGGGAAATAAGTTAACAAGATTCTAGTTACTTGGAAAAACACTCCAAAGAAATAATGCAATGGGTCTGTGAAATCGCACTATCCGATTCTCAAACTGCTTTTAAATCGCTTTATTTAGCCTATTTTCAGAGGCTAATGCGGTTTACATCCCTTTATGTGCCTTCCTCTGTAGAAGCTGAGGAAATTGTCTCTGATACATTTCTAAGTCTTTGGAATAATAGAAAGTCATTACCGGAGATCTCTAACTTCGATTCTTATATCTATGGCATAGCCCGCCACAAAGCCATCAGCCTATACCGGACACAACATATGGAGAAAGTCCAGATCGATGAGAATACGATCGATTTATTCGCACATACCGATACTACGCCCGAGGAAGAACTTATTTCTAAAGAATGCATCGATCATTTAAATGAGGCGATCAATACGCTCCCGGATAAATGCAAGATGGCTTTTAAACTGATCCGTGAAGATAAGATGAAATATAAGGATGCGGCAAATATCCTAGAAATATCAGTAAAGACATTAGAAGCCCACATCGCCACGGCAGTACGGAAACTACGGGAATCTCTAGCTAAAGAAATAAACGACTAATCTATCCACGTTCCCTCTTTGTAAAGACGTAGCGTGCCACATCTCTACAACGGCTGGTGTATATACCAAAAAAAGGAGCCAATCTTTCGACTGACTCCTCTCTCTTCCGGCTTTCGCCTTTCTCAAGACGGCGGCTACCTACTCTTCCACTGTTACGCAGTACCATCGGCGTGACGAGGCTTAACTTCTCTGTTCGGAATG